>Ga0209674_100168_pt1 | contig 84107 bp, 82 predicted proteins | sample AraplaCvi_mMS_r2_FD_184279 | JGI IMG/M metagenome (GOLD analysis project Ga0209674, IMG submission 184279) | Arabidopsis root microbial communities from North Carolina, USA - plate scrape CL_Cvi_mMS_r2 (SPAdes) (version 2) | ecosystem: Host-associated > Plants > Roots > Endosphere | place: USA... | reverse complement strand
CACCGGCACACATTCAGTCCGATGGGTTGTGCGTGCTGCAAGCCATTGACGCTAAAGGGCTTTTTTGGGATATCCACAGAAACTATCCACCGTTATCTACTACTACTATCTTTATATATACAAAGACGTAAACAGAAACAGACAGCAGGCAGGTTGGTGCCGCCTCATTTTGATGCGCGGCCGAATCGCGTTACGTCACGGCAGCGGCCATCGCCTGGGCGCTGATCACGAGGTTGCGTCCGGCGGCCTTGGCTTGGTAGAGCGCGGCGTCAGCAGCTTCCACCAGTGCGTCGGTGCTGATGGGTTCTGCGCCGGGCACCACCGTGGCACAGCCGGCGCTGACAGTGACGTAGCGTGACGGCGCGGCGGCTTCGATGCGCAAGCGCAGTACGGCTTCGCGGGCGCGCTCGGCAAGCGATTGGGCGTCGGTAGCGCTTGTTTCGGGCAGGACGATGACGAACTCTTCACCGCCGTAGCGCGCGACGAAATCTGCCGGCCGACGCACAACGCCCGCCAGCGCAGCGGCCACCGCCACGAGGCAGGCGTCGCCGCGCAGGTGGCCGAAGGCGTCGTTGTAGCGCTTGAAGTGGTCCACATCCATCATCACCAGCGAAAGCGGACGTCCGCTGCGTTGTGCGGTACGCAGGTGGGTGCCGATCCGCTCATTGAAGACGCCGCGGTTGTACACGCCGGTCAGGGCATCGTGCATGGAGGTCTGCCGCAACGACACGTGGGCGTCGGACAGTTGCCGGTACAGCGAGGTGATTTGCCACACCAGCACGCACACCAGTACGCCGGGTGCAAACATGCTGAACAGCCGCGCGACATACCAGCCGACGGTAAAGCGGTCTGGGCTGAGCAAGTTCAGGGTGGTGTCGGTCAGGCAGGCGAGTGCGGCAATGGCCAGCCAGACATCGAGCACGGCGCGCAAGCGGCCGCTGACCACCACGGCCAGCACGGCAATGACGTTGATTGTCCACAGGGCGGCGGCCACCGGGTTGCCGGCATTGGCATGGCTCAGCGGAGGCGGCAGGTTGGCCAGCAACGCTACGCCGCACAGCAACCCGCCCACGGCTACCGGCCCGCCAATCAGCAGCCAGGCCCACTGGTAGACCTGGCCAGCGCGAATAGCGTCTTGCGACACCCGCTCGCGCACTAGCACCGCAACGATCACGAACCATGGAAAGCCGCCGTGCCAGAAGACCCACATCCACACCGCGCTGGCGGGCCGTGCGCCCAGCAGGCCGGTGGGCGAGAACAGGCCCGGAAACATCAGCAGTTGCAGGGCAACGGCCAGTGCCGTAAAGGCATAGGCCCCGCCCAGCGCCGCCAGCATCGGCTGACGCGTGACGGTGAACTGCGCACCCAGCAAGAATGCCGCGATGACGGCCGTGGTGAAGACGGTCAACGCGCACATCGGCATGAACGGCGGGATGGCGGGCCAGGGCAGACTGGCACTCGGCGCGCATAGCCCCAGCGTCAGAACGATCAGTAGTGCGATGGTGCCGGCCATGACGAATTGCCCGCGCGTCGTCGGCTGGATCAGCAAGCTTTCCATCTACACCCCCGGGCTCGTTGCGGTCTTAAATGTGCGATTCGCCAGGAGGGCGTTGTGATTCCGGCAGCGCCTGGGCATGCCATGTTGGGCGCCCTGGCGGCGCGTTGATGTGTCTCCATCATAGGCAGCCGCTAGCGAGGGGAAAAGCCTAGGCAGGGATCAGGGTCGCTGTGCTCCGCCTAAGCTTGGCGGCATAGGCTTGCGGGCAGTCCGGCTCCAAGGCAATTGAAGGGAACGCCCGGTACGGTGCACCGGACAAACCGCCGTCAATGAAATGACGCCAGCCTCTGGCCTACGTTGTATGGAATCGTTGAATCACACCCTGTTTCTCTGGATCAACGCGCCGGTCGAGCCGTCGCCTGCCATCGTCTGGCTGGCCATGGCGTTTGCCGAATACGCCATCTGGCTGGTGCCGCTCACCCTCGTGGCTAGCTGGTTATGGGGCGAGCCGACCACGCGCCGCCAAGCCTTGCAGACCGGGGTGGCCGCGGCGCTGGCGTTGCTCATCAACGTGGGTCTGGGCCTGATGTGGTACCACCCGCGCCCGTTTGCGATCGGCCTGGGCACGAACCTGTTGCCGCACGCGCCGGATTCCTCCTTCCCAAGCGATCACCTGACGGCGTTGTGGACGGTGGCATTCAGTCTGATGTGGAATGCCCGTCTGCGCCGCGTGGGCGTGTTGCTGGCGCTGCTGGGTTTGCCGATGGCGTGGGCGCGCATCTACCTGGGTGTGCACTATCCGTTCGACATGCTGGGGGCGGCGGCCGTGTCGGCGTTCAGCGCATGGCTGTGCAGCGGGCGCGTCGCGCATACGCTGTCGGAGCCGTTGCACCGCCTCGGGCTGGCGGTGCATGGGGTGGTGCTGGCGCCGTGCGTTCGGCGGGGCTGGGTGCGCCGGTAGGCGTTCACCCTTGCCGGCGCCACGCGCGCCAGAACAGTACGAGGGCGACCACCGTGGCCGCCACGTTGTACAGCATCGCCATGGCAAAGGCGTGGCCGTAATGGGCGGCATGGTCGGCGGCATGCGCGCCGTCCGCGCCCTCCACATGGCCAAGCAGCGAGAACAGCAGCACGCCCACCACCGTCACACCCACCGCATTGCCCACCGCCTGCATGGTGGTGACCGTGCCGGCGCCCATGCCGGCCTGGGCGGTGTCCACACTGCTCAGGATGGTGTTGAGCGACAGCGGTAGCACCATGCCCTGGCCGAAGCCGCCAATCACCAATGGCACGAGTAGCCATGCATTGCTTGCACCGGCCTGCGCCATTGTCGCGAGCAGCGCCAGGCCGCCGGCAAACAGCGCCATCCCGAGCCATAACGCGCGCTGCCCGATGCGCTCGGCCAGCCGGGGCGCGATCAGTGAGCCGGAAAAATAGGCAATCGCCGCCGGCGTAAACACCAACCCCGCCATCAATGGCGACAACCCGCGCCCAAACTGCAGCAGGATCGTCAGCGCCAGAAAATACGAGCTAATGGCTGTGTAGAACAGAAAGATCGCCAGCACGCCCAGCACGAAGCTGCGGTTGTGGAACAAAGCCATCTCGATGATCGGCACGCCGCCCGCGGCCGACAGCGCGCGCTCCACCCGGACAAAGTGCCGGAACACCACCAGCGAGGCCAGCGGCACGGCCCAGGACCACCACGGCCAACCGGATTCGCGACCCTGCATGATGGGCACCAGCAGCATGCCCAGCGCCACCGCGCCGGCCACGGCACCGTGCACATCGAGCCGCGCCGCCACCGGCGCCCGCGACTCCGTGACAAAGGCACGTGCTGCCAGCAACGCCGCAATGCCGATCGGCACATTCACCAAAAACACTGTTCGCCAGCCCGCAGCCTGCGCGGCTAGCGGATGCGCGATCAGCAAGCCACCGATGATTTGCGAGACCGATGCCGCCACGCCCTGCACCGCGCCCATGGTGCCGAACGCGCGGCGACGTGCATCGCCATCAAACAGCACGCGCACCGAGGCCATCACCTGCGGCATCAGGATCGCCGCGCCCAGGCCCTGGCCGACGCGCATGGCAATCAGCATCCACGGTGTCGTCGCCAGCCCGCACAGCGCCGAGGCCAGCGTGAACAGCGCCATACCCGCCAAGAACATGCGCTTGCGCCCGAACAGATCGCCCAGGCGCGCACCGTTGAGCAGGAACACCCCATACGCCGCGCTGTAGCCCACCATCACGAGTTGGATCTGCGCAAAGCTGGCGTGCAGCCCTGCGCGGATGTCCGGAATCGCCACGTTGACGATGAACAGGTCGAGAATGGTGACGAAGTTGCCGGTCAGCAGCGCGGCCAGCGCCGGCCAATGCCGTGTAGCCGCAGGCGCGACGAGGCGGCCACCCGAAAGCGATTCCGTTGACATGAAGGAACTCGATAATTAATATACGGTCGTACGTATACTAAGGCTGAATCGGCTTGCGTCAAGGACCGATTGCGGAGGCCCCACTTGTCCACAGGGTATTTGCCATGAATGAAACCGACGGTCGCCGCCTGCGGGGCGAACGTGCGCGCACCCAGGTGCTTGAACACGCCACCACCATTGCGTCTACCGACGGGCTTGAGGGGTTGACCATTGGCCGCGTGGCCGCGGATGCGGGCGTGGGCAAGGGCAACATCCAGGCGCTCTTCGGCGACAAGGAAACGCTACAGCTCGCCACGCTCAATGCCGGTGTCGAGCATTACTTCACAACGGTGGTGGAACCGGCGCTGGCGCTGGACAGCCCGCTGGCCCGCCTGCGCGCGCTGACCGAGGGCTGGTTCGACTACGTGGCCAGCGGGCAGTCGCCGGGCGGGTGCTTTGTCTGCGCGGCCAGCTACGAATACCGCGCCCGCCCAGGCGCCATCCAGGATCGCGTGCGCAGCTACCGCCAAGCGGTGCGTGCGCGTTTTCGTGACGTGATGACGGCGGGCATGGCCGCGGGCGAATTGCGCGCCGATCTGGATGTCGATCAGCTCATCTTTGAAATCGAGTCGTTTCGCTCCAACGCCAACGTCGCATTTTTGATGGACGACATGACGGTGTTTGAACGCGCCCGCCGCAGCACGCAAGCGTGCATCAATGCCGCCGTTGCTTAAACCGGCCCGGTGGTCGGGGCCGCACCGCATCGTGGTTTACGGAACGTTATGGCCACGGCCCTCTCTATGTCCGGGGTAGCCACAACACTCGGTATCTATTCAGTTGCATTCAACACAGTCCACAAAGACATTAATATGCGGGCTTTTCTGATGCGCAGAATGTACGGGTGGCGTGATGCACGGGGCGCCCCTGTAATCTGACCTAAAATGTGTGCCGCAACGTTAATTTTTGCGGCGATGTTGTGGCACATTGGAGCCGGTTTTATTTGCAGCCGTCTCAAAACAAGTCGAATAGGAACCTGCCAACATGAACTGGACCGCGACCCGACCGATCCGCGTGGTCGTGCTCGATGACCATGCGGTCGTCCGTCACGGGCTGGCTGCGCGCCTGAAGCAAGAGGCCGACATCGAGGTGACCGGGATGTTCGCATCGGGCCGGGAAGTCTCGCGGGCCCTCAAGGACAACACCGTCGAAGTGGATGTCCTGCTGATGGACTACTCGCTGGGCCCGACCGAAATCGACGGGCTCAATCTGATCCGCCCGATCCTCAAGAAGTATCCGGATTTGAAGATCCTTGTGGTCTCGGCACACCACGACCCGGCCACCATTGGGATGGTCATGCATGAGGGCGTCCGAGGGTTTGTCGGCAAGGAAGAGGAACTGTCAGAGCTGGTCCGGGCGATTCGCACCGTGGCCGCCGGCGGCAAACGCCTAAACCCTGCGCTGGCCGCCGAGATGGAGCGCGATACGCTGGCCAGGGGGGCGGGGGCTGCGCCCGACGGTGAGGCCGCTGAGTTGACCGCCCTCGTTGATCGCCCCGAACTGAGCACGCGCGAGCGCGAAGTCCTGCGCTGCTACCTCGACGGCATGTCGGTGACGGCCATCTCCAAAAAGTTTGCACGCAGCGTCAAGACCATCAGCTCGCAAAAGCAATCCGCTTATCGCAAGCTGGGCATCCGCACGGATACCGAGCTCTTCAAGATCAAGCACGAGCTGGAGAAGTGGTGAGCGCTGGCGAATCGGCTCGGTCCTGCCCGCGCGTGTTGGTGGTGGATGACCAACCGGCCAATCTGCTGATCCTCGAGCACCAACTCCGCGCGCTCGATTGCGATGTCGAGCTGGCTGCCGATGGCGCCCAGGCGCTGGAGAAAGCCGCCGCTGAGTTGTTTCAGCTGGTCCTCCTGGACTGCCAATTGCCCGATATCGACGGCTACACCGTTGCCGAGCGCATCCGCACGCGGGAATCCGCCACCGGCGTCCACACGCCTATTCTTGCGATCTCCTCCGCCACCGACGACGAGCACCAGCAACGCGTGATGGCGAGCGGCATGGACGGCATGCTGACCAAGCCGATTCGAGACGACGTGCTGCGCGACCTGATCGCGCTGTGGTGTGACAGCGGGGATGCTTCGCCAGCGCATGCGCCAGGTGCCGCCGATGCCGGGCAGGATCTGTGGCGCGTCTATCTGGATTCGCTCGATGACGATCTGGACAGCCTTGCCCGCGCCGTGGTCACCGACGATCTGGCGGTGGCGCGGCATGTCGCGCACCGCATCAAGGGCGCGGCGTTGACGGTGGAGCAGGGCGCGATTGCAGAACGCGCAGGCGCGCTCGAAACCGCGCTGAAGCGAGCCAGCGCACTCCCAGCCGATGCATCCGAGGCCGTGGCCGAGCTGCGCCGCCAGCGCGACGCATTGCGTGCCGGCAGCGCCATCGGCTAACCGCCACGGAACGCCTGAGCGACTCAGGCGTTATGCAGCACGCGCAGCAGCAGGTTTTCCAACTGCTTGACCTCGGCTTGCGAGAACCCGCGCAGCATGTGGTTCAGCACGTCGATGATCAAGGGCCGGATTTCCGGATACAGCGCGCGCCCTTGCTCGGTGAGTGAGACCACCACCGAGCGGCGGTCCGCATCGCTGGGCGCGCGCTTGACGATGTTCTTCTTCTCCAGCCGATCGATCAGCCGCGTCATCGCGCCCGGATCGTAGTGCAGCAGGCGCGAAAGCTCAGCCGGTGTGGTGGCCAGGTCTTCGGCCAGGTAGATGACCACCGTCCACTGCGCGGCAGTTAAATCCAGCGACGCCAGGGCGCTGTCGATATTCGTCACCAACGCATGCCGGACCCGATGCACGAGCCGGCCGATGTTGGTGTCACGATCCATGGTGTCAAGCTGATAGGCGCCCTCCGTGATGGTGCTGGCGGTGGCGGCCTCTGGTGGTGTCTGTACGTCAATACTCATGATGGTGCTCCCCGTTCTGCCGGTGATCCGGCTTGTCAGGCGCGCCTTGCGTTTCCTGTCTGCCCCGGTTGCGCGGGCGTGCTTCGTTGCACACTAATCTTCGCTTGCCCAGGCCGTCAAGCCGGGATCGACACCAACGCGCATCATCAAATTCCATTGGATACCGCTCCAAAACGATTGCGGCTGCCAAGGGGCGGGCGGGTTCGTATCATGGTTGAAACGTCGATGCCGCGCATGGCGCAGAGCATGTGGCGCGACGTGCCTTTCCTCGTCCAAATTCCCTTTTTCAATGCCATGAACCTCCACCTTCAGAACAAGCTCGCCCTCGTCAGCGGGTCCACCAAGGGCATCGGCTATGCCATTGCTGTAGCACTGGCTGCCGAAGGCGCCCGCGTCATCGTCAATGGGCGCACCGAAGCGTCCGTGACCGACGCCGTCGCGCGCGTGCAGGCCGATGTGCCCGGCGCGCAAGTCGAAGCGTTTGCCGGTGATTTGTCCGATCCGGCCCAGGTCGATGCCCTTGTCAGCCGCTTTCCCAAGGTCGACATCCTCATCAACAACCTCGGCATCTTTGACCCGCAACCGTTCGAAGCCATCGACGATGCGCAGTGGCTGCACTTCTTCAACGTGAACGTGATGAGCGGCGTGCGCTTGTCCCGCGCGTACCTGCCCGGCATGCGCGCGCAGAACTGGGGCCGCATCGTATTTCTCAGCAGCGAAAGCGGCGTGCAGATCCCGGCCGAGATGATCCATTACGGCGTGACGAAGACCGCGCTGCTGGGCCTCTCGCGCGGGCTGGCGGAAGTGACCGCGGGCACGGCCATCACCGTGAACGCTGTGTTGCCGGGGCCGACGCGCTCGGAAGGTGTCGATGAGTTTGTCGGCAAGCTCTCGGGTGGCCAGAGCTTTGAGGCCTTCGAGAAGACCTTCTTCGAGACCGCCCGGCCCACCTCGCTCATCAAGCGTTTTGCCACCCCGCAGGAAGTGGCCAATCTGGTGGCGTATGTGGCGAGCCCGCTGTCGTCGGCGACTACGGGCGCTGCGCTGCGGGTGGATGGCGGCGTGGTCAAATCGGCGTTCTAGGTGCGCCGAGGTTGGCTCAGCACCCACCAAGCATTGCAATCGGCTGCCTGACCGTCACAATGCAGGCCTGAACGGCTTTTGAGGACCCTGATGCAACGGCGTTGGACGATGTGGCTGGCGGCAGCAGCGCTGGCGCTGGTGAGCTTACATGCACAGGCCCAGCCGGCCGCCCCCGAGGTCGAGCCGCAAATCGCGTTCTACTACGGGCGCGATGTGCCGGTTCCAGAACTGCAAGCGTTCGACTGGGTTGTGCTGGACCCGGCCAGCGCCGGTGCGTTTGACCCGAAGCAGCCATCGCCTACCGCGTGGTTCGCGCGGGTCGATCTTGCGCAGCAGGCCGATGCAATGCGCACGGCCAACTGGCCTGGCGGTGTGCTCGACACGGTGTTTGCCCCGCTGCTGGCGCAGGGCTACCAGGGCTTCCTGCTCGACGGGCTCGACACGCTGCAGCGTGTTGCCCCCGACGCCGGCAATGCGATGGCGGCCTTGCTGCAGGCGCTACACGATCGCGCACCCCAAACGAAGGTGCTGGCTGGTGGCACCGCATGGCTGGATCGGCTCGCCCCGCAGTTGGCGGGTGTGGTCACCTCCGGGCTCGTACGCGAGCGGGCGGGCGACGCGAGTTTGCGGGACGTGTCCGAGGCCGATCGCGCTGCCCGCATCGCCGCGCTGCGCAGCATCGGCACGCAGTATCACTTGCCCGCTGTCGCACTCGATTACTGCCCCAGCTACACCCGAGCGTGCTTGCGCGACACCGCCAACGTGGCGCGCACTGCGGGCGTCACCGCCTACGCCACCACGCCCGCCGTCGATGTCATCGGGATCGGCCGCCTGGAAGTGATGCCGCGTCGCGTGTTGCTGGTCGAGCCGCAAGAGCCGGGCACCAGCACCAATACGCTGCCCTCGGTGCTGTACCTCGCCATGCCCCTCAACTACCTCGGCTACCGGGTCGAGGTGGCGGACGCGTACCAGCCGTTGCCTACTGTGACGCCGGATCGCTACGCCGGTGTCGTCACCTGGTTCGATGCCAATGCGCCGCACCCGGGTGCCTGGGCGGCGTGGCTCAGGCGCGTGATCGGTGCCGGCGTGCGCGTTGCGATGTTCAATCAGTTCGGCTTGCGCATGGACGCCGCCATGGCGCAGACGCTCGGGTTGGAGGCGGTGCCCGGGACGCCGCCCGAGGCGCTCTCGATCGTCTCGCGTGATCCCATGGTCGGTTTCGAGCTGCAACCGCACCCCGACCGACGCAGCGCCGTGGGCGTCAAGGTGGGCCGGGACACGCCGGGTGCGAAATCGCTGTTGCGCCTATCGGCGGGAAGCTATGTGGTTGACGCAGCGGCCATCATGCCGTGGGGCGGTTACGTGCTGCAGCCGTTTGGCGTGTTTCGCATGCCCGATGTGGACCAGGCGCGCTGGGTGATCCAGCCATTGGCGTTTCTGCGCGAGGCGCTGGCGTTGCCCGCCATGCCCGTCCCCGATACCACGACGGAAAACGGCCGCCGCCTGATGACGGTGCATATCGATGGCGATGGTTTTGCCTCGCGCACGGAGTTTCCGCCGGGCGAGTTTTCGGGGCAGGCGCTGCAGCGCGAGATCTTTGCGCGCTACAAGGTGCCGACCACGGTCTCCATCATCGAAGGGGAGGTGGCGGCCAGCGGTATGTACCCCAAGCTCACGCCTCAGTTGGAGCCGATTGCGCGCAGCATCTTTGCGCTGCCCTATGTTGAGCTGGCGAGTCACACGTTCTCGCACCCGTTCAACTGGCTGCGGACGGCCAGTCCACCTGAAGAGACGGTCACGCCCACGGCAGGCGCCGCCGATTCCTTCTCGCTCAGGATTCCCAACTATCGCTTCAACCTCGACCGCGAGGTGGCCGGCTCCATCGACTACATCAACACGCGCCTTGCACCGCCGGACAAGCGCGTGAAGGTGCTGCTGTGGAGCGGCAACGGCCAGGTGCCTCCGGCCGCCGTGCAAGCGGCCAACCAGGCCGGCGTATTCAGCATGAACGGCGGCGACACGTACATCACGCGTTCCAACCCCAGTTGGACGGCGGTGGCGCCGCTGGGCGTCGACAAGGGGGGTGGCCTGTTCCAGGTCTTTGCTCCCGCGCAGAACGAGAACATCTACACCAACCTCTGGCAGGGCCCGTATTACGGCTTCAGGCGCGCCGTCGAGACCTTCGAGCTGACCGACAAGCCCTATCGCTTCAAGCCGATCGGCATCTACTACCACATGTACTCGGGCACCAAGCTGGCGTCGTTGACGGCGCTGCGGCAGGTGTACGACTGGGCCCTCGCGCAGCCGGTCATGCCGGTGTACGCGTCGGACTACATCCGCAAGGTGCTCGACTTCCGCAGCGTGGCCGTCGCCCGTGACGGTGACGCCTGGGTTGTCCGAGGCGCGGGCGACTTGCGTACCGTACGTTGGAGCGCCGAGGGCGTGCCGCACTTGGCCGACGCGCACGATGTGGCGGGCTATCTGGCCGGCCCGGGCGGCACGTACATCCACCTGACCAGCGGCACCGCACGCTTCTCGATCGACAGCGCGCCACAGGCGTTGCCCTATGTCCGCGAAGCCAGCGGACGACTGTCGAACTGGCGCAGGGGGGCGGATGGGCATTCGTTGTCGGTGGACGTGGCCGGCTATGTGCGTCCGTTCATCCGCTTTGCTAACGCGGGCGGATGCAAGGCCACCATTGACGGTCGTGATGCGGGCAGCGCACCCGGCACAGATTGGCGGCTCGATCTCGGTACCGGCGACCCGGAGAAACTGGTGCCCAAGCACGTTGAGTTACGCTGCAGCCGCTGATACGGGGGCGGAATGTTCAAAAAAGCGCGCAGATAAACGTTTGCGCTCAAGCTTTTCCCAGGCGATCCGTTGTTAACCCGACTGACGACCCTGAGGAGCAAGCATGCGAGCGTCTGCACCCCAACGCCTATCTTCTGAACGCGCCACGAGTCTCGGCACACGGCTGGCCGTGATCGGCTTGGCTGCGCTGGTGCTCGTGTTCGGCCTCTTTGCGCTGGCGATTTCCCAATCGAGCCTGCGCACGCTCGAAGCCAACATGCAGTCCGCCATGCACGATCAGGAGGCCGCCATGCGCGACATGATCGCGCTGTTCGACGGCACCATGCGCACTGAGGCCGACCGCTTCCTCACCGCCTTTGCCGATGCCGCCCCGGGCCCATACACCGTCGATCCGGCGCAGACCGTGGAGGTGGCCGGCAAGCCCACGCCCACGTTCAAGAGCGGCGACACGGTGTTGAACCTCAACTTCGCCGTGCCGGACAAGTTCTTCGCGCGCACCGGCGGCACCATCGCCACCGTCTTCGCCCGCACGGGCGATGATTTCGTCCGCGTGACCACCTCGCTCAAGAAGGAAAACGGCGAACGCGCCATCGGCACGCTGCTTGATCGCGCCCACCCGAGCTACAAGGCGCTGATGTCCGGCGAACCGTTCCGCGGCTTGGCGTGGCTGTTCGGCGTGCCCTACATGAGCAAGTACGAGCCCGTGCGTGATGCGTCGGGCAAGGTCATTGGCGCGCTGTACGTGGGCGTGGATGTGCGCTCGGAACTCGCGCTGCTCAAGGACAAGATCCGCGCACACGGCATCGGCCAGAGTGGCGGCTACTTTGTCATCGACGGCAAGCCGGGCGCCGACCAGGGCAAGGTGCTGATCGATCGCAACACCGCGCGCGAAGGCAAGAACCTGCTCGACGCCAAAGACGCCGATGGCCTAGCCTGGGTACGCGAGATGATCGACCGCAAGGACGGTACGCTGCGCCATACGCTGGCCGACACCGACGGCGCGCAGGGTGGTAAGGCGCGTGAACGCTTCACCGTGTTCACGCAATACCCGGATTGGAAACTGGTGATTGCGGGTACGGCCTATGTGGATGAACTGGAAGCCGATCTGGTTTCCGCGCGCAACCGCTTCCTGCTCCTGGGCTTGGCCCTGGGCGCACTGCTGGCTGGCGGCCTGTACTGGATGCTGCGTCGCGCCGTGAGCACGCCGCTGGCCGAGGTGGTGAACGTGGCCCAGCGCGTGGCCGCTGGCGATCTCACGCATCGCCTGCCCGCCACGCGCCGCGACGAAATCGGCCAGCTCATGCGCGCCGTGAACGGTGTCGGCGATGGCCTCACAGGCATCGTCGACAAGGTCCGCGCCAGCGCCTCCACCATCGCTTCGAGCACCGGCCAGATCGCCGCCGGCAATGCCGACCTGTCTGCCCGCACGGAAGCGCAGGCCGGCAGCCTGGAGCGCACCGCGTCGAGCATCGAAGAGCTGGCCGCCACCGTGCGCCAGAACGCCGATAGTGCCCAGCACGCGCACGACATGGTGCAGTCCGCCAGCGAGGCAGCCCATGCGGGCGGCCAGACCGTCGAGCGGCTGGTCGGCACCATGTCGGGCATCCACGCGACGGCGCAGAAGATTGCCGATATCACGGGCATCATTGATGGCATCGCGTTCCAGACCAACATCCTCGCCCTGAATGCCGCGGTGGAAGCGGCGCGCGCGGGCGAGCAGGGCCGCGGCTTCGCAGTCGTGGCCGGCGAGGTGCGCAGCCTCGCGCAGCGCAGCGCGGCCGCCGCCAAGGAGATCAAGGCGCTGATCAACCGCTCGGTTGACGAAGTGCAGGCCGGCAACGAAGCCGCACGCGGCGCGGGCGACGCGATGCAGGACATCGTCACGCGCGTGGAGCGTATCGCCGGCCTGATGGGCGAGATCAGCCATGCTTCGCGCGAGCAATCGCAGGGCATCGAAGAGGTCAACCGTGCGGTGACGTCGATGGATGAAGTGACCCAGCAGAACGCTGCGCTGGTCGAGGAAGCGGCCGCCGCCGCAGAGAGCCTGCGCCAGCAAGCGCAGGAGTTGCGCGGCGCAGTGGATGTCTTCCGGCTGACATGAGCCGGAAGACGCACGGATCGTGACACCGCGTTGCAATTGACAAGGATCTAGCGGTCAATCGGTGCAAAGCTGTACCGGATGGAACTGCGGCGGTGCCGGGGCGCTCGCAACAGGCTATCCGCCGGTTCTTTTTGCAACGGAACGTGGCGGGCGACCCACCAGCTCAAGCACCAACGTCCATGTCACCTGTCGGTCACGCCTTTCATTCCGTCGTCGCCATTGACGACCACCCCATCGTCCTGGAGTCGATTCAGGCGCTATTGGCGGGCTCGCCGCACCTGCAACTGGTCGCGACTGCCGCCGATGGCGCGCAGGGCCTGCAACTGATCCGCTCGGCGCGGCCCAAGCTGGCCATCGTCGACATGAACCTGCCCGGTCTGGATGGCCTTGAACTGGTGCGCCGCGTGCGAGCACAGCAGCAAGACATCGGCCTAGTGATGACCTCCGCCGAGACCACCGGCAACGAGGCCCGCCTTGCCTTCCTCGCCGGCGCCAACGCTTACGTTCCCAAATCCGAAGCGACGTCCGTGCTCACCGCAGCGCTCCTGCTGGCCGCGCGCGGCTACCTGTCCTTCCCGACGTCGGCGATGGGAGCATCGGAAGGCGCCGGTCTTGACACGCTCACCAAGCGCGAAATGCGCGTGAACCAGCTCGTCGCAGAAGGCCATCGGAATACCGAGATCGCCAAGCGCCTGGGCATCTCGCCCAAGACGGTGTCTACCTTCAAGCACCGCATCAGCAAGAAGATCGGCCACCCCGCCTGATCGGCCAGCGTTCGAGCAAAAAAAAGAGACCGCTGTTGGGCGGCCTCTTAAAGTCGATATGAAGCTGTGAAACTGTCATTCAAGCTTCGACGCGAATCATAAGCGAAAACAGAGATCCCTCAGGATTTTAATTTTTATCATCGATCGGCTTATTTTAATAAGTGACTGGCTTACAAGCTGTAATCCAGTGGCTTTCAAATCTGTGAGGTGCACTTACGGTGATCGACGGTATTTGCGTAAATCGTTGATTTGTTAGGTTAATTTATGATGGCTGGATTAGGTTTCATATTTACCACAGAAGGGCGTTGTCCATTGTTTGATAAACGGCATCGGCATACATAATGGCCGTCGATCGCAAATCCTTGCGATAGTGTTTTTCAAGGAAAACGATATGAAGATCAAGCTGTTTGCGGCCGCTGCTGCCGCCCTGGTTTCCGCCGGCGCATTTGCGCAATCGAGCGTGTCCCTGTACGGCGTGGCTGACGCTGGTGTTGAGTGGGTGAACAAGGCCCCGACCGCTGACAACAAAGCAGGCGGTGCCTCGCGTGTTGGTCTGACGTCGGGCAACCTGTCCGGCTCGCGTTGGGGCCTGCGTGGCTCTGAAGACCTGGGTGGCGGCCTGAAAGGCATCTTCAACCTGGAAAGCGGTTTCAACATTGATAGGGGCACGAGCGCACAATCGTCCGGCGATACCAACCGTCTGTTCGGCCGTGCTGCCTACGTTGGTCTGCAAGGCCAGTGGGGTCAGCTGACCCTGGGTCGTCAGACGAACCTGCTGTACGACTTCGCGCTGAACTATGACCCGATGGCCATCGCCTCGCGTTACTCGATCGCCTCGCAAGACCCGGCCATGGCTGGTCGTGCTGACAACGCTGTGAAGTACATCGGCACGTTCGGTGGCCTGACCGCCTCGGCGCTGTACTCGACGCGCAATGACGGTCAAGAAATCGCCGGCAACAACAAGGTGGGCCGCGAGTGGAGCGCTGGTGTGAACTACGCAGCAGGCCCGTTCGCCGTTGGTGCTGTGTATGACCAAACCAACAGCAACGACCCGCTGACGTCGAGCGCCAAGACGCAAAATGCCACCGTCGCTGGCACGTACGCCTTCGGTCCGGCCAAGCTGTACGCTGGCTACCGCTGGCGCAATGCGAGCGCCGCTCTGGAGACGTCCCTGACCTCCTCGCGCTCGAACCTGTACTGGCTGGGTGCTGGTTACCAAGTCACGCCGGCACTGTCGCTGACGGGTACCGCTTACTACCAAAACTACAAGACCGCTGGCACGGGCAACCCGTGGCTGTTCGTGGTGGGTAGCGACTACGCGCTGTCCAAGCGCACCGACGCATACCTGAACCTGGCTTATGCCAAGAACGGTGCGGGTACCAACCTGGGCGTGAACGGCTTCAACGACGTGTTTACGAACGCGGACGGTAACGGCAGCAACCAAATGGGTGCTGTGGTTGGCCTGCGCCACAAGTTCTAATCGACGTTCTGTCGGCTAGATCAGAAAACCCGGGCTTCGGCCCGGGTTTTTCATTGGCGCATCGTGTGCGGCGGTCTAGTGCAGCATCACTCGCCGCACCAGCGCCACCAGCGGCGGCCGAATCGACCGCTCCAGCCCCGGACGCAGCCGCAACGGCTTGAGTAGCATCTTGGCCGCCATGTCGATTGGCAGGTGCGCCCGCACCATCGCGCTCACGCTGGAGTTCAGCGCGCGCACGTCGGCTTCGGGCACGTCTTCCTCGCCGCGTTCGATGCGCAGCACGTTGCGCAGGGCGATCATCGAATCTTCGTTTTTGATTTCACGCAGGCGCGAGGCGAGTGCCTTGAGCACCCGCATCCGGCCCACGCCTTCGCGCGCGTTACAGGCGTTGAAAAAGCGGAAGAAGTGTTTGTAATGCCGGACCTCGTCGGCCGAGATGCGGCTGGCGAGATCGCGCAGCACGGGTTCGTCGGCCTCAGCAGCGGCCTGGGCGATGGCTCGGTAGAAGGTGGCGGTGCCCATCTCGACCACGCAGCGCGCGACCATTTCCAGCGCTTGTGTCGGCTCGAACTGGTCGACCGAACAGGTGACGGAGTATTCCTCGAAGAAGCGGGCGTAGCCGCGTTCCCAGTCGAACTCGGGCCACACGGTTTCGACGTAGCGGCGCAGAGCGCGGCCGTGCTGCAGTTCTTCGCGCTCCCAGTGGTGCATCAGCCAGTGCGCAGCTTCAGGTTGGTCTGCGTAATACTGGGCGAGGTTGCCGGCGTAGAGGTCGGAGCCGCTTTCCACGAACGAAGCACAGACCACCAGGTAGAACAGCGTGCGGTTCTCGCGCACGCGCGCGACGTTGATGCCGCTGTAGTCGATTTCCTGCATCGACCACGGCATCGGCGGGCTTGCGGATGATGTTGCTTGATGAGCCTGTGACACTACGCGTCCTCCGTTGGCGGTGCCGCAAAAAGCGGGCCGCTTCTAACATGAGAATGAAACATCACGTCTCGTGTTTCAATGACAGATTCGCGTCAACAAAGGTTCCTAACAGTAATCTTCCGCCGTTTAAGTGACGATGTCGTCATGACGTCGGCGTCGCTTCGGCGTGTTGGACCCCCTCCCGCGCTGAACGCGTAGGCGCGTGCCGCAGCCCATACGTGAAGGCGCACAGGGCGATGAGCGCGCAGGCCACCATCGCCCATTCCACAGCCGCGTAGCCGCCCGTCGCTTTCCACAGCAGCGCCCCGAGCCATGGCGCGCTGGCCTGGGCCAGCAGTACGGGCGTCATCATCAGGCCGTTGAGAGTGGCGTACTGGTTGCGCGACACCAGCTCTGGCATGGCGATCGCGCGCAGCATGGTGTTGATGCCGTTGGCCGCCCCGTAGATGAGCGCGAAAGCCAGTAGCAGGGGCCCGCTGGAGAGCGCCAGCAGAACGAGCGCCACGGCCATTGCGGCATACGTGGCCGGGGCGACGCGGACGGGGTGTGGCAGGCGAAAACGCATCATCGCCAGCCGGCCGAGTACTTGCGCCGGGCCAATGAGCGCCGCGATCAGCAATTGACGGCCCGTCGGCACGCCTTTTTCGGAGAGCAGCGGGATCAGATGGGCGCCGAGCACCGTGGCGATCAGGCCGATGGCCACGAAGGCCAGCACCACGGCCCAGAACACGGGCAGGCGCAGCACCATGCGCCATGCCGAGGTGTGGATCGGCGCGGGATCATCGACGGTACTCGCTGATGCCTGCTGCTGCGGCCGCACGCGCAGTTGCAGATGGGCTGGCAGGCAGACCAGCACCTGCGCCAGGGCAAACACCTGCAGTGTATGTCGCCAGCCGATGTGCTCCACCCCCCATTGCGCCAGCGGAATGCAGATCGTGCTGGAGAACCCCGCGATCAGCGTGAGCCCGATGATGGGCCGCTGATAGGCATCACCAAACGCCTGGCGCAGCACAACAAAGGCGGGGTCGTACAGCGTGGTGGCCATGGCCACCCCCATCGGTAGCCAGAGCAATAGGAACGCGGTTTGATTGGAGACCAGCGACCACGCCAGCAGGCTGCCCGCCGCCAGCATCGTGCCTGTGCCCATCACGCGGCGCGCGGGCCACCGATCCAGCGCGCGCCCCACCCAGAACGAACACAGCGCCCACACCAGCAGCCCCAGCGAGAACCCGCCCGCCAGAAACGGCCGCGCCCAGCCGAGCGTGTCATGCATCGGCGCCAGGAAGACGGTGAAGGTGAAATACAGCGTGCCCCACGAGACCGTTTGCGCGAGGCCAAGCAGCAACACAAGGCGCCGACCTTCGGGCGAGGCCGGCGAGAGCGGGGAGGTCATGGAGGCGGAAGCGAAGGGGCGGTGGGCTTACGTAGCGTGTGGGAAATTCTAGCGGCGCGTGCTGAATTGCGCGTGCCCCGATCGGAGGAGCACACCGTTAGTGGCGGCCCGCGAGCGCGCGCAGCGCCGGCGTATCGACAATTTCCACCGTTCTGTAGTGGCAGCGAATCCACCCGGCGCGCTGCCACGCCTGCAAATACTTGGAGATGGTCTGTCGCGAGCGCGCCAGCATGCGGCCCAGTTCTTCATTGCTGGCGGCCACGGTCCGCCCGTCGCCGGCGCGGGCGAGTTGCAGCAGGCGCTGGGCGAGTCGCGCATCGGCGGGCATTTCGCTGGCGTGCTCGAACTCGTCAAAGATCAGCCGGATGCGCTGGCAGAGCTGCTGCATCAGCGCCCACATACCGGCCGGATAGGCAGACACCACGCGCGCAAATGCCGCACTGCCCAGCAGGATGAGCGTGGTCGGCCCTTGCGCATGGGCGCTGTGCGTGCGGCCGCCGCCGTCGATGAGGGCGATCTCGCCAAACCACTCGCCCGCGCGCAGGACGCCGTAGACGAGTTCGCTGCCGGCATCCGTTGTCCGGCTGATGCGTACGCGGCCGCGCACGATCAGGAACATGCCCTGGGCCGGTCCGCCGTGCGGGTGGATGCATTCACCGTCGGGATAGGTGATCAGGCGCGCGGTGGGCGCGATTTCGGTCAGCAGGTCGACCGGTGCGTCGCGCAGCCAGCCTTGCGCGAGTTGCGCGGGCGATGGGGCGGGGACGGCGTGGGAAGCATCGGCAGGCATGGCAGCAGGATGCGGCGAAGGCGGGTGGTGCATTGTCAAACGCTTGACAGTCTGCGGGCAAGGCCCGGGCAGAGAATGGCTCGGCGTTATCCACAGGAATTATCCACAGTAGTTATCCACAGCAAGCTGCGCATCCACGACGCAGCGCCCCAGACCTCTTCAGGCGACGAAGGAGACACCCCATGACGCAACACACCGCCGCGCGCGCGACGTTCTCACACATGGAGCACGGCACGCGCGAGGACTGGGCCGCCATCTCCAGCGAGTTCATGCCCTACGCCCGTGCGCTGCCGGACCGCGTGCTTGCGCACCTGAAGCTGCTCGACGGCGATTGCGGCGGCTTCCCCATCGACCGCCTCGCGCACTCCCTGCAAACCGCCACGCTGGCCCACCGCGACGGCCGCGACGAGGAATACGTGGTCTGCGCGTTGCTGCACGACATTGGCGACACGCTGGGCAGCTTCAACCACCCGGACATCGCCGCCGCCATCCTCAAGCCGTTCGTCAGCCCTGAGAACCTGTGGATGGTCGAGAAGCACGGCATCTTCCAGGGCTACTACTTCTTCCACCACCTGGGGCTCGACCGCAACCTGCGCGAGCAGTACCGCAGCCAGCCCGCGCTGTTCGAGCGCACCGCCGAGTTCTGCGCCAAGTACGACGCCGCCGCCTTCATGCCGGATTACGACAACCTGCCGCTGTCGTTCTTCGAGCCGATGGTGCGCCGCGTGCTGGCCAAGCCGCGCAACTCCATCTACGTGAAAGAGGGTGAGAGCGAGCTGTCCCAGCCGTCGGAGGCCTAAGCTTTCACCCCGTTGACGGGCGCACCGGCCGCCCATGCCGCCACGTTGGCGAGTGTGGTGTCGGCAATGCTCGCCAGCGCTTCGCGCGTGAAGAACGCCTGGTGCGCCGTGACGATGACGTTCGGAAACGTCAGCAGCCGCGCCAGCACATCGTCTTGCAGCACGTCGGCGGAGCGGTCTTCGAAGAACAGGTCGGCCTCTTCTTCGTACACATCTAGCCCCAGGTGGCCGAGTTGGCCCGTTTTGAGCGCATTGATCAGGGCGGGGCTGTCGACCAAGCCGCCGCGGCTGGTGTTGATCAGCATTGCGCCGGTCTTCATGCTGGCGATTGCGCTGGCGTCGATCAGGTGGTGCGTATCCGCATTGAGCGGGCAATGCAGGCTCACGATGTCGGACTGCGCCAGCAACTCGGGCAGTGGTAGATACGTCACCCCCGCCGCCGTCAGCGAGGCTTGCGGAAAAGGATCAGCCGCCAGCACCCGGCAGCCGAAGCCGGCCATGATGCGCGCAAACACTTGCCCGATCTTCCCCGTGCCGACCACGCCGATCGTCTTGCCGGCCAGGTCGAAGCCGAGCAGGCCATCCAGCGAAAAGTCGCCCTCCCGCGTGCGGTTGCAAGCGCGGTGCAGGCGCCGGTTGAGCGTGAGGATCATGCCGACCGCGTGCTCGGCCACCGCATGCGGCGAATAGGCCGGCACGCGCACCACCGTCAGCCCCTGGCGCTGTGCGGCGGCTAGGTCGACGTGGTTAAAGCCCGCTGAGCGCAGCGCAATCAGCCGCGTGCCAGCGGCAGCGAGCGCGGCCAGCACATCGGCGTTCAGGCAATCATTGACGAACGGGCACACCACCTCGAACCCCGCCGCAAGCGGCGCGGTGTGCGCGTCCAGATGGGCGCGCTGGAAGACCAGATCGAAGTTCTGTCCACCGCGCGCCAGGGCGGCGCGGAAGCTGTCTTCGTCATAACGGTGGCTGCTGAAGAAGAGGATGCGCATGGCGGTGCGGTAGAGGCAGGGGACGCTAACAGCTTACGCGCCCCGCCACCGTGTCGCTTCAGAGCGTGAGCACGATGCGGCCGTCCACCTTGCCGGCCTTCAGATCGGCAAACACCTGGTTGATGTTGTCGAGCTTGTCGCGGTGGATGTGGGCGCGTACCAGGCCCTCGGCGGCAAACTGCAGCGACTCCTGCAGATCACGCCGCGTGCCGACAATCGAGCCGCGCACCGTGATGCCGTTGAGCACGGTGGAAAAAATCGGCAGCGGAAAATCCCCCGGTGGCAGCCCGTTGAGCGAGATCGTGCCGCCGCGCCGCACCATGCCCAGCGCCTGTGCAAACGCACTGCGCGACACCGCCGTCACCAGCACGCCGTGCACACCGCCCACCTCTTTCTGGATGACGGCCGCCGGGTCCTGCTGGGTGGCGTCCACCACCAGTTTCGCGCCCAGTTCGCGCGCCAGGGCCAGCTTGTCGGGCGCCACGTCCACGGCCACCACGTGCAGACCCATGGCAATCGCGTACTGCACCGCCACATGCCCCAGCCCGCCGATGCCCGAGATGGCGATCCACTGGCCGGGCCGCGTATCCGTCATCCGGATGCCCTTGTAGACCGTTACCCCCGCGCAGAGGATCGGGGCGATCTCTTCAAAGCTGACTTGTGCCGGCAGGTGGCCGACGTAGTTCGGGTCGGCCAATACGTATTCGGCATACCCGCCGTTGACGGAGTAGCCGGTGTTCTGTTGCGCGTGGCAGAGGGTTTCCCAGCCGCTCAGGCAGTGCTCGCAATGGCCGCAGGCGGTGTAGAGCCAGGGCACGCCCACGCGGTCGCCTTCCTTGACGTTGGTCACGCCTTCACCCACCGCCGCCACATAACCCACGCCCTCGTGCCCGGGGATGAACGGCAGGCTCGGCTTGACGGGCCAGTCGCCATCGGCGGCGTGCAGGTCGGTATGGCAGACGCCCGAGGCCGCGATCTTGACCAGAATCTGCCCGCGCCCAGGTGTGGGAATCGGCACCTCCTCAATACGCAGGGGTTCGCCAAACGCGTGGACAACCGCGGCTTTCATCGACTGGGCCATGAGACATCTCCAGGGGTAGGGGGTGCTACCAGTCTGGTCGACGAGCGCCGGGTGCGGGTTGATGTGAGTCAAGCGCTGGGCCGGCCGCCAGAGGGCATCGGCAAGGCTGTTAGCATGCCGGCATCTCTGGCCTTTTTCTGCGAGCCACTGCTTTGCCCGTCACCCCCACCTTCCTCTGGCACGACTACGAAACCTTTGGCGCCGTGCCGCGCCGGGATCGCCCCGCGCAGTTCGCGGGTATCCGCACCGATGCCGAACTCAACGAGATCGGCGAGCCGGTCGAATTGTTTTGCCAGCCGTCCAACGACTGGCTGCCGGACCCCGTGTCGTGCCTGATCACCGGCATCACGCCGCAGCAGTGCGTCAAGCAGGGTGTGCCGGAATATCAATTCGCGCAGGCCATCGAGCGCGAACTGGGCGCGCCCGGCACCATCGGCGTCGGCTACAACACCATCCGCTTTGATGACGAGGTCACACGCCACTTGTTCTGGCGCAACCTGATCGACCCGTACGCACGCGAGTGGCAGAACGAGTGCGGGCGGTGGGATCTGCTCGACGTGGTGCGTACCACCTGGGCGCTGCGCCCGGATGGCATCCAGTGGCCGAAACACGAAGACGGCAAACCGAGCTTCAAGCTGGAGCACCTCTCGCAAGCCAACGGCCTGGTGCATGAGGCCGCGCACGATGCGGTGTCCGATGTGCGCGCGACGATTGCGCTGGCGCGCCTGATCCGCAACGCGCAGCCGCGCCTGTTCGACTTCTGCCTGGCGCTGCGCAAGAAAGACCGCGTGATTGCCGAGATTGGCAATGCACCACGCCCGCTGCTGCATATCTCCGGCATGTACGGCGTGGAACGCGGCTGCATGGCCGTGGTGTGGCCGCTCGGCGGTCACCCGACCAACAAGAACGAGCTGATCGTGTGGGACCTCGCGTTCGACCCGTCGGAGCTGTTCGACATGGACGTCACCACCATCCGCGAGCGCATGTTCACGCGCACCGCAGACTTGGCCGAAGGCACGACGCGCCTGCCGATCAAATCGATCCACATCAACAAGTCGCCCATCGTCATCAGCAACATGAAGACGCTGCAGCCCGCGCAGGCCGAGCGCTGGGGGATCGATTTCGCAACAATCGAGCGCCATGCGGCCATCGCCCAGGGTGCGCCGGACCTGCGCGAAACGTGGCGCCAGGTCTATGCTCGCGAGCTGGAGCCGATCGAAGACGTGGACCAGAATCTCTACGGCGGCTTCGTCAGCAACGACGATCGCCGCACGCTCAACGAACTGCGCACGCTCAGCGGTGAACAGCTTGCGCGGCTGCACCCCGAGTTTGCCGATGTGCGCCTGCCGGAGCTGCTGTTCCACTATCGCGCGCGGAACTTTCCCGACACGTTGAGCGAAGAGGAATACGAGCAGTGGGAGCACTTGCGCGCCGAGCGCCTGTTCGAGGGCAGCGGCGGCTACCTGACGTTCGACGCCTTTGGCCAACGGCTTGAGCAACTGGCGGCCGAGGCCACGGAGAAGGGCGACACGCGCGCGCAGCACATCCTGCAAGACCTGTATGACTACGCGCAGCAGATCGTGCCGGGTTGACCGCTGACGCACGCAACGAAAAACGGAGGCCGAAGCCTCCGTTTTTTCATGGCGATGCCAAAGCGATCAAGCTGCGCGCTGTGCCGCTGCCGGATCACGCCACTGGGTCAGCAGCTTGTTCCAGCGGATGCGCGCGGCGGCAAGGTTGGCGTCCTTCACATGGCCGAAGCCACGGATGTCTTCCGGCAGGCGCGCCAGTTCCACGGCTTGCGCCAGCTTCTGCGCGGTCAGCCCTTGCACCAGCTCATCCACCAGCGCCCGGTATTCGCCGATCAGTGCGCGCTCAGTGCGGCGCTCTTCGGTTTTGCCGAAGATGTCGAATGCCGTGCCGCGCAGGCCCTTGAGCTTGGCCAGCAGCTTGAACAGCCGCATCGTGTTCGGGCCGAAGCGCTGCTTGACCAGGTGGCCCTTGTCGTCATGCTTGGCCAAGAGCGGCGGCGCGAGCCAGAAGTTGAGCTGATAGTCGCGGCCGGGTTCGCCTTCAAACTGCGCGCGCAGCTTGTCGAGGAACGCCGGGTCGGTGTACAGGCGGGCGACTTCGTATTCGTCCTTGTACGCCATCAGCTTCGACAGGTTGCGTGCCACGGCTTCCGTCAGTGCCAGCGTTTGGCCTGCACCCACCACCGCTGTTTCCGCAGCACGCACACGCTCGACCACCGAGCGGAATTCAGCCGCATATGCAGCGTTCTGGTACGCGGTCAGCAGATCGACGCGGCGGGCGATCAGCGTGTCCAGCGAGGGCAGGGCAATGACGTCCGCCTTGGCACGCGGGGCATCGTCGGCGAGCTTGAGCACCGCATCGCGGTCCTGCGCGAGGTGGCGGCCCCATTCGAACGCGGTCTTGTTCTTGTCGACCGCCACGCCGTTGAGTTCGATGGCGCGGATGAGCGCGTCGTACGTCAGCGGCAGCCAGCCTTTCTGCCACGCGAAGCCCAGCACCAGCGGGTTGGTGTAGATCGCGTCGCCCAGCAGGCGCACGGCCAGCGTGTTGGCGTCTTCAAACGCGCAGGCATCGCCGATGGCGGCGCGGATGTCCGCTTCCGCCGAGCTACCCGGGAAGCGCCAGTTCGGGTTCTTGATGAAGTCGGCGGTGGGCGATGCCGTGCTGTTGACGATGGCGCGCGTCTGGCCGTGCTGCACCTTGGACAGCACTTCGTCCGACGCCGAGACAATCGCATCGCAGCCGATGACGAGATCCGCTTCGCCCATGGCGATGCGCGTGGCGTGGATGGAATCCGGACGCTCACCGATCTGCACGTGCGAGAGCACCGCGCCACCCTTCTGCGCGAGGCCTGCCATGTCGAGCACGGTCACGCCCTTGCCCTCAATGTGCGCGGCCATGCCGAGCAGCCCGCCGATGGTCACCACGCCCGTGCCGCCCACGCCGGTCACCAGCACGCCATACGCGCGCTGGATGGCCGGCAGTTCAGGGTGTGGCAGCAGCGGCAGGCTGTCCATTGCAATGCCGCGCGATTCCGGCTTGCGCACTTGCGCGCCTTCCGCCGTCACAAAGCTCGGGCAGAAGCCGTTCACGCACGAGAAATCCTTGTTGCACGACGACTGGTTGATCTTGCGCTTGGTGCCTAGCTCCGTTTCCAACGGCTCGACCGACAGGCAGTTCGACTTGACCGAGCAATCGCCGCAGCCTTCGCACACCGCGTCGTTGATAAACGCACGGCGTGCCGGATCGGCCATCGTGCCGCGTTTGCGGCGACGGCGCTTTTCGGTCGCGCAGGTCTGGTCGTAGATCAGCACGCTGGTGCCTTGCACTTCGCGCAGCTCGCGCTGGATGGCGTCCAAGCGATCGCGGTGGTGCACGGTCACGCCTTCCGGCAGTTTGATGGCGGCGTTGTACTTCTCCGGCTCGTCCGTGACGATGACGATGCGCGACGTACCTTCGGCATGCACCTGCGCGGCAATCTGCGGCACGGAGAGCGGGCCGTCCACTGGCTGGCCGCCGGTCATGGCCACGGCGTCGTTGTAGAGGATCTTGTAGGTGATGTTCACCTTGGCCGCGATGGACGCGCGAATCGCCAGCAGGCCCGAGTGGTAATACGTGCCGTCGCCCAGGTTGGCGAACACGTGCTGGTCGCCCGAGAACGGCATCTGGCCAATCCACGCCACGCCTTCGCCGCCCATCTGGCTGAAGGTGTCGGTGCGGCGGTCCATCCACACGGTCATGTAGTGGCAGCCGATGCCGGCCAGCGCGCGCGAGCCTTCCGGCACGTTGGTCGACGTGTTGTGCGGGCAGCCCGAGCAGAACCACGGCTTGCGCTCGGCGGTGATGCGCGGCTTGGCGAGCGCCTTTTCCTTGGCGTCGATGATGGCGAGACGCGCTTCAATGCGCGAGCGCACATCCGACGGCAGCTCGAACTTCTCCAGCCGCGTGGCGATGGCGCGGGCGATCAGCGCGGGCGACAGCTCGTAGTGCGCTGGCAGCAGCCAGTTGGCCATCGGCACCGACCATTCGCCGCCGGCGTTGTCGCGCTCATCGAACTTGCCGTACACGCGCGGGCGCACGTCGTCGCGGTAGTTGTACAGCTCTTCCTTGAGCTGGTATTCGAGGATCTGGCGCTTCTCTTCCACCACCAGAATCTCTTGCAGCCCTTCGGCAAACGCGCGCGCGCCGTGCGCCTCCAGCGGCCACACGCAGCCGACCTTGTACAGGCGGATGCCGATGCGGCGGCAGGTGTCTTCGTCGAGCCCAAGGTCGACCAGTGCCTGGCGTACGTCCAGGTACGCCTTGCCGGCGGTCATGATGCCGAAGCGCGCCTGCGGCGAATCGAGCACCACGCGGTCGAGCTTGTTGGCACGCACGTACGACAGGCCGGCATACCACTTGTAGTCGAGCAGGCGGGCTTCCTGCACCAGCGGCGGATCGGGCCAGCGGATGTTCAGGCCGCCCTGCGGCACGATGAAATCTTCCGGCAGGATGATCTCGGCGCGGTGCGGGTCGACGTCCACCGAGGCGGACGATTCCACCACGTCGGTCACGCACTTCATCGATACCCACAGGCCGGAGTAGCGGCTCATCGCCCAGCCGTGCAGGCCGTAGTCGAGGTACTCCTGCACGTTCGACGGATACAGCACCGGAATGCCGGCGGCCTTGAAGACGTGCTCCGATTGGTGTGCCAGCGTGGACGACTTGCAGGCGTGGTCATCGCCCGCCAGCACCAGCACGCCGCCGTGTGCGGACGAACCTGCCGAGTTGGCGTGCTTGAACACGTCGATCGTGCGGTCCACGCCCGGGCCCTTGCCGTACCACATGCCGAACACGCCGCTGAACTTGGCATTCGGATACAGATTGACCTGCTGCGAGCCCCAGACCGCCGTGGCGGCCAGGTCTTCATTAAGCCCCGCCTGGAAGACGATGTTGTGTCCCGCCAGATGCTTCTTCGCTTTCCACAGGGCCTGGTCCAGCGCCCCCAGCGGCGAGCCGCGGTAGCCAGAGATGAAGCCCGCCGTGTTCAGCCCAGCGGCGCGGTCGCGCTCTTGCTGCAGCATCGGCAAGCGCACGAGCGCCTGCGTGCCGCTGATATAGATGCGGCCACGCTCGAGCGTGTATTTGTCGTCCAGGGAAACGGTTTCGAGCGCGCGGCGTAGCGCGTCGTTCAGAGGGGCATTCATGCGTGCTCCGGGTGGGGTGTGTCGGGATCACCGACAGCAGGTCTCTTTTGGTGCCGCCTGCGCCGCTTCTTGTGGAAACTGGCAGACGGCCATGGGTCGGGGCATCGTAGCATCGCGTGACATTCCGAACACCGTGCAACGCAGCAAGAATGGGGGTGGGTTTTCCCGAGGTTGCGGCGTTTTCGGCACAGAAGTGGCGCGTTGGTCGGGGCGTGGACACTGTGCTGCACCGCATGCAACGTCGGTTGCGGAAAGCGCCGCGTATTCGCAAACTTGCGTCAACAAGCTGCGCCTGCGTCACCTTGCTACTGGACTTTCGATGCGGCCGCGGCCATCCTTCGCGGTTACGTCTGAAGACCACCCAACCGCGATCATGCTCCGCCCCCAACCCCTCCACGCGCTGCGTCGGCAAGCCTTGCCGGCTGCCTGCACGCGCGTGCGTTGCGGTGCTGCGCATGACTCCTCGCTCCTGCACGTAGCCCTGCGGCACTTCCTGCTCGCCCGGCTTTCGTAAGCCGTGCGGGGCGCCGCCCCAGCTGGCGCACCCGCCCCGCACGGCCTTCTCCGCTTTCACCCTCCCCTTAACACCGGCCTGGCGCTGACATGCGCCGGCACCGGCTCGCCTGCCATTGCCGGACACGACCCGGCACGGCGGCGCAGGAACCGCCATGGAACTCACGCAGAACTTCGTTAAGGCCAAGCGGCCTTGCGCGGATGGCTACCGCTGGTACATCCGCAACCGCCACAACGGCACTGACTACCAACACCTGCTCAACAGCCTCGTGCACGAAGGCCGCATTACCGATGCGATCTGGCTGCTCGACAACTTCGGCCCGACCGATGCCGTGCTCGAAGCCGACGACATCGAGGCCGATGCGCTGGTCTTTGCCGGCACCATCGTTGTGCGTGGTGGCATCCACGTGGGTGGCGTGTTGCGCGCGGGCCAAGCGATTCGCACGGGCGGTGGCGTGCGCGCTGGCGAGTCGATCACCACCGGCGGGGATCTTGAAGCCAAGGCTGGCCTCTACTGCGACGGCAGCGTGCACGTGGGCGGCGATCTGCGTGTCGGCTGGAGCGTGACGACCACCGGCGCATTGCATGTTGGTGGCGTCGCGCGCGTGCACCGCGATTTGCATTGCGATGCCGACATCGACGTGACCGACGACCTGCTGATTGGCGAAGCGCTGGCTGCGCGCGGCAACGTGCGCTGCGGCAAGGGCTTGCGTGCCGGCGCCGACGCGCGCAGCGAGGCCTCCATCGTGAGCGCGCACGGCATCCTGGCTGGCGCCGACTTGCACGCCGGCACGCACCTGGAAGCGGGCTGGGGCATCAAGGCCTGGGGCGACATCGAAGCCGGTGGCGCCATCCGCGCAGGCGAGGGCGTGGAGGCGGGTGGAGTGATCATCGCCGGGCCGGGCTATGGCATCCACGCGGGCTTGAGCGTGCGCATGGACGACTGGCACGCCAGCGCCCGCATTCGCGCCACCGAGCCCCCGGCACGGCTCATCAGCGGCCATTGGGCGGAGGCCGCATGAGCACCGTACTGACCCTGCACATGCCGCCACCGGCCGTGCCGACGTTGGCATCGATGGTGCAATCGCTGCGTGGATGGCTTGCGCCGCTCGGCTTGCGCACCGACGTCGAATTCAACAACGAAGACATCGAGCGCGAACTCGATGCGTTGTATGAACGCATGCAAACGCCCGGCACGCCGCTGCATGGCATGACCGTCGACGACGGCACCTTGCCGGGTTTTCGCTTGCACACACGCGAGGCCGATGGCGAGATCTACGTCTATGTCGAAGACGTGGCTGCACGGCGCTTGGCCGGCTACACGGTCTTTAACCGCTTGATTGAGCTGGACAAGCGCGCGGATCGCTATCTGCGTTCACCGCACTCGAAGTACGCGTTGGCGTACCAGCGGCGCGGGTTGGCCTCGACCGTATTCCGGCGCGCGCTCGACAGTGGCATGTGTCTGATGAGCGGCGCGCGTCAGTCCGTCGGGGTGCATGGGGTGTGGCAGTCGCTCGCCAGGCGCTACCCATCGGGGTATGTGGAGGTGCGCGACAAGCGCCTGCGCTACCTGGGCGAGCACGTGGACGATGTCGCGCTGCTGGAGGACTTGCACACCCGGCGCGTTCTGCTGGGGGCGGGCTGGAGCTTGGCCGAACTGGCCGCCGCCACAAGAATGGTTGTCTGATCAGCCGGTCAAGGTTTCGATGACGTTGCGGATGCGTACGACCAGCCCGTCCATCATGCTGGCCGGCACGTTGCCATAGCCGAGCACGAGGCCGTTGTACTGCGTGGTGAATGTGCCCGGCAGGCAGAAGCGCGACAGCGGCCGCAGCACCATCCCGTGCGCGCGGGCCGCGGTGCTCACGTCCACATCGGGTACAGGCGCGTCGAGCCGGGCGGAGAGGTGCATGCCACCCGCGCCGCCGGACACCGTCACCATGCCGGTCAGATGGCGCTCGATGGCGGCTTGCAGCGCGTCGCGGCGCTCGCCATACAGGCGCCGCATGCGACGCAGGTGCCGTGTGAAATGCCCCGCCTCAATGAACTCCGCCAGCGCCAACTGCTCGGCCACGCGCCCACGCAGCATCATCGCGCCCGCAGCCTTGCGCAGTACGGGCGCCAGGGCCGGCGGCACGACCATGTAACCGAGCCGCAGCGCCGGAAACAGCATCTTGCTGAACGTACCCAGGTAGATGACGGGCGCGTCGGCGGTGAGCCCCTGCACGGCCGATAGCGGCGCACCGCTGTGGCGGAATTCGCTGTCGTAGTCGTCTTCGATGATCCACGCGCCGGCCGCCCGAGCCTGCTGAATCAAGGCCAGACGCCGCTCCAGACTCATCACCGCGCCGAGCGGGTACTGATGTGACGGCGTGATGTAGATGAGTTTTGGCGGGCGATCGCGCCAGTCGTCTGCGGTTGGGGCGAGGCCGTCGGCATCCACGCCGATCGGTACCAGGCGCAAGTCCGCCGCTTGCAGGGCCGCGCGGGCGCCGTAATAGCCGGGGTTCTCGATCCAGGCGGTATCGCCTGCATCGGCCAGCGAGCGGGCGCACAGGTCCAGGCTGTTCTGCGTGCCATCGGTGATGAACACTTGCGCTGCTTCGCAACGCACGCCACGCGACACCCGCAGGTATTCCGCCACGGCCTGGCGCAGCGCAACGTTGCCTTCCACCGGCCCGTAACCCATCTGGCCCGGGCCGATGCGGCGCCAGCCGTGCTCCATGCAACGCCGCCATTGCGCCAGCGGGAATTCATCCAGCGCTGGCGTGCCGGGCAGGAAGGGCAGTAGATCGCTCATCTCGCCGCTCGGGCGTTCCAGTCCGGCAACCCGACGTGAGAGCACGGGCGGCGCTTCCGGCGTCTGCACCGGCACCTGCTGCAGACCAACGCGCGCGACCACCGTACCCTGCCGCCGGCTCAGCACAAAGCCTTCCGCGGCCAATTGCTCATACGCATAGAGCACCGAATTGCGCGCAATACCGAGCTCTTCCGCCAGCGAGCGCGACGGTGCCAGGCGTGTGCCTTCCTCGATCTGCCCGCTCAGGATGGCCGCGCGCAGGCACGCATACAGCCGATGCTGTTGCGAGGTCCGCACGCCGGCATCGCCGCGTTCACTGCCGCGCGAGGCGGTGCGTTCGTAGTTCGACAGCAAGACGCCGTAGTCCATCCTGGCTCCAAGGTTTTGCATTTTGGTGGGTCTACGCATGGTGCCACGGTTTTTCTATCGTCGGCGGATCGCATCCCTATCTGGAGCCTTGCCATGACGACCACTTCTGCAACCTCACCAACCGACCGTACGCGCGTGAACCGTGTCGCTCGCCGCGGCCACTACGATGCCGCCACGCTGCACGCCATCCTCGACGAAGCCTATGTCTGCCACATCGCCTTCGCTGACGAGCATGGCGTGCATTGCATCCCTACCGCGTGCTGGCGCGAGGGCGATCACCTCTACATCCACGGCTCCAACGGCAGTCGCATGCTCAAGCTGGCCGGCAGTGGCGCACAGGTGTGTGTGACCGTCACCCATATCGACGGGTTGGTGCTCGCGCGATCGGCGTTCAACCACTCGATGAACTACCGCTCGGCCGTGATCTACGGCGCCTTTGAGGTTGTGCCCGACGCGCACAAGCCTGCCGTGCTGGATGCCTTCATGGAATTTCTCGCACCGGGCCGTTCGCAGCAGGCCCGCCCGGGCAATGCGAAGGAGTTGGCGGCTACGACCGTGTTGCGCATACCGCTGCACGAAGCCGCGTGCAAGGTCCGCACGGGTGGGCCGAAGGATGATGCCGAAGACCTCGATCTGCCGGTGTGGGCTGGGGTGCTGCCGATGGCGTTGTTGCCGCTGGCGCCGGTGGTTGAGGCTGCGCCTGCTGGTACGCCGGATTATGTGCAGGAGTGGAGGGATAGTGCTCGGGTTGCCGTCGATGAAGTGGTAGCGCCGTGAGCGTGCGTATCAGTGGTGCTGTTGTTTGATGTTGTTGGTCGATCCCCCGGTATCGTCCCCTGCCGGGGCCGACTCACTTTTCTTTGTCTTGCCAAAGAAAGTCAGCAAAGAAAGGCGCGCCCGAGATGGCGACCTATCCCTTGAATTTATGTGACCGTGCGGGGAAGGAGGCAAACTCGCTTCGCTCAGACAGGCCTCCTTCCTTTATCCGCCCGCCCACAGAAATTCAAGGCGCCATCAAGGGCAGGAACGGCCAAACCGCTGGTGCACTGCGGACGGCGCTTCTTTCACCGTCGTCCCCGCGCAGGCGGGGACCCAGGGTCGTTGCTTGCCCCGAAAACGCCGCTGGGTTCCCGCCTGTGCGGGAACGACGAAACTGCGATAGTGTGGCCGTTGATGCCCTATGCGGCGCCTTGAATTTCTGTTGCAAGGAGGAAAAAGAGGGGAGGCTTGTCTGAGCGAAGCGAGTTTGCCTCCCCTCCCTCCTTGCGACATAAATTCAAGGGGAAGTTGCCGCATCGGGCGCGCCTTTCTTTGCTGACTTTCTTTGGCCAGACAAAGAAAGTGAGTCAGCCCCGGCAGGGGATGAAACAGGGGATGCACCACAAACAAAAATTAGTGCACCAGCTGATTGATCTCAATAATCGGCATCAACACCGCCAACACGATGAGCAACACAACCACCCCCATCGTCAAAATCAACGCCGGTTCCAGCAGGCCCGTGAGGAACAGCGTGCGACGCTCCAACTCCTGAGCCTCACCCTGTGCCGCCCGCTCCAACATCGCCGGCAGATTACCGGTCGCCTCGCCAGAGCGAATCAAATGCACCAGCACGGGCGGAAACTGATTCTGCGCCGCCAACGCCCGCGCTAGCGACGTCCCTTCCCGCACGCGTGTGGAGGCATCCTCCACGTTGGTCTTGAGCGCGACGTTGTTCAACGTCTCGCCTGCGGCCTGCAACCCACGCAGGATCGGCACGCCAGCGCTCGTGAGAATCGCCAGCGTGCTCGCAAACCGCGCGGTGTTGTAGCCGCGAACGAGCTTGCCGAACAGCGGCGCCGTCAGCAGCCACTTGTGCCACGACAAGCGCAACGCCGGCTGCTTGAGCAGATTGCGGATCAGCATGCCGATCACCACCAGCACGATCGCCGCCAGCCACCCCCAGTTCCGCACAAAGTCCGACAGCCACAGCATGATGATCGTGAGGGTCGGCAGCTTCTGCTTGGTGTTGGCAAACACGCTCACCACCTGCGGTACCACGTATGACAGCAGGAAGATCACGATGGCAAACGCCACCACCGTGACGATGGCCGGGTAGGTGAACGCCAGCTTGATCTTGGACGTGAGCGCGTTGCGGCTCTCGATGTAGTCGGCCAGCCGCGAGAGCACGAGGCCAAGGTTGCCTGAGTGCTCACCAGCGGAAACCAGCGCGCGATAGATGTCAGGAAAATCCTTCGGATGCTGCGCCAGCGCGACCGACAGCGAGCTACCGCCCACCACTTCCGCGCGGATTGCTGCGAGCAGCTCGCCCACGTATGCGCGTTCGGCTTGATCGGCAAGCGCAGCCAGTGCCTCATCGAGCGGCAGCCCGGCGACCAGCAAGCTGGCGAGCTGGCGCGTGACCAGTGCGTTCTCCTGCGCGGAGAGCCGCTTGCCAAAGCTCGAACCGCCGCGCTTGGTGGCCTGCGCGCCGAGCGCGTCGACCACCAGCGGCGTAAGCCCGCGTGCGCGCAGTACGGTACGCGCCTGGCGTGCGCTGTCGGCTTCGATGACGCCCTTGTCGGTCTTGCCGGCGGCGTCGGCGGCTTCGTAGCGGAAGGCTGGCATGCGTTATTCGTTCAGTCGCGTCTTGGTCGCGGCTCAGTCGCGCGTCACGCGCAACACTTCTTCCAGCGACGTCGCACCCGTGTCGATCCAGCGCTGCGCATCCATGCGCATGGTCTGCATGCCCTGGCCGATGGCGAATGCCTTGATTTCGGATTCGGCGGCCTGGCGGTGGATCATGGTCTGGATCTCGGGTGTGACAGTCAGCAGCTCGTACACGCCGGTGCGACCCTGGTAGCCGGAGTTGCTGCAGCGCTCGCACCCGACGTGGTGCCACACGGATTTGCGTGCCGGCGCAGCCGGTGCCACGCCCTCCGCAACCGGTGTGCCGGCCACGGCTTCGACTTCTGCGGGCGTGAGTTCGAGCACTTCTTCGCGGCGGCAATGCACGCACAGGCGGCGCACCAGCCGCTGCGCCAGCACGCCGAGCAGCGACGACGACAGCAGGAACGGTTCGATTCCCATGTCGATCAGCCGGGTCACCGCCGAGGCCGAATCGTTGGTGTGCAGCGTCGCCAGCACCAGGTGACCGGTCAGCGAGGCCTGCACGGCAATCTGCGCGGTTTCCAAGTCACGGATTTCCCCGATCATCACCACGTCCGGGTCCTGGCGCAGGATGGCGCGCAGGGCCTTGGCGAAGGTCATGTCGATCTTCGGGTTGACCTGCGTCTGGCCGATGCCGTCCAGGTCGTATTCGATCGGGTCTTCCACCGTCATGATGTTGGTGGAAGCCGAGTCCAGCCGCGACAGCGCGGCATATAGCGTTGTCGTCTTGCCCGAGCCGGTCGGGCCGGTCACGAGCACGATGCCGTGCGGCTGGTTGATCAGGTGGTCAAAGCGCGCCAGCGTGCCAGCGCCCATGCCGAGCTTGCCGAGGTCGAGCCGGCCGGCTTCCTTGTCAAGCAGACGCAGCACCGCGCGCTCGCCGTGGCCGGTGGGCAGGGTGCTCACACGCACGTCGACTGGGCGGCCACCCACGCGCAGCGTGATGCGGCCGTCCTGCGGCAGGCGTTTCTCGGCAATGTCGAGCTGCGCCATGATCTTGATGCGTGAGATCAGCGCGCCGTGCAGCGCCTTTTTCGGGCGCACCACGTCGCGCAGCGTGCCGTCCACACGGAAGCGCACCACCGAGGCGTTCTCGAACGGCTCGATGTGGATGTCCGATGCGCCTTCGCGCGCGGCCTGCGTGAGCAGCGCGTTGATCATGCGGATGATCGGCGCGTCGTCTTCGGATTCGAGCAGGTCTTCCACGGCGGGAATGTCCTGCATCAGACGCGACAGGTCCACCTCGCCTTCCACCTCGCCCACGACTTGGGCGGCGCTGCCATCTTGCGCGTTGTAGGCCGTTTGCATGGCGGTGGACAGTGCGGCGGCATCCAGCGTCACCAACTCCAGCGCGCCGAACACGCGGCCAAGCTCGGCCAGCGCCATGCGCGAGGTTTCGGGGCACACCCACACTTCCAGCGTGTCGACGTCCTGGCGGGCGACGAGCAACTTGGCGTCGCGTGCAAACGCGTACGGCACCAGCCGCACGGCCGACTGCGAGGGGGCCTCGAGTGTGCGGGCGTCGGTGATGGGAGCTTGCGTCGTGGCCATGAATCTTTAACCGCCCTTGCGCGGCGCGTTGCTGTCGTAGCCGCCGGAAGTGGGCGGCGCGAACTCTTGTTGGCGCGGCTGGCTGCGCGTGGTCGATTGCGGCATCGGCATCGGGGCGCCCGGGGGCACCTGCACGCCTGCGGGGCCCTTCGGCACGATCGACACATCGCCGTAGTTCTCGGCCGGGCGCATGGTGTTCGGCGACGGCAGGACCGGTGTGTCCTTGTCGTAGGTGCTCGGCAGCATGTTCGGCGAGACAAAGCCCTGCTGCGTATCGCGCATGTAGTTGTAGCGGTTGTCTGACAGCGCGCCGGTCGCATCGGCTGTGCGCAGGATGATCGGGCGCAGGAAGACGAGCAGGTTGGTCTTTACGCGCGTCTTGTTTTCCGAGCGGAACAGCGCGCCCAGAATGGGGATGTCGCCCAGGCCCGGCACCTTTTGCTCGCCGTCCTGGTAGTTATCTTCCAGCAGGCCGCCCAGCACCACCACCTGGCCGTCGTTGGCCAGCACGTTGGTTTCGATCGAGCGCACGTTGGTGGTCGGGCCTTGCGTCGCATTCTGCGTGCCCGGCACCACGGCCGACGACTCCTGGAAGATCTGCAGCTTCACCAGCCCGCCGTCGGTGATCTGCGGCTTGACGCGCAGCGTGATACCGACGTCCTTGCGGTCAAACGTCTGGAACGGTGTGACCGAAGCCGCCGTGCCGGTCTGTGCGTACGAGCCCGTGGTGATCGGCACGTTCTGACCGATCAGGATCTTGGCTTCTTCGTTGTCCAGCGTGATCAGGTTGGGGGTAGAGAGCACGTTGACCGAGCCGTCCGAGCCCAGCGCCGACAGAAGCACGCCCAAGCCCGACGCCTTGTTGAATACGCCGAACTGGCCGCCGTTGAGCTGGCCGACGTTGACGCTGCCGAGCGCCGTCTGCGCGGCCGAGCTGCCGATGCCGCCTGAGGTGATGGTGGCAATCGTGCCGGCCAGCGTGAGCAGGTTGCCCGAGCCGGTGCCGAAGTTGGTACCGCCGCCGCCGTAGGTATTCGGGCCGCCCGCGCCCACCATCCACTGGATGCCAAGCTGCGACGCCTTGGTGGCTGTGACCTCCACGATCATCGATTCGATGTAGACCTGCGCGCGCCGCGCGTCCAGATCGTCGATCACGGCGCGCAGGTTGCGGTAGACCGGCTCGCTGGCGGTGATGATCAGTGCGTTGGTGGCCGGATCGGCCTGGATGATGCCACCGGTAGTGGGCGTGTTGTTCTGCCCGAACGAGGCGCGGAACGATGAGCTGCCACTGCCCGAGCCACTGCCCGAGCCGGAGCCGCTGCCGTTATTGGTGTTTTGCGTGTTCTGGTTGAACTGCGAGCCGGCCGCGCCGCCCGCGGGCTGCGAAGTTGCGCCTTGCGCAGCGCTCTGGCCGCCCGGGCCGGTCGATTGCGCGGCCGATAGCGTCGCGTCCGCCGCAACGATCGCGCGCAGCGTGGTGGCCAGTTGCACCGCGTTGGCGTTCTTGAGCGGCACCACCCAGATGTTGCCGGGGCGTGCGGACGGCACGTCCAGCTTGGCGATCAGTTGCTTGGCTTGCGCCAGACGCGCGGCGCTCGAAGCGCGGACCATCACGCTGTTCGAGCGCGGCTCGGCCACCACGGAGGTCCGCAGGCTGGGGTCCGACAGCGCGGCGCCGGCCCCCGCGCCTGCCGCACCGCCACCCGACGGGTCCAGCAGCTTCTGCAGCGTGGCGGCCACGTCGATGGCCACGGCGTTCTTCAGCGGAATCAGTTCAGTCTCACCCGCCGCCGGCGTATCGATCGACGCGATGATGCGGCCGATGCGGCGCAGGTTGTCGGCGTAGTCGGTAATGACCAGCGTGTTGTTGGCCGGGTATGCGGTGATGGTGTTGTTGGGCGCGATCATCGGCCGCAGCACCGGCACCAGGTTGTTGGCCGATTCGTGCTGCAGGCGGAAGACCTGCGTGACGACCTGCTCGCCGCCGCGCGATGCCGCGTTCACTGGCGAGCCCTGCAGCTTGGCATCGGCTTCCGGCACGACCTTGGTAAAGCCGTTGCCTTCGACAATCGCATAGCCCTGCATGCGCAGGATCGAGCCCAGCGATTCCAGCGCCTGCGAGCGCGTGACAGGCTTCTCGGTGACGAGGTTGACCGAGCCCTTGACGCGCGGATCGACGATGAAGTTCTTGCCGGTGGCCTGGCCGACGGCCTTCACCACCGATTCGAGATCGGCATTGACGAAATTGAGCGAGACCTCATCCCCCGGATTGCCCGGGTTGCCACTCTGGGCGGATGCCGCGCTTGGCGGGGCTGCGTAGGCGGGCATCGAGCCGGCCACCATTGCTGCGCAGCATGCCAGGACGATGGCGCGAACGGTGAGTCGGGAAGAGGCGTTTTGCATGGTCTCGTTCATGGTTGTCGGCGCGCTGGCTCGCGCACCGGCTGGGAATCAAAAGCGTAGTCGATGGTGCGACCCGTCGCGCGGGCCCAGCAGGCTCAACAGGCCAATCAATTGTGGTTCCGACTCCGGCGTGGCACTCGCCACCCCGTCAAAATGCGCGCCCTGACCGAGAGTGCCCTGGCCTTGCAGTGTCAACGGCCCTGCCAGCGTCGACAGGGCCAGTTGGGCTGTTGGTCGATCATTCGCGCCACCCGCGCCGCTAAACGACATGACGGCCTGGTAGCTCCCCAGCGGCCGCACCCGGCTGAGGCTGGATGATACCTGCTCAAGCGTGACGGTCAGCGCGCCCTGGGCCGTGCCCAGACGGCCCTGGCCGTGGCCAAAATCTCCCGACAGCGGCGTCCACCGCGCGCTCAGCCGGCCGTCCAGCTTGAGCGTGTTGAACGGCGCGCCAATGCCCTCCAGCAACGAGGCCGGCAACGTCATCACACCGGGCTCGGCCTGCCAGCGCGCTGGCGACACCGTCAGCGTGACCGGCTGTTCGAGCGCGCGGTCATGCGTGACGTGGGCGCGCAGCGTGCCCGTCAGCAGCGGTAGGACATCCACCGACCACGACAGCCGCCCCGGCAGCACGGTCGCATCGGCACCACCGTTGCCCGCCGTGAGTGCCAGCGTGGCACTGCCATGCCAGATACTGCCTTGGCTATCGGCCAGCAGCACGCGGTGTCCGGTCGCTTGCGCGATGCGCTCGGCGGCCCAGGCGGCCGGATATTGCGATACCACCGTCACGCCTACCGCCAGCAACGCGACGACACACCACAGCACGCGCCTGCCGAGGCTCGGCCGTTCGTCGGCATCGGCTCGACGGCGCAGGCGCAGCGGCGGCAGTGTTTCGATCCCCATCGGCGGCGCGGTCCGTCAATGGCCTGCGGCGGCGGGACCTTGCAGCGTCGCCGTCACGTTGACCAGGGCGGTAGCGCCCACGTACTTGATGCTTGCGTCAATGACCTTCATGCGCTGGGCCTGTCGCACTTCCTGCAGCCACTCGGCTACGGCGCCGAAGGGCACCTTGTCCAGTTGCACCTGCACGCTCTCCCCCGACATCGCCATCCGCGTGGCTTTCAGGCCGTGGTTGGTGAGGCTCGTGGTGAGTGCCTGTTGCAGCTCGGCCCCGCGCGGCACAGGGGCGGCCGCAATGGCGGACAGCCCGCGCGCCTCCTGCCCCAGCGTTTCCATTTCGGCCAGTTGGGTGCGCATCTGGGGCAGGGCCTTTTCGATGCGGCGTTGGCCCTCAAATGCCGGCTCCCACAGCAGCAGGTACACGATCACAAGCAGCAGGATCACGCCGCCCCCGGCCAGGATGCGCCGTTCACGCGGTTCGCGCTGCATCCAGAATGTGGTGGCCGCATCGCGCACCGAGTCCGGCACGCCGATGCGCGGCAAGCGGCGTGATGCGGATGCGCCCGAAGCGGAAGAGGGAGAAGTCGCCATGTCGAACTCGTTATTGGGCGATGGAGACCGTCCAGCGCGAGCCAGGTACGGTGGCTTCGGCGCTGCGCGGCGCCTCGGCGGTGTCCATGTTCAGGCCGACGCCGCGGGCTGCCGTGCGCAGGGCGGCGGTGTCGGTGCCGTCCTTGAGCGTGACCGTCAACGCGCGGCCGTGGTAGTCGAGCGCGAGCAGCGCATCGGGCGCGAGGCCTGTGGCGGCTTGGGCAAAGCGATCGGCCAGCGGCAGGAAATCTTCTGGCGCCGATTTGCCGGCGGCTAGGCGCAACTGTTCAACCTGGCGGCGCATCTGCGCGGGCGGGTCGAGGATCACCGGTGTGTTCGGGAAGGCGGTCTGCAGTTGCGTGCGCATGGCGGCATCGAGCCGCTTTTGCTCGGCACGCAGCGTGAGCCAGCGCGCGTTCATGCCGATGAGCTGCACCATCACGATCAGCACCGCCAATGCGATCGGCAGGCGCCAGCGCCGCCAGTCCACGCCGGCCATGCCGCCGTTGGCGAAATCGAACTGGCACAGATCCGCCTCGCCGGATGCCAACGCAGCGCGTGCGCCGGCAGCCCAGGTGGCCCAATCCAGCGTGGCAGCGGCCGGGTCGGTCGACAGGGTCGGCGCCAATTCGCGCAACGCGGGGGAGACCATCAGCGTGGCCGGTGCCGGGGCGATGGCGAGCCAGTTGCCGACGTTGGCCGGCATCAGGCGCAGGCCGTACCCATCGGCTGGACCGGTGCGCACGGTGATGTCGACGGCAGCGGGCGCGTCCGGGTCGGACGGCGGCGCAGCATCGAGCGCGATGGTGGCCACGGCCACGGCAGTTTCCGCCACCGCCACCACAGGTTCGGCCGGCGCATCGAGTAAGGGCTCGGCGCGCTCCGCATCGTTGGCGGCCTCCGCTTGCAGCACGGCTGTCGCCGGCGTTTCAAACGGCAGGCAAAGCTGGGCGGGCAGCAGGTGGCAAGTGCGATGCTTGTGCGTGCCAAAGGTGTCCAGGATGAAACGGACCCACGCGCGGTCGGCAATCATCAGCGCGTGCGATTGCGGCTCGCGCGGGGCACGCCAGCCACGGGCCGGTGCGGCACCCAGGCGTGGGCCCAGGGCGATATGGCATTGCTGCGCGTCCTGCACGAGGCGGTCTTCCACCAGGTTCGGCAGCGCCAGACGCAGCTTGGGTAACGCCAGCGGGGGCACGTTGGCCGGCACCAGCAGCACATCGGCGGCGGGCAGCAGGAGGATGAGGCGATCAGCGGCCGGCAGCTCGTCGGTGCGCGACGTGCCTTCACGCAGAATGCGTTGCGACCCTTGCGCGCCTTCCTCGCGCACCAGCGCAAACGGCACGGAGGCGAGCGCACCCGCCTGCCAGCGCTCGGGCGATTGAATGGGCCGGTGCGGCAGGCGCACGTACAGGGAGGTCGTCAAACCGCTCCTCTATTGATCTTGAGAGTGTGGATGCGGGGTACCAACGGAGCCGCCGGATTGCGCAAGACCCGCGATGCTGAACGATGCGGATGACAATACGGCGAAGGCTGGGGTCTGTCTACTTGCGGAACCTACGCATAGGCGGGGGTGTTGTAGCGCCGTCATGACGGAATCGCATCCGCGCGGCGGACCCAGACAATGCGGGTGGCGTTATTGTTGACTGGATCACCACGTGAAACAAGCGCCACTTCGCCGATGCGGGCCCGCTCGTGGCGGGCCATGCCGTAGACCAGGAAATAGTGCGTCTGCACGTCCAGCAGGTTGGCGGCGGCAGTGGTATCGGCCCCCGGGGCGATGCCCCGCAACTGGTTGGTGACGTCGCCGATGTTGCGGAAGTACGCCCGATCGCGCGCCTGCACCAGCGCGCGGGCGCGGTCCAGGCTCAGGTTGGGGATGACGGCGGCCAGCACTTCGGCGCTGGCGGTGTTGGCGTTGATCTGCGTGCGGGTGGGCAGCACGATCACGTAGGGGCGCAGCTTGGTGATGGTGTCGGCGGTGTAGCCGGGGATGGTCAGCAGGCTGTCGACATCATCCAGCGGGCGAGGGCCGTTACCGTTACCGCTGCCGCCGCCGGTGTCTTCGCTGCCGGCCGGTTGGCCACCTTGGGTGCCCTCCTGCGATTGGAAGCCGCCCAGCATCTGCGCCAGGTATGTCGCCGTGACGTTGGCCAGGCTCGGATCCACATTCAGCGATTGCAGCAGCAGGCCGTAAGCCTTGATGCCGTCCTTGTCGCGGCCGGTGACGACGGTGCGCGTGCCCAACGTCTGCATGGTCAGCAGGTTCATCAGGTTGAAGCGCGCCTGGGCGTCGAAGATGCGGCCCGACAGGTACGACTCCTCGCCGGCGGCATCCGTGCGCAGCGAACTGCCAAGAAAATCCGACAGCTTGGTCTCTTGGATGGGCACGGCCCAGATTTCGCCCAGGTGATCGACGGCGCCGGTGCGGCGCTGGTCGTCGCGCAGGATCAGGCGCGCCCAGTCGACGCCCGCGCGCGCGATCCAGGAGGCCTGTGCTTTGAGGCGCTGGTTTTCCACGGCGCGGATTTCCACCTGCTGGCGCCAAAGCATGCCTGAGACGATCACCACCGCCAGCGTAACCACCAACAGCGCGGTAATGATGGCCGCGCCGCGCTGGCGTGCATCACGTTGAGTGAGTCGACGGGAGCATCGCGCCATGTCAGAGCCCCGTCATGCAGATGCGCGTAAAGCGCTGGGGCGCGCCCTGCGGGGTCATGCGCACGAGCAGGGCCAGCTCCACCGCGCGCACGGAGGCCGCCGGCACCACCACGCCGGTGTTGTTGGCCGCCACGCCCGATGCGGCGGGCGTGGACGCGGGCGGCACCTCTGTCAGCGTGGTCGTATTGCTGCCGGCCGGAAACAGCGCTGCAGACAGCGCGCCGGCGTTGTCCATCCAGCCGCCGGGTTCGATCCAGGCGCGCGCGCTGATGCCATCGACGTTGTTGGCGAGCAGGTAGCGTGCTGCAGTGCCGCCACCCTGGCGCAGGTTGTCCAGCGCGTTGCGCAGGTCGCTGCGGTTGGTGATGGGCTGACTCTGCAGGCGCTCCAGGCGGCCATCGAGGGTGCGGTAGAGCACCACTTGCCATGCCGGCGGCTGGCCATCGTCGCGGCGGTCGCGCACCAGCAGCACGCGGTTGGCATCCACCTCGATGGGCGAGCGCGACAGCGTGTTCGGGTCGGCCAGTTGCGTGCAGTCGGCGTCGAACTGGGCGTAGGCGGTTTTGAGCGCTTCGATGCGTTCGTCGCGCTGGGCCAGCGCTTCATGGGTGCGCGTCATGCTGTCGAGCCCGCGCCAGGCGATGACCGCCAGGATGGCCAGCAGCGTGATCGCCACCAGCAGCTCGAGCAGGGTGAAGCCGCGCGCGGGCTGCTTAGAAGACATTGCGCGCATCGTTGGGTAGCAGGGTCACGAGCCAGGCCAGACGCACGGATTTGGTGGCGTCCGGATAGACCGCCACCTCCACGCGGCGGAACACCGGGTTGGGTGTGCTCGCGATGGTCTCTTCGCACCAGAGCTGCGTATCGCCCTGCGGACACGCAAAGCCACGCGAGCCCGGGTCGGGGAAGGTGCGCGCCAGCCGGAGATTGGCGAGGTGGTTCTCGGCACTCCAGGTGGCGATCATGCGGGTTTGCAGGGAATCGCTGGCGGTGGTCATGCCGCCCATGGCGCGCATGGTGGCGGTGAGGGCCACGGCCACGATGGTCAGCGCCACCAGCACTTCGAGCAGGGTGAACCCACGGGCGCGTGCGCGTGGGAGGGAGCGGGCCGGGCTCATTGCATTTCCGTCAGCACGCGCGGGCCGCCGTCGGACAGCACATCCACGCGCGACCCCTGCGAGGACAGCGCCACGCGCCACGGCAGCCCGATCGCCTCGCGGCCGAAGACCAACCGCTGTGGTGCGCCCGGCGCCACAGCGGCACCGGCGACGATCTGCACGTTGTCCATGCCTTGGCGCCAGTGGCCCGGGGCCAGCACGTCGCGGTTGAGCAGGCGCCAGCCGTTGGGTGTCGATTCGTAGAAGCGCCAGCCCTGCGTGTCACCTTCCCATGCGACGGGCAGCGAGGTCAGTTGCGCCTCTTCCTGTGCGAGTTCGATCAGGCGGGCCAGCTTTTGCGCGTCGTCGGCCAATTGCGAACGCGGGTTAGGCGTGGCGTTCACGGCCACCACACCCAGCACGATGCCGATAATGACCACCACCACGAGCAGCTCCAGCAGCGTAAAGCCGCGCAGGGGCCGGCGATGGCGAGGTTGGCCGAGCATGGCGAATTGGGTTCGGGTGGCCTGAGGTTCAGTTGTCCCAGTTGCCGATGTCGGCGTCGTTGCCTGTGCCGCCGGCTTGGCCGTCGGCGCCAAAGCTGAAGATGTCCACTTCACCGCGTACGCCCGGGTTCAGGTACTGGTACGGATGGCCCCACGGGTCTTTGGGCAGACGCTCCAGATAGCCGCCGGCCTTCCAGTTGTTGGGGATGGGCTCGGTAGTCGGCTTGGCAACCAGCGCGCCAATGCCCTGTTCAGTGGTCGGGTAGCGGCCGTTGTCCAGGCGATAGAGCTTGAGCGCCTGCGAGATCGAGGCGATGTCCTGCTTGGCGGCGATGATGCGCGCCTCGTCGGGGCGGCTCATGATCTTCGGCACCACCAGCGCGGCAAGAATGCCCAGGATCACCACCACTACCATGATCTCGATCAGGGTAAAGCCGCGCGCCGCATGGCGACCGAATGCGCGTTGCCGGAAAGATGAGCGGAGTTGGCCTTGCATCATGGCGAGAGAGTTGGCGATAAGAGGAAGGAAGACAGTATATCTGTGACATATGACCATAGAACGCTCGCCAGGGTCCTGCGGTTTCGGCGGGCAGACGCGGCCGTCCATGCGCTTCACCGAATCGGCATGAAGGGCGGATAGAATCGACAAATTCCACCGGTGTTTCGCCAATGTTCATGAATGCTCAACAGTCGTCCCGCTTGCTCAGTCTCGTACTGTTTGCTGCCCTGTGTGCGCTGTTGACGCATTGGGTACTGACGCTGTCGTCGCTACGCTCGCTGAGCGTGCCGCGTGAGGCCCGCGTGGCGCAGACGGATGCGCTGGAAACCGGCGCCGCCGTCACCCTGTTCGGCGGTGGCCCGCAGAGCGGCCCGCGCGACGTGCAGGTGATGGGCGTGGTGGCGGACCTGACGGACGGCTCCGGCGCAGCGATCGTCTCCGTCGACGGCGGCCCGCCGCAGGCGGTGCGCGCCGGTAAGTCGCTGTCGTCCAACCTGAAGCTGGTGGAAATCAAGGCGCGCTCGGTGGTGATCGAACGCAATGGTGCGCGCCAGGAGATTCCGCTGCCGGCGAGTGCCATCGCGGGGGTGTCCCAAGCCGGTCGCAATGCGCCGCCGCCCATGCCGCTGCCGCCTTCTGGCGCGGCCGCCCCGCTGGCCACGCCGGCGGCGCCACCCCCGCCCGCCGTGCCCAATAATCCTGCCAATACGGCCATGCCGGGCGCCATGCTGCCCATCGCACCGCCGCAGATCAATACGGGTGATGAGGGCGCAGCCCGCGGCAGCGGCATCGTCGGCCCGCGCCACCGGGCCGCTGCGGCCGCGCGCAAGGGCGATGTTGCGCAGCCGCCTGAGGAGTAGCGTGTTCTGGCCCACCGTGCTGTGGGGGCCATATTACAGCCCATGTCATTGGGGTAACAGCGTGTAAAACACGGCAACGCGCTGGCATTGTCGGGTTCTAATCGGCATCACAGTCCTGTGAATCCATGTGAAAAGGAGCTGATCATGACCAACAAACGTGCTGTCCACGCCTTCCTCGCTACCTCGGCCCTGTTTCTGGCCATGTCGGGCATGAGTGCCCGCGCGCAGGATGCCAACGCACCCGCCGCCCAGGCGCCCGCTACCGCCCAGGCCCCGCAGAACACCGCCCGCCCCGGCAAGCCGGGTCACCACGGTGGTTTCAAGGCCCTCGACACCAACGGCGACGGCCAGATCTCGCGTGACGAGGCCAAGGGTCACGCTTGGCTAGAGAAGAACTTCGACCAGATCGACACCAACCACGACGGCCAACTCAGCAAGGACGAACTGGCCGCCTGGCACAAGGCACACAAGGGCGAAATGCGCGAGAAGATGGCGCAACGCTTCGACGCCAAGTTCAAGGCCGCTGACAAGGACGGCGACGGCGCCCTGACCAAGGAAGAGGCGCAAGCCGGCATGCCGCGCCTGGCCAAGAACTTCGACCAGGTTGATGCCAACCACGACGGCAAGGTCACGGAAGACGAAATCCGCGCCTACATGAAGGCCCGCCACGATGCGCGCAAGGCGCAGAAAAACACGCCAGCCGCTGCCGCCATGCCGGGCGGCCCGTCGGCCACCAAGGGCGAATAAGCCTCAGAACCCTTCCGCACTTGCAACGCACGGCGCCTTCGGGCGCCGTTTTTCATGCGCGCAAAAAAACACCCCGATGGCGAACCACCGGGGTGCGGGTGCAGCTTGCCTGAAGTTGAGGGCTTCAGGCTGGCTGATCGTCGGCCTTGAGCACGCCACGGCGCATCTGGTCGAGCTCGATCGACTCGAACAGCGCCTTGAAGTTGCCCTCGCCAAAACCTTGGTTGCCCTTGCGCTGGATGAACTCAAAGAAGATCGGCCCAAGTTGGTTTTCCGAGAAAATCTGCAGCAGCAGGTCGCCCGGGGCACCGTCGATCAGGATCTTGCGCTTCTTCAGTTCCGCCACGTTTTCGCCATGGCCGGGGATGCGCTTGTCGACCAGTTCGTAATACGTGTCGATGGTGTCTAGCAGCTTGATGCCGCTGGCGCGCAGCGCGTCCACCGTGGCGGACAGATTGGTCGAACCCAGCGCGATGTGCTGGATGCCCTCGCCGTGGTACATGTCTAGGTACTCTTGAATCTGGCCGGCCTTCTCCGTCCCTTCCTCGTTGATGGGGATGCGGATGTTGCCGCACGGGCTCGTCATCGCCTTGCTCTTCACGCCCGTGACCTGGCCTTCGATATCGAAGTAGCGCACTTCACGGAAGTTGAAGAAGCGTTCGTAAAACTCGGCCCATTCCTTCATCCGGCCACGGTAGACGTTGTGCGTCAGGTGGTCGATGTAGGTCAGGCCGTGCCCGGTGGGGTTCGGGTTGGCGCCCGCGATGGGTACGAAATCGACGTCATAGATGCTGATGTTGCCGATGTCGCCGGCTTTGGCGTCGTTCTTGCCGGTCCAGCGGTCCACCAGGTAGATCAGCGAATCGCCAATGCCCTTGATGGCCGGAATGTTCAGCTCCATCGGGCCGCTGTGGGTGTCGAAACCCCAGGCGCCCAGTTCCAGCGCGCGCTTGTAAGCGAACGCGGCATCCTGCACGCGGAACGCAATCGCGCAGATCGACGGGCCATGCAGACGCGCAAAGCGCTGCGCGAACGAATCGGGCTCGGCGTTGATGATGAAGTTGATCTCGCCCTGGCGGTACAGCGTCACGTTCTTGTGGCGGTGCTTCGCAATGGCGGTAAAGCCCATGTTCTCGAACAGCTTGCCCATGGCGACGGGGTCCGGCGCGGCGTATTCGATGAACTCGAAACCGGCGGTGCCCATCGGGTTTTCCCAAGGCGTGAATTGCATAGCGATCTCCTGCAGGGCGGGCGCCGCGTGGATCAGTCCCGGGCGCTCAGGTCTTTGACGATCCTCGCAGTGTAGAAGTGTCACGCAAAGCAAAAATTGCGAAGTTGTGCCCGCCTTGCTAAATTTGCGCAAGAAAATTGCCGAATTAATTGGTGCGGAGCAACAAAATGAGCAAGGTGGAACTCGACAAGATCGACCGCAAGATCCTGGAAGTCCTCCAGAACAACGGCCGCCTCACCAACCTGGAAGTCGCCGAGCGGGTGAACCTGTCGCCCAGCCCGTGTTTGCGACGCATTCGCCGCCTGGAGGAAAGCGGCGTGATCCGCCAATACGCTGCGCTGCTCGACCCGACCAAGATCGGCCTGGGGCTGTCCGCATACATCAACGTGCGGCTGGAAAAGCAGGGCGGGGCGCCCAAGGGCAAGGGGCCGTCAGACATCTTCCGCGCCGCCGTGGCGACGTGGCCCGAGGTCGTCACCTGCTACGCCATGACCGGCGAGATGGACTACCTGCTCAAAGTGTTCGTGGAAGACATGGAGCACTTCGCGCGCTTCATCCGCGACCAACTGCTCGCGCACCCGGCGGTGATTGATGTGAAGAGCAGCTTTGCGCTGGAGCGGATTAAGGATACGACGGCGTTGCCGGTGGTGGTTTGAGGGCTTAAGTCTTTGCTAATCAGCCTTTAGTCGCCATGACACTAGTCGTCGCCTATGCGAGTCGCGAGATCGGTTTCATCGTCGCAGACACATTGCTCAGTTCGCCAGCCCCGTTGAGGGGGGAGGAAGGACCTGTGAATGGCGCAAGCCACGCGCTCAAGGTCCATATTCTTTCTGGACACGTCGCCGTGGCCTTTGCCGGAGACCCCCAATTGGCATGCGCTTTGATCGCTGAGGTCAAAGCAAATATTGAGCAGACATCAGGAATCGATATTGCGGCCTTTCTTCACACAAGTTACTTGGCGCGAGTTTCACAAGGTGTTGATGAGCGGCGATCAGATTTCTTGGTATTGCGGCTCGTCGGTCAAGAGAAGGTCTTGGAGAAGGTGACGCTGGAAGCCGGCATACAGAGAGTTGAGATAGCCTACATAGGTGATGCGAACGGCTATAGAGAGTTGATGCAGTTGATCGCGCCATATTCCGGTCCTCGGATTCGCGTTGTGCAACTTGATGACGGCTCATTCGATTGGGGGCCTTTCGAAGCAGCAGACGGTGAACAGCTTTTTAGCGTGCTTTCGGACGCCATGGAGGCCCTTTGTCACAGGCGTTCTGTGGCGACGGTAGGGGCAATCTCCGATGCCATCACCCGTGTTGTAGATGCTCGTATCTCGGGAGAGCTTGAGTATCTTCAGGCTGTGGTTGCGGGGCGGTCTGTTGAGGAGGGGGCCACCGGGTACACACTTCTCGCTGCAAATGTGGGGGCCAGAGCAATAGCCATCTATTTCTATGCAGGAAAGCTGGGCTTTGTCTTCTTGCCAGGAGATCCAGCGGGTTGCCAGAGGCTGGATGCAGACTCAGATCATGCGTTCATAGCGGAAGCGAGATCAAGGTACGCAATTGAGCTAACTGGGCCAACCACATCAGCTTGACCGAGCTAGTGCATGGCAGAACAGAATTCCCTGTTAGCTGTTGGTAGGGTGAGATTTCCGGTTTCAATGAGTTCCTGATCAGCAGTCAAGAGTCAGATTTAGCCCACCTCACCGTGGGGATATTGGCGACTATAATTCCGGCGCCATCGCGCAAACGGTGGCACGGGTCTGGCGACCCACAGGACTAGGACGGCGAACGCATACGCGCTCGCCGCGCTCGCGCACGTCATGTCTCATATGGCGGGCCGGGTGGGGAGACCGCAAGGTCTGCCGAGTCCTAGCCTCGGTTCGCCAGCCCCGCCGTCAGGCCCGCCACCCTCGTCTGGCGATGAGGTTGCGGCCTGTTTTTCAACAGTCGCTAGGAGACGCTATGTCGTTTGCCTCTTGCGGGCACCGCCCCGCATCCTACCCATCCCCACCACCTCGCACCCCTGCGCGCACCGCTCACGGAGGTGCCCAATGACTCACCGCAAACGCCAATATCTCGCCGGCGCACTGGCCGCGCGGGAATTCCTGCGTCGTACGCAATCCGATTTGCGTGTGCGCAGGAAATTCCGGCCGAGCGCTTTGCGCTGGGAGTTCGCGCCCGCCGTCGGGTTGCATTCGCCCGAATATCGCGCCGGTTTTCTCGACGCGATCGGGGCGTATCTGCTGACGACGCTGGAGGGCGTGTTGGTCGATCCGTACCGGTGGGAAGTGTTGGACCTGCTTGAGCGGGAAGAGAACTAAAACAGTGGGAGGGCTTCCCCGAGACGGGCGGGGTGCCCAAACAAGAAGTCGCGATCTAAGAGGCCGCCGGCGTAGGCGGTTCGCCAGCCAACCAACTCATCCCTTCTCTGAATATCAGGTACCCAAATCCCTCAGCCTCCAGAAGTGCCTTAAGGCTTGGGCTTGCAAAGTAATGCTGGTTGCTCATCACGAGCAATCTTGGCCCCGCCAGATCAAGGTCTTGAACGTGATCGGGGGTGAAGAATTGCCCGACGGTTAGCGAGACATGCGTGTGTACTTCTGCACCAGTGGCGCGATCAAACAGTACAGCGGATGAGTATTTGATCCGCTCGACGCCGACGCTCTGCAGAAACGTGGCTAAGCGTTCTTCCACCACCAAGTATTCATAGCCAGCGAGAAATGGCCCGATCGGAGAGTCCGCCAGCAATTGAAAGCGACCGTCGCTCAATTTGAATAGGGCGGGCGCGGACGTTGTACAGCCAATGTGGAACGGCAGTGGCATGGAGCGCTCGTACGGGATTTAGCCAGAGGTCACATATTCAACCCAGACGGACTCGCCAGGGTGATGTTCCTCAATCGTATCCAGTGCGCCCTGTAGAGCATCTGCGGTCTGCCCGAGCAGCGGGTACGTGAACCTCGAAAGATTCGCGCCGGACACGCCGGACAAGTTGCTGTACTCGACGTCGGAGATGGCATCCGCACCGCACCAGATTTGGATGTTCGTTCCGTTTGCAGACTCAAGGGCGCGCTGCAAGCCTTCCGGCGTGATGGCTAAGAAGACCATGGTCGTGTCAGGGGGCCGAGTCCGGCATCACCAAATTCGCATCCCGCACCAACCGCCACTTCCCATCGGCTTCCTTGCGCAAGATGGTGAGCGTCTGCCCCGAACGCCGCGCCACCTTCCCATCCGGCATGGTGATGACGATACGCAGCGCGTTGCGCAGGTAAGCAATCTCGCCAAACACCTGCACCTCCTGAATATCGCTCGCGCCGTCGACCTGCACGTCCTTCATGCCCTCGGACATCTTGGCGAAGGCTTCCTTGCCGAAGGGCGGCTGACCGGGCGTGAGGAAGAGCACGTCGTCGGTCATCAGGCTGAGCACGGTGGCCAGATCGCCCGCTTTGCTGGCAGCGAGCCAGGTATCTACTACGTTGCGGATGGCGCGTTCATCGTCGGTCATGGCGGTGTGGGTGTCGGTGAAAGCGGGGTCTTTCACTCTACACCGCGGGTTCGACCGGCGGCGCCACACGGCGCTTGATGAAGACGGCGGGCGACAGCACCGGGATGTGCCGCGCGCGCAGCGTGACCAGCCAATCGCCGACGGCATCCTCGCAGGTCAGGCGGAAGTGGTTCGCGTCGATCCATTCGACGTCATCCAGCCAGAACGTGTAGTACGCCGCACCAATGGTGCCGGTGCTGATTGCGCGCGAAAGGTCGGGGGCGACCAGCGTGATGGAGACGGCCTCTTCAAACGGGCAGTCGTAGTTGGTGATGAGGACGAAGCCGAGATCGGTCTGGTACTGCCGCAGCAGTTCGTAGCCGGGGATGGTGAGTGTGGGGTGCGGCACGCCATCGACGATCACGCGCGTGCGCATGGGCCACTTCTCATACGGGCCGCTGTGTTTCTCCAGGGCGAAGCGTTGGAGCGGCTGCATGGCGGCGGTGCCTGGCTAGTCCTTGCGCATGCCGCAGTTGGCCACTTGGCGGCCGGGCTCGGTGGCGTCTTTCCAGCCGGGTTCGTTGCGCTTCTCGTACGCCTCCAACGACGGATAGCCGTTCACGTTCCAGAAGGTGTCGTTGTAGCGCTCGACTTCAATGACGGCCAGGCCGCAGCGCTTGCGGTGGTCTGCGATCTTGTAGGCGGCGCGCGGCCTGTCGCCGGCCAGGTCCTGGTCGAGCACCTTGTAGCGCGCGGGGCCGCATTTGAAGAAGCTGGCGTTCCACTCGATCGTCTTGGGCCGAACGAACAGCGCGCCGAAGCAGGCACGGCCGTCGCCGCGGTAGGTGCCGGCGAGGGGGTTCGTCGCGGTGTCGGCGGCCATGGCCGAATGCGCGGTCAGCAACGACAGCGCGATGAGCAGGCGGCTTACTTGCATGCGACGGGCTTTCCGGTGTGGATGAGCGTGAGCGCGTAGTCGAGCTTGCGCGCGTACGCAGGGTCTCCGATGTTATACAGCGCCCCGACGTTTTGCGTGGTCACCGGACGCCAGCCGGTAATGACCTGGCGCATCGCCGCCTTGCGGTACTTGATCACCTGGCCGGGTTTGAGTGCGTTGGCGCCCGGGTTGAGCGCGCGCAGTTCTTCCAGCGTCGAGCCTTGTGTGCGGGCGATCTTGTCCAGGCTGTCGCCGGGTTTGACGGTCACGTCGTAGATCTTGTTGTCGGCGTCTGGCACGCTCTGGATGCTGAACTTGGCCATGCGCGTGAGCATGTAGCCGATGCCCGCGCGGATGTTCAACGCCGGCTGCGTCGTGGCCGATGCGACGTTCAGCTTGGTGCGGATGGCGGGCGGCACGACCAGGTTGCTGCCTTCCTTGCCGTTGATGAGCGTGTTCAGCGCCGGGTCACCGGGGTTGCCGATCTGGATGGGGTTGCTGCCCCACTTGGGCGAGTCGGCCCCGGTTTCCACCCACAGCATCGCCTTGATGATCTGCCAGTCCAGTGGCAGGTAACCGGCGTTGCCCATCAGGTAGCGGTTGTACTCGATCACGGCGGACTGGATCTCGCAGTCATAGCCGTTCCAGCGATCAGGGTGCTGGGTGGCGGTGTTGACGTAAGCCTGCCAGCGTTCGAAATCGGTTTTCGGTTTGGCTTGGGCCTTGGTGACCATGTGCCCCTCCGTGGTTGCATGACCTGTGGAGGGGCATGGTAGCCAGCGCCGGCCAGCCGAGTGTTAAGGGCTGTTTATGTAGCTTGCTAGCGGCTGGCGGTCATGGATGCTGCGCGCGTCACTGCTTGGGCGACGGGTCGTCTTGCGGATTGACGTACTTCACGTCCAGCGGCCCCGTGCCGTGAATCTGCACGACCGTCGTGGTCTTGGTGAAGGCGTAGTGATGCATGCCGCCCGGCAGGTTGTGGAAACCGCCCGTCTTGAGCGCGTGCGCGGCGCCCATGTCCATGGTGTCGCCGCTGCCCAGGTAGAGCGTGCCCGAGATCACCGTGAGGTTCTCGGTTTGGGTGTGCCAGTGCGGCGGCACCTTGTAGCCACTGGGCGCTTTCAGGCGGATGACGTAGGGGCCATCCTTGCCGGGGTCGCCGTAAAGCACGGCGAGCTTCGCACCCTTGGGGAGGCCCGGCGGGGCATCGACCCATTTGAGATCGGACGGATTGGCCATCGTCATGTCGGCCATGGCGGTGTCCTGTGCGCTTGCGGGCAGGCTGCCCAGGCACAACAGCACGGTAGCCGCGAGCAGCGGCCATTGTGCAGAGGGGGTCTTCTTCATCGTGGTCTCCTTCTTGCCGCGGCACGGGCTCGCGGGCGACGCGGATGGCTGCCACTGGAGGGCGAGCGGTGCCACATCCTCATCGTAGGGAAGGCCCCTGCGCGGCTGACAAGCACGCAATTGTTCTAGGCGACCACCTTGTGGATCGGAACGAAAAAACGCCCGGTCAGAGCCGGGCGTTTTCTTGCGTAGGCGGATGCAATCAGACCACGCGCTTTTGCGGCACCAGCGAGCGCCAGAAGCGCTGGCCGAAGCGGCGCACATCGCGCAGGTTGCGCTTGAGCATGTAATCCAGATCCGCCACTTGCTCGTCGATGGCCTCGGTCAGCAGGCTCATCGTGTCGGCGGGCGGCAATTCCAGGTAGGCATCGGCCTCGCCGTAGGCGTATTGCACGCGCATGCCAGCCTTCTTGGCGATGTGCATCATGGCCGCGTTGCGCGACAGGCAGTGCATGTACAGCGTACGCACCTTGGTGTTCTGGCCGTGCATCGCCGCGCGTTGGAACAGCGCACTGCCCACGCCCTTGCCGCGCGCCGATTCCGACACCGACACGCCAAACTCCGCCACGCGCCCTTGCGGGTTGTCGCGCAGATAAGCAAGGTGGCCCACGCCGACCAGCGTCAGGCGGTCGTCATACACGCCAAACACCTTGTCGTGGTCAAAGTCGATGCTGTCGACGTACGCTTCGATGACGTGATCGCCCACCACCTGGCCAAAACGCAGCAGGCGGTCTTCTTGACCAAGGGCGAGCAGGTGTTTGAGCAGGCGCGACCGGTGATGCGCGGCAAGCTCGCGCACCAGCACGGTGGAGCGCGGCGCGCCTTGCGCCGCCTCGGTCTTGTCAATGTCGTCCTGGGTGACGACGCCGATGGCCTTGCTCAGTTCGAGCGGGTTCACGACAACGTTTCCTATGCGGATTGCCCCCGTTCATGCGCGGGCAAAAGGGATCGGATGCAGAGGCGGATAGCGCCTGCTGAGGCACACAGTCGGATGCAACTGGGTGTTGTGCAATGCACCATGCTATTGTAGGGCAATCAGGGATTTCCCGTAAGGCTGACGTCAGCCTCGCGCCGGAATTTCTCGTCAAATCATTGATTTACCGCAGTGGAACGCGCCCTCTGGCTTTGTGGTACATCAACAACGGGCGTTGTTGCGTTGCGCAAAAAGCGGCGTCGGCATCGCTTGTTTTGCGCAAGTGTCGCGGCGTCACGCAACGAACGGCGTAGCGGCTGTAACGCTGCTCCACATTAGCCGTGCGAAGATGCGCGTTCAAGCTGCCCCGCCTCCTGATTTTCCCTTTCTCGTCTATGCAGCCTTCGCGCATTCTTGTGATCTACGCGCACCCTGCGCCGCGCCGTTCGCGTGCCAACAAACCGCTGGCGCGAGCGCTGGCCAGTCTGCCCGGCGTGGCCATGCACGATCTGTACTGGCACTACCCCGATTTCGACATCGACGTGCGCCTTGAGCAGGAAGCGGTGGAGGGGGCGGAGCTGATCGTCTTCCAGTTTCCGGTGCAGTGGTACGCCACGCCGTCGCTGCTCAAGGAGTGGATCGACGTGGTGCTGGAGATGGGCTGGGCCTACGGCCCGGGCGGTACGGCGCTGCGTGGCAAGCACGTGATGGTGCTGGCCACCACGGGCGGCCGTGCCCACGCCTACAGCCAGGAGGGCACCCACGGCCACACGTTCGACATGTTTCTGTTGCCGCTGCAGCAGACGGCCGCGCTGTGCGGCATGCAATGGGAGCCGCCGCATGTGCTGCACGACGCCGACGATGCGTCGCCCGAGATGATCGCCGCCCATATCGATCGCATTCGCACGGCTTTGCAGCCGTGGCTGCCGGTTGAACCCGACTGACTCCTCTTCGTCCATGCAATCGCACGATCTGCTCGTCAATTTCGTCATCTACCTGGCAGCGGCCGTGGCGGCGGTGCCGCTGGCGCGCCGGCTGGGGCTGGGCTCGGTGCTTGGCTATCTGCTGGCCGGGGTGATCGTGGGCCCGTGGGGCTTGCGGCTGATCACCAATGTGCAGTCGATCCTGGATTTCTCGGAGTTCGGCGTCGTGCTGATGATGTTCGTGATTGGGCTGGAGCTGGAGCCGGCGCGGCTGTGGTCGCTCCGGCGCAGCATCTTCGGCTACGGCGGGCTGCAGCTGATGGTGTGCGCGCTGGCCGTCGGCCTGGCTGTGATGGCGGTGGGCCATCCGTGGCGTGCGGCCGTGGTGGCGGGGCTGGGGCTGGCGCTCTCATCCACGGCGATCGCGCTGGCGACGCTCTCCGAGCGCAACCTGATGCGCACGCCAGCGGGCACGGCCAGCTTCGGCATCCTGTTGTTCCAGGACATTGCGGCCATCCCGATGATCGCGCTGCTGCCGCTGCTCGCCACCGACGCCAGCGACACCTCGGGTGGCCATCACTGGATGGCGGCGGCCAAGGCCGTGGGCGTGGTGGCGGCGGTCATCTTTGGCGGGCGCACGTTGCTGCGACCGGTGCTGCGTGCCATCGCTCGCACCAACATGCGCGAGATGTTCACCTCGTTCTCGTTGCTGCTGGTGGTGGGTATCGCGTTGCTGATGCACAGCGTGGGCCTGTCGATGGCGCTCGGTGCCTTCATTGCCGGGGTGCTGCTGGCCGATTCCGAATACCGCCACGCGCTGGAAACCGACATCGAGCCGTTCAAGGGTCTGCTGCTCGGGCTGTTCTTCCTGGCCGTCGGCATGTCGATCGATTTTGGTGTGCTGATGCGCCAGCCGCTGGCGGTGATCGGCCTCGTGGCCGTGTTCCTGGCGGTGAAGATCGGTGCGCTGCGCTTGCTGGCCACGCGCTTTGGCATTGCACGCGGGCAGGCATGGCTGTTTGCGTTCCTGCTCTCGCAGGGCGGTGAATTTGCGTTTGTGGTGTTCGGCCCTGGTGTGGCGGGCGATGTGCTCGGCGCCGAAACGGCTGCCGCGCTGAACTTGGTGGTGGCGCTGTCGATGGCCGCCACCCCATTGCTGCTGCTCTTCCACGACAAGGTGCTCGTGCCCCGCCTGATGGATGGCAAGAAGCGCGCGCCCGATGCCATCGACCCGCAGGACAACCAGGTCATCATCGCTGGCTTTGGCCGCTTCGGGCAGATTGTTGGCCGGCTGCTCTACAGCCAGGGCTACAGCGCCACCGTGCTCGACCACGACCCCGACCAGATCGACATGCTGCGCCGCTTCGGCTTCAAGGTCTTCTACGGCGACGCCACGCGCATGGATCTGCTGGAAACCGCCGGCGCCGACAAGGCCCGCATGATGGTCGTCGCCATCGACGACATGGAAACCAGCCTGGAAGTGGTCGACCGCGTGCGCGAGCGCTTTCCGCACCTGAAGCTGTACGTGCGGGCGCGCAACGTGTCGCACGTGTACCAGTTGCGTGACCGTGGCGTGGAGGTGATCGAGCGCGAGATGTTCGAGGGTTCACTGATGATGGGCCGCCGCGTGCTGGAGGGGCTCGGCAAGGAGCCGTACGAGGCACACCGCATCGCCCAGACGTTCCGCCGCCACACGCTCAACGCCATGGAGCAGGTCTACCCCGTCTACCGCGATCAGAAGAAGCTCGTTTCGCTCGCGCAGCAAGGCCGGGATGAGTTGGCCGAGATGTTCCAGCGCGACCGCACACAGCGCAAACGCCTGCGCGAATCCGGCCTGCCGTGGGGCGAGGGCGATGCGCACGACGACATGGCGGACAGCCAGCCGGATGCCGACCTCGCCAACGAGGTCGATGGAGGGGAACCCGGCGCGCCCATTGATTGCCCGGCACGCGCCGGTCTGCGCCGGGAAGGCTGAATTCGGAACAGGAAAGAAAAAAGAAGCGCTTCGGCGCTCCTTTTTTTGGGGGGCGGCATGAACGGCGCTAAACCGCCACGCTCACGTTCCGCCGCAACTCGCAGGTATTGAGCGAATCGGCCTCGCCGCGCAGCAGCAGTTGGCCGTTGCCGACCAACTCGCGGCAGCGCCAGAACACGAACCAGTCGCTGGCGAGCAGCCCATCGATGGCGCCCATGATGCTGCCGACCACGTCGCGGGCGCTGGCCCAATCGGTCGGCACGTGCTCGAGGATCACCTCATCGACGGTGCCATACGACACGGGTACCAGCGTGTTGCCCTTCCACAGGCGCACGTCGGCGTTCTCGCGCACGGTCTGCTGCCATTCGTACGCCAAGCGACCGATACGCAACACCGACACTGGCGCGATGGTCGAAAACCGCCGCGCCAGCCGCGCGCCCGAATACATGCCGATGGTCGTGAGCGGGCCCTGGCCGTTGGGGGCCTCAAGTTCACGTACATCCATGCCGACTTCATTGATGCGCTGGGGCGACTGATGCAGGTGAAAGGCGACCCGGCGCAGCATGAGCTGATCCGACGCGCTCTGGCCGTGCCAGATGGCCACTTCGGTCGTGGCGTCTCGCAGGTCGGCCAGCGAGGCCAGGCCGTTGCGCATTTCGGCGGCGAAGTCGATGTTGCTGTTCGGGGCCACACGCTGCCAGAAACCCGAGCGCGCCATCGCCACGCTGTCGACGTCGGCCAGCGGCCCGACGGCGAGATCGTCGCGCAGTACCACTACGGAATCGGGGCGGCCAGCCTGTGCGAGCGCCTGCTTGAGCGTGGCGCCGGCAACATCGCCGTTGACGACATGGATGTATTGCATGGCAGCAATTGTAGCGATAGTGCTCGCAATGCGCTGTCGTTTTGCGCAAGTCTGTCGGGATTCCTTTGCGTTGCGTCATGGCGCCCGGCGCGACGGAGAAATGGGATGCAGGCAACGCTCAGATGCTCATGCGAAAATCGCCGCTTTGCTGCAAACCATAACGAAAAACAGGTGAGGAAACAGTCATGAGAGCCCCATTGTTTGCCCAGGGAACGCGACCGGCAGTGCTGGCCGTGCTGGCAATGGTCGGTGCGCTGGCAGCGGGTCAGGCCGCCGCCGTGCCGCCGGCTGAAATCTACAAGCGCGCCCAGCAGGAAAAACCAGCGCTGATCGATACCATGAAGACGCTGGTTTCGATCGAGTCCGGCAGCAAGGACATCGAAGGCCTGGACAAGATTGCCGGCGTGATTGCCGAGCGCCTGCGCGGCATGGGCGGCGACGTCAAGCTCATCGACCCGAGCGACCATGCCTACCGCATGGCCGACACCCCCGAGAAGGTCGGCAAGATGGTGCTGGCGCGCTTCAAGGGCGAGGGCAAGCGCAACATCATGCTGATCGCGCACATGGATACGGTGTACCTGAAGGGCATGCTCGCGCAGCAGCCGTTCCGCATCGACGGGGACCGCGCCTACGGCCTGGGCATTGCCGATGACAAGAACGGCGTGGCGGTCATCCTGCACACGGTGTCGATCCTGCAGGCCGTCAACTTCAAGCAGTACGGCACGCTCACCGTGCTGATCAACGGCGATGAGGAGATCAGCTCGCCGGGCGCGCGCGCCATGCAGGCCAAGTTGGGTGCCGAGCAGGATGCTGTGTTCTCGTGCGAGGGCACGCGCGTGACGTCGGACAAGCTGTCGCTGGCCACCAGCGGCATCGGCGCGATCCTCCTGGATGTGAAGGGCAAGGCATCGCACGCTGGCGGCGCGCCGGAGCAGGGGCGCAACGCGCTCTACGAGCTGTCGCACCAGGTGCTGCAGATGCGTGATCTGTCCAATCCGCAGTCTGGCCTGAAGGTGAACTGGACGGTGGCGCAGGCTGGCACCAACCGTAACGTGATCCCGGCCGTGGCCAGCGCCCAGGCCGACGTGCGCCTGCTGCGCGCAGCCGATGCCGACAAGCTGGAAGAGACCGTCAACGAGCGCATCAAGAACAAGCTGATTCCGGATACGCAGGTCACGGCCAAGTTCGAGCGCCGCCGCCCGCCGCTGGAAGCCACACCGGCCTCGCGCGCGCTGGCCGAGCATGCCCAGAAGATCTACGGCGAACTCGGCAAGACGCTGGAGATTGACGAGAAGGCCGAAGGCGGCGGTACCGATGCCGCCTTTGCCGCGTCGAAAACCAAGGCGCCCGTGATCGAGCGTTTTGGCCTAGCGAGCTTTGGCGCGCACTCGAACGACGCGGAGTACGTCGACCTGAACTCCATCGTGCCGCGCCTGTATCTGCTCACGCGCATGGTGATGGATGTGTCGCGCGACCGCGTCGGCACGGCCAAGTAAGACCCTGCAACGCGGCGCGTAAGCCTTACACGCGCCGCAGCCAATCGCCTGCGCGAGGCCGCTGGTCTGTGGCCTCCACTCGCCCGGGTGCCGGGTATTTCTCTTGCTTTCGCCTGACGCATGTCCCCGTTTCGGCCGCTGGCCGGTGGAGCATGCGTGATGTCAGAAGAGCGTTCCGAACATTTCCCCACTGCCCCGGGTGGCTCCGATCATGGATCGGACGGGTCACCCGCGCGACCGAGCCGGCGCGGTTTTCTGCAGAGCGCAGCGGCGGCGGCAACGGCATTGGCGCTGCCGCATGAGGCGGCCGGTGCCTCTGCTTCCGCCTACACACCCACGCGTCCGGCAGCGTTGGCGCCGGCGCGGCCGGTGTCGCTCAATATCAACGGCAAGCCGTATGCGCTGTCCCTGGAGCCGCGCGTGACGCTGCTTGATGCGCTACGCGAAGTGCTCGGCCTGACCGGCACAAAGAAAGGGTGCGACCGTGGCCAGTGCGGCGCGTGTACCGTCCTCGTCAACGGCCGACGCATCAACAGTTGCCTGACCCTGGCGATCATGCACGAGGGCGATGCCATTACCACTGTGGAAGGGCTGGCCCACGGACATGACGGCGTGATCGACCGCGCCGCGCTGCACCCGATGCAAGCGGCGTTTCTTGAGCACGATGCCTTTCAGTGCGGGTATTGCACGCCGGGGCAGATCTGCTCGGCCGTGGCGGTGCTCGACGAAGCCCGGCGGGGTATGCCGAGCACGGTGACCCGGCCTGCGGCGCTGGGCAACGACGGGCCTGTCGCGCTGACTGAAGATGAGATCCGCGAACGCATGAGCGGCAACCTCTGCCGCTGTGGCGCGTACCCCAACATCGTGGCGGCGGTTCGTGTGGTGGCTGGCGTGGTGGCTGCCAAGTCCGGCAATACCGTCTGAGGAGCCGCCATGCAATCGATTGCCTATGACCGCGCCTCTTCTGTGGAGGCCGCCGTGCGCCTGGGCCGCGAGCCGGGCGCGCGCTATATCGGCGGCGGGACGAATCTGCTGGACCTGATGAAGGGCGGCGTCGAGCAGCCCCTGCGGCTGGTGGATGTGAGCCGACTGCCGTTGGCAGAGATCCGCGCGTTGCCCGACGGCAGCCTGCGTTTGGGTGCGATGGCGCGCAATGCCGATACGGCGGCGCATCCGCTGGTGCGCTCGCGCTATCCGTTGCTGACAGAGGCGATTGTCTCGGGCGCGTCCGGCCAGTTGCGCAACATGGCCACCAACGGCGGCAACCTGATGCAGCGCACGCGCTGTCACTACTTCTACGACACGGCGTACCCCGCCTGCAACAAGCGGCAGCCCGGTTCCGGCTGCGCGGCGCGCGAGGGGTTCAACCGTATGCACGCCATCCTTGGCGCGAGCGAGGCTTGCGTGGCGACGCATCCGTCTGACATGGCCGTTGCACTGGCTGCGCTGGATGCCACGGTGGTGGTGCATGGCGCGCACGGCGAGCGGCGCATTCCCATCGAGGCGTTTCATCGGCTGCCGGACGCGCATCCCTATGTCGATACGACACTGGAGCCGGGCGAGTTGATCGTCGCGATTGATCTGCCGCCGCCCGCGTTCGGCATGCACGTGCACTACCTGAAGGTGCGTGACCGCGCGAGCTACGCGTTTGCGCTGGTGTCGGTCGCGGCTGCGCTGGTGTTGCAGGCCGATGGGCGGACCATTCGCGAGGCGCGCATTGCTCTGGGCGGCGTCGCGCACAAGCCATGGCGCGCGCATGCGGCCGAGCAGATGCTGGCGGGGCAGGCAGTTGACGCGCAGTTGTTCGCCCAGGCCGGTGCGCTGGCTGTGCAGGGCGCGCAGCCGCTGCGCGACAACGGCTTCAAGGTGCCGCTTGCACAGCGCGCGGTGGCGCGCGCGCTGACGGTGGCGGCTAGGCCGGCGAAGGAAGTGACAGGAGGTGTGGCATGAGCAACGTCGGTCAACCGCTGGACCGCACCGATGGTCTGCTCAAGGTCACGGGGCAGGCGCGCTATGCGGCCGAGTTTCAGGTGCCGCATCTGGCGCATGCCGTCCTGGTGCAAAGCACCGTGCCCGCCGGACGCATCAGACGCGTCGACACGCATGTCGCGCAGGCCATGCCCGGCGTGCTGCTGGTGATGACACACGAGAACGCGCAGCGCCTGCCGAATGGCGGCAAGCCCGCGCTGGAGCCGCCGGCCGGCCGCATGCTGTCGTTGCTGCAGGATGATCAGGTGCACTACAACGGCCAGCCCCTCGCGCTGGTGGTGGGCGACACGCTGGAACACGCGCAGGCTGCCGCGCGCATGGTGCGGCTGGAGGTTGCGCAACAGCCGACACGGCTCGATTTCGAAACCGCCCGGGCGGATGCGCATTCGCCCGGCAAGGTGCAGATGCAAGCCGCTGATACCACCCGCGGCGACATGGCCGCCGGCATGGCGCAGGCGGCGCAGCGCATCGAGGCTGTGTACGGCACGCCCATGGAAACGCACAACCCCATGGAGCCGCACGCCACCATCGCCGTGTGGGACGGCGATGCCCTCACGCTCTACGACAGCACGCAGTACGTCTCGGGCGTGCGGCGCACCGTCGCCAAGACGCTGGGCCTGTCGCCCGACAAGCTGCGCGTGGTGTGCCCGTTCGTCGGCGGTGGGTTTGGCTGCAAGGGGTCGGTGTGGTCGCATGTGGTGCTGGCGGCGATGGCCGCGCGGCAGGTGGGGCGGCCCGTCAAGATCGTGCTGGAGCGCCCTCAGATGTTCGGCCCCGTCGGGGGTCGCCCGCGTACCGAGCAGCGCATCGCATTGGGTGCGACTCGCGACGGCCGCTTCACCGCCATTTCGCACGACGCGTTGACCACCACGTCGATGATCGAAGACTGGACCGAGCCGTGCGCCATCGTCACGCGCATGCTGTACGACACGCCCAACCAGCGGACCACGCACCGGCTGGCGCGGCTCAACATTGGTACACCGACCTTCCAGCGCGCACCGGGCGAGGCCACCGGCACCTTCGCGCTGGAAGTTGCATTGGATGAGATGGCCTACGCGCTCGGCATGGATCCGGTGGAGCTGCGCCTGCGCAACGACGCCGCGCAAGACCCCGAAAGGCGCATCCCTTGGTCGAGCAAATCGCTGGCGGCGTGCTACCGCGCCGGCGCCGAGCGCTTCGGCTGGGTGCGCCGCAACCCGCAGCCTGGCAGCATGCGCGAGGGCAACACGCGCATCGGCTGGGGCATGGCGACGGCCACGTATCCCGCCAATCGCAGCCCGGCCGGCGCCACCGCGCGCTACCTGCCGGACGGCGCCGCGCAGGTTGAATCCGGCTCGCAGGATCTTGGCACCGGCACCTACACGGTGATGACGCAGGTGGCGGCGGATGCCATGGGCATGCCCGTCGCGCGCGTGCACTTCAGCCTGGGCGACACGCGCATGCCCGAGGCACCGGTCTCGGGCGGCTCGCAGAGCGCCGCCAGCGTGTCGCCCGCCGTGCAGGCCGCCGGCGCCCAGGCGCGCGATGCGTTGATTGCCGCGGCCATTGCCGATGCGAGTTCGCCGCTGCATGGGCTGGCTGCTGGCGACATCACCGTGACCGATGGCGTTTTGAGTGCCCGCAGCGGTGTGCGCGAGCCAGTGGCTGCCGTCGTCGCGCGCCACGGCCGGCCAATCGAGGCGACCGCCAAGGTGCAGCCCGGCGAAGAGAAGCAGAAGTTCTCGATGCACTCGTTTGGCGCGGTGTTTGCCGAAGTGCATGTCGATGCGGACTTGGGCGTGATCCGCGTCTCGCGCATCGTGGGGAGTTATGGGGTGGGGCGGTTGCTCAACGCCAAGACGGGCCGTAGCCAACTCATGGGCGGCATCGTCTGGGGCATGGGCATGGCGTTATTCGAAGAGAGTCTGCTCGACCCGCGCTACGGCCGCATCGTCAACAACAACCTGGCGGAGTACCACGTGCCCGTCAACGCCGATGTGCCCGACATCGACATCCTCGTGCTCGATGAGATGGACCCGCATATCAACCCGCTGGGCGCCAAGGGCATAGGCGAGATTGGCATCACCGGGGTGCCCGCTGCCATCGCCAACGCGGTCTATCACGCCACCGGCCGGCGCGTGCGCGAATTGCCAATCACGCTGGATAAACTCATTTGATGGATCCGGCCCGCGCATGAAAAAGCCCCACTGGCGCAATACCAGCGGGGCCTGAGTGGGCCAAAGGCGGGAACGGAGGTGCCTGGAGACCGGCCCGTAACCGGTAAATGCGGTTGCCTGGGTCAATGCCCCAATTTGGCACCGGATACCCTAGACTGACCCGCCGCCTTCACGCGCGCGGCCGGCAGGGTCAGTGCGCATGCCTTCTGCGTACGGATCAAACCGCCCGCTACGCGCGCCTTCTGTATACGTATCGAAACGTCCGGTGCGGGCACCGTCGCTATACACGTCAAAACGCTCGGCCCGTGCGGCCTGGCCGAACACTTCCACGCGGCTGGCCTGCGCCCAAGCGCTGCCCGCCGCCAGGGCGCTAGCCGCCAACAGCGCGGCCATTCCAATCTGCTTGAGTCGCATGGCGAACTCCTTCTTCAACTGATTTTCGGTGCTGTTTTTTTAAGCGTGGTCTTGTGATGTCCTGCCACGGTCTACAGCCTAGGTCAGGGGGCATGGCGTATCCACGGTGGTGCGACGAACGGTTTGTTGTGGGCGCCGAAATGATGCGGGCCAGCGTGAATCGCGCCAAAAAGCGCCTCGCTGGCGTAATGGCGCGGTCGGCCGTTTCACCTTTTTGCTTAATCAGCGGGATGTTTGGGGCGCTACCCCCAGCATTGATGCACCACAGCAGGGCGCAACGCGCCGGCAAGCCTTGTCGGAGGCCGGTTTGGTGCGGTGCACGAAAAGCGATGCGCGCTTACCACACTTCGCGGAACGATTCTGTGAATTGCTTTGCCCGCCATAAGGGCTTTTGTTAAATTTGCGCGGCACTTCCGACACGGAAGTAAAGGAACGGAGGAGCCCAACCTCATGCACACGGGGGCGGGCGGTTTGAGACAACTTTTTATTTACGAGCCCACATGAAAAAGTCTGCCATTCTGGTTGCAGTCGGCGCCCTGTTCGCAGGTTCGGCCTATGCCCAATCGAGCGTGACGCTGTACGGTATTGTCGATACCAGCATTCACTACATCAACAACGCGAACCAAGCTGGCAACAGCGTGACGCAGATGGAAAGCGGTGCTGTGTCCAACAGCCGCTGGGGCCTGAAGGGCTCGGAAGACCTGGGTGGCGGTAACAAGGCGCTGTTCGTGCTGGAAAGCGGCTTCAACTCCGACTCGGGCAAGATGAGCAGCTCGGGTACGCTGTTCAATCGTCAATCGTTCGTGGGCCTGTCCAACAAGGACCTGGGCACCATCACGCTGGGCCGTCAATACAACTTCGGCTTCACGACCGGTGGCAATTTCGACCCGCTGGGCGTGGGTAACTATGACGGCAACTCGTGGATGTACTACGGCCTGACCGGCCTGCGTGAATCCAACATGCTGAAGTACGAAGGCAAGTGGAGCGGTCTGTCGGTTGGCCTGGCTTATGGCTTCGGCGAAGTGGCAGGCAGCACGAGCCAGAACTCGTACGTCGGCGGCACGGTGGCCTATGAATTCGGCCCGGCCTACATCGGTGCCTTCGCACAGCAGCACAAGGATGTTGCTGGCAACAAGCAAACCGTGTGGGGTATCGGTGGTAACTACACCATCGCCGCAGCCAAGCTGTTCGCTGGCTACATCGACAGCAGCGACGCCACGGGTTGCGTGAACAGCTCGTCGAACTGCGTTGGCGGCAGCGCCTTCGGCCTGAACATCTACGGCAACGCCACCACGGGTGCTGGCCTGACCCCGGGCGCCACGAAGCGTCGTGACCACGTTGGCATTCTGGGTGTGACGTATAACATCACCCCGGCACTGGCTCTGACGGGCGCGTTCTACTACGACAGCATCAGCAACGCAGCACTGACCGCCGGCAACGACGGCAAGCGCTACACCGGTGTTCTGCTGGCCGAGTACGCCCTGTCCAAGCGCACGCAAGTGTATGGCACGGTCGACTACAACAAGGTCAAGGACGCAGCTCTGCCGGAACTGTCGGGCGGCGGCAACACGACCGGCACCGGCAAGTCGAACCAGACCAGCGTTGGCGTGGGTATCCGCCACATTTTCTAATCGACGCTGTCACTCGATTGGGAACGGAAAGGCGCCTTCGGGCGCCTTTTCTTTTGCCTGCGAGCTTGCCTTGGCATCCGCCTACAATGTCAGCATCTGTGTCTTCTCTGACTGCTGAGCTATGCGTTTTGCACGTACTTCCCGTCGCGCGCTGATTACCGTTGCCGCGCTACTGACCGTGGGTTTCATGCCTGCCCAGGCCCAGGACTACCCTGCCAAGCCGATCCATATCATCGTCGCGTACCCGACCGGTGGTATTTCCGACAACGTGGCGCGCGCGCTGGGCGAGAAGCTTTCCGCCCAGCTCGGCCAGCCCGTGGTGGTGGAAAACCGCGCCGGTGCGGGCGGCAGCATCGGCATGGACGCGGTGGCCAAAGCGGCGCCCGACGGCTACACACTGGGCTTTTCTTCTGTGAGCCCGCTCACACTCAACCCCTATTTCGGCAAGCTGCCGTACGAGCCGCTCAAAGACATCGCGCCCGTGGCCAACGTCATGTACGCACCGATGATCCTGCTGGGCACGCCGTCGTTCACCGGCAAGAGCTTTGCCGACATGCTGAGTCAGTCGCGCACCAAGCCGGGCTCGATCCGCTGGTCGACGTCGGGCGTTGGCACTGTGGGGCACTTGGCGCTGGAGCAGGTCAAGGCGCAGGCGCGCGTGGACATCACGCTGATCCCGTACAAGGGCGGTGGTCAGCAACTGACGGATGCCCTGGGTGGCCAAGTGGAGGTGATGTCGACCAACGTCGGCCCCACGCTGATGCAGCACATCACCAGTGGCAAGTTGCGCCCGCTCGCCGTGGGCGCGCCGCACCGTCTGGACGCGCTGCCCAACGTGCCCACCTTCACCGAGCTGGGTTATGCCAAGGCCAATATGGCGTCGACGTTCGGTGTATTCGCGCCGGCCAAGACGCCCGCACCGGTCATCACACGGTTGAACGCGGAGATCAACAAGGCGCTGTCCGCGCCTGACCTGCGCGATCGGCTCACGCAAGCCGCCGTGGTGCCGGTGGGCGGCACGCCGCAGCAGTTCGCCGCCGCCATCCGCGCGGAATACGACAGCAACGGCCGTATCGTGCGCGCCGCTGGTATCAAGGAGCAGTGAGCCCGCGTTGATGCGGATTTAAGCGGTGAAGCGGTAGCCGACGCCGACTTCGGTCAGTAGATGCTCGGGCCGCGCCGGATCGCGTTCAAGCTTGTGGCGCAGGTGGCCCATGTAGATACGCAGATAGTGGCTGCTGTCGGAGTGCGCGGGGCCCCAGACTTCGCGCAGCAACTCGCGATGCGTCATTACCGTGCCGCGCCGGCCGAGCAGCACGGCCAGCAGCCGATACTCGATGGGCGTGAGGTGTATCGCCTCGCCGTTGCGCGTGACCAGACGGCGCGCCAGGTCGACTTCCACCTCGCCGAAGCGGATCACGCTGCCGCCGTCCTCGCCGCGCTTGGCGTGTCGCCGCAGCAGGACGCGCAAGCGCGCAATCAGCTCGCCCACGCCGAAGGGTTTGGTGAGGTAGTCGTCGGCGCCGGCATCGAGGGCGGCGATCTTGTCGCGCTCGTCCACGCGGGCGGAGAGCACCAGCACCGGCACCTCCGTCCACGTGCGCAGCTCGCGGATCAACTGCATGCCGTCGCCATCGGGCAGGCCAAGGTCGAGGATCACCGCATCGGGCTGGCGCGTGCCCGCTTCGATCAGGCCGCGCTCAATGCGATCGGCTTCATGGACTTCGCAGCCTTCTTCCTCCAACGCAGCGCGGACGAAGCGGCGGATGTGCGGCTCGTCATCGATGACGAGGACGGTGGGCGTGAATGTGAACGGCATGGCTCGCATTGTAGAGCGAGCGACCATGAAAAACGGACCCCGCAGGGTCCGTTTTGCTTGGGCGCGAAGCCGCGATACCGCTTAGGCTTTCTTCGCCCAGGCGCTGCACCAGCCCTTGTTGGCGACATCCTTGCCGGCAAACAGCGGGCAGCCGCCTTGTGCGGCGGTACCACCCTGGTACAGGGCGCAGTTGCCGCAGTGCTGATCCGGCGTGTGCTTGGGGAACTTGGCCTTGTCGGCCTTGGTGGTGTCGGCCACGTAGCCCAGGGCTTTGGCTTGCGGGTCGCTTTCAGCAACCAGCGGTGCGGCCAGTGCCAGATCCGACATCGACATGACGGCGCCTGCGGCGGCCACGATGGGGATGCTCTTCAGGAATTGACGACGATTGGACATGCTGATTCCTTTTGTGGGAGTGTGTTGTGTGGCGTCCCGTGCCGCGCCCGTGCCAAACACCGGCTCGCCCTGGGGGACTGCGGACGGCGTCGGCGCGCCGCTTTCCGCTCGTGCATTCTGGCACAGCAATCGCCCGCCAGCATCTGCGCGCGGTCAATGTTCCCCATACCTGGATGCAGCAATCGTGCACATTCGGTGGAGGCAAGCCGCGTGCGATCGCGTTGGCCATCCCCCATCCGGCCGGCGGCCGATGACAATTTGCCGCAGGGTCAGGCCAGCAGCGTGCGCAATGCCCCAATCAACGCGTCACATTCGTCATTGGTACCCACGGTGATGCGCAAATGCTGGTCGATGCGTGGCAGCTTGAAGTGGCGCACGAAGATCTCCTGCGCTTTGAGATGCGCCGCGAGCGTGGCCGCGTCGTGCGCCGGATGTCGCGCGAAGATGAAGTTGGCCGCCGATGGCACGACATCGAATCCCAGTGCCTGGAGGCTTTGCGTCAGCCGTTCGCGGGTCGCACCGACACGCTGGCATGTGGCACGGAAATACGCGTCGTCTTCGTAAGCGGCCTGGGCGGCAGCCTGGGCGAGGCGATCCAGCGGATACGAGTTGAAGCTGTCCTTCACCCGGTTGAGTGCCTCGATGAGCGCGGCGTGGCCAAACGCAAAGCCCACGCGCATCCCTGCAAGCGAACGCGACTTGGACGTCGTGTGCACGACGAGCAGGTTCGGATAGCGGTCGATCAGCGCGATGGCCGACTGCGCACCGAAATCGACGTACGCCTCGTCGATCACGACCACCGACGACGGATTGGCCGCGACGATGCGCTCGACGTCCGCCAGGGGGAGGGCGCGCCCGGTGGGGGCATTCGGGTTGGGAAACAGGACGCCGCCCGCATCGCCGAGGTAATCGTCGGCGTGGATGGAGAAGTCGTCTGCCAGCGGAACCACTTCACACTGCACGCCGTACAGGCGCGCGTAGGTCGGGTAGAAGCTGTACGAGATGTCGGGAAAGCGCAGTGGCTTGTCGTGCTTGAGCAGTGCCTGGAACACATGTGCCAGCACTTCGTCCGAGCCATTGCCGGCAAAGACCTGTTCGGGTTTCAGGCCGTGATGGGCCGCCACTGTTTCGCGCAACCGACGCGACAGCGGGTCGGGATAGCGACGCAGGCTGTCGCCGGTCGCGCCCAACTCATGCGCAATGGCTGCGACCACGCGCGGCGATGGTGGATAGGGATTTTCGTTGGTGTTCAGCTTGATGGGGTGTGCTAGCGCCGGCTGTTCGCCCGGCACATACGGCACAAGTTGCTGAACCACATCGCTCCAGTAACGGCTCACTGCTTGACTCCTGATCGGGCAAGGGGCGCGTGACTGCGCGGGGCCGTGTTGGACAGCGGAACCGCATGTTGCGGACCCTGCAGTTCGGGCGCAGGAACGTCCCCAAAACGCCTCAAAACGTGGATTCTTGGCGCGCCCGGCTGGGATCGAACCAGCAACCCCTGCCTTCGGAGGGCAGTGGTCCACCGGGCGAATTAGAAGTGCAGTATACGCTGCACGGCGCCGTGCAACTGCTCTGGCGCGAGGTGTGCGTATCGCTCTGTCACTGTCACCGAAGAGTGCCCTAGCAGGTCTCTAACCACCTGCAGCGGCGTACCTGCCATCACCAGCCAACTCGCACAGGTATGCCGCATATCGTGGATCCGAAAATCCACGATGCCAGCCCGCTCCACCGCCGCAGCAAATCCCTTCTGAAACGTCGTAATGCGCCCACCGGTTTTCGTGGCGAACACCCACGGATTACCGGCGGCATACCGATTGCGCCACGCCTGAATCTCGCGCAACGCATCAAGCGCGGCGTCATTTAATGGCACGCTACGCCGACGGGCCGACTTCGTATGCTCGGACCCAAGCAAAAGAACACGACGTTCGAAACTCACCCGCGCCCATTCAAGTTTAGTTAATTCTGATTTTCGGCATCCTGTATTCAGGGCCAGCCGAATAAAAACGGCGAGGTGAGGGCGGCGCGCGTGACGCTCTGCAGCCTCACACAACGCAGATGCCTCTGCGTTCGTTATCCAACGTACCCGACCCTCGCCCTCACTAATGCCCAGGCGCTGGGCAGGATTAGGCAACTCCGGACGGTCATGCTCGATACGAACGTAATTGATCGCAGCCGATAAAAGCTTTAACTCCCGATTAACCGTAGACGCCTTCACACCATCAACCGTGCGACTCTGGACATAAGCCCGCACGTGTGCCCGTTTCAAATCGACAATCGGCATACCGCCAAAGTGGGGTTGCAATCGCTGCAGTGAATAAAAATCACGCTGGCGACTCCGATGCGCGACCGACGACATATAGATGCCAATGACATCTTCGAACGTCATACTCCCCGCCTGCTGCATTTTCTTTGCGGTAGTTTACCGCTGACCTAATGACAGGGGAGGGCGCGTTGGGTATTCAAGACCGAGAGTGGTATCAGGAGGAGCTGCGCAAAAAGCTGCAGCAGAGAAAAGCCACACAGCAAGCGCAGACGCCTCGGCCAGCTCCGTCGCGCTTCGATAACGTGGCGCCACCAGATGTGCCAGGCGCGAGTTGGCATTGGAGCGTAAAAGCCATCGCGCTTGGCTGGGTGGCGTTCCTGGTATTCCTAGCCGTCCGCTACCTCGGACGCTGAAAAAACGAGCTTGCAAGAGAGGGGGTGTTTTCACATGGCGGAAAAAGTTACTGCAGTAGCGATACCCGCTGCTCGGTCCCGCCAGCCGCACTAGCCGTGCGACAACCGCCAGAGATCCTGCCCGCGCCCCACCTCTACCGCCAGATCAAAGGCGCGGACACTCCCGACGCTAGACGTCAGCCCTCGGGAAACGCCTGCAGCTCATCGACACGGCGCGGCCTACCCGAACCCACGACCGTGCGCTTACGAGGCTCCTGCGCCGTTTCTGACGATCTGGTGACCTGCTGCGACGGCTGGGCCTGCTCGATTGGTACCGGTACAGCTGCAGCGGGCTGCACCACAGGCTCAACCGGAGCTGCAGGAGCGTCGACCTGGTCGTTGTACGGATCGAAGGGCCGGTTGGCCAACCACTGCCGCGACTGGAGCTGATCCAGGCCCGCATCCGTGCCCTGCTGCGTGTATGCGCCACACCGCTGGCCCATGCAGGCGACACCGACGATACGCGGCATCACCTTGACCTGGCGTAGAGCCGCATAGGCCGGAGCGGTCTCCGGCCGGCCAGGCACAACCGGCGTGAACGCAGCAAGGATCTCGCTCGCATCGTTCGAGCTGGGCGACGGTCCTGCAGGCATCAGCTGCGCAGCTGATGCCGACGCTCCAGCGACCTTACTACCTTCACCCTGCTCCGCTGCCTTCGCCGCGGCGACGGCCTCGGGCTGGAACTTGCCGTGCAAGCTGCCGTAGATGCGGTAGGCCAGGAACGCGCCCAGCACCACGCACGCCGCAATGATCATCAGCGCAGGCGGCACCGTGTAGTTGCGCTTGATGTGCAAGCTCGCAGACTTGTAGAGCGCGAACGAGGACTTCGGCAACTTCCACTTTTTCTTGATCGGCGCGCTACGGAACGCCTCCGGGTTGCCGACCTCGGGCCACTCGTACCACCAGCGACCAAGCATGCCGACATCGCGCAGGTGGATGTGTTGGCCAACCAGCTTGCGGATATGCGTGTCCAAGAACGCAGGCGACTGCGTGATCAAAAGGAACGTCACGCCGGTATGGCGCACGGTCTCGAACGCGGCCACATGGTCAGGCACACGGCTTCCAGGCACACGCACGCGGAAGATGCGCTGCGCCTCGTCGATTACGATCAGCGCGTTCTCAGGGAACGTGAAGTACGGCAACGACCGCTGATCCGGGTCCTCCGGGTCCACACGCGTCTCGGTCCACTCGTCAATACCGGGCAACGGAATGTAGGGCAGCTTCAAATCGGGAATGCCCTGCATGAACAGCGGCCGACCTTGCTTAACAGCCTCCGCCATGATCTTGACGGCCAACGCCGTTTTGCCACCGCCAGGCGTGGCCGTGATCAACGTAATTGGTTGTGTCGCACTCATCCCGTCACCCTTCCGAACTTCTTCAACGTCATCAACGAAACGCGCGCCACCATCGCACCGGCGAGCACGCTAAACGCTGTAAAAAATCCCGCCAGCGCCATGATCGACGTAACAGCACCAGGCAGACCAGACAGCGAACTCTTGGCCGCTGACAACGCACCGCCGATCGCCGCATCCATGCCCACGAACGTGATCAACCCAATGCCGAGCGACACCAGTATCTGGCGAGCCAGCGGCGCCACCAGCGCCATCAAAAAAGCTGCGAACGGCATCAGTCACCCCCCTGCTTAGAAGCACCCAACACAATCAACGCGGCGCCCAACCAGGCCATCGCAAGCACGATCGGACGCACCATGGTCGCGAACAAGCAAACCGAGCCCCAGCTGAACGACAGCGGATGCCCAAGAAACGACAGCGGCACGTCTGCAGGGCACGAAGCCGTATCCGGTCCCCAGCCACCGTCAGGCGTAATCGCAACGTTGATCTTCTGCTCGACCAGGTCAGGGCCCGTAGGCACGTCACCCTGCTCCATGCAGCCCATGCGCGTCTCGTGGCCACTGCACGGGTCTTCCTGTTTTTCGGGCGCCTTGCCGCCACCCGTAGCCGGGTCGGTCACCGGATTACCGTTCGCATCGACCTCCTGCCTGGCCGTCGTCAACGTCGCACTTTTACCGTCGGCATTAGGCTGGACGACAGCCACATCGCGGTACCGCTTACCCGTCACCGGATCAACGTACGGATCACCCAAGCTCACCGTCACCGGCGAAGGCTGACCGGTAGTCGGATCGACCTTCGGCTTCACATCGACAGGGATGGGCACCTTGTTAGCCGACAGCTCCGACGCAACCTTTGGCGGCACCGGATACGTCAAGCCCTTGTTCCAATCGGCATCGGTCGTAGGTGACGTGGGTCCGTTAGGATCAACCACACACGCACCGGCGTTCACGACATAGCCCTTCACGCAAACACTCGCCCGCACCGCCGACGAATAAGTTGTAATAGTGTTGGAACTCGTCTTGGCCTTGCAAAGATATTGAGTCGGCGAACTCTGCACGATCGAATCGAAGGTATAGGCAGGATTCGCAGCCACAGCAGCCTTGCAAGCCGACAAAGGGCTATCACCCGGAAACGCTCCACCACCAGCGGCCCACTGATACCCATCGAACCCAAGGTCGCCAGAACTCGACGACTGCTGCTTCTTACACCACGTACCGTCAAGGCACTTCTGGATGCCGATCTGCGCCAAGTAGGCCAACGATGTTGCCGTCGCAATGGCGGGCGTAGCACGCAGCGCTGCAAGCGCAACAGCAGCTGCACCCTCACCAAGCGTCATAGTTGCCGCGATACCGACCGTACGCGCGCCCACAGCAGCACGCATCTCGGTCGCAGTGACAACATCAGCCAACGTCACCGCTCCGGTCGTTGCATAACCCGACGCCATGGCCGAAATGTTCGAAGGCGGATAGATAGGAATCGTCGATGCCCAGCTGCTGGACGCGACCAGACACAGCACCACCAAGAGCCAGCGCATCATTTGCCCCCACCAGCCATCCAAAACACCACCAACGCCGGCAACAGCACCGATAGAAAGCCCGCCCACGTCCAAAAATCAGTCGCGACCATCACAGCGCCCCTTTCAGGCTCACCACGCACCAGGCCGCCACCATCGCGGCCACAATCGCCCACCCAACGGTCATCCCATCCATGAACTGCGCTGTGGTGTCACAGGCCGGGAACGAGAGAACCGGAGCAGCAGCATCCTGCATCGTCGTCACCGCGCCATCCTGTGCGATCACAGAACGACGAACGACCCACGATCCGGAGGCAAACACAAACTCCGAAACGTAGGTCGTTGGTCCTACAGCCTGGCTGACCGGAGCGGCGCTATAGACCGCGTCCGTTGCCTCCTGGATAGAAGCGAAGCAACGGGCGCCAACAAGCGCCCCGGTGGCCATTACAGCGCGCGACGGCCGAGCTTCACGGCGAAGATCGCGATCACGGCGATCAGCACAGCGGCACCAATCGCGGCGCCGTCCGTACCAGCTTGCTTGATCGCGTCGATCACGGTCGGGTCAACGGCAGCGTTCGCAGCACCAGCAGCAACGGCAGCACCACCAACAACAGCAGCCTTCATAGCCTTCTTGAACATGGCAAATCTCCTCTAGAGAGGTTGAGAAAAGCGCCCCGGTCGTTCACACCAAGGCACCGGGAAAATCACAGCAGACCGTTTTCGATACGCTCTTCCTGCATCTGAAAAAACACGTCGCCGAACAGACCGTCATCGAGCGGCATGCCGGTATCGTCCAGCTCACCACCCTGCTCAACGTACAGCCCGAGCGCTTCCGCACGGTCCGCCTCGTACTGATCCGCCTGCTGCGCAAGCAACGAATCCAACTCCTCACGCAAATCGGCTAGCCGACTCACCAGCCCATCAACGACACCTTCAAGAACCTCATCACTGCCACCGAAGCGATTCGACCTCGCTTCAAGCTCATCAACCATGGCCTCGCCGGCCGCGATGATGTCTTCCAACTCACCCACGCTGTAATCACTCATGCCCGCTTCCTCACCGCCACGTTGTACTTGCGTGCGAAGCGCTGGCGGTCAAGACGACGCGCCGCACGCATGAACCCGAGGTAGGCAAGGAAGCGGAGCACGATCACGCGCCCTTCTTCGCGTCCTCAGCGACGCGCTGCAGCGGCTTGATGCTGGTCACGATCTTCTGATCGCCCTTGTCCTTGCCGTTACTCGTCTCAACCATCGCGATCTCTGCGATGAACGGAAACGGGTTGTGGCGGATGGACTCCACTACCTTCGAGCTCTCGCACTTCAGCGCCTGCGTGCACACGCCCCACGAGTCCTCACCGCGCAGCTCCACGTCGGTGAAAATCGTGCCGGTGTCCAGCTGCTTGCCGTCCAGGTTGCCTACCCACTTCTTGGCGCCACGAATCGTGACGCGCGCGATCATTTCCATTGCTTACTCCTCAGGTATCGGCGCAGGGTCGTGCGCACCGTTCACGTGCCTCGCTAAAGCAGATTTGTGCAGCTGTGCCGGTACGCCCTGACGGCGGATCGCAACGACAAGTGCGGCGATGTCTTCATCGGTACAACGCAGCTCGTAATCGACCGTGGGGCCGAACTGCGTTTGAATGTGCTTAAGTTTCCGTTCGCGGATCGTCTCGTCCTGGAGCTCCAAGGCCTTGACCTGATCGGTCGGAACGCGCTGCGGGTCCGCAGCCATGAAGGCCTCCAGGGCCTTGTACGCACCAGCGAAGTACTGGTCGCGCTTGATGATGATTTCGTGAGGGATCACGCGATCCTTGGCGCCAAACTCAATTTCGAGTCGCACCCACTCACTGTCCTGCTTGCCCAGCTGACGGCCCTTCTCATAGGCCCGCAGCATCTTGCCGTTGGCACGGCGGCCGATCTCGAAGGTGGTGCCCAAGCAGCCTTGCTTGTTGGCTACGCCACCTTCGATCTTGCGATAGATCGGAATGCGGCCACCGGCGTTGAAATCACCGGCGAAGTACAGTTCCTGCACCTGCTCGATGGTCACCTCGCCCTTGCAGAAATCCATCGCCAGGTCGCAGCGCGTGATGCGTGCATCCAGGTCCTGCACCATGGCGTACACCGCTTGCCAGTCACCGATCGCCGTACAGCCCTGGCCCGGCCAATCCACTAGGATCGTGCCGCCCACATGCTCGCCGCCACAGGCGACGATCCCCAACTTGATCGTCTCGCCGTTGACGTACGCCAGCAGGTCGTAGCTGAACTCGTAACGACGGAAGCCCTTGCCGGCTGGCTTCATCGCCACCGGCACCGAAAACACCAAGTGGAAGTACTTCCGCAGCTGCTCCAGGGCGTCGCTGATGCTGCCGTCCGGCAGGAAGGTGAACTTGAACCAGTCCACGATGGCTCCTGCCTTGCGTTCTGGACTTTCCCCGGGTTTTACCGGACCCGGGGAACGGCCCGCCGGCCGCCGGGCGGCGCTACGCGCCGCTCCGTCGTCCGTCAGACCGCGCGCGGCAACTGACGACGAACCATGAACAGCGTGCGCCACGCTGGTCGGATCAAGCAGGACGGAGGGAGACGCAGAGGGGCGGAGACGCATCAGAGGCCCCGCTTCGCAGAACGCAGAAGACCAAACACACAGGCCACTGCGACAACGATGACGAACAGCACGACGCCGAGCTCAAGCTCAGGTGCCACCGGCTTAGACGGCGCTGACGGCTCGCCCGCAGCCATGCCGAGAAGAAAGCCAACCAGGAACTCCATCAGCGGCAGCTCCCCACGTAGAGCGCGCGAAGCTCGGCGCGCTTGGCCTCAAAGGCAACAGTGAAGTCGTCGAACGACTTGAACTCGATGGACACCTCGACGTGATCAAGGCAAGCAAGACGCGCGAGCTCGCGCTCGGCCTTGTGGATGCGCTCAGCGAGGCTGAGCAGTTGCGTGCGGGAAACGGTCTCGCGAGCGCGGACCTCAGACAGCCAGAGGGGAAGGGCGCCACGGACGGCGCGCATCGGAATGCTCTTGCTCTCTCGCATCGTTTACCCCCTGGCCGGTTAACCGGTTATATTTCGCGTACATCGCAACTTGCTATACATGTCAAATTGCGATGTCGTGCAACATACACATAGCAAATTGCTATGTCAAGGAACGATCGGGAGCCCGTAATGAAAACGTCCATGGATTTCTTCAACGAATTCGTTGAGGCTCACAACCCAGGCGGGCAAAAAGCTCTTCAGCAACTGACGGGCGCAAGCCAGCCTCTAGTGAGCTCTTGGAAGATTCGAGGGGGAATGACGCCTGCCGCAACCGTAAAGGTCGGGATGGCACTGGGCTACCCGAGCGAGCTCTGCTACCAGATCGCAGCGATCGAAGCAGAACGCACAGAAACCGGTCGCAAGTTCCTCGCGACCATGGCGCACGCAGCAGCGACCATCGCAACGATGGCAGTAGTCGGTACCGTGGGAGTGGTGGTCTCAGGCATCGGCAACAATGCTCAAGCCCAAGTGGCGCGCCCGGCTGGGATCGAACCAGCAACCCCTGCCTTCGGAGGGCAGTACTCTATCCATTGAGCTACGGGCGCATGTCGGCACAGAACGTGCCGAAAGGAAGCCCCGCAGAATAGCGTATTTGTCGCCGGGCGTCCATCGCGCCCAGGTGACGGCGCGCGGCGCAACGCCGTTTTCAGGGGTTTTTGACCCAGGTCGAAAAGCGCTGCCTAGGGCTCTCCCGCGTGTCAATGGCCTAGGCATTGCGGCTATAATCGCCCGACATTTGCCAAGAAATAATGCGGGGACAGGTCTGTTTGGGCCAATCGGCAATCAGCAAGCGGCGATTGCCCGGGTCTTCCTGCCCTCATCGTGACCCAATGTGGCCCCACGCACTGTCGGCAGAGCTCGTGACTCATGCCGGTGGCGCTCGGAGGCCTCCCGAGAGCGGTTCCACCATCCTGAGAGTTGAGCATGAGCGACGCGCAACACGACGAACACGAGCCTCTGATCAAGACCCCGAAGCAGTTGATCATCGCGGTGGTTGCCGCGTTTGTCGTCCCGATTCTCGTCATCATTTTGCTGGCCAATTATGTTGGCCTGGGCGCCAAGGAAGGCGCCGGCAGCTCCAGCACATCGGAAGAGGCTGCCAACGACCGCATCAAGCCGGTTGCGCACCTCGAGCTGAAAGACCCGAATGCGCCGCGCGTTTTCAAGACCGGCGAGCAACTCTATAAGGAAGTCTGCGCAACCTGCCACGCGGCCGGTGTGGCCGGCGCACCCAAGTTTGGCGACGCGGCAAGCTGGGGCCCGCGCCTGTCGCAAGGCCTGGACGGCATGACCAAGGTGGCGTTGGCTGGCAAGGGCGGTATGCCCGCACGTGGCGGCACGTCGCCGGATGATGTGAGCGACTACGAAATCGAACGCGCCATCGTCTATATGGCGAACTCCGGTGGCGGCAAGCTCCAGGAGCCGGCCGCGCCGGCAGGTGGCGCGGCGGCACCGGCTGCCGCACCGGCAACGGAGGCTGCTGCGCCTGCCGCATCGGCCGCTGCCCCCGCTCCCGCAGCGGCTGCCCCGGCAGCGCCTGCTGCAGCCGCGGCTCCGCAGGCTTCCACGGGCGATGTCGGCAAGAAGGTCTACGACTCGACCTGCCAGATGTGCCACGCCGCCGGGGTGGCTGGCGCGCCGAAGTTTGGCGACAAGGCCGCCTGGGCGCCGCGCATTGCCGAAGGCAAAGCCAAGATGTACGACATCGCACTGCACGGCAAGGGCGCAATGCCGGCCAAGGGCACCTACGCCGGCTCGGACGACGATGTCAAAGCCGCCGTCGACTACATGGCAGCTGCCGCCAAGTAAGTCGTTACGCCCCGCCTGAAGAAGCCCGCCCCGTGCGGGCTTTTTGCTGCCTATCAACGCAACATTGCAAGCGCGGCATACCGATTGCTACTCTCTTTTCCGATGTGCGGAGTCCGATGCAGCGGCGCTGTCGTCGCCCGCACGTGCCCAGGATGATCCGAACGGAGGTAGCCATGCGAAGGAATCGAACAACAGTGGCCAATTGGGCAACACGCGGGGCAACATGCGGGGCGGTATGCGCCCTGATAACTTGCAGTGCAGCGGCCATGGCCGCCGACAACTGGGTGAAGCTGACCCCCTTGGCCGACAATGCCGGCACGCTCTACTTGGACAAGGATTCCGTCGAGCGCAACAACGACGGCACGGTACGCGCCACCTCGCGCGATGCCTACGACGCGCCACGCAAGCTCGCCAACGGTAAGGCGTATCAATACGATTCACGCACGTCGGTTTACGACTGCAAGAACGATCGCATCCTGCCGGTCAGCGCGCTGATCCAGGACAGCCAGCACGCCACCGTGCTGGCCCGCAACATCGACGGCCCGCGTTGGGAGGCCGTGGCACCCAATTCCGAAGGCGAAGCCGTACTGCGCGCGGTCTGCCAGAAGTAGTGCTGCAGCGTTATTGCACGGCGGCGGCCGGGGCTAAGTCCACGCGCAGCGTGCCGTCTGCATCCATGCGTGTGGTGCCGCGTGCTGCGGCTTCGCGGTAGTGGTAGAGATCGAAACGCAGTGGCCCTTTCGTCGATGTGTCCGTCACGAGCACCCGGCTGTTGGTGACCAGCACGTTGTACATCTTCAGATCGCCGGACTGGATCCAGATGCGGCTGGCGGCAGTGGTCGGGGCGGGTGCGCACGCAGCCGGCGCCGGGCCGAAACCGAGCACCAGCCCATCGGGCGTCACGCGCGCTGTCTTCATCTGGCCGACGAGGCGCGGCGGCGGGAACACCGTGTATTGGTCCAGCACCATGTTGTTGCCTTCGAGCTTGGCGCCGGGGCGATCCAGCGGCGCGAGCTGCGATAACTGCAACCCCATCGCCTTGAGCAACGCGAGCGTCTGGATGCCCGTCACGCGCGCCTCGGTGGGCGTGTAGACGAGGTAGCGCGATTCCTTGAGCTGCAGGGTGCCGCGCATGCCGAACGGCAGCCATACGCCGGGAAAGTGATTGCGCAGCTTGAGCCCGCCCGATACATCAAGCACGCCATCGCCCGGCGTAAGCGACAGCGCATTGAGCGAGCGCGGCGAGTAGTCGAGCAAATAGGTGTTGAACAACGCATCCAGCGAATCCTTGGGCACCGTGACTTCCCCGCCGAGAATACGGATGTCGAACTGGCCGGGGTCGTCCATGTCGACGGCTTGGCCTGGCGTATGTGGCACGAGCTGTGCGGTGAGTTGGTGAACGTGGAAGCCAATGCTGCCGGTGATGCGGAAATCCACGTCGCGCATCTGCACCACGGGCGGCGCGGTGCCGGAGTTGCGCGGCGTGGCGGCATCGCTTGCGTTGGCGGCGCCAGAGCTTGGGTCGCAGCGTTGTGTCCACTGCTGGCGGACCGGGCTCAACGCCTTGCGCTGGGCGCCGGCCATGGGCGGTTCGGCGGCGCGGGAAAGCGCGCTGGCCACGAGGCCAGCCAACCCAAGCGCGACCAGCGCCAGGCGCAGCATCAACACGGCAAAAGCGAAGGCGGGGGCGATCATGGCGCGGTCCTCTGGGCGAGTTGCACGGCGGGCTTGGCCGCCTTCGCGGTCAGCGTGTCGAACGACGGCATCAGCACGCGGATACCCCCATCCGGCGAGAAACGCAGCGACCCTGCCACGAGCTGATCGCGATAGCGATACAGGTTGAACACGAACGGCTTCGCCGGATCGGCCACGACGATATCGATGCGCGCATTCATCGGCATCGAGCGCATGAAGCGAATGTCGCCACCACGAAAGAGGATGTAGGGGCGCTGCGCGTCGGAGGCATTGGCCAGCGGCGGCATCTGCGGGTTGCCATCCCCGATTTGCATGAACAGCCCATCGCGTGTGACGCGGATGGCGGAGAGCTTCAGGTCCAGCGCTGGCGGCGGAAATAGCTTGGGAACCTGCATGACGATCTCGCTGCCGGCAAGTTGCACCGCGGGCGTGGATACCGGCAGCAGATCGGCCAGTTCGATATGCGCGGCGCCCATCAACGCGCTGGCATCCTGCCCGCGCACCTTGACGACGTTGGGCCGGAACACGAGGGTCTGCGCATCGCGCAGCACCAGCGGGCCACGCAGCTCGATTGGCACCCATGCGCCGCGGCGGCGCATCTCGGCGCGCATGTCGAGCGTGCCGTCGTCGAGCGTGAAGCTGAAGTTGCGCAGCGGCGGGTCACTGTTCGGACCACGTGCGAACACCACGGTGTTGAACAGCGCGGCCATGCTCTCGGCTGTGACTCGCACGTTGCCGCTCTCGGGCTGCAGCGTGTACGACGACACGTCATCAAGCCAGACCGGATCACCCGCTTGGCGCGGCACCATGCGCAGCGCGAGCTGGTCGATCACGAAGCCGACGCCGCCGTCAAAACGGAAATCCACATGGCGCAGGTACGAGATGGCATCGGGCTGCCCGGAATCGCGCAGCGTGACGGGCCGCACCTCGCGCGTGGCAAGTCCACCGGACTGGAATGGCGCACGCGCCTGCGCCCGGGCGTCTTCAAGCTGCTTGGCCTTCTCCGCCTCGATACCGCCGTGGTTGTCACCCGCACTGGCGCAGCTTTGCAACAACAACGCCGCCATCAACGCGCCAGCAGCCCGAAGCCACGGCGCCTGCGCCCGCACCGCGACGGTTTGGCCGTACCCTGCCCTAGATGGCGCCTTGGATTTTTGTCGCGGGGAGGAAAAAGAGGGGAGGCTTGTCTGAGCGTAGCGAGTTTGCCTCCCCTCCCTCCCCGTGACACAAATCCAAGGGGAGGTCGCCATCTCGGGCGCGCCTTTCTTTGCTTCCTTTCTTTGGCAAGACAAAGAAAGGGAGTCGGCCCCGGCAGGGGACGAAACAGGGGATGCACCATCAGCATCCACCCGCAGCCAACGCAAACGCAACACCAAATCCCACATCGACGGTCTCCTCGTCGTGAGAGGCCGGAAACCACCCGGCGACTGGCGCGGTCGTTTGCCGCGCTCGTGTAGAATTTTTTCCATGCCCGCCCGCAAATCCACCGGCGATGCCGGTTCACCCACCGCTCCGTCTGCCCGCGAGTTCACCATCGACGAACTCGCGCGCGCAGCCGACACCACCGTCCGCAACGTCCGCTCATACCAGGACCGCGGCCTGATCGACCCGCCCGAGCGGCGCGGCCGCGTCGGCATCTACACGCAGGTGCATCTCGGACGGCTCAAGCTCATCAACCACCTGTTGGCGCGCGGCTACACGCTCGCCAACATCCAGGAACTGCTCAAGGCCATTGTCGAGGGCCACGACCTGCGCTCCATCCTCGGGCTCGAATCCGCCATCGCCAGCCCGTGGTCGGACGAGTCCCCCAAGCACTACTCGCTGCTGGCGCTGGCCAAGTTGTTCGGCAAATCCATGTCGCGTCAGGCGCTGGCGCGGGCCATCTCGCTCGGTCTGCTCGAACCCGATGGCCTCGGCTATCTGGCGCGCAGCCCGAAGGCGCTGATGGCCGGTGCGCAGATGGCCAAGGCCGGTTTCTCGCTCGTCGAAGTGCTCGACATCATCGAGCGCGCCCGGCCGCATACGCAGGCGGTGGCCGATAACCTCGTCTCCATGGTCGTGCGCGAACTCGACAAGTACGGCAGCGACTTGCCGCCGGTCGAAGACGTGCCGCGTCTGGTCGACGTGATCTGGCGCATCCGTCCGCTGGCGCTGGTGGCGGTCGAAGCCGAACTCATGCGCGCGCTCGAAACCGCCGCCAACAAGTACCTGGGCGATCGCGTGGCGCAAGTCATCGAGCACATGCACGAACCGTCGGGCCCGCCGCCCGCGTCGGACAAGGGTTAGTGTCTCCGGCGCGCCCATGCGTGGGGCGCGCTTTCTCTATTTCTAGTTTGATCCCGATGCCGCCGCGATTGGCAACGACGGCAGGCGTTTTGAATGCCTGTTCAGGATCCGGCTGCACCGGCTGCTGACAACTTGCGGCGGATCGATGGCGACGGCGCTTCGCCATTGGCGGCGGCATACGCTTCGATCTCCGAGATCAGCTTGGGCAGGCGTTCGAGTGCTGCACGGTTGTCCTCATCCCACGGGTGGAACGACGGCCGGAAGAAATCGAGGAACTCCGGAATGATCTTGCGCAGCGGCGCCGGGTAGATCCACAAATAGTGGAACGCTTTGCCCAGGCCAAGGAATTTGTGCTTGATGGTGCGGTCGGCAAAGATCAGCCGCAGGTGCACGTAGAACACCATCGCCCAGAACGTCACGGTGGTCAGCAGCATGGTCGAGGTGCGCAGGATGTAGCGACGCAGCCCCGGCTTGATGGCGAGGTTCCACACGTCGTAGCTGACCGCCTTGTGCTCGGTCTCTTCCATGGCGTGCCACAGCCAGACCTGACGATAGCCGGGTTGGGAGTTGCGTCCCAGGCCATCCTCATGGGCGAGCACCTGCCCGGCCAGCATGGCGGTGTAGTGCTCCAGTGCTACGGTCACGGCCAACTGGTGCGACTTGGGCGTGTACTTGCGCAGCACGTTGAGGAACTTGCCAACAAAGCGGTCGATGCGCGTGGCAGGCAGGCCGGCGCGGTCGAGCAGGTCGTTGTACAGCACGTGCTCACGCGTATGCATGGCCTCCTGGCCGATGAAGCCGGCCACGGCCTGCTTGAGTTCGGGGTCGGTCACCAGATGGCGGTAGTTGCGCACGCTGTCCATGAAGAAGCGCTCGCCGGTGGGGAAGAAGATCGACAGCGCGTTCAGGAAGTGGGTGACATGCGTGCCTCGCTCGTGCCAGTTGCTGATGCGATCAGCCGGCAGGTGAGGATGCACGTCGCGGCGGACTGGCATCATGGGCGGTTCTCCTGGTATGTGGTTTCTGCAAGGCGCGCTGCTGCACGGCCCTGGTCTAGGAATGCACAGAGGTCGGTCCCCACGCGTACGGGGTCTTCCTCCATCGGGATATGGCCGAGCGCCGGATACATGCGCAGCGTGGCACCCCGAATGCGGCGGGCAAATTCACCGGCGTGCGCGGGCGGGATCCACGGGTCGCGCTGGCCCCACAGGATGAGCGTCGGCACGCGGATAGCGGCCAGCCCGCTGGTATCGACATCGTCAAAGCGGAACTTCGGCACCATCTGGCCGATGGCTTGGCGGGCACCTTCGGCATAAAAGAAATCGGTGTAGCGGCGCAGCGTGGGTTCGGACACGCGCGACGGGTCGCCATACACATCGCGCGTGGCGGCGCGGATGATGCCTTCGGGCAGCATCCACGGCGAGGTCAGCCGCACGGCGAGGTGGTTGAACAGATCGATGTAGATCGGCAGTTGCATCGGGAAGCCGGCCGAGTCGATCAGCACGAGCTTCTCCACGCGGCCCGGATGCCGCACCGCAAAGTCCCACGACACCATGCCGCCGAGCGAGTTGCCGATCAGCGTGAGCTTCGACAGGCCGAGCGTGTCGACAAACGCGTCGATGAAGTTGCGATACAGCGGCAGCTCCATCGCGCGCGGGCGACCTTGTGCATCGCGCAGTGGGCCGGTGATGCCGAACGGTGGCAGGTCGAGCCGGATCACGCGATAGCGGCGCGTGAGCTGCGGCAGCACGCCGTCCCACGTGTGCAGCGAAGCGCCAAAGCCGTGGATCAGCAGCAGCGTGCCTTCTGCGTTGGCGGCGCCTTCATCGGTGTAATGCACGCGCGTGCCCATCAGCGGCAGGTAGCGCGATTGCGGCTTGGCGTAGCGTGCGATCAGCACATCGCGGCCGATGCTGCGCAGGCCGATGCGGCCGGGGCGCAGCATGGCGCGTGCAACGTTGAGCAGATTCGCGCGCGGGGGGCTGGCGAATTGTTCGAGTTCAGCAGTGGTGGCCGTGTTCATTGGCGGCCTCCTACTTGGCGCGGGTGGTGGCGGGTGCGGTGCTTGCAGTGTTGCCTTCATGCAGGGCCTTCTTGCGCGTGCGACGGGCTTCGCGCACGACCAGCGCCTGGTATGCGGCGGGCAGCACGCGGGCCATCACATCGGCGGCGTGTGCATCGGGGCCGATCAGCACGCGGCGCTTGTTCTTGCGCACGCCATCGAGAATCACTTCGGCAGCCTTCTCGGCGCTGGTGATGAAGAACTTCTCGAACTCGGCCTTGCCCTGCTGCTCGTCGCGCACGAGGAAGCCGTTCATGCTCGGCGACACGCGGCTCGACTTGGCGATGTTGGTCTTGATGCCGCCAGGGTGCACGCAGGTGGCAGAGACGCCGCAGTTCATCAGGTCAAGTTCCTGGCGCAGCGCTTCGGTATAGCCGCGCACGGCGTACTTGCTGGCGTTGTAGGCGCCCATGCCGGGCTGCGCGAAGATGCCGAAGATGCTCGATGTGTTGATGATGTGTCCATCGCCTGAAGCCTTGAGCAGCGGCAGGAACGCCTTGGTGCCGTGCACGACGCCCCAGAAATTGATGTTCATGATCCAGGCCAGCTCGTCGTCGTCCATCCCTTCGATCGTGCTGGACAGCGCCACGCCCGCGTTGTTGAAAATCAGGTTGACCTTGCCGTGAATAGCGTGTGCTTCTTCGGCCCAGCGGTAGACGGCGGCGCGGTCGGCTACGTCGACGGCGTGCGTGGTCACGCGGATGCGGTCACCTTCATGCGCACGCACCAGTTGCAGCGTCTGTGCGAGTGCGGCTTCATTGCGATCGGCCAGGGCGAGGTGGCAGCCCTCGCGTGCCAACTGCAGTGCCAGCGCGCGGCCCATGCCCGATGCTGCACCGGTGATGGCGGCGACCTGGTTGTTGAATGACTTCATTGGCGTGGTCTCCTGATCTTTTTGCTTGCTATGCGCTGGTGGTGCATCTCTTGTTTCATCCCCTGCCGGGGCTGACTCACTTTCTTTGTCTTGCCAAAGAAAGTAAGCAAAGAAAGGCGCGCCCGAGATGGCGACCCATCCCTTGAATTTCTGTCGCAGGGAGGGAAGGGAGGCAAACTCGCTGCGCTCAGACAAGCCTCCCTTCTTTTTCCTCCCTGCAACAGAAATTCAAGGCGCCATCTAGGGCAGGAAATGGCCAAACCATCGCGGCGCTTGGCTTGGCGGCAAGGCATGCGTGGTGTTGTCTTAAACACGGTCGAGCGCTTCTTCGTTTGAGGTGTTCTGGGCCGCGGCTGGCACCGTGCGGGCAGGCACGCGCAGCGGCACGCCCTTGGGCACCGGCATCGGGCGCGTGCGGTAATCGGCCAGCCGGAAATGCGCGGTGGCGCGGCGGAACTGCCACGTGAATCCCGGCCACAGCGTGGTGTTCTTGCCGGTCTTCGGATCGAGGTACCAGCTCACGCAGCCACCGGCCGACCAGATCGCGTTCGAGAGACGCTTCTGGATGCCGTCGTTGAAACGGCGCTGCACATCAAGACGCACGTCAATCGTCGCGACGTTGTGCGCACGCATCGACTTGAGCGCGTCGACGATGTACGCCACCTGCGACTCGATCATGAACACCATCGACGAGTGGCCGAGCCCCGTGTTCGGGCCCACCACCATGAAGAAGTTCGGAAAGC
>Ga0209674_100164_pt1 | contig 86571 bp, 73 predicted proteins | sample AraplaCvi_mMS_r2_FD_184279 | JGI IMG/M metagenome (GOLD analysis project Ga0209674, IMG submission 184279) | Arabidopsis root microbial communities from North Carolina, USA - plate scrape CL_Cvi_mMS_r2 (SPAdes) (version 2) | ecosystem: Host-associated > Plants > Roots > Endosphere | place: USA... | reverse complement strand
CGTTTTCCCAACAAGACACACCGCTCCCGCCGATGACCGTCCACCGCACCTTCGATCTGATCGCACCATCCGGCTATCCGCACGACCCGGCCGTGCTGACTCGCGCGCTGGAACGCCTGCGCGCACAAGGGCATCGCGTGCAAGGCGTGGAAGCGACTCAGCGCCGCTATCAGCGCTTTGCGGGAACCGACGGCGAGCGCGCGGCGGACCTGAATCGGCTCGCCGACGCAGCGCGTGCGCTGCCGGATATCGTGCTCGCCGTGCGCGGCGGATACGGCGCGGTGCGCATTCTGGCCGAGCTCGACTATGCGGGCCTGCAACGCCGGCTGGCCGATCAGCCGGTCGCGCTCGTCGGCCACAGCGATTTCACGGCGATTCAGCTCGCGCTGTTCGCCCGCGCTGGGCTCAAAACGTTCAGCGGCCCCATGCTGATGAGCGACTTCGGCGCGGAACACGTCAGCGAATTCACGATGCAGCACTTCTGGGCGGCGCTGACCGAGCCCTCCGTGACGATCGCGCGGAACGTGCCGCAGGCGCGCGCGTTGGACGTCCGCGGCACCTTCTGGGGCGGCAATCTGGCGGTACTCACGTCGCTGATCGGCACGCCGTATATGCCGGCGGTGGAGGGCGGGGTGCTGTTTGTCGAGGACGTCAACGAGCAACCGTTCCGTATCGAGCGGATGCTTTATCAACTGCATCTGTCGGGCATTCTCGATCAGCAGCAGGCGCTCGTGCTCGGCGATTTTTCGGGCGGCAAGGCGTTCGACTACGACAACGGCTACGACCTCGACGCCGTGATCGACCAGATGAGGTCGGTGATCGGCATTCCGATTGTGACCGGCTTGCAGTTCGGTCACGTGCCGGACATGTTGACGCTGCCGGTCGGAGCCGACGCACACCTTGTCGCGGATAAAGACGGTTTCAGGCTGACCTTGTCCAATTATCCGTGCCTGCGCGGATAGCGCGAGAGACGAAAGCGGGCTTCGGCCCGTTTTTTTATGGACTAAGCACGCAACTAACTGATGGCGCTCCAACGCCAGTTGGACCGGCAAACACCGTCTGAGGCACGACAATTTTGTCAACAAAAGCGGCTACGCCAGGACGGTGAAAATCCTGGTGACTTTGCCGCTGTGTCAATACCGGCATGGCTTCGAACCACGCGTGCGCGCTGCGTTCAACCTAAGGCGGGAAAAATTGTCGAAGATACCAGCAAAAATTGTTGACAATATTTATGTCCATCCTATTATGACCAACATACCGAGACGCAAATCATGTCCGACACCGAATCGACCAGCGCGAATAGTTCGAAGTCCGAAGCAATTGCCGAGCGCATCCGCGCCGCGATTCTCGAGCATCGGCTGGCGCCGGGTGCCAAACTGACGGAAGCACAGTTGTGCGAAGTATTCGACGTCAAGCGCGGCCCGATCCGACAGGCGCTCGCGCAGCTTGCGACGGACCGTCTCGTGGATCTGGAGCCGAACCGCGGTGCGTTTGTCGCGAGTCCCTCGCTTCAGGAAGTGCATGAGGTGTTCGAGATGCGCCGCATCATCGAGCTGGCCGTCGTCGAAAAGATTTGCAGCGGGCACGGCATGCGCCGCCTGAAAAGCATCGGCAGCATGATCGGCCGCGAACGCAAAGCGTTCGAGACGCGTGATTTTTCTTCGTGGATTCGTCTGTCCGGCGAGTTCCACACGGAGTTGGCCCAGCTCACCGGCAATACGGTGCTGTGCGACTGCCTGAACGGACTGGTGGCGCGCTCCACGCTGATTTCGGCGTTATACGAATCGCTTGGCCGCAGCCCGTGCTCTTTTGAGGACCACGAAGCCATTCTCGCCGCGCTCGACGCCGGCGATGCAAAAGCGGCGGCGGCATTGATGTCGCGCCATCTGCAAAGCGTCGAGTTGAAGATGCTGGAGCGGCCCGCGCGCGGCGCAGCCGATCTGCACGAGGTGTTCGGCTCGATGAGCGGCGCAACGAGCGGCGCAATGAGCGGCGCAACCAGTGTCCCGAAGATCAGCGCAAAGAGCATGGAAACAGGCGGCGCAATGAACGGCGCGGGCAAGGCGTCATTCGAAGAAGCATCCGTCAAGTCGTCCAAACGCAAGTCCGCGCCAAGCTGAGGCACGCGGCCGGCGTGCGCCCGTTGCTGGTGCGCGCCGCACTGAACTGAACCGAATCCAGCGAGCGTTGCGAGGCGGCCCGGCGAGGGCGCTGCCGGCCGGCGCGCGCACGTCCGTCGCCAGGCCGCCGGGCGAGACTGTCAGCAGCCCCATTGCCGGAGATCCGCGGAAGGCCGGCAATGCGATAACCACAAGTACTTCAGTACGGAGACACCCGCGGCGTGGCCATGACGGCAACGCGCTCCTCTTCCGTTCGAGAGGAAGAAAGCTGCGCGGCGCGCAGTACAGCCGCAACTGGCATGGCCAATGCAGTGCCCTTCGATTCGCAATCGACGGTCCCATCACAAGGAGGAATCATGGCTCAGTTCAGTGCAGCGCCCGGCAGTTCCGCAATCCCCCCTTATGCAGACGGCGACACTTCCGGCGAGACAGCGCTGCCGGCCGGCTACAGCGAGCGCTTGTATAACGCGGACCTCGCGCCGTTGCGTCACCAGACCTGGGGCGCCTACAACATCTTCGCGTTCTGGATGTCGGACGTGCACAGCGTCGGCGGTTATGTGTTTGCCGGAAGCCTGTTCGCGCTCGGCCTGACGAGCTGGCAGGTGCTGATTGCGCTGCTGGTCGGCATCACCATTGTCAACGTGCTGTGCAACATGATCGCGAAGCCGAGCCAGGCGAACGGCGTGCCGTATCCGGTGGCCTGCCGCGCGACCTTCGGCGTGCTCGGCGCCAACATCCCCGCGGTGATTCGCGGCCTGATCGCGGTGGCGTGGTACGGCATCCAGACCTATCTCGCGTCGAGCGCGCTGGTGATCGTGGTGTTGAAATTCGTGCCGCAACTCTTGCCCTACGCAGACGTGCATCGCCACGGCTTCATGGGGCTGTCGACGCTTGGCTGGTGCGGCTTCATGCTGCTGTGGGTGTTGCAGGCGCTGGTGTTCTGGCACGGCATGGAGACGATCAAGAAGTTCATCGACTTCGCCGGTCCGGCGGTTTATGTCGTGATGTTCATTCTCGCGGGCTATATGGTGTATCGCGCAGGATGGCGCAACATCGGCATCAACCTGGGCGGCGTCAAGTATCACGGCATGGAGGTGCTGCCGGTCATGATTACGGCAACCTCGCTCGTGGTGTCGTACTTCTCGGGGCCGATGCTCAATTTCGGCGACTTTTCCCGCTACGGCAAGAGTTTTCGCAGCGTGCAGCGCGGCAACTTCTGGGGACTGCCGGTTAACTTCCTCGCGTTCTCGCTCGTGACGGTGATCACCACGGCGGCCACGCTGCCGGTGTTCGGCCAACTGATCACCGATCCTGTCGAAACGGTCGGCCGCATCGACTATCCGACCGCCGTGATTCTCGGCGCGCTGACTTTCACGGTTGCCACCATCGGCATCAACATCGTCGCGAACTTCGTGTCGCCGGCCTTCGACTTCTCGAACGTTGCGCCGAAGCTCATCAGCTGGCGTGCGGGCGGCATGCTGGCGGCGGTCGCGTCGGTCTTCATCACGCCGTGGAATCTGTTCAACAATCCCGCTGTGATTCACTACACGCTGGACGTGCTCGGCAGCTTCATCGGACCTTTGTACGGAATCCTGATCGTCGATTACTACCTCGTGAAACGTCAGAAGGTCGTGCTCGACGATCTGTACACGGTCGCGCCCACGGGTTCGTACTGGTATCGCAACGGCGTCAATTATCGGGCGGTGGCCGCGCTTTTGCCGGCCGCCGTTATCGCCGTGCTGTGCGTGATGGTGCCCTCGCTCGACGGTATGGCGAATTTTTCGTGGTTCATCGGCGCGGGTCTTGGGGCGCTGTTCTATCGCGTGCTGGCACGGTGAGGGTCGGCAGCTAAGGGCAACTAAGGGAAGCTGAAGGGCAGCTAACGGAAGCTGAAGGGCAGTGCCGCTGCACTGCTCCCGCAGAGGGAAGAGGAGACGAGATGCGTATCAAACTGATCAATCCGAACACGACGCAGCGCATGACCGATGCCATGGGCCGCTGCGCACGCGAAGTCGCCGCGCCGGGCACGGAGGTGATCGCCGTGAGTCCGACGATGGGCCCGCCGTCCATCGAAGGCTATTACGACGAAGCGCTCGCGACGCCCGGCCTTCTCGCCGAAGTCATGGCGGGCGAGCGCGAGGGCTGCGACGGCTACGTGATCGCGTGTTTCGGCGACCCAGGTCTCTACGCGGCGCGCGAACTCGCGCGCGGGCCGGTGATCGGCATTGCGGAGGCGGCCATGCATGCGGCGAGCGTGCTGGCGCCGGGCTTTTCCGTCGTCACGACGCTTGCGCGCACCTGCGGCATGGCGTGGCATCTCGCCGAGCGCTACGGCATGAAGCGTTTCTGCCGCAACGTCCGTGCGACCGACGTCGCCGTGCTCGATCTGGACAAGCCGGGCTCGGCGGCGCGCCGCATCATCCTCGACGAATGCCGGCGCGCGCTGGCCGAAGACGGCTCGGACGCGATCGTGCTCGGCTGCGCGGGCATGGCCGAGCTATGCGCGGAAATTCAGGACGCGCTCGGCGCGCCCGTGATAGAAGGCGTGACGGCCGCCGTCAAATGGACCGAAGCGCTCGTCGCCCTGCGGCTTTCAACGGCCAAACGCGGTGACTACGCGCGGCCGCTCGCAAAGCGTTACGACGGTGCGCTGGAATCGTTCAGTCCGTCGGCGGCGGAGCCGAACGCCGTAGCGCCGCGTGCAATGAGTGCCGATTCGCTGCGGGTAAACACCAGCCAGGCCGAGCCGCACATACATTCAGTCTGACACGCACTATCTGTGCGGCTGTATGGGCGCATCGGGGCGTTTTCGCTACACTGATCCAACTCGGTGCGGGCTGCGCGACGGGCTTTCCGCCGCTCCCGCGCCGGCCGCCGCGGCCACGTCGCGCGCGACTCGAGGCGCACCGTACGCCGAGCCTCGCGAACACCCACGTATTGTCACCACGCATTCGTCAAACCATGCCACTCGACCCCAACTATCCACGCGATCTGATCGGCTACGGCCGCCACCCCGTGCAGGCGAACTGGCCGGGGCGAGCGCGCGTCGCAGTGCAATTCGTCCTCAATTACGAGGAAGGCGGTGAAAACTGCGTGCTGCACGGCGATCCCGGCTCGGAGCAGTTTTTGTCGGAGATCGTCGGCGCGGCTGCCTATCCGGCTCGTCACATGAGCATGGAGTCGATTTACGAGTACGGCTCGCGCGCCGGCGTGTGGCGCATTCTGCGGGAATTCGAAAAGCGCGGCCTGCCGCTCACGGTGTTCGGCGTGGGCATGGCGATTGAACGACACCCGGAGCTCGCGCGCGCTTTCGTCGAACTCGGTCATGAGATTGCCTGTCACGGCTATCGCTGGATTCACTATCAGGACGTCTCGCCGGAAAAGGAAGCGGAGCACATGCGCCTCGGCATGCAGGCCATCGAACGTGTAACGGGTGAGCGGCCGCTCGGCTGGTACACCGGCCGCGACAGCCCGAACACGCACCGGCTCGTCGCCGAATACGGCGGCTTCCTGTACGACTCCGATTACTACGGCGACGACCTGCCGTTCTGGATGGACGTCGAGGTCACGGGCGGTTCGACGGTGCCGCAACTGATCGTGCCGTACACGCTCGACACCAACGACATGCGTTTCGCGAGTCCGCAGGGCTTTAACACGGCGGACCATTTTTTCGCGTATCTGCGCGACGCGTTCGACGTGCTCTACGAAGAAGGCGACGAAGCGCCCAAGATGCTGTCGGTCGGCATGCATTGCCGGCTGCTCGGACGGCCCGGGCGGTTTCGCGCGCTGCAGCGCTTTCTCGATCACATCGAGCAGCATGACCGCGTGTGGGTGACGCGGCGCGTCGATATCGCGCGGCACTGGCGCGAACATCATCCCTATCAGCAAACCAACCGCGGGGCAGCGGCATGAAGGCGATGCAATACACACTGGACCAACTCAACAGCCTTTCGACCGACGCGTTCGTCGCAGCGCTGTCGGGCATTTTCGAGCACTCGCCGTGGGTCGCGGAAATCGCCGCGCGCGAGCGGCCGTTTGCGAGCCTCGACGAATTGCATCGCAAGATGTCGAACATTGTCGAGACTTCAGGCGAAGAGAAGCAGCTCGCACTCATCAACGCCCACCCGGAACTCGCCGGCAAGGCCGCGGTGCGCGGCGAACTCACCGCGGAATCGACGCGCGAGCAAAGCGGCGCGGGCTTGTCGCAATGCACGCAGCAGGAGTTCGACAAACTGCTCGCGCTGAACGCCGCCTATCGCGAGAAGTTCGGCTTTCCCTTCATTCTCGCGGTGCGCGGCTATGACCGTCACGGCATCATCGCGAACTTCGAGGCGCGCGTGAACAATAGCCGCGCCGACGAACTGCGCGCGAGTCTGGATCAGATCTACCGTATCGCACGTTTGCGGCTCGAAGACCTGATTGACGCGTGATGACCGCGTGAGCACCGCTGCGCGTGCGCGCGGCGGCGCGTCACCGGAACGTTTTCTAGCCCTAAACAAACATCAAGGAAGACAAAGATGGCACTCCCGATTCTCGACCCCAACGCACCCGAATTCACGCGCCGCTACGTGAATCTGGCGGACCCGCGTCTCGGCGCGCAGGCGCTCGAGGCCAGCGACGAATTCTTCGCCCCGAAGGAGCGGATGCTGAATCCGGAACCGGCCGTCTTCATTCCAGGCAAGTACGACGAGCACGGCAAATGGATGGACGGCTGGGAAACGCGCCGCAAGCGCGTGACGGGCTACGACTGGTGCATCGTCAAGCTCGCGCGTCCGGGCGTGATCAAGGGACTCGACCTCGACACGAGCCACTTCACCGGCAACTTTCCGCCGGCCGCTTCCGTGCAGGCCGCGCGCGTGGTGGACGGCGTGCCGAACCAGTCGACGCAATGGACCGAAATCGTGCCGTCGACCACGTTGCAGGGCAATAGCCACCACTATCTGGAAGTCGGCGACGCGACTGCCTACACCCACCTGCGCGTGAACATCTATCCGGACGGCGGCATCGCGCGTCTGCGTGTGTACGGCCAGCCGCAAGTCGACTGGGCGGGCGCGAGCCGCACGGAGCTGTTCGATCTGGCCGCGATGGAAAACGGCGCCTACCTCGTCGCCGCGAATAATCAGCACTTCGGCGCGGCCTCCACCATCCTGATGCCGGGCCGCGGCGTGAACATGGGCGACGGCTGGGAAACCCGGCGCCGCCGCGAACCGGGCAACGACTGGGCGATCGTTGCGCTGGCACAGCCGGGCGTGATTACGAAGATTGAAGTCGACACCGCGCACTTCAAGGGCAATTATCCGGACCGCTGCTCGATCCAGGCCGCGTATGTCACCGGCGGCACGGACAGCTCGCTCATCACGCAAGCCATGTTCTGGCCGGTGCTGCTCGGCGAGCAGAAGCTGCAAATGGACAAGCAGCATTACTTCGAAAGCGAGATCGCCGCGCTCGGGCCGGTCACGCACGTGCGCTTTAACATCATTCCGGACGGCGGCGTGTCGCGTCTGCGTCTGTGGGGCACGCTCGCATCATGAAGACGCTCGCGATCGAACCGTTGACAAAGGAAGCTTTCGCCGCATTCGGCGATGTGATCGAGCTCGAGGGCGCGAAGCAGATTCCGATCAATCTCGGCACGACGATCCGCTATCACGATCTGGCGAAAGTGGACGTGACGGACGAGAACGGCCGCACGCTCGTGAACCTGTTTCGCGGACAGCCGCGCAGCCTGCCTTTCGAAGTGAAGATGCTGGAGCGGCATCCGCTCGGCAGCCAGGCGTTCGTGCCGCTGAACGACAAGCCGTATCTCGTCGTCGTCGCGCCGGCGGGCGAGCTCGACGAATCGAAAATCCGCGCTTTTGTCACGAGCGGTTGGCAGGGCGTCAATTACGCGAAGGGCGTGTGGCATCACCCGCTGATCGCGTTGGGCGACGTGAGCGACTTTATCGTCGTGGATCGTGGCGGGGAGGGGCTCAACCTCAACGAGCAGGATCTGGCGCAGCCGCTGTGGCTGACCGAGGATGCATTGAGCGCGGTGGCGGTTTAGGTTTTCTCGTCGGTGCCTTCCGACGGCAAGCGGTAGCAGTGTTTGAAGGGCTCACGGCAGACATGCCGTGAGCCTTTTTTGCTTGCCGGTTCTGTTGCTGCGGAGTTCCGTCGTGTGGCGCTCGGTGCCGCCTCGCAGTTCACGCACCGAAACTGCCGAACGGCTGAAGGCAGGCGTGCCACTGCTGTGGCCCAAGCTGCTGGGGCCCAAGCTGTGCCCCACACCTCGCCACGGGCGCCGCGTTTTTGGCCGCGGCCGGCGGCAGCTTTCGACCGACCGCCGCGGCGTGAGGTCCCCGGTAAGTCCATCTGCCCAGCCGGCAAAAAAGCGGGCTTCCCGCTTGCGCGAAAAACCCGCTTTGAGACATTCACCGGCCGGGACAACAAGCGGCCCGGCCGCACTTCAATCACTTCGCCGCGCCACCCTGGAACCAGGCGGCGATCTTCATCCGCTCGTCGTCGGTCATGTGGGTCACGTTGCCGAGCGGCATCGCCTTGAGCGTGACCGCTTGCTGGTAGATCCGCTGCGCGTTCTGCGAGATTTCATCCGGCGTATCGAGCAGCACGCCAGCGGGGGCGCTGCCCATCATCGTCGGATGCGCGGAGTGGCATGCCACGCAGCGCTGCTGCAACACAGGCGCGATGTCGGCCACTTTCACCGTGGGCGCGTTCGCGGCCTGCGCCTGCGCGACCATCGGCTTCGGCATGGTCCAGAAGAGGGCGCCGAACATCAGCGCGATGCCCACCAGCGGCAGATACCACAGCACCTGGCCGCGATGACGCATCACGAAGAACTGACGGATCAGCGCGCCGGCCAGCATGATCACGAGGAGCACGGCCCAGTTGTACGGATGCGTGTACGTCATCGCGTAGTGGTTCGACAGCATCGCGAACACCACGGGCAGCGTGAAATACGTGTTGTGCACCGAGCGTTGCTTGCCGCGCTTGCCGTAGACCGGATTGGGCGTGTCGCCCTTCAACATCGCGTCGACCATCTTGCGCTGGCCGGGAATGATCACGAAGAACACGTTCGCCGACATGATCGTCGCGAGCATCGCGCCCATGATCAGATAGGCTGCGCGTCCCGCAAAGATGTGACACGCGAGCCACGCCGCGATCAGCACATACACGCCGACGCAGATGCCGAGCACCTTGTCCTTGTTGCCGAGCATCCGGCACAGCGAGTCGTACACGATCCAGCCCGCCGCGAGAAAGCCGAGCGCCGACGCGACGGCGACCACCGGGCCCATGTCGAGCACATTCCTGTCGATCAGATACGTGGACGGCGAAAACAGATACAGCACGGTGAAAAGACCGAAGCCCGACAGCCACGTGGTGTAGGACGGCCACTTCGACCAGTGCAGGTCGTCCGGCATTTCGGGCGGCGCGACCGTGTACTTCTGCATGTTGTAGAAGCCGCCGCCGTGCACGTGCCACAGTTCGCCGAACACGCCGCGCCGGCGCTGGTTCGGGTCCTGCGGCGGTCTCAGGCTGTTGTCGAGCGCGACGAAATAGAACGACTCGCCGATCCACGCAATGGCGGCGATGACGTGAAACCAGCGAATCGCGAGATTCAACCAGTCGGTGATAAAGCCTTCCATGAAACTCCTCCACTTCTGATTCGTTGTTCGCGCAGCGGCGGGCCGTGCCTCGCGCATCCGCCTGACGGATGGATTGCGCCTGCCGGACGCCGCCCCGCGGACTGCGGGTGAAAGACGCCATGCGCTCAGTTCGCACGGCGTCGTTTTGCCGGGTTTTTATTGGGCTCTTGCGTAGAACACGTATTGCGCCGACGCGCTCAGCTGCCCCGATAGGTGCTGTACGACCAGGGCGACACGAGGAGCGGCACGTGATAGTGCGCAGCAGCGTCGGCGATGCCGAAGCGCAACACGACGCGATCCACGAAACGCGGCTCGGGCACCCTGGTGCCGATCGACGCGAAGTAGTCGCCCGCCGCGAACACCAGTTCGTATTCGCCCGCGACAAGAGCGTCGCCTTGCAGGAGCGGCTCGTCGCAGCGGCCGTCGTCATTGGTGAGCGTCGTTTTCAGCGCGCGGCGTGTGTCGCCCGAAAGCGCGAAGAGTTCGACCTTGATGCCCGCGCCGGGACGGCCGTTCGCGGTGTCGAGCACATGGGTAGTGAGCTTTCCCATTCGCAGTTTTCCTTGTGTGTTTGCGAGGTTTCGGCGGCGGCCCGATCCAGATACGTGTGCGGCGGATCGAGGCTCCACGTCAGTGGCTACATACCCGTCGGCGAATTGAAGCGAGCGCCGTGGCAGCCATTGTAAAAAGTTGTTCTGTCCAGCGCGCGCCCGATAAGAAAGATAATAGCTGGCGCATGAAGGACAGTGCGCTGAAAGCCGCGCGACGCTTCAGGCGCATACGATCCCCACTGGATCGTACCGGCGTCAAAAATGGCCCACTATATCGGCAGCCTGAAGATGGTTATCGCAGCGGCGCGAGTTGCCATCGTTATTTTGGCCGTCGAAGGTTACGCCTGTGCGCCGCAGCAACGGCCGGCCCGGGCAGACAGCACGGGCCTGCTGCGCGGCGCACGTCCCGAAGACGGCGCATGACGCTGGGTAACCGGGCCAACGGCGTTCGACGGGACGCGGCGGCGCGGTTCGTGCGCCGTCACATCGCGTTCGGACGACTTTGCACGGAAGCAATCAGGCGGAGAAAACGGATGGCGATGGCAGAGGCATTACAGAACACGAACAAGCCACGCAGAACCCTGCTGGTGAAGCACGCAGACGTGCTCGTCATGATGGACGGCGCGCGGCGCGAGTTGCGCGACGGCGGCCTTTATATCGAGGACAACCGCATCGTCGCGGTCGGGCCAACGGCGCAACTGCCGCCCACCGCGGACGAAGTGCTGGACATGCGCGGGCATCTGGTGATTCCGGGCCTCGTGAATACGCACCACCACATGTACCAGAGCTTGACGCGCGCGATCCCGGCCGCGCAGAACGCCGAGTTGTTCGGCTGGCTCACGAATCTGTACAAGGTGTGGGCGAATCTCACGCCGGAGATGATCGAAGTATCGACGCTGACCGCGATGGCCGAGCTCTTGCTCTCCGGCTGCACCACGTCGAGCGACCATCTTTATATCTACCCGAACGGCAGCCGGCTCGACGACAGCATCGCCGCCGCGCGCCGCATCGGCATGCGCTTTCACGCGGCGCGCGGCAGCATGAGCGTGGGGCGCAAAGACGGCGGCCTGCCGCCCGATTCGGTGGTGGAGCGCGAGGCGGACATTCTGGAAGACACGCAACGGCTCATCGAGACATATCACGACGACGGCCGTTACGCGATGCTGCGCATGGTCGTCGCGCCGTGCTCGCCGTTTTCGGTGAGCCGCGACCTGATGCGCGAGTCGGCGGTGCTGGCGCGGCACTATGGCGTGTCGCTGCACACGCATCTTGCGGAGAACAGCAACGACATTGCCTATAGCCGCGAGAAATTTGGCATGACACCCGCGCAATACGCGGAAGATCTGGGCTGGGTCGGGCGCGACGTGTGGCACGCGCACTGCGTGCAGTTGGACGATGCCGGCATCGAGCTCTTTGCGCGCACGGGCACGGGCATCGCGCATTGTCCGTGCTCGAACATGCGGCTTGCGTCCGGCATTGCGCCAGTCGGGCGGATGCGGCGCGCGGGTGTGCCGGTCGGCCTCGGCGTGGACGGCTCGGCGTCGAACGACGGCGCGCAGATGGTTGCCGAAGTGCGCCAGGCGTTGCTGTTGCAGCGCGTCGGTTTTGGCCCGGATGCGATGACCGCCCGCGAAGCATTGGAGATCGCCACGCTTGGCGGCGCCAGGGTGCTCAATCGCGACGACATCGGCGCGCTTGCTCCCGGCATGGCGGCGGACTTCGTGTCGTTCGATCTGCGTCAGCCGCTCTTTGCCGGCGCGTTGCACGACCCGGTGGCGGCGCTGGTGTTCTGCGCGCCGTCGCAGGTGAGTCATAGCGTGATCGGCGGCAAGGTCGTGGTGCGGGACGGGCAGTTGACGACGCTGGAACTGGGACCGGTCATCGAGCGGCATAACCGGCTGGCGCAAACGCTTTACGAAGCCGCGGGGTAAGGCGCGGTGCGGCGTGCCGCGGGCGCTCCTGCGAGCCGTTGCACGCACGCGCCCGCGGCGACGCCCGGCGCTGCGGCATCAAGGCTTGTCGATCAGCGTTTTGGTCGCTTCGGCGACGAGGCTGCGCAGCCAGCGCACCTCGTCCGAATAATGGACGCGCTCGTGCCAGAGCTGGTAGTACTGCATGGGCGGGAAGTCGAGCGGCGCGGGCACCACGGTGAGCGGCAGGAACTTCGCGTAGTAGTCGGCGAAAAGGCGCGTCGTCGTGAAGATCAGATCGGATTTGATCAGCACGTACGGCGCGAGATTGAAGTACGGCAGCGTGACGACCACGTGGCGTTTCAGGCGTTCGCGCGCGAGATGCACGTCGATCGCGCCGCGCTGGCCAACTGAATACGGAGTGGGCGCAAGATGCGGGGCGTTCAGGTACTGGTCGAGCGTGAGACCGCCGCGCTTGGCGAACGGGTGCGTGTTGCTCATCAGGCAGACAATCTGGTCGACGAACAGGTTGGACAGATGCAGCTGCTCGGGCGGCTCCGGCCAGTTGCCGACGACGATGTCGAGCTTGCCGTCCTCGAGCGCCAGTTCGTAGTCGAACGCGGGGCCGAGCGAATGAAATTCGAGCGTCGCGTTCGGCGCGGCCTGACGGAAGCGCTCGACCACCGTCGGTACGAACAGCACGTTGAGATAATCCGGGCAGCCGATCCGGTAGCAGCGGATCGACGTCGCCGGATCGAAGTTGTGTTGCTGGAACTTGATGCGTTCGATTTCCCGCAGCGCGTTCTGCACCGGCTCGAGCAGGCGCAGGCCGTATTCGGTCGGCACCATGCCCGACTTGCCGCGCACGAGCAGCGGGTCGCCGGTGATGTCGCGCAGGCGGCGCAGCGCGGCGCTGATCGCAGGCTGCGATTGATTAAGTTTGACGGCCGCGCGCGTGACGCTGCGCTCCATCAACAAGGTGTGCAAGACGCGTAAAAGATAGGTATCGATCGCCTCGCGTTGCTGACTCATGACTTCTCCGAAATATATGTTCTGGCTGATCGACGGGGTGGTGGGGTATATGCGTTTTAATATGAACGAAAAGCGGCGTCAAGGGAGGCATACCCGCAGAGCGTGCTGTGGCGGGGCTTTCCGCGAATTTTGTCGGCTCGACTGAGCGGGGCGAATTAGGTATTGTCATCCGGTTGTGGTGACGGATCGTCGGGTGCAACGCGACGAACGTACCCAACCGGCTTTACTGACGCATGACGGAATCACATGAGCGACTCTTCTTATAGCGACGGCGCTGCCGCGCAGCCGGCACGCGGGACGGCACCCCGGCCGGAACAGGCGGCGCCGCGGTTGATGCTCAAGGGCATCAGCAAACAATATCCGGCCGTGCGAGCCAACGACGACGTCACGCTGATCGTCGCGCCGGGCGAGATCCACGCGGTGCTCGGCGAAAACGGCGCGGGCAAGAGCACGCTGATGAAAATCATCTACGGCGCGGTGCGGCCGGACGCGGGCGAAATCCAGTGGGAAGGCGAGACGCTCGAGATCGCGAGCCCGGCGGCGGCGCGCAAGCTCGGCATCGGCATGGTGTTTCAGCACTTTTCGCTGTTCGAGACGCTCACGGTCGGGGAAAACATCGCGCTCGCGCTCGACGAGCCGTTCGACCTCAAGGCGCTTGCAAAACGCATCCGCGAAGTATCGGCCGATTACGGCCTCGAGATCGACCCGCAGCGCCACGTGCATAGCCTGACGGTCGGCGAACGCCAGCGTGTGGAGATCGTGCGCTGCCTGTTGCAGAACCCGCGTCTTCTCATCATGGACGAACCCACGTCCGTGCTCACGCCGCAGGCCGTGCGCAAGCTGTTCGCGACGCTGCGCCGCCTCGCCGCGGAAGGCTGCAGCATTCTGTACATCAGCCACAAGCTCGATGAGATTCAGGAACTGTGCGACACCGCGACGGTTATGCGCGGCGGCCGCGTGACCGGCCATGTAGAGCCGAAAGAGGAGACGCACGCGTCGCTCGCGCAACTCATGGTCGGCCATTCGCTGCCGGACTACACGCGCCGCGAGCACAATCCGGGCGAGGTGCTGCTCGACGTCAGGGCGTTGTCCGTGGCGAGCGACGACCCGTTCGGCACGTCGCTCGACAACGTCTCGTTTGCCGTGCACGCGGGCGAAATTTTCGGCATTGCCGGTGTATCGGGCAATGGCCAGGCGGAATTGCTGTCGGCGCTGTCTGGCGAAAAGCGCGGCGCGAGCCGGCAGCCGGCCGACGCCATCAGGATCTGCGGCAAGCCCGCGGGGCGCCTCGGCGCGGGCGCGCGGCGCGCGCTCGGCTTCGGCTTCGTGCCGGAAGAGCGGCTTGGCCGCGGCGCCGTGCCGGCGATGACGCTTTCCGAAAACGCGCTGCTGACCGCGCATCGTCAGAAGATGGTGAGCTCGGGCTGGATCAGGGCGGGCGCGATGCGCGCGTTTGCAAAGCGCTGCATCGACGCCTTCGACGTGCGTTGCGGCGGCGCCGAAGCGCTCGCACAGAGTCTGTCGGGCGGCAATCTGCAGAAGTACATCGTGGGCCGCGAGATTCTCCAGGCACCGAAGGTGCTGGTGGTCGCGCAGCCGACATGGGGCGTCGACGTCGGCGCCGCGGCCTTCATTCGCCAGCAGTTGCTGGATCTGTCGGCGCGCGGCGTGGCGATCCTCGTGATTTCCGAGGAACTGGAAGAGCTCTTCGACATCTGCGACCGCATCGCGGTGCTCGCGGGCGGCAGGCTTTCGCCGGTGCGCGCCACGGGCGCGACCAACGCCGAGGAAATCGGCCGCTGGATGGCGGGTCTCTTCGGCGGCCGCGAGGGCACGGCGCCTTCAGCCGGACATCCGGCGCACGTCTGAGCCCGCCGGCGCCCCGTACAAGAACCGGACAATAACCACGCTACCCATGATTCTTCCGTATCGACTCGAAGCGCGCACCACGCCGTCGCGCACCATGCAGCTCGCCGTGCCGCTGATCGCCGCGTTGCTGACGCTCGCCATCGGTTTCGCGATCTTCGGCCTCGTCGGCCGCGATCCGCTGCAGGCCATGCATGCGTTTTTCATCGAACCGCTGTCGAGCGTGAACGGCTGGTCGGAGCTTCTGCTGAAGGCTTCGCCGCTGTGCCTGATCGGCCTCGGCCTTGCAATCGGTTATCGCGCGAACGTCTGGAATATCGGCGCCGAAGGGCAGATGCTGCTCGGCGGCATTGCCGCAAGCGGCGTGGCGATCTATTTCGATCAGGCCACCGGCTGGTGGATCCTGTTTCTGATGATGCTGGCCGGCGTGATCGGCGGCATGGTGTGGGCGGCCATTCCCGCGCTGCTGAAAAGCCGTTTCAACACCAACGAAATTCTCGTGAGCCTGATGCTCACCTATGTGGCGACGCAGCTGCTGATCTATCTCGTGAGCGGCCCGTGGCGCGATCCGCAGGGCATGAACTTTCCGCTCTCGGAAATGTTCAGCGGCGACGCGCTCTATCCGACGCTTTACGGCGACTGGCACTGGAAGTGGCTGCGCGGCACGCGGCTGAACGCGTCCGTGTTCATCACCCTCATCGCGATCCCGCTCGTCTGGCTCTTCATGAGGAAGAGTTTCGCCGGCTACCGGATGAACGTCGGCGGTCTCGCGCCGCTCGCCGCGCGCTACGCGGGCTTCTCCGACAAGAAGACCATCTGGATGTCGCTTCTCATCAGCGGCGGACTCGCCGGTCTCGCCGGCATGGGCGAGATCGCCGGGCCGATCGGCCAGTTGCAGGCCACCTGGTCGCCGGGTTACGGCTTCACGGCGATCATCGTCGTGTTCGTGGGACGGCTGCATCCGCTCGGCATCGTGCTCGCGAGCCTGCTGATGGCGCTGTTGTATCTCGGCGGCGAGGCCGTGCAGACGTCGATGCAACTGCCGCAGGCGCTCTCGGGCGTGTTCCAGGGGCTCTTGCTGTTCTGCCTGCTCGGCGCCGACCTGTTCGTCAATTACCGCGTGCGCCGGCGCTCCGTGGCCGCGCAAGCGCACTGACCCGTTCACCGTTCGGCTCCTGCCGCTACCATTTAGCCGCCGCATTCCATGGATATTCAACAAGCCAGCGCGCTCACCTCGAGCGCCGTCACCGCCGCGATTCCGCTGATGTTCGCGGGCGCGGGCGAACTCGTCGCCGAAAAGTCGGGCGTCCTCAATCTCGGCGTGGAGGGCATGATGCTGATGGGCGCCGTAACCGGCTACGCGGTCACCGCGATCACCGGCAGCCCGTGGCTCGGCGTGCTGGCCGCCATCGGCGCGGGGCTCGCCATGTCGCTGCTGTTCGCGTTCCTCACGCTGACCATGCTCGCCAACCAGGTTGCCACGGGTCTCTCGCTGACCATCTTCGGCATCGGGCTCTCCGCGTACGTGGGCAAACCGTATACGTCGGCGGCCGTGCGCGCCAGCATCGACACGTGGGCCATTCCCGGCCTCTCGAAGATTCCGGTGCTCGGGCCGGCGCTCTTCAGTCTCACGCCGCTCGATTACCTCGCGTTCCTGATGTTCGCGGTGATCGGCTGGTTTCTGTATCGCACACGCGCGGGGCTCGTGCTGCGCTCGGTCGGCGAATCGCCGCAGGTCGCGCATTCGGTGGGCTTTCCGGTGGTCGGCGTGCGCTACGGCGCGGTCGCGTTCGGCGGCGGCATGGCGGGGCTCGCGGGCGGCTATTACTCGATCGTCAATCTGCACCTCTGGCAGGAACAGCTCACCTCGGGCCGCGGCTGGATCGCGCTCGCGCTCGTCGTGTTCGCGACGTGGCGCCCCGGGCGTCTGCTGATCGGCGCGCTGCTGTTCGGCGCGGTGACGGGCCTGCAGTTCTACGCGCAGGCGATCGGCGTGCCCGTGCCGACGCAGTTTCTCGCGATGCTGCCGTATGTCGCGACGGTCGTCGTGCTGGTGCTGATTTCACGCAACCCGAACACGATTCGCCTCAATGCGCCGGCGTCGCTCGGCAAGCCGTTTTTCTCGGCGGGCTGACGCGCCGCGTTCATGGCCACACGTTTCAATGACTGGATCAACACGACAGGAGAAAACATGAAGAAAAGAAATCTGCTGACCGCTTTCGCATGGGGCGCCGCCTCGCTCGCGCTGGCTGCCGCCGCTACCGCGCCGCTCGCGCAATCGGCGCAGGCCGCGGACGCGCCGGGCGTCGCGTTCGTCTATCTCGGCAATCCGGGCGATGCCGGCTGGACCTTCGCGCATGACCAGGGCTCGAAGGAAGCCGAAGCGAAGTTCGGCAACAAGATCAAGATCACGCGCGTCGAGAACGTGCCCGAATCGGCGGACTCCGAGCGCGTGTTCCGCGATCTGGCGAACAAGGGCAACAAGGTCATCATCGGGACGAGCTTCGGCTATCAGGACTTCGAGCTGAAAGTCGCGAAGGATTTCCCGGACACGGTCTTCCTGCACGCGACCGGCTACAAGAAGGCGCCGAACTTCGGTACCTACGACGTGCGCATGTATCAGGGCGCGTATCTGGCCGGCGTCGCCGCGGGCTATGTCACGAAGACGAACACGCTCGGCTTCGTCGCCTCCGTGCCGATTCCGGAAGTGGTGCGTAACATCAACGCGTACACGCTCGGCGCGCGCTCGGTGAATCCGAAGGTGCACACCAAGGTCATCTGGATCAACAGCTGGTTCGACCCGGGCAAGGAAAAGCAGGCCGCCGAAACGCTGATCGGGCAGGGCGCCGACGTGCTGCTGCAGAACACCGACTCCAGCGCGACGCTCGCCACCGCGTCCGAAAAGCACGTGCACGCGTTCGGCTGGGATTCGGACATGAAGAAGTTCGGCCCGAACGCGCATCTCGGCTCCGTGGTCGCGCACTGGGGCGTGTACTACGACGCGGCGATCCAGCAGGTGCTCGACGGCAAATGGAAGAACGATCCGGTGTGGTGGGGCATTCCGCAGAAAGCCGTCGATCTCGAAGATCTGAATAGCTCGGCGATTCCCGCCGACGCGCAGAAGAAGGTGGCCGCGAAGCGCGACGAACTTGCGGGCGGCAAGTGGGACGTGTTCTCCGGCCCGATCAAGGATCAGTCGGGCACGGTGAAGGTGCCGGCCGGCAAGACGCTGACCGATCCGGAACTGCAGCGTCTGAACTGGTACGTCGAAGGCGTGGACGGTTCGCTGCCGAAGTAAGCGGATAACACCTGGCGGGATCGTCTGCTCGCGCCTTGATGACGGAAGAGCTGCGTCCCTTTGTAGGGAAACGCAGCTCTTTTTGTCTGATTCGTGCGATGCGGCGATGCGGCGATGCGGCGATGCCGCGTGCCGCGCCCGGACGGCGTCAATCGTCGATGCGCAGGCCGACCTTGATCGTCACTTGCCAGTAAGCGACGCGGTCGTTTTCGATCTGGCCCCGCGTTTCCGTCACCTCGAACCAGTGCAGGTTGCGCAGCGTTTTCGACGCCTTGGCGATGGCCGTGCTGATGGCGTCGTCGATCGATTTCGTCGATGAGCCGGTCAGTTCGATCTGCTTGTAGACGTGGTCTGACATGAGGTTTCTCCTTTGATCTTCGTTGGCGTTCAGAAAGTATAGGAAACGCGGCCGCTAGCACACGGCCGCTGCATCAGCGCGTGATGTCGCACGCCGCATGCCCGCTATGTCCTTTATGTTCCGCATGGCCGGCATGCCCCGCCTCGCGCCGCGCCGTTATGATGTCCGTCCGATGCAATCTGAACGCGACGAGGTTCGAAAGTGGAAATTGGGTTTTGCGGTCCGGGTCTGATGGGTGCGCCGATGATCCGGCATCTGCTGCGCGCGGGGCACACGGTGCACGTGTGGAATCGCACGCGGGCGAAGGCGGAGGCGCTCGCGGCGGACGGCGCGAAGGTCGTCGATACGCCGCGCGAACTCGCCGGGCGCTGCGACGCGGTGCTGCTGTGTCTCGCGGATGCCGCGGCGGTCGAGCAAACCGTGTTCGGCCCGGCAGGGCTGCTTGATGCGGGCGGAGACCCCGCGCCGCGCCGGGTTCGCTGGATCGTCGATCATTCGAGCATTCCGCCTGCGGCGACGCGCGCGTTGGCGCGGCGGGCGGCGGAGTTGACTGGGGAAACGAGCGGAGAAACGAGCGGAGAAACGAGCGGAGAAACGAGCGGAGAATCGGCCGAAGAATCGGCGTTGCGCGCAGGCGCGGGCGCTGCCCCTGAAGCCGGCGCCGCGCGGGCCGCAACCGGGCGAGAAGCCACGGGTTCGGCAGCGCCGGCAGGGTCAGCAAGCTCAGCAGCGCCAGCGGACACCCCCGCCACAGCGGCCAACGCGCCGATCGGCTGGATCGACGCGCCGGTATCAGGCGGCGTGGCGGGCGCCGTGGCCGGCACGCTCGCGGTGATGGCGGGCGGCGCCGCGGCCGATGTCGAGGCCGTCACGCCCTTGCTCGCCGCCTACGCCGCCCGCGTGACGCACATGGGCGACGTCGGCGCGGGCCAGACCGCCAAGCTCTGCAATCAGACGATCGTCACCGCGACCATCGCGGCGATTGCCGAGGCGGTGAGCCTTGCCGCGCGCAGCGGCATCGACGCCGCGAGGCTTCCCGAAGCGCTCGCGGGCGGTTGGGCCGATTCGGTGCTGCTGCAAAGCTTCGTGCCGCGCATGACGCAAGGCGGCTTTGCGCCGATCGGCGCGCTGCGCACGTTCCAGAAGGACGTCGATACCGTCGCCGCCACGGCCTATGAGACCGGCACGCCGATGCCGGTTGCATCGACGGTGCAGCAGTTGTTGCGGCTCGGCGCCGCCATGGGACTGGGCGAGGCCGATTTTTCGGCGTTTATCGACATTCTGCAGACGCCGCGCGGCGACGCCCGCCGGTAGCGCGCCGCGCGGCAGGTTGGATCGGCGCCGGGTTGAATTCCGGAAACCTGCTAAAATATTGGGTTTTTCGCCGATATCACATTCAAAGGGACGCGCCGTGCTGTCTACTGCCAATATCACCATGCAATTCGGGCCGAAGCCCCTCTTCGAGAACATCTCGGTCAAATTCGGGGAAGGGAACCGCTATGGCCTGATCGGTGCGAACGGCTGCGGTAAATCCACCTTCATGAAAATTCTCGGTGGCGACCTGGAGCCGAGCTCGGGCAACGTCATGCTGGAGCCGAACGTGCGCCTCGGCAAATTGCGCCAGGACCAGTTCGCGTATGAAGACGTGCGCGTGCTCGACGTCGTGATGATGGGCCACACCGAAATGTGGGCCGCCATGACCGAGCGCGACGCGATCTACGCGAACCCCGACGCGACCGACGACGACTACATGCACGCCGCCGAGCTCGAAGCGAAGTTCGCGGAGTACGACGGCTACACGGCCGAAGCGCGCGCGGGCGAACTGCTGCTCGGTATCGGCATTGCCATTGAAGATCACAACGGGCCCATGAGCAACGTCGCGCCGGGCTGGAAACTGCGCGTGCTGCTCGCGCAGGCACTGTTCTCGAAGCCGGACGTGCTGTTGCTCGACGAACCGACCAACAACCTGGACATCAACTCGATCCGTTGGCTGGAAGACGTGCTGAACCAGTACAACTCGACGATGATCATCATTTCGCACGATCGTCACTTTCTGAACCAGGTCTGCACGCACATGGCGGACATGGACTACGGCACGCTGAAGGTCTACCCGGGCAACTACGACGACTACATGCTCGCGAGCACGCAGGCGCGCGAGCGTCAGCAGGCCGCGAACGCCAAGGCGAAGGAGCGCGTGGCCGACCTGCAGGACTTCGTGCGCCGCTTCTCGGCGAACAAGTCGAAGGCGCGCCAGGCCACCAGCCGTCTGAAGATGATCGACAAGATCAAGATCGAGGAATTCAAGCCGTCGTCGCGGCAGAATCCGTTTATCCGCTTTGAGTTCGAGAAGAAGCTGCACAACATTGCGGTGGTCGCGGAAAGCATCTCGAAGAAGTACGAGCGCACCATCTTCAACAACTTCAGCATTAGCGTGCAGCCGGGCGAGCGCATTGCGATCATCGGCGAAAACGGCGCGGGCAAGACCACGCTGCTGCGCTCGCTGCTTGGCAATCTGCAGCTCGATCACGGCACGGTGAAGTGGGCGGAAAACGCAAACATCGGCTACATGCCGCAGGACACCTACGAGGAGTTTCCCGACGACGTCACGCTGATGGAATGGATCGACGCCTACCGCAAGGAAGGCGACGACGAGCAGATGGTGCGCGGCACGCTCGGCCGGCTGCTCTTCAATGCCGACGACATCCGCAAATCGGTGAAAGTGCTCTCGGGCGGCGAGAAGGGCCGCATGATCTGGGGCAAGCTCATGCTCGGCCGCCACAACGTGCTGATGATGGACGAGCCGACCAATCACATGGATATGGAATCCATCGAGTCGCTGCAGATCGCGCTCGACAAGTTCGAAGGCACGCTGATTTTCGTCTCGCACGACCGCGAGTTCGTGAGCGGTCTGGCCAACCGGATCATCGAAGTGAAGACGGACGGCACGCTGAACGACTTCGGCGGCAATTACGAGGACTTTCTGGCGAGCCAGGGGGTGCAGTAAAGCCCGCCCGCCTGGCGCAGACAGGTCCGTGGCTCGGAACGCAAAGCCCGCTTCGTCGAAGCGGGCTTTTTTCGTTCAGCCGGCCTCGCGCCCGCCGGCGCCCCCGAAATCCCTTAGTCCCCGCGCTGGTTAGAATAGAACCACCATCATCCGAAGCCAGGGCCGAATCATGAAGACCTACGACACCCTCTACATCGACGGCAAATGGATCGCGCCCTGCGGCACGGGCACGATCGACGTGATCGATTCCGGCACCGAGGAGCTCATGGGGCGCATCCCCGAAGGCGTCGAGGCGGATGCCGAAAGCGCGATTGCCGCGGCGCGCGTGGCCTTCGACGGCTGGGCCGCGACGCCCGCTGCTACGCGCGGCGAGTATCTCAAACGCATCGCGGCCAATCTGCAAGCGCGCACCGAGGAACTGGCCGCGCTCATCGCCGGCGAAGTCGGTATGCCGCTCAAGCTCGCGCGCGCAATCCAGGTGGGCAGTCCCGTCTATAACTGGAACGCGTACGCCAGGCTTGCCGGGAGCTTCGAATTCGAGGAGCGCGTGGGCAATTCGCTCGTCGTGCGCGAGCCGGTCGGCGTGGTCGCGGCGATCACGCCCTGGAACTATCCGCTCAACCAGATCACGCTGAAGGTCGCCGCGGCGCTCGCGGCCGGCTGCACGGTCGTGCTCAAGCCCTCGGAGATCGCGCCGCTCAATGCGTTCGTCCTCGCCGAGGCGATTCACGAAGCCGGGCTGCCCGCCGGCGTATTCAATCTCGTCAGCGGTTACGGGCCGGTGGTCGGCGAAATCCTGGCGAGCCATCCATCGGTCGACATGGTGTCGTTCACCGGCTCGACGCGCGCCGGCAAACGCGTGTCCGAACTGGCGGCCGCGACGATCAAGCGGGTCGCGCTCGAACTGGGCGGCAAGTCGGCGTCGGTCATTCTAGACGACGCCGATTTCGCCGCCGCCGTCAAAGGCACCGTCAGCGCGTGCTTCCTCAACTCCGGGCAGACGTGCTCCGCGCACACACGCATGCTGGTGCCCGAAGCGCGCTACGACGAAGCGCGTGCGCTCGCGAAACAGGCGGCCGAAAGCTACACACCGGGTGATCCGCGCGACGAAAAAACGCGCCTTGGACCGTTGGCGTCGGCGGCGCAGCAGGCGCGCGTGCAGCAGTACATTGCGAAGGGTATCGAGGAGGGCGCCGAGCTCGTGACAGGCGGCGCGGGACTGCCGGACGGCGTGACCAAAGGCTTCTTCGTCAAGCCGACGGTGTTCGGCCGCGTGCATCCGAAAGCCACCATCGCGCAAGAGGAAATCTTCGGCCCTGTGCTGTCCATTCTCACCTACAAGGACGAAGAAGAAGCGATTCGGATTGCCAACGATTCGCTGTATGGACTCGGCGGCGCGGTATGGGCCGGCAGCGACGAGCGCGCGCAGCGCGTCGCGCGCCGCATGCGCACGGGCCAGGTCGACATCAACGGCGGCGCGTGGAATATGGCCGCGCCGTTCGGCGGCTTCAAGCAGTCGGGCTTTGGACGCGAGAACGGCGTCTACGGCCTCGAGGAATATCTCGAACTCAAGTCGATGCAATTCAAAGTCTGATCAGCATGACCGGCGTCAAGTGCGACCCAGACGCGGCGCCTGCATTCGCCAGCCGGTTGACCTGACGCAACCCCGGCTGCGCCCGACGGACGATGATCCACGCTTTGCCAATCGTTCGTCGGGTCAGCCATGCTCCATTCACATTCGTTCTCCCCACTCGTTATTCGCGGCCGCTCGCTACTGCCGATCGTGCAGGGCGGCATGGGCGTCGGTGTCTCCGCACACCGGCTTGCCGGCAGCGTCGCGCGCGAGGGCGCGCTCGGCACCATCGCCAGCATCGACCTGCGGCATCACCATCCGGATCTCGTTGAACGCTGCCGCCAGTCGCCCGAACGCGCCACGCTGGACGAGGCGAATCTGACGGCCCTCGCGCGCGAAATCCATGCGGCGAAGACACTCAGCGAAGGCCGCGGCATGATCGCCGTCAACGTGATGAAGGCGGTCAGCGCGCAGGCGGATTACGTGCGCGTCGCCTGCGAAAGCGGCGCGGACGCGATCGTGATGGGCGCAGGCTTGCCGCTCGATCTGCCGGAGATGACGCAAGGCCACGACATCGCGCTGATTCCGATCCTGTCGGATAGCCGCGGCGTCTCACTCGTGCTGAAGAAGTGGATGAAGAAAGGCCGTTTGCCCGACGCGGTCGTGATCGAACACCCCGCGCATGCGGGCGGGCATCTCGGCGTGAGCAACATCGCGGACATGAACGACCCGCGCTTCGACTTCATGCGCATTCTCGAGGAACTGGACGCCGTGTTTGTCTCGCTCGGACTCGATCGCCGGGACGTGCCGTTGATTCTCGCGGGCGGCATCAATAGCCACGAGGCCGTGCGCAGGCTGCTCGACGCCGGCGCGAACGGCGTGCAGCTGGGCACACCGTTCGCCGTGACCGAGGAGGGCGATGCGCACCCGAACTTCAAGCGCGTGCTGGCTGAGGCAGCGCCGGAAGACATCGTCGAATTCGTCAGCGTGACCGGCTTGCCGGCGCGTGCCGTGAAAACGCCGTGGCTCACGCGCTATTTGCGGCACGAGGCGCGGATTCGCGAGAAGGTCGGCGCGCTCAGGCATGCGTGCCCGACCGCACTCGAGTGCCTGAGCGTGTGCGGCTGGCGCGACGGCGTGGAGAAGTTCGGTCACTTCTGCATCGACACGCGGCTTGCCGCGGCGCTGCGCGGCGACGTGGCAAACGGCCTCTTTTTCCGCGGCAAGGAAGCGCTGCCGTTCGGCACAGCCATTCGCAGCGTGCACGACCTGATCGAACTGCTGCTGACCGGCGCGATGCGACCGGCTGTCGCAGGGCGCTGGGCGTTCTCGCTCGGTTGATGGGCGTCAAACGGCCGCCCGGCCGGAGCTTCGACAATCCACGCACATCACCACTATTCGGGGAAGCAAATGAAACTCTTGCTCAGCAACACAGTCAGGGCTGCCGTTGCGGCATCGGCCATGTTCTGCGCGGCCGCGTTGACGACTGAGGTACATGCCGAGGCGAATGCCGCCGGCGACGACGCGATGAGCGGCATTCACGCCGGCGACGTGCTCGTGCGTCTGCGCGCGATCAGCATCATGCCGAGCGTCTCGACGACAGGCGCGCTGTCGACGCTGAACACCGACGTGAGCAACGCGACCGTGCCCGAGCTGGATCTGACCTACATGATCCGCGATTACCTCGGCGTCGAACTGATTCTCGCGACTTCGCGGCATCAGCTGACGTCGAGCATCGGCGGGTTGGGCGGCGTGAATGTGCTGCCGCCGACCTTGCTGCTGCAATATCACTTCAATCACGCCGGGCGCGTGCGTCCCTACGTCGGCGCGGGGATGAACTACACGTTGTTCTACAACAACGGCCTGCACGCGGGCGGGCAGCCGGTGTCCATCCGCAATCACAGCTTCGGTCCGGCGTTGCAGGCGGGCGTCGACGTTCAGGTCACGAAGACGCTGTTCGTCAACGCGGACATCAAGAAAATATGGATGCACACGGACGCGTCGCTCGGCGGCCAGCCGCTTGGCCGCGTGAGCATCGATCCGGTGGTGGTGGGGCTCGGCGTCGGTATGCGCTTCTGACGACGCCGGCCAGCGCATGAAGTAGGCCTGCAGGCGGCTGTGCCGGGACGTCTGAGGCGACGCCCGGCGAATCTCTCACAACCTGTCGTTCTGAAAGCGCATGGCCGTGCCTTCCTGCTCGATGCGCGTCCATACGACGCGCTTTTCTTCGTCGCTCATGAACACCCAGTTGGACACTTCGCCGGCCGTGCGGCCGCAGCCCTTGCAGACTTCGTCGAAAAGGGTCGAGCACACGCCGATGCAGGGGCTGTCGGGAAGAGCATGAAGATTGGAAGCCATCGGAAACCTTGCAGCAGGAAAGCGGAGTTCCGCTATGTTAACCGATACGCGGCGCGAGCCCAGGTGCGCCGAGCCGCGCACTCGCCCCCGCCACTTCATCGCGCAATGCTGTAACCGATCCGCGCCATCCAGTGCTGACGGTTGTTGTAGTCGAGCAGATCCTCGCCGTAGCCGTTGAAATAGCCGATCCACAGATAGCCGCCCCACGCGCTGCCGATCAGCTTCGCGAGCGGATAGGTGAACTGCGTGTCGACGCTGCCGTACCAGTGCTTCGTGCCCTTGCGCAGCGTGGTGGCGAGTTGCCAGCCGTCCGGGCTGCCGTATTTGACGAGCAGGTCGACGTAGCCGCGATAGGCCGCAATATCGGGGTTGTTCTTTGTGCCGAAGTAGTAGTAGATCTTTGGCGACACCGTCAGATGGTTCGCCGTCAGATCGCCGAATTCCCACGTGGGGCGAATAAAGGGCATGTTGATGCTGCGCGAATCGTTTCCGCCTTTGCCGTTCGATTCATGCGCGACGCCGGCGGCGAACCCCATCCTCCTGAAGAACGGGCTGCGCCAGCCTGTGTCCGGCACGTAATAGAACAGCTGCGGCGAGTACGTCGTGTCGCGAAACGGCCGCGAGGCCGCGGAGAGGTCCCATACCGACGTCTGCGTATAGGCGAAGTACAGGTTGTCGGTGAACGCTTTGGAGCGCAGGTCGTCCGGAATACGCAGGCGATACTTGAAGCTCAACTGCAGCCGCGCATTCGTGTCGCCGTTGTGGCCGGCGGCAAAGTACATCGGCTCGTAGTAGGAGAGGTGAGCGAACACGCCGCGTCCGGTCGTCGACAGCGAGTCGCCGGGCGGCGCGATCGCGTCGCCCGAGGGGCCGTCGAGCACGGCGGCCGTCGCCGCGGCCTGCGCGGGCGTGCTCGCGTGTGCTTCGCTGCGCTCGGCCTGGGCGATCGCGTCCTGGTCGGGGCCGCGGTTGATGACGACGAGCGCGGGCGAAGCGTCGAAACCCAGCGGGTCAATGCGCACTTCGCCGCGCGCCGCGTCCGGCCAGGGCGCCGTAAAGCGCACCTTGCGGAACTGGCCCGGCCGCAGACGCAGCGTGTCGGGCACGCCCGCCTCGCGTGCGAGTTCGAGCGGCCGCGGGGATTGTTCGCCGCCGCTCAGGTTCACGCGCAAGGTGTGCGGCACGGTGACGGTGAGCGGAGTGGCGTCGTCGGCGGAATAGAGCAGTGTGAGCTGCAGCGGCTCGTTGGCGGCGGCGATGCGCGCCGGCTGCAGCAGCGCGACCGTGGCGGCCGCGTCGCCTGAGTGCGCGCTCAACAAGGCCAGCGCCGCGAGAGCGCCCGCGAGTCTGCCGCGGCCGACGCGCCGGGGCGCGCGGCGTTGCGTCATGAAGGCGCGGTCGGTGAAGCGATTGGGTGAAGCAACAAGAAGCGCGAGGCAGACGGAAACAGGAGGCATGGGCTGTCGTCCAGGGCGAGGGCGCGCGAGCGAAACGGCGCGAGGCTTGTAGGGCTGCGGGGTGCACGGCAACCACGGGCGAACGGGTCGCCGCCGCCGTGCGAGTGCGCGTATCAACTGCCGAACGCCACCTGCCACAGCAGCGCGCCGTTGAGCAGGATGATGAAGCCCGCCGCCAGCCACGCCAGCACGAGCGGCACGCCGTGCACGCGCCAGCCGCGCATCAGCCGGGCATCGGATGCATAGCGGATCAGCGGCACGACGGCGAGCGGCAATTGCAGGCTCAGCACGACCTGGCTTGCGACCAGCAACTGGTTGGAGCCTTCCTGGCCGAACATCGTCACCGCGACGAGCGCCGGTCCGATTGCGAGCGCGCGGGTGAGCAGCGCGCGCTTCCAGCGCGGCAGACGCAGTTGCAAAAAGCCCTCCATCACCGCCTGGCCCGCCAGCGTCCCCGTGACGGTCGCGCTGAGGCCGCACGCGAGCAGAGCGGCCGCGAACAGGATGCCCGCCCAGCGCGTGCCGAGGAGCGGCGCGATCAGACGATGGGCGTCCGCGAGATCCGTGACGTCGCGGTGGCCGCTCGAGTAAAACACCGCCGCCGCGACGATCAGCAGTGCCGCATTGATCACGAAAGCAAACAGAAGGGAACCGATGGTGTCGATATTGACGACATGCAGCGCGGCCCGGATCTGCGCGTCGCTGTGGTCCGGCGCATGGTGCTTGACGAGCGACGAGTGCAGATAGAGGTTGTGCGGCATCACCGTCGCGCCGACGATGCCCGCCGCCAGCCACAGCATGCCCGCGTTGCGCACCAGCGCGCCGCTCGGCGCGGTACCGGCGAGCGCTGCGTGCCAGTCGGGCCGCGCGAGCGCCAGTTCGATCACGAAGCACAGGCCGACGAAGCCGATCAGCGAGGCGATGACCGCTTCCAGCTTGCGGCCGCCTTTCTGCTGGAGCGCGAGCAGCGCGAACGTGCAGACCGCCGACATCAGGACGCCCACCGTCAGCGATACGCCGAGGAGCAACTGCAACGCGACGGCGCTGCCGACCACCTCGGCGACGTCGCAGGCGATGATCGCCACTTCGCTCGTCAGCCACAAAAAGACCGTGCGGCGCCGCCCGGAACGCTCCCGGCAAACCTGCGCGAGGTCGCGCCCGGTGACGACGCCAAGCCGCGACGACAGCCATTGCAGCAGCATCGCCATCAGGCTCGACAGCACCACCATGCCCAGCAGTTGATAGCCGTAGCCGGCGCCCGCGCCGAGCGCCGTCGCCCAATTGCCGGGATCGATATAGCCGACGGCGATGAGCGCGCCCGCGCCGACGAACGAGAACCAGTGCGCGGGGCCTCTTTCGGGCAGACGTCGACGGCGGTTTGGGCGCAGCGCGAACGGATTCGTGTTCATGAATGCCTGAGGTCAAGGACGGCCTGATTTCGCAAGGCTTGTGCCCGGTGGGACGGTTGACGGCCGGCCAACGTGCCGGCGTCAGGCGGCGGGCGATATTGGGCTGCAGTTTGCCCGGCGGCGGCAGACGGTTGCCGGCGAGCCTGAACCGGCCAACCGAGCCGACCGAGCCCACGAAGCCCACGCCCGCGGCCCACGCCGCCGCACTCGCTGTCAGCTATTGTGCTCCGTCGTCCGGCTTCGCGCCGGCTCGCGATCCGCGCGCGAAGCTTGCTGCAAGCCTCCATCGGGCCAGCCCGCGCCCGACACTCGATGTCCACCGAACAGCCGGCCAACGCGCCGCCCTGCCGGCGCCCGGCCCGCCGGGGTTTTTTTCAGGTAGACACGCGCCGATAACCCGCTAAAATTGCGCCCATTTTCCGGCGGCGCGGCTTGCGCTGTACCGTTTGCGCGACAGTGCGGCATTTTTTTTGGTCCGCGCAATAATTAATGGTAGTTTTCGGGTTTTTCAGGGGAGCCGCAGGCGCAGCATCGGCGCTGCATCGCGGCGTGCGTGAGGACGGCCGGCTCGGACCGGTCTGGATCGGAGAACGGAATGAAAAGACGGGTAGTGGGGCAAGTGGCTGCGCTGGTCTTGTGCGCGGCGCCGTGGCTGACGGCGGCAGCGAAAGACACGCAGCTCAACGTGTATAACTGGTCCGATTACATCGCCAAGGACACCATTCCGAACTTCACCAAGCAGACCGGCGTTCAGGTCAAGTACGACAACTACGACAGCGACGACACGCTGCAAGCCAAGCTTCTGACAGGCAATTCCGGTTACGACATCGTCGTGCCGACCAGCAATTACGCCGGCAAGCAGATCGCGGCCGGCATTTTCGCGCCGCTCGACAAGTCGAAGCTGCCCAACCTCAAATATCTGGACCCGTCGCTGATGGCGCTCGTCGCCGGCGCGGATCCGGGCAACAAGTTCACGGTGCCCTGGGCCTACGGCACGACCGGGCTCGGCTACAACGTCACGAAAGCGCAGCAGATCCTCGGCAAGAACGTGCCGCTCGATAACTGGGACATTCTCTTCAAGCCGGAAAACATCTCGAAGCTGAAGGCCTGTGGCGTCTCCGTGCTGGACGCGCCGGACCAGATGTTCGCCGCCGCGCTGCACTACATCGGCAAGGACCCGATGAGCACGAACCCGGCCGACTATCGCGCCGCGCTTGCCATGCTGAAGAAAATCCGTCCGTATATCACGCAGTTCAACTCGTCGGGCTATATCAACGATCTGGTCGGCGGCGACGTGTGCTTCGCCTACGGCTGGTCGGGCGACGTCGTGATCGCGAAACATCGCGCACTCGAAGCGAAGAAGCCCTACAAGATTGAGTATTACATTCCGAAGGGCGGCGCCCCTGTGTGGTTCGACGTGATGGCGATTCCGAAGGACGCGAAGAACAAGGAAGCCGCGCTCGAGTGGATCAACTACATTGAAACGCCGCAAGTGCATGCCGCGATCACCAATGCCGTCTACTATCCGAGCGCGAACCTCGAAGCGCGCAAATACGTGGACAAGGACGTCGCGAACGATCCGGCCGTGTATCCGCCGCAAGACGTCATCAAGACGCTGTTCCTGTTGAAGCCGCTGCCGCCCGAAGTGCAACGGCTGCAGACGCGGCTCTGGACCGAGTTCAAGTCCGGCCGCTGACCGCGGCCGGAATGAACGGGTCGGCATCATCAAGAAGCCCTCGGTTGTTCACCGGGGGCTTTGTTCGTCAAACGCCGGAGTAATGCATTGTGATGAGTAGTGAGCAGTCGGGCGCGCTGGACCGGACGGCCGTGCCGCCCGCCGGCAGCAACGCCGCGGTCAGCGACGCAGCCGACAATTTCGTGCAGGTTGTCGACGTCGTGAAGAAGTTCGGCGAAACCGTGGCGGTGAAAGGGGTCAATCTGTCGGTGAAGAAGGGCGAGCTGTTCGCGCTGCTCGGCAGTTCCGGCTGCGGCAAGTCGACCTTGCTGCGCATGCTGGCCGGGCTCGAAACCGTGACCTCGGGCAAGATCCTGATCGACGGCGAGGACCTCGCGCAACTGCCGCCGTATCGGCGGCCGGTCAATATGATGTTCCAGTCGTACGCGCTTTTCCCGCACATGACGGTCGAGTCGAACGTCGCGTTCGGTTTGAAGCAGGAGGGCGTGCCGAAGGCCGAATTGAAGGAGCGCGTGCAGACGGCGCTCGAGCTCGTGCAGATGGGCCGTTTCGCGAAGCGCAAGCCGCATCAGCTCTCCGGCGGCCAGCAGCAGCGCGTCGCGCTCGCGCGCTCGCTGGTGAAGCGGCCCAAGCTGCTGCTGCTCGACGAACCCATGTCCGCGCTCGACAAGCAGATCCGTCAGCGCACGCAGATCGAACTGGTGAACATTCTCGACAAGGTTGGCGTGACCTGCATCATGGTGACGCACGATCAGGAAGAAGCGATGACGATGGCGAGCCGCCTCGCGGTCATGAGCGAAGGCGAGATCGTGCAGCTCGGCACGCCGCACGAAGTCTATGAGTATCCGAACAGCCGCTTCTCGGCGGAGTTCATCGGCTCGACGAATCTGTTCGAAGGCCATACGGTCGAGGACGAGCCCGATCACGTGTTCATCGAAACGTCCGATCTGACCTGCCGGCTCTATGTGAGCCACGGCATTACCGGTCCGCTCGGCATGCCGGTGACCATTTCCGTGCGGCCCGAGCGCATCGCGCTCACGCGCAAGCCGCCCGAAGGCGCGTTTAACTGGGGCAAAGGCGTCGTCTCCAACATCGCGTACATGGGCGGCTACTCGCTCTATCACGTGAAGCTCGACGGCGGCAAGACCGTGATCGCCAACGTGACGAGCCTTGCCCTCACCGAAATCGATCCGCCGACGTGGGGCGACGAGGTATATGTGCGCTGGAGCGCATCGGCCGGCGTGGTGCTGACGTCATGAGGCGCGCGTTCAATTCGTGGCTCGACTGGCCCGTGCGGCGCTTCAACCTGAGCGGGCGCACTGCGGTGGTGGCCGGTCCTTTCGTCTGGCTGCTGCTGTTTTTTCTGGTGCCGTTCCTGCTGGTCGTCAAGATCAGCTTTGCCGATTTGCAGCTTGGCATTCCGCCGTACACGGAGCTGACGAATTTCGCGGACGGCGCGCTCAGCATCAAGCTCGATCTGTCGCATTACGCGTTTCTCGTCACGGACAGCCTGTATTTCGCGACCTATGTGAATTCGGTCGTGGTGGCGGCGATTTCGACGCTGCTGTGCCTGCTGATCGGTTATCCGATGGCGTATTACATCGCGCGTTCGAATCCGGCGCGCCGTAATCTGCTGATGATGGCCGTCATGCTGCCGTTCTGGACGTCGTTCCTGATTCGCGTGTACGCGTGGATCGGCATTCTGAAGAACAACGGACTGCTGAATAATTTTCTCATGTCGGTGGGGCTGATTCATTCGCCGATCGAGCTGTATCACACGAATACCGCCGTTTATATCGGCATGGTGTATTCATACTTGCCGTTTCTCGTCATGCCGCTCTACGCGCATCTCGTGAAAATGGACATGACCCTGCTGGAAGCCGCTTACGACCTCGGCGCAAAGCCGTGGAAAGCGTTCTGGCAGATCACCTTGCCGCTTTCGAAGAACGGCATTATCGCCGGTTGTCTGCTGGTATTCATTCCGGCGGTGGGCGAGTACGTGATTCCGGAATTGCTCGGCGGCGCGAATACACTGATGATCGGCCGCGTCATGTGGAACGAGTTCTTCGATAACGCCGATTGGCCGATGGCTTCGGCCGTGACGTGTGCGATGGTGCTGTTGCTGTTGGTGCCGATGGCGTTTTTCCAGTACGCGCAGGCGAAGGCGATGGAGGAAAGACGCTGATGAAGCCGAACCGTATTCTGCAGTTCACCGCCCTGGCATTGGGCTTTCTGTTTCTGTATGTGCCGATTGTCAGCCTGATCGTCTATTCGTTCAACGAATCGCAGCTCGTTACCGTCTGGACGCGCTTTTCGACGCGCTGGTATGCGGCATTGCTGCACGACGACGAACTGATCGCCGCCGCGTGGCTTTCGTTGAGGGTGGCGGTGCTGACGGCGTTTGCGTCGGTGATTATCGGCACATGGGCGGGTTTCGTGCTCGCGCGCATGGGGCGTTTTCGCGGTTTCACGCTGTATACCGGCATGATCAACGCGCCGCTTGTGATTCCCGAAGTGATTCAGGGCATATCGCTGCTGTTGCTGTTCATCGAAATGGCCAAGTGGCTCGGCTGGCCGGCAGGGCGTGGCATTTTCACGATCTGGATCGGCCACGTGATGCTGTGCATTTCGTATGTGGCGATTATCGTGCAATCGCGCGTGAAGGAATTGCATCCTTCGCTCGAGGAAGCCGCGCTCGATCTCGGCGCGACGCCGCTGCGCGTCTTTTTCTCGATCACCTTGCCGTTGATTTCCCAGGCGCTCGTGTCGGGGTGGCTGCTGTCTTTTACCCTGTCGATCGACGATCTGGTGTTGTCCGCCTTCCTGTCCGGGCCTGGATCGACGACATTGCCGCTGGTGGTGTTCTCGCGCGTCAGGTTGGGCTTGAATCCTGAGATGAACGCGTTGGCCACCTTGTTCATTGCGGTGGTGACTGTCGGAGTCATCGCGGTGAATTACTTCATGCAGCGGGCCGAGAGAAAAAAGATGGGCGTGATGGCGTGAGTTCCCGGTGGCCTTTCCTCGATGCCCGCGCTGCAATCGGGGAAAGGCCCAGGGTTGGCAATGCTTAAACCCGGTAGCCGATTCTGACGCCGCCCCAATGCCGCCCCTGCACAAAAATCGGCGCGGACGCATCCTTCATCAAAACAAACTCTCCGCCGCCCATATCGCGGCGATATGTTTGCAGCAGAAACTTCTTGGTATGCGAGCCGGCGGCAAGCCCGGTGCGGTCGTTGAATAGGCGCCGGTTGCGGCAATTGGCCATATTCCATACCACATCGTCACGCTGCGGCAACGAGAACTTCAGATTGTGCGTCGGCAGATAACCGCGCACGTCGATCGCGGCGCAGAATGCGACTCGCGGATCCAGGTTCAATAACGGCTCCTGAATCGCCGGCAGCACGCGGTCGGTGAAAGCCGTGAAGCGCGTCATGAACTGCGGCGGATTGCTGCCCAGCACAGGCACATAGTGTTGATCGAAGAGATCCTCGAGCGAAATCTCGCCGCGCGCGACGGCCGCCTCGAACGCCTTGCTCACCGCCGCTGCCGCATCCTGCACGGCCTCGATAAAACGCGTGTCCGCGGTTTCCACGCCCGCCGCCGCGGTCAGCTCGATCAGGGTCTCCGAGACGCCGAGCAGATTGCCGAGCCGATCTTTGGCCTGCACGAAGTTTTCACTCGAATCTTCGACGCCGCTCGCCATGTCCAGCACCTGCGCCTCGAGTCCGCCGCATTGCGTCTCGATCTCGCCGGTCAGCGCGGCAATCTGCTCGGCCTCGTTGTTCAGATGCGCGATGGCGTCGCCCGTTGCATGCACGACCTCGCCGATCTTGCGCGTGCCCTCGCGCACCCGATGCGCCCGCTCCGTGTTCACCGAACCTTCGTTGATCAGCTGCTCGGTCTGCTGCGTAAGCTGCGCGAGCGTCGTCTCGATCTGGCCCGTCGCCTGTGCGGTTTTCGCCGACAGGTTCTTCACCTCGGCCGCCACCACGGCGAAGCTGCGCCCGGATTCGCCGGCGCGTGCGGCTTCGATCGCCGCATTCAGCGCGAGCAGATGGGTTTGCCGCGCGATCAGCGAGATTTCCTCGGAGACACGGCTGACATGGGCCAGCGCGCTGCGCAGTGCGCCGATCTGACTTTCGATCACCGTCACGCCTTCCACCAGCCCGTGGATGTCGGCGAGCGACGCCTCCAGCGTCTCCTGCGACGCTTCTACGCCGGTCGCCGCTTGCGCCGATACGTCACGCATGCCGCGCGCGGCGGTGGCTATCCGGTGATTGCCCGCGAGCGTCTGAGCGGCCGACTCGCGCAGCGCGCGGCACACCTGCGCCTGATGCTGGACGCGCGCGGCGACTTCATCCACGTGGCCTGACACATCGCAGATTTCGATACCCAGTTTGCCCGCCTGCGCGGCGATATCGCCGACGACCCCTTGTGAACGGGCCGGCCGCCGAAAGCTGAAACGCGACATGAACGTCTCCTTGATGACGCTAGCAACGCTGCCGCAGCGCACTCGTCGTGCGCGAACACAGCGTCTTCTCGATGCGTTTACGGCTCGCTTTCGGCCGACTTGATACGGGGTATCCCGCAGTCGTTATCATGTGCGCTCCGGCGCCGCGGCCGGCCTGAAGAGGCGGCCCGCCGCGGCCTTTCCCGAGCAACGGTAACGATGATCGAATCTTTCGCGCGCGTTTCGGGCTGGCAACAGCTCTATCATTTGTGGCAGCTGATCGTCATGCTCTGCCAATTTCTCTGGGGCCTGCTGCGGTTTCTCGGAGGCGGCGGCTAGCGCCGCTCTTGACGCCACAAGACCCAGTTCGCGCCAGCGCGCGCCTTCATCCCGCCAGAGCAGGAACAGCGGTTTTCCCGGCGTCCGCGCTGAGAAAGGCGCGCAGGTCGGCGAGCACGCGCTCGGGTGCTTCCTCCATCGGAATATGGCCGAGGCCCGGGTACATGACCGACTTCGAGCCGGGAATGCGCTGCGTGAATTCAGCGCCATGCGCGGGCGGAATCCAGCGGTCCTGCGCGCCCCACAGCACGAGCGTCGGGACCGTCAGCGTGCTGAGCACAGTCGTATCGAGTTCGGCGAAGTCGAGCGTCGGCACCATCTTGCCGATCGCGGCGCGCGTGCCTTCGCCGTGAAAGAACTCGACGTAGCGCCGCAACGTGAGCGCGTCGATTTTGCGCGGATCGCCATACACGTTGCGCACCGCGCTTTTGATGATCGCCTCGGGCAGCCAGCGCGGCGAACTCGCGCGCACCAGCGCGCTGTTGAAGAGGCCGATATAGATGGGAAGCCGCATCGGAAAACCCGCCGAGTCGATCAGCACGAGCCGCTCGACGGCCTCGCGGTGCCTTACCGCGTAGTCCCACGAAATGAGCCCGCCGAGCGAATTGCCGATGAAGGTTGCTCGCGCAATGCCGAGCGCCTGCAAGAAGGTGTCGATGAAACGCCGGTAGGTCGGCAGGTTCATCGTTTCGATCGCGCCCGTGCTGGAGCGCAGCGGACCTGTCACGCCGAACGGCGGCAGATCGAGACGGATCACGCGGTAGGCGTGCTTGAGCTCATCCGCGACACGGTCCCATGTGTGCAGCGACGACGCGAAACCGTGAATCATCACGATGATGCCGCCGCCCTGATCGCTGCCTTCGTCGACGTAATGCACGTCGGCGCCCATGATGCGGATGAATTTCGAGCCGCTTTGCGCATAGCGCCGCCGCAATTCGTCGCGCGGTACGCTCGTGATGCCGAGCCGCGCGGCGAGCGGGCGGCGTGGCAGCGGGGCAGTGGAGCCCGGTCCGGAGATATTCGACGACCGACATTCGATGCTTGCCATGTTTTTGTCTCCCTTGTTATTTGAATCGGACTCCTGATAGACATGCAAGTGGGCGCGAAACCGGGCCACTCGAAATCGGCACCTCCGGCCGCCCTATCAAGGCAAAAAGCGATAGTCGCCCGGCCGCGCGCGGCGAGTTCGTTTGCGAAAGCTGAACGTGAATCCCGGCCATAGCGCGGTGACTTTGCCGCTTTGCGTCTGATACCAGCTATGGCAACCGCTCGACCACACCGAGCGCCGCATGTCCTGTTGCAGGCGCGCGTTGTAGTCGCGCTGCACGTCGGGCCGCAGGTTCATCGCGCGCGCGTTGCGCTCGCGCAGCACGCGCAGGCAATCGGCGATGTACTGCACTTGCGACTCGATCATGTAGATCATCGAGTTGTGGCCGAGCCCCGTGTTCGGCCCGACGATCATGAAGAAGTTGGGAAAGTCGGCAACGCTCACGCCGAGGTACGCTTCCGGGCCGTCGCGCAGCCACAGCGCGCCGAGGTCCGCGCCGCCGACGCCCGTCACCTCGAACGGTGCGCGCACGTCGTTGACCTGAAAGCCGGTGCCGCAAATGATCGCATCCACGGCATGGTGCACGCCGTCTTCGGTAACGATGCCGTCCATGACGATTTCGCGGATGCCCGTCGTGATGACATTCACATTGGGTTCGACCAGCGCGCGATAGTAGTTGCTCGACAGCAGCACCCGTTTGCAGCCGAGGCGGTAGTTCGGCGTGAGCTTGGCGCGCAGCTCCGGGTCTGTCACGCGCCGGCGCAGATAGCTCGTGCACAGCTTCATCGGCCGCTTCATGAGTTGTGGAGTCCTGATGAATGCAATGGCCTGTGACTCGAGCCTCCAGTAGGTCGCGCTGCGCATGAACCGCTGCGTGAGCGGCAGGTGCTCGAATAGCCAGCGCGCGCGCGGGCCGATAGGTTTGTCCGGCTTCGGCATGATCCACGGCGCCGTACGCTGGAACAGATTGAGTCGCGCGACCTGCGGCTGGATTTGCGGCACGAACTGGATTGCGCTCGCACCCGTGCCGATGACGGCGACGCGCTTGCCTTCCAGCGAATACGTGTGGTCCCAGCGCGCGGAATGGAAGAGCTTGCCTTTGAAGCTGTCGAGCCCCGGAATGCGCGGCATCGCAGGGCGCGACAGCGGACCGCTCGCGCCGATCAACACGTCGGCTTCGATGTGCTCGCGCGCCCCGCCCGCATCGAGCTCGACTTGCCACACATGACGCGCTTCGTCAAAGCGCGCGGCCACCACGCGCGTATTGCAACGCACGTACGCGTCCACGCCGTACTTGCGGGCGCAATGTTTCAGGTAAGCCAGAATTTCGGCCTGTCCGCTGAACACGCGCGACCACGCCGGGTTCGGTTCGAATGAAAACGAATAAAGATGCGAGGGCACGTCGCAACCGGCGCCCGGATAAGTATTGTCGCGCCACGTACCGCCGATATCCGCGGCGGCTTCATAGATCGTGAAGGACGTGATGCCCATTTTTTGCAGCCGCACGGCCATGCCGATGCCCGAGAAGCCGCTTCCCACGATCGCGATGCGCGGCGTGACGGCTTGGTAGGATGCGGCGGATAAGGCGGATGTCACGTCGGTCTCCTGCAAAGGGTTCGGGCGCGATCGGCGCGCACGGCAGGCAGCGTAGCCGTCGACGGTAGCCGCTCAAACGTAACGCGCAGAGTAGACAACTGTACACATCGCGTCAAGATCGTTTAGAGTACCTCTATTAAACGCGCGTCCCGCGCGCTGATTCAACGCCCACCATCAAGGCCATGAGATCGGTATTGGAAGGAGCGCGAAAGCCGGAGCCCGACACAGAGGGCGCGCACGATTTGCCGGCGGGCAAGCGCAAACTGATCGAGGCGGCTTTGCGCCTGACGGCGGGCGGACGCAGCTTCGCGAGTCTCGGCCTGCGTGAGCTCGCGCGTGAGGCCGGCCTGAATCCGAACACGTTCTACCGCCATTTCGACACGCTCGACAATCTCGCGCGCGAGGCGGTCGACTCCGTCAGCCAGCGCTTGCGGCCCATGCTGCGCCGCGAGCGCTGGCTCGCCGCGCACGACGAGCCGCATAACGTGCCGCGGCGCGCGTGCGTCGCGTTCTTTGTGTTTGCGTTGGACAACCGCGAGGCGTTTCTCAGCGCATTGGCGGAATATCACGGCACGTCGCCCGCGTTGCGCGACGCGGTGCGCGCGACGCTTCACGCGGTGTCGGCGGAAATGGCAGACGACGTCGTGCAATTGCAGCTCATGCCGGCACTCGCGCGCGATGTCGTCGATGAAGTCTGCACGCAGGTCGTGCTGCAACTGTTTCATCTGTCCGCCGAGTACCTGGATGCGGACGCTGCACGCCGCGATGCGCTCGTCGACTATGCCGAGCGTTTTATCGTGCGGCTCTTTGCCGGCTCCGTGCTGCTCGCGCAGCAGGAAGAAGAGCGGACGCCGGTTTCGCGGCGCGCGTGATGGGCTGAACGTGCAGGCAAAAAAACAGGCTCCGGGGGGAGCCTGTTTGCGTCGTCTATGACAATGCGCGGTTTGAATAACCGTGCGAAAGCTCAGGTATCGTCGCTCCAGCCGCCGGAATCGTCGTTGCTGCCCATGTCGATGCCGCCGCCGTTGTCGCTCCAGTCGTTCGACCCCTGGCCGAAGTCGAGGCCGCCGCCGTCGCCGTTACCGCCGCCGTTGCCGCGGCGGCGCGCTTCATCGTCGACGATCACGTCGCGTTCCACCACGCGCTCGCGCCCGGAGTTCAGCGCTTCACCGAGCAGCACGCCGGTCAGCAACCCGCCCATGCCGCCGCCGAAACCGCCGCCTTGCTGCACGACGACGGGCGGCTGCTGTTGATACGGTCCTTGCTGCGGATAGGGCGCTTGCGGCGGATTGCCGAAGCGCTCGGCTTCGCGTGCGTACGGCGACTGCTCGCTGCCCGCCGCGCCGGCCGCGTTCGGATCCGGCCGGCCTTCTGCACGCGCCCGCAGGCTGCCGATGCGCTGCTCCAGTTCGTCGAGCTGATAGGGCGGCACAGGATTCTTGCCGTTCGACAGCGTTTCGACCAGCGTGCGCAACTGGTCTTCGGTGGCTTCCACTTCCTTTTCCAGCGCTTCGTGGCCGGGCGCGGTGGAGAGCTTCACGTCGAGTTTCAGCGAGCGCACGGCGTTGAGCAGGTCGGTTGCACGCTTGAGTTGCGCGCGACGCTCGTCGTCCGCGCGCGTGTCGTCCTGCGTGCGGGCGCGGCGCAAGGTCCAGCGCAACACCAGCGCGATCACGCCGACGAGGATCAGAATGCCGACCCACATGCCGATGCCCGGACCATGGCGCTCGGGCGCTTTCGGCGCGAATCCCGGCTGCTGCTGAACGGCCGGTGCGTTTTGCTGGACGAAGGGATTGTCGGCGCGGCTCGTCGATTTTGCGCCGGTGTTGCCCGCGCGCTCGGCGTCGCGGCGAAGGCGTGCCTCGACTTGCGCGAAGCGCGTCGGGTCGGTGAAACGAATTTGCGGGTCGAGCGTCTTCGCCTGTTGAAGCTGTGCGAGCGCGTCGCCATAACGGCCTTCGCGATCGAGCACCTGGCTGTACAGGTAATGCGCGCGCGCATTGTTCGGATGCGCCTGCAGCACTTCAGAGAGGCCCGCGTCGGCCTGCTGCCAGTTGCCTTGCGACATCGCGGATTCGATCTGCTGAACCGTGGGTACGGCAAATGCCGCCGCCGACACGAGCATCAACGAGACGAATGCACCTGCAATCAGTTTTTTCATGTGCGGACCGGGCGCGAGGCGCCCGTCTCCTTCAGTCGAGTGCGACGGCCGGCGATTCTGGGGCGGCCCACCGTCATGCACTACTCACGCAATTACTGGGCCGGCGTATTGAGCTGCTTTTTCAGAGCTTCCAGACGGTCGTCCACCGACGGGCCGCGGTTCAGGTCCGCCAGTTTATCGTCGAGCGCCTTGCCGCTTTTCACGTCGGCGGAATTCAGGCGGGCGTCGGAGCGGGCATTCGAGAGCGCAACCTTGTCTTCGAGCTTCTGAAAATCTTCGGACAGGTTCTTTCCGCCGATACCGCCGAGCGCCGTCGCGGCGACATCTTTCGCCTGCGCGATCTGCTGCTTGGCTTGCAGAATATTGGACCGCGCATTGAGGTCGTTGCGCCGCGCGCGCATGTCTTCAATCTGGCTCTTCAATTGCGCGACGGAAGGCTCCAGCGTGGCCAGTTCTTTCGTGAGCGCGTCGCGTTCCGCCTCGGCAGTGGCTTGCGCGCCGAGCGCTTCACGCGCGAGGGCTTCGTCGCCGGCTTGCAGCGCGCGCTTTGCGCCGTCTTCGTATTTCTTCGCCTTGTCGGCGGCAACGTCGCGCTTGCTTTGCTGCGTGGCGACCTGCGCCTGAATCTCGATCAGCGAATTTTCGGCCTTGCCGATGCTCTCGTCGAGCTCGCGCACGATCTGGCGCGAGTCGCGCGACGGGTCTTGCACGGAGTCGGCCGCGTCGTTCAGGAGACCTTTTAGCGTGCGCGAAATGCTGTCAAAAAGCGACATGAAAACCTCCAAAGAATGGTGTCGGCGCTGAATAATTTCCGCGCGTTCAACTGCTTGCCACTGCTACTTTACGCCGCCGCGCGACAGGCCGCGCAGCGTTCGGACCGCAGGTCGGGGCGTGCGCGCCAAATGCAATAGCGGATGCGCAAATTGTCCGGCTCGCTCGCGCATGCATGGCCTGATGACGCATGCAGGCTTTGAAGTTCAACATGCGCGTGGCGCCCTCGGCAGCTCGCGGATATTACACCACGGGCTCTCTTAAAATGCCCTTAAAGGGCATGATGACAAGTGATGCGCGCGCAAGGCGAGTGTGCGAACGGCGAGTGTCGCCGGCGTGAATTGCGCGCGAGCGCACGAGTGCAAATTTATAAACGAAAGCATGCGGGCTCGAAGGCGCCGCGTCGCGCATCGGCATGGTACTGCGATTGCGTTTCGCTCACGTAAAGCGTTACGCGAAGCGGCCGCCCTCGGGACCCAGGTCGCCTTCCGTGTCATCGTCGTCGCGCACCGTATCGAGGCGCGGGCGCTTCAACACGCTCTTCACGTGCGTCCGGGTGCTGAGCGCCGCGGGCGCGGTCTCTTCGGCGGCCGCCGCGCGGGCTGCGGCGATTCGCGCGACGGCCTCGGCGGTCGCGACGGCGTCTTCGTCGACTTCGGCGGTGAGGGCGGCCAGCACATCGGCGGGCAGGAGCGGAGCAGCGGGAGTGGCGGGGGCCGGGGGCGGGATGCTATCGGCAGGCGCTTTGACGGCGGACGTGGTCGACCGGCGCATCGCGCGGCCGTCCGTGCCGCCTGCTGCATCCGCTAGCGCGTTGCCCGCATGCTCATTCGCCTGCAAGGCTGCGCCCGCGTCGCTGCCCGCACGCGACTGCAAGGCTGCCGGCAGTGATGTGCGCGCGTGCGCCGTGTCGTGTGCGAGCCGCTGCAGCGCCGCGTCGAGCGCATCCGGCGCGCGCGGCGCGTTGAGCCGATCGACGATGCTCGCCGCTTTCACCTGCTCGCTCGTCGCGCCGAAACTGAGCACCGCACGCCGCATGAGCTCGCTGACGCTGATGCCCAGTTCGTCGGCGGTGGTGGAGATCGCGCGCTTCTGCGCGGGCGTGACGAATACGACGATGCGTTCGCTGGGCTTTGTCATGATCGGCTCGGATACTTGTTGGCATGGCGCTTCGCGGCGCGCATCGGCGTGCGCGCAATCCATCATATGACGAGTTGCGCCGATGGGAAACGGGCGCGTCGTGAAAATGCCGTGACATCAACGGCTTGTCGCGCTTTTTGTGGGTTTGTCCACAGGCCTTTCAACATTTTCTGTTGATAACTCGGGCAGTGTGCGCAAGCGCATCGAAAGCTTGCCGAATCTACTCGGCCCTACGCCGCCGAGCCCCGGCGCGAAGGGAATTCTTACAAAAAAACTGCGTTGAGCGCCGCTTGATTTCTTTAAAATGCGCTGTTACGTTGCGCCGGTCACTGTCCCGGGCGCGCCGTGGCGACTCGCGGGGGCAAAGAGTCGCGCGGCGGTTTGCGTCCCGGACAACGCCCGCTCAGGATTCATGCGCGCCTTATGCGCGAGAACAAGGCGCTGAGTCACGCGCCCACTATTCCAGACATGCCTATCATCAAACGACCGCATTCTTCGCAATCTCCGGCCGGTCAAGACCGGGACTCCTACCGCCGAACTGAGGGACGCAACGCCGCTTCGCGCGACGCCGGCGAAGGCGGCCGCTCGCTCGGCGCGAGCATCGCCCTGTGGTTCGCGAGCTTCATTGCGGTCATCGCCGTGGTGGGCGCACTGATCCTCGGCTATGCGCTCGTCGTGATGGGGCCGCAACTGCCTTCGCTCGACGCGCTGACCGACTATCGCCCGAAGGTGCCGCTGCGCGTCTACACGGCGGACCACGTGTTGATCGGCGAATTCGGCGAGGAACGGCGCAGTCTCGTGCGCTTCCAGGACATTCCGGATCAGATGAAAAAAGCGGTGCTCGCCATCGAAGACTACCGCTTCTACGAGCACGGCGGCGTCGACTTCGTCGGCATTCTGCGCGCGGGCTTCGCGGACCTCGCGCACGGCGGCGCGTCGCAGGGCGCGAGCACGATCACCATGCAGGTGGCGCGCAACTTCTTCCTGTCGAGCGAGAAGACCTACACACGCAAGATCTACGAAATGCTGCTCGCGTACAAGATCGAGCGCGCGCTGACAAAGGACCAGATTCTCGAGCTGTACATGAACCAGATCTATCTGGGCGAGCGCGCTTACGGTTTTGCGGCGGCGGCGCGCGTGTACTTCGGCAAGGACCTGAAAGACATCACGCTGGCCGAGGCGGCCATGCTCGCGGGTTTGCCGAAAGCACCGTCCGCGTATAACCCGGTCGTGAACCCGAAGCGCGCGAAGATCCGTCAGGAGTACATTCTCCGGCGCATGCTCGAACTGCGCTATATCAGCCAGCCGCAGTACGACCAGGCGGTGAAGGAGGAGATTCACACGCGCAATCCCGGCAACGAATACAGCGTGCACGCGGAGTACATCGCCGAAATGGTCCGGCAGATGATGTACGCGCAGTACAAGGACGAGACCTACACGCGCGGCCTGAACGTGACGACCACGATCGACTCCGCGGACCAGGACGCCGCCTATCGCGCGGTGCGCAAGGGCGTGATGGATTACGAGCGGCGCCACGGTTATCGCGGACCCGAAGGTTTCGTGCAACTGCCGGCGCCGGGCGACGACCGCGACCAGACGATCGACGACGCGCTCACCGACCATCCGGATAATGGCGAAATCATCGCCGCCGTTGTGACGGACGCGAGTCCGAAGCAGGTGAAGGCGCAACTGGTCGACGGTACCCAGGTCACGATCAGCGGCGAAGGGCTGCGCTTCGTGGCGAATGCGCTCAGCGCGCGCGCCGCGGCCGCGACGAAGATCAAGCCGGGGTCGATCGTGCGCGTCATGAGCGACGACAAAGGCAACTGGCAGATTACGCAACTTCCGCAAGTGGAAGGCGCGCTCGTGTCGCTCACGCCGCAGGACGGCGCGATCCGCGCGCTCGTCGGCGGCTTCGACTTCAACAAGAACAAGTTCAACCATGTGACGCAGGCATGGCGTCAGCCGGGTTCGAGCTTCAAGCCGTTCATCTATTCGGCGGCGCTCGACAAGGGGCTCGGGCCGGCCACCATCATCAACGACGCGCCGCTGTACTTCCCGTCGAGCACGCCCGGCGGCGAAGCCTGGGAGCCGAAGGACGACGACCAGCCCGACGGCCCGATGCCGATGCGCCTCGCGTTGCAGAAGTCGAAGAACCTCGTGTCGATCCGCATCCTGTCCTATATCGGCACGAAGTACGCGCAAGACTTCGTGACGCAGCGTTTCGGTTTCGACGCCGACAAGACGCCGCCCTATCTGCCGATGGCGCTCGGCGCGGGACTCGTCACGCCGTTGCAGTCGGCGGGCGCGTATTCGGTGTTCGCGAACGGCGGCTATCGCATCAATCCGTATCTGATCAACGAGGTGACGGACGCGCGCGGCGAGCCGCTTTCGAAGGCGCAGCCGCTCACCGCGGGCCGCGACGCGCCGCGCACGCTGGAGCCGCGCAACGCGTACATCATGAACAGTCTGCTGCATTCGGTCGCGACGGCGGGCACGGGCGCCGGCACCAACGTGTTGCATCGCTCGGATCTGCAGGGCAAGACCGGCACGACCAACGACGCCAAAGACGGCTGGTTTGCCGGCTATCAGCAGTCGCTCGTCGCGGTCGCGTGGATGGGCTACGACCAGCCGAAGACGCTTGGCAGCCGCGAATTCGGCGCGCAGCTCGCACTGCCTATCTGGGTCGAGTACATGCAGCGCGCGCTGCGCGGCGTGCCGCAAAGCGAGCCGGCTCAGCCTGACGGCGTGACCACCGTCGACGGCGAATTGTTCTATTCGGATATGACGCCGGGCAATGGTTTTGTCGCGAGCATCGGTCTCGATTCCGCCAATCCGACAGCGGGCGTGAGCGATGCAGTCGGCGGCGTGGGGCCGGCGGGCATGACGCCGCCGCCGGTGCCGCCGCCGAGCGTGTCGTCGAATGAGAAGAAACAGATCATGGATCTGTTTGAGTCGAACAAGCCTTGACGGCAGGAACGCGGGCGCGCCGGCGGGCTTGCATCCACCGGCGCCGCGCTTCATAAAGCCCTACGCTTCAAGCACTTGAATGCGCGGTCCCGAGGTTATCAACAAGGCTGTCAACAAAAACTGGGGATAACCTCGGCGAGCGCACAGGTTGTGTGCGCTTTCCCACTGACACCTCGCCGGTGTCATGCATCATTTCGCACCGCGCCGCATTACTCCAATGCGTTCAACGGCTTAGCCCGCTTGTCAGAAGGTTTTCAACAGGCTCTTCAACATCGGTTGGGGATAACTGCGAAGCGAGCCGTGCGCGCGACGGTCCGCTGGGTCAATTCGGTGGCATCAATCCGGCGTATCAATTCGAACCACCAGGTTTCGCGTTCGTTACTTCCGAGCCTGTCTGCGACGCTGCTTCCGAAGTCGCCCGCGGGCTCTGCTTACCGTCGGCCGCCACCGGCAAACTGCCCATCGCCTGAAAAAGCGCCGCCGTATCCGCGAGCCGCGCGCTCGTGTAGCGGATTTCGTCGAGCTGCGCATTGCGAAACTGCTGCTCGCTCGCGCGCGCCGACGCGAGCGGCACAGCGCCGAGCCGGTAACGCCCCGACGTTTCATCGACAATGCCCTGCGCCGAACGCGCCGCCGTGTTCGCGGCCTCGAGCGCCTGTGCGTCATGTTCGAGCGCGGCAAGCGTGTCGGCGACATTCTGGAACGCGGCGAGCACCGTTTGCTTGTATTGCGAGACGGTTGCCTCGTAAGTGTTCATGGCCGCGCGGCGTTGTGCCGCCAGCGCGCCGCCGTGAAAGAGCGGCTGCGACAGCGAGGCGCCGATGCTCCAGATGGCGCCCGCTCCCGAGAGCGCGACCGGCCAGCTAAAGCCGCCTTGTCCCATCGACGCGCTCAACGACAGGCTCGGAAACATCTGCGCGGTCGCCACGCCGACATCGGCGGCGGCGGCTTTCAGGGCGGCGTCGGCGGCCTCTATGTCCGGCCGCGCGCGCAGCAGCTCGCTCGGCACGACGACCGGCACCTGCTCGGGCAAATGCAGTGCGGCCAGTTCGAGGTCGCCGGGCGCGGCGTCCGGCGTGCGGCCGAGCAGCACGGCGAGCGCGTGACGGGTGCTCTGCCATTGCTGTTTGAGCCCGGGCAGACTCGCCGACACGCTCGCCGCGCTTTGTTGCGCGCTCAACTGATCGGCATGCGACACGGCGCCGAGCGCATGGCGTCGCGCGGCGTCGCGCGCCTGATCGTCGGCGAGCGTCAAGAGCCGTTCTGTCGTGTCGATCTGCGCGCGCAACGCGGCGCTCGTGATCGCGGCACTCACGATATTGGCGGCGAGCGCGCGCCGCGCGGCATCGAGTTGGTACGCCTGCACGTTCACGCGCGCGGCCAACGCGGCATCGGCGAGACGCGAGGCGCCGAACAGGTCGATCGTGTAGTGCGCCTGCAATTGGCCCACGAAGATGTTGTAGAGAAACGTGTTCGAGCCGATCTCGGGAATCGCCAGCGCGCGGTTGCGCGTGGCCTGGCCGCCCGCGTCGATGGTGGGCAGCATCGAGCTGCCGACTTGCGCGCGCAGTTGCTCACGCGCGGCGGCGAGCGTCTGTTCGGTGGCGGCAAGCGACGGGCTGTTGCAGAGCCCTTCGTCGACGAGCGCGTTCAGCGCATCTGACCTATACAGCGTCCACCATTCGGGCACCGGCTTTGCACCGATCATGAACTGTTGTGCAACACCTTGCGCGGCCACTGTTTGCGCGGGCTGCGGCTCGCTGCCGTAGTGGACGGGCTGCGGCAGAGCCGGCGGCTCGCCGTTCGGTCCGAACGAGCAGGCCGCCAGCGTCAGCGTGCAGACGGCAAGGGCGGCGCTCCACGCGAGGCGCGCCGGTGCGAGAAACGAAGCGCTGCGGCAAAGCCGCGAATCGGCGAAGTAGGTCATGCTCAATTTCCCGTATGCGCGGCGCCGGACGCGGACGGCGTCGGCGGCTCGCGCTCGTCGTTGCGCACTCTGAACGACATCGCATAGAGCGCCGGCAGATAGAACAGGGTGAGGATGGTCGCGCTCGTAATGCCGCCCATCAGCGCGGTCGCCATCGGTCCGAAAAAATTCGAGCGCAGGAGCGGAATCAACGCGAGCACGGCGGCCGCGGCGGTCAGCGTGATGGGCCTGAAGCGCCGCACGGTCGCGCCGACAATCGCGTCGAAACGCTTATGCCCGGCGGCAATGTCCTGCTCGATCTGGTCGACGAGAATCACCGAGTTGCGCATGATGATGCCGAACATTGCAATCACGCCGAGCATCGCGACAAAGCCGAACGGCTGGCCGAACAGCAGCAGCGTGAGGACCACGCCGATCAATCCGAGCGGCGCGGTGAGCACCACCATCAGCACCCGCGCGACGCTTTGCAGTTGCACCATCAGCAGCGTGAGCACGGCGACGATCATGATCGGTATCTGCGCATTGATCGACGTCTGGCCCTTGCCGCTTTCCTCGACGGAACCGCCAATCTGGATCCGGTAGCCGACCGGCAGGCTCGCGCGAATCGGCACGAGCGCGCGGTCCACGGCATGCGTCACGTCAATGCCTTGCGCGCCCGGCGCCACGTCGGATTGCACGGTGATGGTCGGCTGGCGGTCGCGTTCCCAGATCACGCCGTATTCCAGATCGTTACGCAGATGCCCGAGCGTGCCGAGCGGCACCGCGCCGTTCGGCGTCGGCATGGCGAGCATGACGAGCTTCGCGGGGTCCACGCGCTCGGCCTTCGGCGCGCGCAGATCGACGCTGATCAGCTTGTCGCGCTCGCGGTACTGCGTGACCGTATAGCCGGAGAGCGTCATCGCGAGGAAGCTCGATATGTCGTCGGAGCTCACGCCTAGCTCGCGCGCCTTTTTCTGGTCGACCTCGAAGCGCACGGAGCGCTCGGCCGGTTCGTCCCAGTCGAACTGCACGTTGCGCGTGCCGGGGTCCGCGCGCAGCGTAGCGGCGACGCGCCCGGCGATCGCGCGCACCGTCGCGATGTCGTCGCCGCTCACGCGAAACTGCACGGGATAACCGACGGGCGGACCGTTTTCGAGGCGCGACAGGCGCGTGCGGATCGCGGGGAAATGATTGCGCAGCTCCGGCTCGAGCCATTGCGCCAGTTTCTCGCGGTCTTTCACGGACTTCGCGGTGATCACGAACTGCGCGAAATTCGGCTGCGCCAGTTGCTGATCGAGCGGCAGATAAAAACGCGGCGCGCCGCTGCCGACAAAGTCCACCGAGTGATCGATCTCGGGGCGTCCCACGAGCGCCTTCTCGAGCCGCTTCGCCTCGCGCAGCGTTGCTTCGAACGAAGCGCCCTCGGGCAGGCGCACGTCCACGAGCAGCTCGGGCCGGTCCGAGCTCGGAAAGAACTGCTGCGGCACGAGCGAGAAGCCCGCCATGGCCAGCAGAAACAGCACGACAGTCACGGCGAGCACGACGAAGCGCCGCTCGATACACCAGCCGATCCAGCCGCGCAGACGCGTGTAAAAGCGCGTGTCGTAGATGTCGTGCTCATGCTCGTGCGCCTCTGCGTTGCGGGCCTCGTGCGCCGCGCGCTTGCGCTCGGGCAGCAGGTGATAGCCGAGCAGCGGAATCAGCACGACCGCCGCGAGCCACGACGCAATCAACGCAATGGCCGACACTTCGAAAATGGAGCGCGTGTATTCACCCGTGCTCGACCTGGCGAGCGCGATGGGCAGAAAACCCGACACGGTGACGAGCGTGCCGGTCAGCATCGGAAACGCAGTGCTGGTATAGGCGAACGCCGCGGCGCGCGTGCGGTTCCAGCCTTGCTCCAGTTTCACCGCCATCATTTCCACGGCGATGATCGCGTCGTCGACCAGCAGCCCGAGCGCAAGCACGAGCGTGCCCAGCGAGACCTTGTGCAGACCGATGTCGAACAGATACATGCACAGCGCCGTGACGGCGAGCACGACCGGGATCGAGATGACTACCACCATGCCGGTGCGCACGCCGAGCGAGACCAGGCTGACCACCAGCACGATCGCGACGGCTTCGGCCACGGCTTCCAGAAAGTCGTCGACGGAATGGGCAACCGCGTGCGGCATGCTCGACACTTCCGTCAATTGCAGGCCGGCGGGCAGGGCGCGGCGCAGGCGCAGCATTTCGGCGTCGAGCGCCTTGCCGAGGCGGATCACGTCGCCGCCCGGCTGCATCGTCACGCCGATGCCGAGCACCGGCTTGCCGCCCGCGCGCATCTGCGTGACGACGGGGTCGTCGTAGCCGCGCTTGATCGTCGCGATATCGCCGAGCCGGAACGAGCGGCCGTTGATGCGGATCAGCGTGTCGGCGAGCGCCTCGACGGTCGGGAACTGGCCGGAAGGACGCACGAACACGCGGTCGTCCGCCGTGGTCAGCGTGCCCGCCGGCGACACCGCGTTTTGCCCGTTGATCGCCTGGCCGAGCTGCTGCGGCGAGATGCCGAGGCGCGTGAGCTGCGTGTTGCTGATCTCGATGTAGATGTGCTGATCAGGGTCGCCGAAATAGTCGACCTTTGCGACGCCGGGCACGCGCAGCAGCACGGTGCGCAACTGGTCCGCGTAGTCGTGCAGATGCGCGGGCGAAAAGCCGTCGCCTTCGAGCGTGTAGATGTTGGTGTAGACGTCGCCGAATTCGTCGTTGAAGAACGGCCCCTGGACGCCCTGCGGCAAGGTGGCCGCCATGTCGCCGACCTTCTTGCGCACCTGGTACCAGGTGGCCGGCACCTCGCTGACCGGCGCGGAGTCCTTCATCGTGAAAAAGATCAGCGACTCGCCGGGGCGCGAGTAGCTGCGCAGAAAGTCGATGGCGGGCGTTTCCTGCAGCTTGCGGCCGATGCGGTCGGTCACCTGCTCCTGCACCTGCCGCGCGGTCGCGCCGGGCCAGAAAGTGCGGATCACCATCACGCGGAACGTGAACGGCGGGTCTTCGGATTGCGCAAGACGCGTGTACGCGAGGATGCCGAACGCGGTGGCGAGGGCGATCAGAAACACGACCAGCGCCTGATGGCGCAACGCCCATGCGGAGAGATTGAAGCGTCCTTCTTCGGGCGTCGTGCTCATGAAGCGAAGTCCTCGGGGTGCAGCGGCGCGATGGCGCGGACCGGCTCGCCCGCGCTCACCGTGTGCACGCCTTGCAACACCACGTGCTCGCCGTCCTTCAGGCCCTGGCTCACGACGATCGTGCGCTCGTCATAGCGCGCGACCGTGACGCGGCGCAGTTCCAGCTTGCTGTCCGCCGCGCGCACGACCCATACCGCCGGCTCTTTGCCGTCGTGAAAGAGCGCGGTGGCCGGCAGCACGAAAAAGCCGTGTTGAGCTTCAGCGCCGCTTGCCGTTGATGACGAACGCACGCTGAGCGCGATGTCGGCGGTCATGCCGAGGCGCACGTCGGGCCCCGGATTGTCGAGCGTGAGCTTCGCGCGGTACGTGCGGCTCTGCGGATCGGCGGCGGGCGAAAGTTCGCGCACGCGCGCGGTGAATGTACGGCCCGGCAACGCGCCGAGCGTGACTTTCGCCGTCTGTCCGAGGGCGAGGGCGGCGAGCGCGCTTTCGGGCACGTCGCAGACTACGTCGAGCTCGCCGCTCCACGCGAGGTTGTAGACGGCCTGGCCCGCCGACACGTTCTGACCGGTGTCGGCCTGCTCCGCGGTGATGACGCCCGCGTGATCGGCGACGAGCGTGGTGTATTGCAACTGGTCTTTGGCGAGCGCCGCCTGCTGCGCGGCCTGATCCCACTGGGCGGCGGCGGACGCATAGGCGTTCGTGGTCTGCTCGAGTTGCGCGGGCGCGATCAGATTTTCTTTGGCCTGGGCGCGGTCGCGCTCGAGCTGCTGTCTGGCGTACTCATAGCTGTGCGCCGCGGCGGCAAGCTGGGCTTGCGCGCCGGCTGCGTTCTTCTGCGCATCGGCGGGATCGAGCCGGGCGACGATCTGGCCATTCTTCACTATGTCGCCGAGGCGCACGCGCCGCTCGACGATCTTGCCGCCGACGCGAAACGACAGCGGCGTCGAGTAGCGCGCCTGCACTTCACCGGGCAAGGACATCACGGGCGCCGTATTGCCGTCCGCATGGACCGCGACGGCCACCACAGGCCGCGGCTCGGGCGCCGCCGCCTCTTTCTTCGAGCATCCGCTTAAAGCAAGGACGCCCGCGAGAGCAAGCGCCAGAGCCGCGTGCTGCGGCTCGCGATGCCGCGCGAGACGATGGACCTGCCGACGCATCGCCAACGATGCCGGAAAAACGGGACGCTTCACAATGACCCCAACAGGAAACAGCGAAGAATGACGGCAAGCCGCAACGCCGCCGCGAACAGCGCAGGCCCGCTCATGCAATCGGCATACGCATCTGACTTCCAATGATGGCTCGCATTCTAATACACACCTGTATTTGAATGTCGAGGTGAATCGGAATTCTTTTCGGTGCTAGACTTGCGGCCATGAAACGGCAACGACTGACACGCGAGCAGAGCAAGGACCAGACGCGGCAACGTCTGCTCGACGCTGCGCAAGCAATTTTTATGAAGAAGGGCTTTGTCGCGGCGAGTGTCGAGGACATCGCCGCCGCGGCGGGCTATACGCGCGGTGCGTTCTATTCGAATTTCCGCAGCAAGAGCGAGCTCTTTCTCGAGTTGCTGCGGCGCGACCATGAAACCATGCAGGCCGGCCTGCGGGCCATTTTCGAAGACGCGGCCACGCGCGAACAGATGGAAGAGCGCGTGATGCGCTACTACAGCAATCTGCCTCGCGAGAACAAATGCTTTCTGCTGTGGGTGGAGGCGAAGTTGCTCGCCGTGCGCGATGGCCGTTTCAGGCTGCGTTTCAACGCTTTCCTGCATGAAAAGCTGGAGCAGCTGGCGGCGTATGTCCGCGAATTTTCAGAACGCGTCGGCACGCCGGTGCCGCTGCCGGCCGAGATGCTGGCCATGGGGCTGATGGGTTTGTGCGACGGCGTGCAGTTCTTCCATGCGGTGGATCCGCAGAACGTGCCCGGAGAAATGGCGGAAGCGGTGCTGACGGGCTTTTTCGCGCGCGTCGTGTACGGGCGCAGCGCCTGAGGCGCGCAACGCTCCCGGCGGAGCCCGGAGCGCAAGCGCAGCAGGGCGGGGCGGCGCCCTGCGTCACCGGGCAAACGTGCCCGAATCAGTTCGTAGCGAGTTGCGTGCAGCTATCGGCGACGGGGCTCGCGCAGACGAACGAATACTCGCCGCTGTAGCGCAGCACTTCCTCGCCCGCGTGCAGGACGACCTTGATGTCCGGGCAGCGCTCATAAGCGATGAAGGCCGAGCAGGCTGCGGCGGACCAGCAGACCAGAGAAAACGCGATTTTTTCGAGAAGCTGGAAACGATGTGTCATGGCAATCGGCTGGCAGTGAATTTCTTTCTGGCGATATCTTACCAGCCTCTAAGGGTTTATACCTAGTCAAGCGCCGTACTCCTGCGTCAAGCTGTGGTATCGACGCGTCGCCCAAGCTGACACGCTTGCCATCCACAGGTCAGGGTTGGGACAGGTCGGGTCGATACAATCGATTCGTTGGGCAAATCCGCGCGAGCCTTGCCGCGCGGGTGAGACAGGCGGCAGCGCTGCGCCGGCCCGGCATCTCGAGGCAGGAGTCGTCCCATGAATCAATTGCAGTCCATGCGCGTGTTCGTCAGAGTGGCGGACCTCGGCAGTTTCGTCCGCGCGGCCAATGCGCTGGATCTGTCCACCGCCGTGGTCACCCGGCATGTGGCGGATCTCGAAGCACGGCTCGGCACGCGTTTGCTCAATCGCACCACGCGCCGTCTTTCGCTGACCGAAGCGGGTGCGACCTATCTGGAGCGCGTGCGCCATATCCTCGACGATCTGGAAGGCGTCGAGCAGATGCTGGCGGCGCGTCATCATGAGCCCGTCGGGACTTTGCGGATCGTGGCACCCGTGGTGTTCGGGCTGCAGAGCCTCGCCCCGGCGGTGCAGTCCTACGCCGCGCGCTATCCCGAGGTGGTGCCCGACGTGACGCTTGCCGACCGGCAGGCGGATCTCGTCGAAGAAGGTTTCGACGTCGGCATCATGGTCGGGCGTCCGGCTCGCAGCGCGAGCATCGTGACGCGGCGGCTCACCACCTGTCAGTTGACCGTCTGCGCGACGCCGGACTACCTGGCGCAGCACGGCACGCCGGCGCGGCCCGACGATCTGCTGGCGCATCCGTGCCTGAGCCGGCCGCCCGAGCAGGGCGGCGAGGAACGGCTCTTCAGCGGACCGGAGGGCCTCGTGCGCGTGAGGACCGCCAACGCGATCGCCGCGAACAACAGCGAAATGCTGCGGCAGTTCGCGCTGCTCGGCATGGGCGTCGCCATCCTGCCGAGCTATCTGATCGGCCGCGATCTGGCGGCCGGCCGGCTTGTCGAACTGCTCCGCGATTACCGTCTGCCGGAGATCGAGATCACGATTGCCTATCCCAGCCGCCTTCACTTGCCGGCCAAGGTGCGGACGTTCGTCGATCACCTCGTCGACCATTTCGAGTCGGACGTCACCGCGCCGGCCCGCGATTCGCCCCATGCGAGGCACGCGGCTGCGCTTGCCCGTTCCGCAGCCCGGCGCTCGGGGCCGCGAGCGGTCGCCGCCGCGCCGTTGCCGGCCTGAGCGCGGCGCGGCTCAGATCCAGAGATCGTTGGCGGCCGTGCGTTCGTTGGTGTCCTCGCCGGTATTCCTGACGCCGCGCGGCTCGATCAGCAGCAGCTTGACCTCGCCTTCTGCGAACGGTTTGTGCTCGGTGCCCTTCGGCACGACGAACATTTCGCCCGCCGACAGCGTCACGAAGCCGTCGCGCATGTCGATGCGCAGCCGGCCGTCGAGCACGATGAAGGTCTCGTCGGTGTCGGCGTGCTGATGCCACATGAAATCGCCTTCGATACGCACGACCTTGAACTGGTAGTCGTTCATTTCGGCCACGACGCGGGGCTGCCACTGATCGCGAAAGAGCGCGAGTTTTTCAGCGAAGTTGATGGCGCGGTAGGTCTGCGGGGCGCTCGGGGTGCTGGACATGCGGATGCTCCTTCAAAAGATGGTTGCTGTCTCGGGAAAGAGCGTAACCGGCCATGAGCGGGCGGGTCTTGAACGTTTGTGGGCGCGAAGGCCGGGGAGGCGTGGGAGGCTGGACATGCGTGAACCGCGTGAACCGCGTGAACCGTGTGAATCGCCGAGCCTCCGCTTCACGCCTCGCCGGTACGCCGCGGCAAAGTCCCGAGCATGGCGAGCCACTGGCCGGGCGCGACGCCCCACGCGCGCCTGAAGTGCCGCGTCATATGGCTTTGATCGGAAAAGCCGCTGGCGGCGGCCGCGTCCGCGAGCGGCAGGCCCGCGAGCGCAAGTTGACGCACGAGGTCGAGCCGCCGCATGGTCAGATAGCGGTGCGGGCTCGTGCCGAAGAGGGCGCGGAAATCGTGCGAGAGGCTCCAACGGTCGCGCCCCGCGGCGGCGGCCACGTCGTCGAGGGTCACGGCGCGCTCGAGCGAAGCCAGCAGAAATTCGCGGGCTCGCCGGGCGGCGGCGTAATCCACCGGGCGGCGCGTCGGCGCGGCGCCCGCGGCCGCGTGAAGCGCCATGGCGAGTTCGTAGAGGCCGTCGTCCTGTTCGAGCGGGTCCATCGCGCGATCCATGCCGCGGAGCAGGTTGCGTGTGGCGGCGAAAAGGCGCGGATCGTCCGATAAACCGCCTTTGACGAAAGGCAGCGGCTTGCCGCCGAGCGCCTCCTGAAAGAGCGCCGGATCGACATAGATCATGCGATAGCGGAAGCCTTCGCCGGTGCCGGCCTGGCCGTCGTGCGGCTCATCCGGATGCAGCACGATGGTGCCGCCGGGCAGGCTGTGGCGCAGGCTGCCGCGATAGCGAAAGCTCTGCACGCCCGCGAGCGTGCGGCCGATCGCGTAGGTATCGTGGCGGTGCATCGCGTAGCCGGCGCCGTGGAAAAACGCTTCGATCCGCTCGATGCCGCCTGCGCCGTTCATGCCACCGTCGCCACCCGCGGCGGTCGACGGCGGCGAGCGATAGATCCAGTCCACGCCGTGCTTTTCCACCGACGCCGCAAGGCGTCGCGGCGCGTGCGCATGCCCGCTCACGCGCTCAGACCCGGCCCGAAATTGCCGCCGATCAGACGCGTGACGGCATCGACGTCCGCGTAGTCCTGCTCAGGCAGGCCGTCGAGCATCGACAGCACCTCGTTGCTCGCGCCCGCCTCGCGGGCCGCGTCGACGAGCGCGTCCTTGTTGACCGGAAAGCGGACTTCGCTGAGCAGGTCGGAGATCTGGAGGTCGATGGATTCCCCGGGAATGGACGATGCCGTCATGCAAGCGCTCCTGCTGGTACGGTTGAAGTCAATAAGGGCCGCGGCTGGCACTGCGCGCGCCGACGTAACCCGACCTGGCGTCGCGCCTTGCTGCCGGAGCGACGGCGAGCCGGTTCGCCGCATAGGCCCCCTCGATCGCGGCCGACCGGGAAGCTCACGCGAGCGGCATCGCGCTCAGGTCTGCAGATGCTCGTTGCGCGCCGCATACCCCCGCTCGGGATGCCGCGACTTCGGCAAAACGATATGCTGCCATTGTTGTGGGCGATTGTCGTCGGTGACGGCCACGTCGGGCGCCGCCGGAGCGACTGGCGCGGCGTTCGCGCGGGCGGCAAGCGTGTTCGCCGGCATGCTCTCCTGCGCGGTGTGAACCGGCGCGGCAAAGCACGAAGCGGACAGCGTCACCATGGTCAACAGCGTCGAGGTTTTCATGCCCGACCTCCTCAGCTCATGCGGCGCTAAGAGTTCAGCAAGGGCTGTGCCGTCCTCGCGTCGAAAGGAAAGCACAAGCCGCGCGAGGCCGGGCTGCGAGGCCGCGCGCTTTCGTCACGCGCGGCGCGCAAAACTTGCAACGCACCTCGAGACCTCTCATTGTAGATCGCCGATGATGGCGCGGGAATGGCAGCCAGATAGCGGCAATCTTCAGGCGTTTGGACGCCCCGGCATCTCACGTAGCACCTATTGCGGCACCTATCGCAGCACCTATCGCAGCACCTATCGCAGCACCTATCGCAGCACCTCAAAGCGCGTCCACGGCCACGAAGGCCGGTCGCGCATATAGCCGTTCAGCCAGTTCCACTGCGGATGCCGTTTCATGAACGCCTGGGCGTCGAACGGCCGCCCGCACGGATGACCCCAGCGCGCGCTGAACGCCATGTCGCGCGCCATTTCGCTGTCGGCCACCTTGCCGTCGTTTGCGCCCCATGGATTGAACGGTCCGTGGTCCGAGCCGCCGAAACGCGCGTCGTCCAGTTCCAGATGCCCGCAGATGGTGCGGGAGCACGGGTTGTCGTTGCGGTCCAGATAAACGTCGTGATGATCGGCGATCATCGCCTTCGCGAGCTCGACGTCTATCTTGCCGCGGTGCATCTCTTCCAACTGCATGAAGCGCAGCCGCCGCGCGCCGTTCTTGCGCACGTCGGTATAGTCTTCGCCTTCGCCGATACATTCCTGATTGCGGATCTTCAGGTCGGTCGCCGTGTTGTAGCCGCTGTAAAAGCCGTCCGTCGTGCTCTCGAAGCCCGAGTAGTGCAGCCCCAATTCGTAGCGCGCGATTTCGCCGGTCTTGATGTCGCCGAGCAGCCAGCTGTTCGCATAGCCGCCGTTGTTGGCGAGGGCGAACATTTCGCACCATTCGCCGATGCTGTTCGCATACTGCGACGCCCGCCGTGAGCGGTAAAACTCGGGCGCGCCCGCCGCGTTGTAGCCGACGAAGTTGGAGATGGTGGTTTCCGTCACCATCAGGCCGGCCGCCGTGATCCAGAAATCGGTGAGGCTCGAAATGCAGCCCGGCAGGCCCTGCATCAGAATCCGGTTGCCCTGATCCGGCACGATGTCGAACACGACGTTGAAGGCGTCGCCGGCGGCGTAGCGGTCCCAGGAGTTGTGCGCCATCACGATGCGGCCGTCGCGCGTCGCGTTGCCGGTCGCAATGAACGCGCTGCAATGGTGGCCGCGCCGGCCCCGCCAGGGTTTCAGCCCGAGGGCGGGCTTTTGCTGCGCCGCGTGCGCCGGCCACCAGCTTTGCAGCAGATCCATGTAGCCGTTCCACGCCAGCACTTCCGCGAACGGCAGCTTCGCGCCGTCGGCGATGCCCTGGATTTCGTCGGCGAATTCGGTGTCGAGCTTGTTGCCGAACTGCGAGACGGCCGCCTCGACGAAAGTGTCGAAATCCTCGCCGGTGTCCCATCTGGCCAGGTAGCGGGCGGTGCGGATCGCGTTGCGGATTTCCGCCGCAAGCAACTGGCCGTGCTGTTCGCCGCGGTCGTACGGCTCGCCTTCGATATGCACAAAGATCCAGCCCGCCTGGTCGCGGCGCACGGCATCGAGGGACGGTTCGCTCATTTTCGCTCCGATGGGATAGCGGGCGAGCGGCACTCCGGCGCACCCGTCCTGGCGTAACCTCGCACTGCCGATGCCGATACACGGCCCCGGCGCTTTTCCCATTGTAGAAAGTTTGCGGTGCTTTGACCGGGCGCGACGCCGATGCAGCGTGCGCCGCGGCGGCGCCCTCAGCGCGTCGGGTTCATGCGGAAATACGCATCGAGCAGCGACGTTTTATAGACGACGCCCGCGAGCCGCGGATGTGCGGCGCTTTCCACGACCGGCAGGCGCTCGCCCTGGAACGCCATGAAGTGTTGCAGCGCGACGCCGAGCGGCATGTCCGGCGTGAGCACGTCGAAATGCGGCTGCAGGTAGTCGGCGGCGGTTCGCGTCGAGGTGTCGCGGTTGTCGAGCAGATCGGAGGTGATGTCCTTCAGTGCGACCACGCCGAGAAACGCGCCCGATTCGTTGGCGACATAGAGATACTTCACCGGATATTCGAGGAACACACGCGTCATGTCGTGCACGGTCGCGTTGGGCGGCACCACCGTTTGCGCCGGGCGGATCAGCTCGCGCATCTGCGTCGCGCGCAGGCGCGTGCGTTCCTGCTCTTCCTGATTGCGGCGCAGCGTGATCTCATACATCGACGTCTTGCCGATCGCCCGCGACACGAAGTACGCGACCACGCACGACAGCATCAGCGGCAGCACCACCTGGTAGCTGAGCGTCATTTCGAAGATCATCAGAATCGCCATGAGCGGCGCCTGCGTGGCGCCCGCGAGAAACGCGCCCATGCCGACCATCGCATAGGCAAAGGGCGCCGAGGTGCCGTGCGGCCACAGCGCGTGCATGCCTTGGCCGAAGAGCGAACCGACCACCGCGCCGACAAACAGCGTCGGCGTGAAGACCCCGCCCACCGCGCCCGAACCCGCGGTGGCCGCGGTGGCCACGAGCTTGAACACCAGCACGACGACGAGCGCGGTCCACGTCCAGGGCGAATGCAGGATCGAATTGACGACGCTGTAGCCGTTGCCCCAAACCTCGGGCGTCCACACGGACAGAATGCCGACCACGAGCCCGCCGAGCGCGAGCCGCGCGGGCAGCGGCAACGAGAGCTTGCGAAAGAGAGCCTTGGAGCCGTCGAGCAGCCGCAGAAACTGCGGCGCAGCCGCGCCGCACAGCAGACCGAGCGCGACGAAGAGCAGCACCTCGATGCCTGCCACCGGCGGAAACACCGGCATCTCGTACGGCGGCTTGTAGCCGGCGAACTCGCGCATCGTGATGTTGGCGACCACCGCCGCGACCACCACCGGCCCGAAACTTTCCATGGCGATGGAGCCGAGCACGATCTCCGTGACGAAGAACGCGCCCGCGATCGGCGCGTTGTACGCCGAGGTAATGCCGGCCGCCGCGCCGCACGCGACGAGCAGGCGCAGGCGCGGCGGATCGAAGTGCACCCAGCGTCCGATCAGCGAGGCCGCCAGCGCGGCAAGCTGCACCATCGGGCCTTCGCGGCCGATCGAGCCGCCGCTCGCAATCGTGAAGAGCGACGAGACGCTGCGCCAGAGGCTCAGCCTGACAGGTACCACGCCGTCGCCGATCGCTACCGCCTCCATATAGTCGACGTGATTGCATTTGTCCGCGTGACGCCGCGCGACCAGCAGCAGAAAGCCGGCGATCAGGCCGCCGGCCGCCGGCAGCCAGATGCGCACCGTCCACGGCAGGCTGCGCGCCATTTCCACGAAGCTGCCCGACTTGCCCGCCACGGCCAGTTGCAGCACCTCGATGCCCATGCGAAAGGCGATGGTTGCAAAGGCGCCGCCGACGCCGACCACCACCGACCAGACGAGCATCGTATGGGCGTCGGAAAGACGGAAAAGATCTTGAGCGCGGGTGCGCAGCTTCAGCAGGAATGAAAGCACGTCGGCGGTACTGGGCGGAAAAAGGGTTGCAAAGCGGGCACGACAACCGCCGCGCGCCCGCTGAACCAGGCGGGCGCGCGGCGGGGCGGGAACGGGGAATGACGGCGCCCGGTCAAGCCGCCGCCTTGTCGAGTTCGGGATAGTGCCGGAAGATGCACGCCTCGTTATGTTCTATGCGGCGCTCCGACTGCAGATACGCGGCGATCTTCGGTCGCTTCATCACCGCGGCGTGCAGGGCGGCGAGCCGCGGATAGTGGTCGGCGAAGCGCGCGAGCGCGCGCGGAAAGGCGTAAAGCAGTCCGTCGATCAGCTGGAACATCGAGAGGTCCACGTAGGTGAGCGAGTCGCCGACCATGAAGCCGTCTCCGGCCGGATTCTGTTTCAACACGCGCTCGAAATAGTTCATGAACTTTGGAATCCGGTTGTCGATGAAGTCATGGGCGCGCGCTCTCGCGGCGTCTTTCTGATCCTCGTAGTAGAGGCTGGATGCCAGCGGGTGATGCGTGTCGTGCGCCTCGGTCACCATGTCGGCAATGGTGAGCTGCAGCCCGTTTGCCACGTAGCGCAGGCTTTCCACAGAGGGCGCAAGGTTCAGACGCGGGCCGAGATAAAACAGGATGTTCGCCGTCTGCGAGATCACCAGGTCGCCGTCTTTCAGAAACGGCGGCGCGAACGGCGGGTAGGGTTCGTCACGGCTTTTCATGACCGCCATCATCGCGCCGGTGCCGAGACCTTCGGACGGCTCGCCGCGCGCCACTTCGACATAGTCCGCGCCGGCTTCTTCGAGTGCCAGCCTCACAAATTCGCCACGGCCTTGCAGACCGTCCCAATAGTAAAGTTCCAGGCTCATCGATCTGTCCTCATTCGGGTTGCAGGAACGTCGTGCCGAACGCGTCGCGCTGTGTACCGCATGTCGATGCACGGCGTTGCTTCTCGTGCCTCGTAGGGCGCGCTGCGTTTTTCGCACGCCAGCCAGTATGCCGCGCGGCGGCGCCGGATGCTTTCCCAAACGCACGAAACCCCGCACGCGGCGGGGTGGGTTCGAGCGCAAAGCGGTTTAGCCGAAGAGGCGCTGGACTGCCCATGTGATGCCCAGTCCGCCCGCGATCAGCCATGCATACAGGATCAAGCCGGTGGTCAATGCGCGCGGACCGGCCTGACGAATCTGCGAGACCCGCGTTTCGATGCCGAGCGCGGTCATGGCCATGGTCAACGCAAAGGTGTCGATCGTATTGAGCGTCGTGGTGGCGGCCTGCGGCAGCACGTGCAGCGAGTTGATCACGACGAAGGCGAGAAAGCCGAGCGCGAACCAGGGAATCGCGAGCTTGCCGGCATGTTGCGGATGGCCCGGCGCGCCTGCTTGCACGCCGGCGCTCGAAGCATCGCGGCGCGCCGGGCGGTTGACCCACAAGCCGACCACGAGCAGCACCGGCACGAGCAGCATGACGCGAGTCATCTTGACGATGGTGGCGATATGCGTCGCCTCCGGGCTCACATTGCTCGCGGCGCCAACCACCTGCGCCACCTCGTGGATCGTGCCGCCGAAGAAAAGCCCAGCGCCGACCGTGTCGAGATGCAGCCAGCCCGCGTTGAAGAGCACCGGGTAGAGGAACATGGAAAGCGTGCCGAACAGCACGACGCTGCCCACCGCCATCGCGCTTTTGTGCGGTTTGGATTGCAGCGTCGACTCGAAGGCCAGCACGGCCGCGGCGCCGCAGATGGCACTGCCCGCCGCAGTGAGAAGTGCCGTGTCGCGGTCGAGCTTCATGATTTTCATGCCCGCCCACGTGCCGATCCCAAGCGTGCTCACGACGATCAGCACCGACTCCGCAAGCCCGGGCAAGCCGACCTGGGCGATTTCCTGGAGGCTCACGCGCAGCCCGAAGAACGCGACCGCGATGCGCAGCAACTTGCGCGCGGAAAAATTGACGCCGGCCGCCCAGCTTGCCGGCATGCCGTCGCGCAGGGCGTTGCCGTAAATCGCACCGGCCACGATGCCGACGATCAACGGGCTCAAGCCGAGGCCGGCAATGGCCGGCATTTCAGCGATCCGCGTGACGGCGGCGGCGAAGAGGGCGACGAACAGAATGCCATTGAGCTGGCCGCGGGCGGACGATGCTTCGGCAGTGGTGGTAGTAAGGCGGGCGGTGGTCATGGTGGCAGGCTTCGCGACTGACGGGATTCGATGGGTCTAATCCTAAATTAGATATATGAATATGAAAAATCGTGATTTAGAATGGAAACTATCCGTTTGGCCGATAGTTTGATGAGATGACCCCGGATCAACTTATAACGTTTGCTGCTGTCGCCGAGCATCTGAACATCAGTCGCGCCGCGCTGGCGCTGCATCTGTCGCAGCCGGCGGTGTCCGGACAGCTGCGCCAGCTGCAGGACGAGTTCGGGGAGCCGCTTTACCAGCGCGACGGGCGCGGCGTGCGGCTGACGCCGGCGGGGGAGCAATTGGCGCAGTACGCGGCGCGGCTGCGCGACACGTGGCGGCAGGCGCACGCGTACCGCGACGCGCTGCGCGGCCTCGAACACGGCACGCTGCGGATCGGCGCGACCACTACGCCCGCCAGCTACCTGCTGCCGTATCTGCTCGCGGATTTTCACAGGCGGTATCCGGAAGTCGCGCTGCATACCGTCGACGGGAATACCACCGACATCGTCGGTGCGCTCGGTTCCGTGGACATCGCGCTGATCGAGGGGCCGGTGGGCACGGACCTGCCGCCCGACACGGCCGTGCACGCCTGGCGGGAGGATGAAATCGTGGCGATCATGCCGCGCTCGCATCGGCTCGCGGGGGGTGGGGAAGTGGGAGCTGCGGGACGCGGGAAAGGAGGCGAAGGACGTGAGCGAGGCGGACGAGGCGAGGGCGGCGGACGAGGCGAGGGAGGCGGACGAGGCGAGGGACGCCACGGCGGCCAAGGCGGCCAAGCCTCCGGCCTTGACCTCGCCGCGCTCGGCGCCGAGTCGCTGATCGTGCGCGAGGCCGGTTCGGGCGTGCGGCAGATCGTCGAGCGCGCGTTCGCCCGCGCGGGCGTGCCGATGCGAGTGGCGCTGGAAATTGCCGGCGTCGAGGGCGTGAAGGAAGCCGTGCGGGCAGGCATGGGCATCGGCTTCGTCTCGGCGATGTCGATGCGCCATGAGAACGGTGCGTTGCGCGTGTTTTCTCTGGCTCCGCAGCCGCTGACGCGTCGGCTCTCGATCGTCGTCCCGCACGCAGGCACGCCGTCGCGCGCGGTGCAGCAGTTTCTGACAATGTGTCTCGCAGAGGGGGCCTAAAGCTTGCACGCCCCAACGTTGGCCCAGGTGCAACTTCGCCGGCCGCCGCCTGGGGATTTCCACTATGGCGTCCCGCCCGGACGCAGGCGCACTATTCGGACATCGCAAGCGCTTCGGCGCTTTTTTGAAATTCGTTTTTGGAACCGGTTCCAAACGGCGAATAGACGAAGAAACGGTAGCGAGACATGACAAATGCAGTGGAAGTAGCCATCGTCGCGAGCGCCTTCGGCGCGGACGCCGTGCGCACGGCCGGTCATCGAAAGTGGGCGGAGGCGAGCCGGCGCGCCGGGGCTGCCGGTTTCGAAGTGCGTCGCGAATTGTTCGGCTACGAGGCGGACGCCGCGCCGACGCGCCTCGCCGGCTTGGGTGCGGACATTGCGCAGCTCGGCTTATGGTCGGTGTACTCGACCCCGGCGTCGCTCTATACGGCAGACGGGCAGCTCGACGCCGCCGCGCTGCGCCGCGCGCTCGACGAAGCCGCCGCGCTCGGTGCGCGCTTCGTGAAGCTTCAACTAGGCGGTTTTGCCGACCACGCGGACGGCGATGCGATCGCCGGGCAGTTGAAAGGTGCAAACGTGCGGCTCGTCGTCGAAAACGGGCAACTGACGCAGGGCGGCTCGCTGCATCAGTTCGTTGGCCTCTTCGATACATTGAAGCGCGACGGTCACGCGGACCTGCTCGGCATGACTTTCGATGTCGGCAACTGGGCGTGGTGCGGTGTGCGGGCGCTCGACGCAGCCGTGGCGCTCGCGCCTTACGTCGAGTACATGCATTGCAAGATCGCTGCGGGCGAGGGCGCACGCCGTTTCGCCACCGCGCCCGCCGCCGACGACGCCCGTTTCGCCGCCGTGCTCGAGCGGCTGCCGCGTGGCGTGCCCCGCGGCATCGAGTTTCCGCTCGACGCGGCCGCCATCCACGACGATGCCACGCGGCGCGTCGCCTGGCTCGCGGCGGCGTGAGCAGCGAGCCGAGCCGCTGCATCGGGAGCGCCGGCAGGAGATACGCGCGAGCGACGCAACTGCGACCGCAGCAATCGCAATGAGCGCATGAGGCGCAACGAGTGCAACGATTGCAGTAAGGAGCGCGTCACGGAGCGCGCTGAGCATCGAACACAGCCGGCGCAGCACTTGGCACGCCGACAACCGCATCACAGACAGCGGCAGCCCCGACGCCCAGGCAGGAGCAACCCATGACTCACCAAGGCACAGCATTGGACATCATCACCTACGGCGAAGCCATGGCCATGTTCGTGGCCGCCGAAACGGGCCCCCTCGCGGGCGTCGGCCAGTTTACGAAACGCATTGCGGGCGCGGACCTGAACGTCGCGATCGGCCTCGCGCGGCTCGGCTTCAAGGTCGGCTGGATGAGCCGCGTCGGCAACGACTCGTTCGGCCAGTACGTGCGCGACACCTTGACGAGGGAAGGCATCGACCAGCGCTGCGTGAGTACCGACGAGCGCTACCCGACCGGCTTCCAGTTGAAGTCGAAGACCGACGACGGCAGCGATCCCGCCGTCGAATATTTTCGCCGCGGCTCGGCGGCGAGCCACCTGTCGGTTGCCGATTACTCCGCGGACTATGTGCTGCCGGCGCGTCATCTGCACCTGACCGGCGTCGCGCCGGCCATCTCCGCGAGCTCGCGGGACCTCGCGTTCCATCTGGCACGTGAGATGCGCGCAGCCGGAAAGACGATTTCGTTCGACCCGAATCTGCGCCCGACGCTGTGGCCCTCGCGCGCCGCGATGGTCGAGGGTCTCAACGCGCTCGCCGCGCTCGCCGACTGGGTGCTGCCCGGCATCGGCGAGGGCGAGATTCTGACCGGCTACACGCAGCCCGAGGACATCGCTGGCTTCTATCTGGAGCGCGGCGCGCGCGGCGTAATCGTCAAGCTCGGCGCTGCGGGCGCGTATTTCCGCACCGCCGACGGCACTGCCGCCGTGATCGCCGGCCAGCCGGTCGCGAACGTCGTGGATACGGTCGGCGCGGGCGATGGTTTCGCCGTCGGCGCGATCAGCGCGCTGCTCGAGGGCAAGCCGCTGGCGGAGGCGGTCGCACGCGGCAACCGCATCGGCGCGCTGGCGATTCAGGTGATCGGCGATTCGGAAGGCTTGCCGAGCCGTGCCGAACTCGACGCGCTGGAGCGCGCCGATCCGGCAAGCGTCGCGCAGGCGGCCTGAGGCGTCGTCAAGCGGCGCCGCCTTGCGGCGGCGCGCATTCATCACAGCAAGAGCGCTCACCAGCGAAGCAAAGCGAGGCACAAGCCACGCAGAAGCCACGCAAAAGCGCCGCACAAGCCCCATTCATCATTGTTCCGGGAAGCCCGTAAAGGAGACACCCCATGACCTCATCTCTCGCGATCCGCCGCTGGTGGACGATCATGCCGATCGTCTTCATCACCTACAGCCTCGCTTATCTCGACCGCGCGAACTACGGTTTCGCGGCGGCCGCCGGCATCAACCAGGACCTCGGCATCAGCAAGGGACTGTCGTCGCTGATCGGCGCGCTGTTTTTCCTCGGCTATTTCTTCTTCCAGATTCCCGGCGCGATCTACGCCGAACGCCGCAGCGTCAAGAAGCTCGTGTTCTGGAGCCTCGTTCTGTGGGGCGGCTGCGCGGCGCTGACCGGCATGGTCAACAACATTCCTTCGTTGATGGTGATCCGCTTCGTGCTCGGCGTGGTCGAGGCCGCGGTGATGCCGGCGATGCTCATCTTCATCAGCAACTGGTTCACGAAGAGCGAGCGCTCGCGGGCCAACACGTTCCTGATTCTCGGCAATCCGGTGACGGTGCTGTGGATGTCGGTCGTGTCCGGTTATCTCGTGCACTCGTTCGGCTGGCGCAACATGTTTATCGCCGAAGGCGTGCCCGCGATTCTGTGGGCCGTGTGCTGGTGGTTCATCGTCAAGGACAAGCCGCAGCAGGTCACCTGGCTCACGCAGCAGCAGAAAGACGATCTCGCCGAAACGCTGCGCGCGGAGCAGGCCGCGATCAAACCGGTGCGCAATTACGGCGAGGCGTTCCGCTCGTCGGCGGTGGTCAAGCTGTGTGCGCAGTACTTCTGCTGGAGCATCGGCGTGTATGGTTTCGTGCTGTGGCTACCGTCCATCCTGAAGAACGGCTCGACGCTCGGCATGGTCGCAACCGGCTGGCTGTCGGCGCTGCCGTATCTTGCTGCGACCATCGCGATGCTTGCAGCCTCGTGGGCATCGGATAAACTCAACCGCCGTAAAGTGTTCGTCTGGCCGTTCCTGCTGATCGGCGCGATCGCGTTCGCGGCGTCGTATGCGCTCGGCGGCACGCATTTCTGGCTCTCGTATGCGTTGCTCGTGATCGCGGGCGCCGCCATGTACGCACCGTACGGCCCGTTCTTCGCGATCGTGCCGGAGCTGCTGCCGAAGAACGTCGCGGGCGGCGCGATGGCGTTGATCAACAGCATGGGCGCGCTCGGTTCGTTCGTCGGCTCGTATGTGGTCGGCTATCTGAACGGCGCGACGGGAAACCCAGCGGCATCATATGCGTTCATGAGCGTGGCGCTGCTCGCCGCGGTCATCCTGACGCTGATCGTCAAACCGCAGCAGCAGACGGCGCATGCGGGGCACGCGCTCGCCACACCGTTGCAAGGAAAATAAGCTGATGAAGAAGATCGTCGCGTGGAAGTCGCTGCCTGAGGACGTGCTCGCGTATCTGCAACAGCATGCCGACGTCGTGCAGGCGGATCCCGCCCGCCATGATTCGTTCGTCGCCGCCTTGCGCGAGGCGGACGGCGGCATCGGCGCGAGCGTCAGGATCACCCCGGCCATGCTCGAGGGCGCGACGCGGCTCAAGGCGCTCTCGACGATCTCCGTCGGCTTCGATCAGTTCGACGTGGCCGATCTCACGCGGCGCGGCATCGTGCTCGCGCACACGCCCGACGTGTTGACGGAATCCACCGCGGACACGGTGTTTTCGCTCATCCTCGCGTCCGCGCGCCGGGTCGTCGAACTCGCCGAATGGGTGAAGGCGGGGCACTGGCAGCGCAGCATCGGCCCTGCGCAATTCGGCGTGGACGTGCAGGGCAAGACGCTCGGTATCGTGGGTCTCGGGCGCATTGGCGGCGCGGTCGCGCGGCGCGCCGCGCTCGGCTTCAACATGCGGGTGCTGTACACGAACCGCAGCGCGAATCCCGAGGCGGAAGCCGCTTACGGCGCGCGCCGCGTCGAGTTGCCGGAACTGCTCGCCAGCGCCGACTTCGTCTGTCTGCAAGTGCCGCTCACCGCGCAAACGCGGCATCTGATCGGCGCGCGTGAACTCGCGTCGATGAAGAAAAGCGCCATTCTGATCAATGCGTCGCGCGGCGCGATTGTCGACGAAGAGGCGCTCATCGAGGCGCTCGGCAACGGCACGATTCACGGCGCGGGTCTCGACGTGTTCGAGCAGGAGCCGCTTGCCGCCGACTCGCCGCTGCTGAAAATGGCGAACGTGGTCGCTTTGCCGCACATCGGCTCGGCGACGCACGAGACGCGTCATGCGATGGCGCGCAACGCGGCGGAAAATCTCGTCGCGGCGCTCGCCGGCACGCTCACGACGAACATCGTCAATCGCGACGTGCTGCAACGGTGAGGAGCATGGCGATGAAGCGTGTGCCGCACGGGTGCTGTGACAGGCATGGCAGGGCGAACCTTGGGTGCGCATCATGAGCGCTACGCCGACGTCCCGAAGCGCGCCGCGCCGCGCGACGATCACCGACGTCGCGCGCGAAGCCGGCACCGGCAAGACCAGCATCTCGCGCTATCTGAACGGCGAGATGAGTGCGCTGTCGCCGGAGTTGCGCGCGCGCATCGAGGCGGCGATCGAGCGGCTCGACTATCAGCCCAATCAGATGGCGCGCGGCTTGAAGCGCGGGCGCAACCGGCTGATCGGCATGCTGCTCGCCGATCTGACGAATCCTTATACCGTCGAGGTGCTGCAGGGCGTCGAGGCCGCCTGCCACGCGCTCGGCCTGATGCCGCTCATCTGCCACGCGGCGAACGAAGTGGAAATGGAGCGGCGCTATCTGCAGCTGCTCACCACATATCGCGTGGAAGGCGTGATCGTCAATGCGCTCGGCGTGCGCGAGGAAACGCTGCGGCCGGTGGGCGGCGGCGGGATTCCGGCGGTACTGGTCGACCGTTCCGTCGATGGGCTCGTCGCGGATATCGTCGGGCTCGACAACCGCGCGGCGGCGGAGCTGGGCACGCGGCATTTGCTCGAGCGCGGGTTTCGCGACATCTGGTTCGTCGTGCAGCCGTTCGAGCAGGTGAGTTCGCGCCGGCTGCGCGAGGCGGCGTTTCGCGAGACGATGCGAGCGCAGGCGGGCGCGCGGACGCAGGCTGGCTCGGGCGGCGCCGACGGCGACGGTGGCGTCGCTCGAGGCCATACCCTCGTGCTCAATCTCGCCGATGCCGCGCAAACCGAAGAGAGCCTCGCGGAGCTGGACCGCGCGATCGAGGCGGCCAACGTGACGACTGCGACCAAGGCGAAGGAGGCGGTCGATGCCGCCGGTCACCCCGCAGGCGCGCCCGGCAATGCGTCGCGGGTTGCGGTGTTCGCCGCCAACGCACCGGTCGCGCTGCGTCTTGCGCTGCATCTGAAAGCGCGTTACGGCGCCGCCTGGCAGACGCGCGTGGCGCTGCTTTCCATCGACGATCCCGATTGGGCCGAACTGACCGGCATCACGACGATCCGTCAGCCCACTTACGACATCGGCTATCGCGCGGTCGAGTTTTTGCATGAGCGCATCGAGGGCGTGCAGACTTCGGCACGCGATTGTCTGCTGCCCGGCGAGCTGATGGTGCGCGCGTCGACAGCGAGCTGAGCGGATAAGCCAAGCACGCGGTGGCCGACAGGGCCGCCGCGCGTGGCCCACAGTCAGGCTACGCTTTGTAGTCGTGCAAGCTTCACGTCCCATTTCCCCGCGATCTGCGATCATTCGGCCTGCGGCGCGCAGCCGGTGCGCGCCGGTTATCGCAAGGAAACCCATGGTCGTTGCACCGCTTACCCTGTCGAGCCTCGCGCTTGCGACGCTGCTCGTCGCCGCTTTGCCTTTTCTCCTTTACCGCCGCCTGCGCCGGCCGCTCGCACTCGAGCCGCGCGCCGCGATTGCCGGTATCGCCGTTTTCGCGCTGTTCGCCATGATTTTCGAGCGCGCGCTGAACGATTATGTGCTGCATCGGAATGAGGCGACGGCGACCTTGCTGTCGCATCCGTTCGCTTTCGTCGTGTACGGCGCGCTGATTGCGGGCATCTGCGAGGAAGTGGGCCGGTTCATCGGCATGCGGCTTCTGATGAAGCGCGCTGCGGCACGCGCGGCAGGCAAGCCCGCCTCCGTACCCGCAGCCGCGCGCACGGATGACGGCACGGCGCTTGCCTACGGCCTCGGGCATGGCGGCGCGGAAGCGTGGCTCGTCGGCGTGCTGGTGCAGATTCAGTGGATCCTGTTCGCGGTGTTCGAAAACCGCGGCCAGCTCGACAGCTATCTGAGCAATCTGCCGAGCGAATCCGTGATGCGCATCCATTTGATACTCGCGAGCCTGACGCCGCAGACAGCCGGCATTTTCGCGCTCGAACGGGTGGCCGCGCTGGTGTTTCAGATCGGCTTGTCGGTGCTCATGTGGCGCGGCTTGCGGGCCGGCTGGCGCGCGATCCTGCCGCTCGCGATCGCATTGCACGCGCTCGTCGACGTGCCCGCCGCGCTGTTCCAGGCGCAGCTCGTGCCGCTCGCGACCGTCGATGCGCTCTATGCGCTCGGCGCCGTCGTCGTGGCGGGGCTGCTCGTCAAGGCGTTCCGGCGTCCTCAGTTGGATCGCGCGACAGAAACGCCTCGCTAGCGAAATCGCCGGGGTGGCGGCCTTGCGGCAGGTGCCTTCATGGCCGCTGTTTTACAATCGGCGGCCTGCCACCGCATGCCTATCACTTTCGGCACATCCATGGAAGCTTACCAATACGACTGCGCGAGTCCCGAGTTCGAAGAGCTGGCGCGCGTCATCAGCGATCTTTTTCCCGAGCAGACGCAGTTCATCCAGCGCGCGGCCGAAGACGGCACGCCCACGCTCGCGATCCACTGGGTAGCGATGCGTTTCGGCGCCACCGCACGGCGCATCGTGATGACGGTGGAGATCGCACCGGCCGCGCTCGCGCGCTACCGGGCGTTGCCCGCGCGGCTGCGTGGCCGCAGCTTTGCGGTGCTGCGCGCGTATGTCGAGGCCAGCATCGGCTCGCTGGAAGAGCAGTATGCGAACGGCGAGGCGGTGCCGCGCGAAGTCACCGTCGATCTCGGCGACGAATTCGCGTGACGGCGCCTCAATCGGCGAAGCGGTAAACCTTGGCGAAGCGGGCGGCCTGCACGACGCCGTAATCGCCGGGCGCGTACTGCATGATCCAGTCGCCCGCGGCGCCGCGCAGCACGTCGCCGCCGCTCGCCGAGCGGGCCAGTGAAAACGCTTCGTGCATCTGTTTCGCGAGCACGACGGCAGGGCGGTTGCGATACGCGCCGGGCTCGCCGTGCGCGAGTGTTGCGTCGGCGGGAACATATTTGGCGTCGAAGCGTTCGCGCGACACGACCCAGCGGTCGCCGGTCGAGCCGGTGATCAGCGCGTCGCCCGGCAAATAGCGGTTCGGGCCTTCCAGGCTCATCAGTTCGCCTGGCGTGGCGGCGAATTCGACGGTGACCGTTTCGTCTTTGACGACGCGCCGGGCGGCGGCGTCCTGGCTCAGGTCGAGGTTTTTCAGGTCGTTCATGAAGCGGGCAGAGGGTGTGTTGACGGCGGCGTCGTGACGTGGCGTCACCGAGCGCGGACCAGCATCATGCCAGATTGCACCTTGCGAAGCGGCTGTTTTGCGGCGCGCTGCATAGCGATGTCCACGCATGCGAAGGGCAGCGAAGGGCAGCGAAGGGCAGCGAAATACAACACGGCACGGCACGGCACAGCGAAGTGCGGCACGGCGCCCGAACGCCGCGCGCCGCCGCAAGCATCATGCAATGCGGCGCGCACGCGGTGTCTTACGGCTTCACCGTCGCATCGCTGGCCGGCGCCGGCGCCGCCTTGCCGCCCTTGGTCCTGCCATGCTGACGATGCCCGCCCTCTGCACCGCCGTCGCGCCGGAACGTGGTATCCGCGAGTTTCTTCTGTTCGGGCGAGAAGCTGTTGTAGAGCGGATCGAACGCGTCCACCAGCTTCTTCATGCCGTCGGCATGCGCCTGCGCGATGGTCGCATACTGCTTCATGTCGTCCAGTGCGGACACATTGGTGGCGGCGCGGCGTTCCCTGAAGAGCTCACCCATTGTCTGGCCGTTGCCGCGCATCACGTCGGCGAAGGCCTTCCATTGCGATTCCTGCTCCGGCGTGATCTTCAACTGCGAATGCAGATAGGCGATGCGGTCTTCGACGTTGCGCTCGTGTCCGCTCTTCGCGGCGGGCGCGGACGCCGCCGTGCCCGAGGGCGCCGCAGCGGGTGCCGAAGCTTGTGCGAATGCGCCGCTCATCGCGACTGAACAGGCCAGCAAGGCTAGTGCTTTTTTCATCGAAACTCCTGATGTCTATTCGAATTAAGACGGATTGGAATAGGGCGTGCGGCGAGCGGCGTGCGGCGAGCGGTCGCCTCTCTCGCGCCGGGTGGTGCGCCAGTTGACGCGCGGCGGCGCCGTCATGGCGGATCGCTCGATCCAGCCGTCGGCGCTATTAGTATCACGATATCCCTACAATGCGGCTCTGGTGCGACAAACGCTTACAACAGAAACGAACAGGAAAAAAGCGGGTGGATAAATTCGTCAGCATGGAGATTTTCGTGGCCGTGGTCGAGGCGGGCAGTCTCACGGCGGCGGCGGAGCGTTTCGACATTTCGTCCGCGATGGTCGGCAAGCACATCCGGTCGCTCGAAAGCCGGCTCGGCACGCGCCTGCTCACACGCACCACGCGCCGGCAGAGCCTGACGGAGATCGGCCGGCAATACTACGAGCAGTGCCGGCGCATTCTCGCCGACGTGAAGGACGCCGAGTCGCTCGCCGAGGCCATGGCGGCGGCGCCGCGCGGCGTGCTGAAGGTGACGGTGCCGCTCACCTACGGCGTCGAGGTTTTCTCGCCCGCCATGACCGACTACCTGAGCGCGTGGCCCGAAGTCACGCTGGAGCTCGATCTCTCGAACCGGGTGACCGATCTCGTCGAAGAGGGTTTCGACGCCGCCGTGCGCATCGGCCATTTGCCGGATTCGAGTTTTGTCGCGCGGCCTTTGAAGCCGTACCGCATGCGGGCCTGCGCGTCGCCGGCGTATCTTGCGCGCGTGGGCATTCCGCGCACGCCGGCCGACCTTGCGCATCACGAATGTCTCGGCTTTCTGCATTGGGGCCGCGAAGGCATCTGGCGCCTCGGTAACGAAAGCGCCGCGGAAAACCCGTTGCGCGCCGGGCGCTTTCGCGCGAACAACGGTCAGGCGCTGAAGGTCGCCGCGTTGCGCGGTTTTGGGCTCGTGTTGCAGCCCGAGGCACTGCTCGCCCGCGAGATCGCGAGCGGAGAACTCGTTTCCGTGCTCGAAGAGCATTTGCCGGAAGGGGCGCCCGTGCATCTCGTCTATCCGCGCGACCGGCGCGCCACGCCCAAGCTGACCAGTTTCATCGACTTCGTGATCGAGCGCTTCGGCGCCTGACGACCCGCCGCCGCGCACCGAAGACGCGCGATAATCCGCACCACTGCGACCATTCTTTCTTCCTTCGATGAGACCTCCGCGCCTCGACCAACTCGACGATCTCGACCGCAACCTCGTGGCTCTGCTGCAGGCCAACGCGCGCGAAAGCGTCGCCAATCTCGCGCGCCAGCTCGATGTCGCGCGCACCACCGTGATCGCGCGCATCGCGCGGCTCGAACGCAGCAATGTGATCGCGGGCTACAGCGTGCGGCTCGGCCAGGACGTGCTCGATTCCAGCATCTATGCGTACGTGGGCATCATCATCGCGCCCAAACATGGACCCGCGGTGCAAAAGCGCCTCGGCAAGATGCCCGAGGTCCAGCTGCTGTGCGCGGTGAGCGGCGAGTTCGATTACGTCGCCTGGCTGCGCGCGGATTCGCCCGACCGTCTGAACGATCTGCTCGACCAGATCGGCGGGATGGAGGGCGTCGAGCGGACCACGACCTCGATCATTCTCGCGCGCAAGATCGACCGCGGCATGGTGTGATTTGCGTGGCCTGTCAGCATGATTTTGAGGCGGTTTCGACGTTTCGTCGGCATGGCTCGTCGAAACGTCGAAGGTGCTGGTCATTAGGCAGCATTTTGCGCGTATGAACTGATTTTGCTTTTCCCTACACTGTCGATCGAGGGTTCAGCCCGCCGCGCGCCGCCGTCCGTGGCGGCGCACTTGAAGCTGGAGACAGCGCACGAATCAAACCGGAGGAGGCGCTCCCGCGCTCACTCAGGTCGACAAAGGAGAAGAACATGAAAGTTGCCATCGTTGGTGCCGGTCTCATCGGTCACACCATTGCCCATATGCTGCGCGAGACGGGCGATTACGACGTCGTCGCATTCGACCGCGACCAGCACGCGCTCGACAAGCTCGCCGCGCAGGGCATTGCGACGCGCCGCGTGGACTCCGCCGATGCCGCCGCGCTGCGTGCCGCGATTCAGGGTTTCGATGCCCTCGTCAACGCGCTGCCGTATTACCTGGCGGTGAGCGTGGCGGCCGCGGCGAAGGGCGCGGGCGTGCATTACTTCGACCTCACCGAGGACGTGCGCGCGACGCATGCGATCCGCGCGATCGCCGACGACGCCGAGCACGCGTTCATGCCGCAGTGCGGTCTGGCGCCGGGCTTCATCGGCATTGCCGCGCACGAACTCGCAAACCGCTTCACGGAAATTCGCGACGTCAAGATGCGCGTCGGCGCGCTGCCGCAATTCCCCACCAACGCGCTGAAGTACAACCTGACGTGGAGCGTGGACGGGCTCATCAACGAATATTGCCAGCCTTGCGAAGCGATTCGCGACAGCCGCACGCAGTGGGTGCAGCCGCTCGAAGGCCTCGAACATTTTTCGCTCGACGGCACCGAGTACGAAGCTTTCAACACCTCCGGCGGGCTCGGCACGCTGTGCGAAACGCTGTCGGGCCGCGTCGAATCGCTCGATTACAAGTCGGTCCGCTATCCGGGCCACCGCAATCTGATGCAATTCCTGCTCGAAGACCTGCGTCTTTCCAGCGACCGCGATACGCTCAAGAGCATCATGCGCCGCTCGGTGCCGGCCACCGCGCAGGACGTGGTGCTCGTGTTCATCACCGTGAGCGGCATGCGCGACGGGCAACTGGTGCAGGAAGTGTTCACCCGCAAGATTTTCGCAAAGACCGTCTGCGGCGTGCCGATGAGCGCGATCCAGATCACCACCGCAGGCGCGATGTGCGCGGTGCTGGATCTGTTCCGCGAAAAGAAGCTGCCGCAACGCGGCTTCGTGCGTCAGGAGCAGGTGTCGTTGCGCGAGTTTCTCGGCAACCGCTTCGGCCAGCTTTACGAAGGGCAGACGCTGGCGTCGCTGCAAACGGCGGCGACCGTCTGAGGAAGCCTCGCCGCGCAAACGGACAACGCCCCGCATGCGGGGCGTTTTTCATGCGGCTTCTTGCCTCGCGCAATCAGACAGGCAACGGCGGCGTGATGCCCGAAGCCGCTTGCCGCTCGCCGACGATACGCGCGAGCAGCGCGTCGTGATCCGCCGCGGCCGGTGCGGTGTTGTCGAACATCAGCAGGTCGTTGCACATGTCGCCGCTCGGCACGAAGCGCCGCTGACGGTATTCGTCCCAATGCGCAAGCTTGTAGGCGTCGTTCGGATTGCCGCGTGCGACGATCCGCCGGTGCGCCGTTTCTTCCGACACATACACCCACACCACACGCACGCTGACGTCTTCGCCAACGCCGAGCCACGCGCGATCGAACAGCCGCCGTTCGCGGACTTCGCGCGACAGCGGCCCGACCACCAGCGCGCTGACGCCGACTTCGAGATTGTCGCGCGCGGTATCGATCAGGCCGCGATACTCCGGCTCGCGCAGATGCTCGAGGAAAAGCGGGCTGTCGCGATCGTTCGGGTCGCCCGTCAGCATGCCCATTGCCGCGGCGCTGTAGCCGCCGTAGAGGGTGTCCTTGTCGAGCAGACAGAACGGTGAGGCGGTTGCCTTCATCAGCGGACCGATCAGTTTTTTTGCCAGCGTGGTCTTGCCGGTGCCCGCATGACCGCAAATAAAAACGAGGCGGCTCACGAGCGATTGTCCTTTGCAAGAACCGTCGCGCAATGCGACTCACGCGCGCGCTTGCCGGTGCTCCGGGTGAAATGCCACATGGCGGTCTCCTTGCCGTTGTCCTTTGCACCGATCATGAAGAAGAAGCGGGTGACGCGCAAGAGCGTGCGGCGGGCAGCACTCAACGCCTGCCTCCCGAACGCGCACGCTCGTCACGGCGCGGCCTTTCGCGGCCTTTAACAATTCGATACATGAGAGCCGCCCGCAGCCCTTAACATGACGGTTGCATATTCCATTCATGCAGAGGGGCCGAGCCAGCCGCGCATGCGCCGGCAGGCGGGCCGCTCCGTTGCGCTTTCAGGGTAACCAACATGCTGATCAATTGCGCCGCCTATCAGGACGGCCGGAAGCTGGCAGACATCGACATCGATAGCATCAGCGACTACGTCGCGCGGCCCGAATGTTTCGTGTGGGTCGCGCTGAAAGATCCCGCCCCCGGCGAACTCGCGGTGATGAAGCACGAGTTCGGTCTGCACGACCTCGCGATCGAGGACGCGCAAAACGGTCACCAGCGCCCGAAGATCGAGGAGTACGGCGAGTCGCTGTTCGCGGTCATGCACACGGTCGAGATGGACGAAGACGGCGAACTGCTGATCGGCGAGGTGGACGTCTTCGTCGGCGCGAACTATGTGCTCTCAGTGCGGCGCGGCACGCGCGCGGGCTTTACGAACGTGCGGGCGCGCTGCGAGCGCGAGCCGCAATTGCTGAAGGCCGGCTCGGCCTTCGTGCTGTATGCGCTCGCCGACGACATCGTCGACCGCTATTTCCCGATCATCGAGGCGGTGAACACCGAGATCGAAGCGATCGAAGACCGCATTTTCGAGCGCAACAACTCGGCGGCGTCGCGCGCGATCATTCAGGACCTGTACTCGCTCAAGCGCCGCCTCGTGATTCTGCAGCATCACATCGCGCCGCTGCAGGAAGCGCTCAGCAAGCTCACGGGCGGCCGCATTCCGAGCGTCTGCGAAGGCATGCAGGCTTACTTTCGGGATGTTTACGACCACCTCGAGCGGATCGTGCGGATCATCGACGGCCGTCGCGAAATGGTGGTGACGGCGGTCCAGGTCAACCTGGGCATGATTTCGCTCGCGGAAAACGAAGTGACCAAACGGCTCGGTTCGTTCGCCGCGCTGTTCGCGGTGCCGACCATGATCGCGGGCATCTACGGCATGAATTTCCAGAACATTCCGGAACTGCATTTCCAGTACGGCTATCCGCTGTGCCTCGCCATCATGCTGAGCGTCGACCTCGTTCTCTACTGGCGGTTTCGCAAGGCCGGCTGGCTCTGAGCGCGAGGCCGCGTTCGGCCGCCCGTCCCGCTTGCACGCGACGCAATAACAGTCCAGCATAGGCGGCCCGCCGACGGCAGACATTGCAGTCGGCGGCAGAACCGTCACGCGTGAACGAGGCGAGGACCCATTGCCACCATCTTCTGCCACAGCGCACGCCGGCGTGCCGCATTTTTTGCGCGCCGGTGCACTGCAACACTGCAAATCGTTGACAGTCTGGTCAAGATGCGCTGAGAATGAGTCCCGCAAACGTTTGCGCGTAACTAAAAATACGGCTCGACCTGAGCCCGACAAACCCAGGAGATATGCATGAGCAATCGCATTCGCCGCCGCATCGTGGCGGCCGCAATCCTCGCCACCGCTAGCGCCGCCTTGCCGTTTTCCGCCGCCTATGCTCAGACGGCGCCTGCCCACAAGCCGAAAGTCGCGCTCGTGATGAAGTCGCTCGCCAATGAGTTCTTCCTCACCATGGAAAACGGCGCGAAGGACTACCAGAAGCACAACGCCGCGAAGTTCGACCTGATCACGAACGGCATCAAGGACGAAACGGACACGGCCAACCAGATCCGCATCGTCGAGCAGATGATCGTGTCGAAGGTCGACGCAATCGTGCTGGCCCCGGCCGACTCGAAGGCGCTCGTGCCGGTCGTCAAGAAGGCGGTGGACGCGGGCATCATTGTCGTGAATATCGACAACCGGCTCGACCCGGAAGTGCTCAAGTCGAAGGATCTGAACGTGCCGTTCGTCGGGCCGGATAACCGCAAGGGCGCGCAAAAGGTCGGCGACTACCTCGCGAAGAAGCTGAAGGCGGGCGACGAGGTCGGCATTATCGAGGGCGTCTCGACCACGACGAACGCACAGCAGCGCACGGCGGGCTTCAAGGATGCGATGCAGGCAGTCGGCGCGAAGGTGGTGTCGGTGCAGTCGGGCGAATGGGAAATCGACAAGGGCAACGCGGTGGCGTCCGCCATGCTCAACGAGTACCCGAACCTGAAGGCGCTGCTCGCGGGCAACGACAACATGGCGATCGGCGCGGTTTCCGCAGTGCGCGCGGCCGGCAAGCAGGGCAAGGTCTACGTGGTCGGCTACGACAACATCAACGCGATCAAGCCGATGCTCAAGGACGGCCGCGTGCTCGCCACCGCCGACCAGTATGCCGCCAAGCAGGCCGTGTTCGGTATCGATACCGCACTGAAAGCCCTGAGCGAGCACAAGAAGCAGTCGGAGCTGTCGGGCGTGGTTGAAACGCCGTGCGATCTGGTGACCAAATAAGGGTGACCAAATAAGGGTGACTAAATAAGCGTGACCCAATAAGGGTGACGAGACAGGAGTGGTGAAACAGGCGCGTCGCTGCAGGCATCGCCTTGACCATCACTCGCAAAGGGCGCGCGGATTCGCGCCGCGTCAAACCGCGAATCCGCGCCTACTATTCAATGAGCGCTCAATAGCCGCTCAAGAATCCCGGCGGGCCGCCGTTATTCCAGAGGTAAGCGTCATGACGGCGGCCGCGCGATGAGGAGAGCGCAGCCATAGCGCCTGCGCATTCCGCGCATTTGGGCCGGCATTGACCGCGCGGCGCCGGCGCCGCCTTGTTCGAGTGAATCGTGCGAGGCGCGCTTCGCGCCGTGAAACAGGATCGCGATGGATTCAATCGACCACGACGCCTTGCCTGCCGTGCTGTCCGTCAGCGGCATCGGCAAGACCTATGCCGAACCGGTGCTCGCCGACGTGTCCTTGTCGTTGCGCGCCGGCGAGGTATTGGCGCTCACCGGCGAGAACGGCGCCGGCAAGAGCACGCTGTCCAAGATTATCGGCGGACTCGTCGAGCCGACCGCGGGCACCATGCGGCTCGCGGGCGAGCCGTACGCGCCGGCGAGCCGCACCGAAGCGGAGGCGCTCGGCGTGCGCATGGTCATGCAGGAGCTGAACCTGCTGCCGACGCTCTCGGTGGCCGAGAATCTGTTTCTGAACCGCTTGCCGCGCGCGGGCGCTTTCAGCTTCGGCTGGATCGACCGCCGCAAGCTGCGTGAAGACGCGCGTCACGCGATGGCGCAAGTCGGGCTCGACGCGATTGACCCCGACACGCTCGTGGGCGAGCTCGGCATCGGCCATCAGCAGATGGTGGAGATCGCGCGCAATCTGATCGACGACTGCCGCGTGCTGATCCTCGACGAGCCCACCGCCATGCTGACCGCGCGCGAAGTGGACCTGTTGTTCGAGCAGATCGACCGCCTGAAGGCGCGCGGCGTCGCGCTTGTCTACATCTCGCACCGGCTCGAGGAGCTCGCGCGGGTGGCCGAGCGGATCGCCGTGCTGCGCGACGGCCGCCTCGTGCATGTGGACGCCATGGCCAATCTGACGAGCGATGAAATCGTCACGTGGATGGTCGGCCGCGAACTGGGCGAGCAGATCGATCTGGGCGTGCGCAAGATCGGCGCGCCGCTTCTGAAAGTGGAGCGGCTCTCGCGCGGCAAGGCCGTGCGCGACGTGTCGTTCGAAGTGCGCGCGGGCGAGATTTTCGGCGTCAGCGGCTTGATCGGCGCGGGCCGCACGGAACTGATGCGGCTCATTTACGGCGCCGACCAGAAAGACAGCGGCACGGTGGCGCTCGCGGCGACGCCGGGCGCGCCGCCCGCGCCGGTGCGCATCGATTCGCCGGCGGACGCGGTGCGCGCGGGCATTGCGCTCATCACCGAGGACCGCAAAGGCGAGGGCCTGCTGCTGCCGCAGCCGATTGCGGCCAACGTGTCGCTCGGCAATATCGGCAGCGTGGCGCGTCACGGCATAGTGGACGCGAGGCGCGAAAACGCGCTCGCGAAGAAGCAGATCGACGCGATGCGCATCCGCAGCTCGGGGCCGGGGCAGATCGTCGGCGAACTGTCGGGCGGCAACCAGCAGAAGGTCGTGATCGGCCGCTGGCTCGCGCGCGATTGCCAGGTGCTGTTATTCGACGAACCCACGCGCGGCATCGACGTCGGCGCGAAGTTCGATATTTATGGCTTGATGGGCGCGCTGGCTCGGGAAGGGCGCGCGCTCGTCGTGGTGTCGAGCGACCTGCGCGAGCTCATGCTGATCTGCGACCGGATCGGCGTGATGTCCGCGGGAAGTCTCACGGGCGTGTTCGAACGCGACACGTGGACGCAGGACGCGCTGCTCGCCGCCGCTTTCGCCGGCTACCGCAGCCGCGAAGCGCTGCTGCACGACCTCGACACCCATGAAGCAGGGAGCTTGTCATGACCGATCAATCGTTGCGCAACACGCCGGGCGCGAAACACGGCGCACAGGAGGGCGGCGGCGCCGTCAATACGAATGCCGCGCCGCCGGCCGATCCGTCGGCACCGCTCGCGAGCGGCAAGCCGGCCGGCACGCGGCTCGGCTTTTCGAACTACCTGGGCCTCGCCGGGGCGCTGCTGGGCATGATCGTGCTGTTCTCGCTGTTGAGCTCGCACTTTCTGACGTACGACACGTTCAGCACCATCGCCAACCAGATTCCGGATCTGGTGGTGATGTCGGTCGGCATGACGTTCGTGCTGATCATCGCCGGGATCGACCTGTCGGTCGGCTCGGTGCTCGCGCTGGGCGCCTCCGTGGTGAGCGTGGCCGCGCTCAAGTGGGGCTGGGGGCCGCTGCCCTCCGCGCTGCTCGGCGTCGCGGCGGCGGCGCTCACCGGCACGATCACCGGCGCGGTCACGGTCGGCTGGCGGATTCCGTCGTTCATCGTCTCGCTCGGCGTGCTGGAGGCGGCCCGCGGCCTCGCCTATCAGATGACGAATTCGCGCACCGCGTATATCGGCGACGCGTTCGATTTCCTCTCGAACCCGATCGCAGTCGGCATCTCGCCGGCCTTCCTGATCGCGGTGGCCGTCATGGTGATCGCGCAACTGGTGTTGACGCGCACGGTGTTCGGCCGCTATCTGGTCGGCATCGGCACGAACGAGGAGGCCGTGCGGCTCGCGGGCGTCAATCCGCGGCCCTACAAGGTGATCGTGTTCGCGCTGATGGGCGCGCTCGCGGGCCTCGCGTCGCTGTTCCAGATTTCGCGTCTGGAGGCGGCCGACCCGAATGCGGGCGTCGGCGTCGAGCTGCAGGTGATCGCGGCCGTCGTGATCGGCGGCACGAGTCTGATGGGCGGGCGCGGCTCCGTCATCAGCACGTTTTTTGGCGTGTTGATCATTTCGGTGCTGGCGGCCGGCCTCGCGCAGATCGGCGCGAACGAGCCGACCAAGCGGATGATCACCGGCGCCGTGATCGTGGTGGCGGTGGTGCTGGATACCTACCGCAGCCGCCGCAAGCGCGCCTGACATCGTCAGGGTAACGCGCGCCGGGCGTTCGCGGGCGGGTTTGCGGCAAAGTGTAAGGAACGGATGGGCAGGGCGTGTCTTCGATGAGGATGTCCCGAGGTCGGCAACCGGCGTGACCGGCGGGAAAAACAGGCAGGAGAGCAACAGGTTATGGCGACGATCAAGGATGTAGCAGCCGTGGCGGGGGTGTCCTTCACGACGGTATCGCACGTCGTGAACAACTCGCGTCCGGTTTCGGCCGACGTGCGCGCGAAGGTCGAGCACGCCATTCGCCAGCTTCACTATGTGCCGTCGGCAGTGGCCCGTTCGCTGAAGGCGCGCGCCACCGCGACCATCGGGCTCGTGGTGCCGAACAGCACCAACCCGTACTTCGCGGAACTGGCACGCGGCATCGAGGACGGTTGCGCCCGCAACGGCTACTGCGTGTTTTTCTGCAATTCCGACGACGACCCCGCGAAGCAGCGCAACTACCTGCGCGTGCTGCAGGAAAAGCGGATCGACGGCCTGATCGTGGCTTCGGCCGGCGACGACGCGGTGCTCGCGCAGACGCTCGCGGACGCGCGCGAGCCGCTCGTGATCGTCGACCGCAATATCGAGGGCGTGAATGCGGACCTCGTGCAGATCGATCACGAAAAGGGCGCGTACCTGGCCACGCGGCATCTGCTGGAGTTGGGGCACGTGCGGATCGGCTGCATCAGCGGACCGGTCGATACGGCGGTCAGCGCGATGCGCGTGCACGGCTTTATCCGCGCGATGAGCGAACGCGGCATCGAGATTCCGCCGGACGCGATCGTCGAAAGCGATTTTTCCGGGACCGGCGGCCACCGCGCGGCCGGGCAGCTCTTCGATACGGTCAAACCCTCGGCGATTTTTGCGTGCAACGACATGATGGGCATCGGCGCCTTGCGCGCGGCGGCGGAGCGCAATATCAGCGTGCCGCGCGATTGCTCGATCATCGGTTTCGACGACATCGAACTGGGACGCTTCACCTATCCGGCGCTGTCGACGGTCGGGCAGTCGGTGCGCGCGCTCGGCGACATGGCGGCGCAGACGCTGATCGAGCGCATTGCCGGCAAGGCGGCGGCGAGCACGCGAGCCGGCGGGCGCAGGCGTGTGGTGTCGCCGCGGCTGATCGTGCGCGAATCGACGTCGACGTGGGCGGGCGCGGGAAAGCGCCATCTGGCGGCGTGAACGCGCGGCCGCGGCCTGCAGACTGCTTGCTTGGCCTGAGCGCGCCATAGACCAGCAGTACCGGCGAGTAGTACCCGCAAGCAGAACTGAGAAACAGAACTGAAAAACAGGACACCAGGAGAACTGAGTGGCAAGTAACGAAACGCGCTCTCGCGTGGCGGTGGTCGGCAGTCTGAATATGGATCTGGTGGCGCGCGCGCCGCGTCTGCCGCATCCCGGCGAAACGCTGGCCGGCCGCACCTTCGCGCAGGTCGCGGGCGGCAAGGGCGGCAACCAGGCGGTGGCGGCGGCGAGGCTCGGCGCGCAGGTGTCGATGCTCGGCTGCGTCGGCGCCGACGCGAACGGCGCGCAATTGCGCGCGGGGCTCGAGGCCGAAGGCATCGACTGTGGAGCGCTCGAAACCGGCCGCGAGCCGAGCGGCGTGGCGCTGATCGTCGTCGACGATGCCAGCCAGAACGCGATTGTGATCGTGGCGGGCAGCAACGGCGAGTTGACGCCCGAAACGATTGCGCGCCACGAAGCGGTGCTCGCCGCCGCCGACGTCGTCATCTGTCAGCTGGAAACGCCGCCCGCCGCGGTGCACGCGGCGCTCGCCGCGGCCCGGCGTCTTGGCAAGACGGTCATTCTGAACCCGGCGCCCGCCACTGGCCCGCTTCCCGCCGAGTGGCTGCCGCTCATCGACTATCTGATTCCGAACGAGCTCGAAGCCGCGACGCTGACCGGCCTGCCGGTGGGCTCGCCTGAAGAAGCCGCGACGGCGGCCGCCGTGCTGCGCGCGGCCGGCGCGCGCAACGTGCTGGTGACGCTCGGTCCGCGCGGGGTGCAGGCGGCGCTCGAAGGCGCGGCGCCCGTGCTGTACGACGCGCCGAAAGTCGAAGCCGTCGATACCACGGCGGCCGGCGACACATTCATCGGCGGTTTCGCCGCCCAGCTCGCCGAAGGCGCGGGCGTCGATGCAGCCATCCGCTTTGCCCAGCGGGCCGCCGCGCTCTCGGTGACCCGCGCGGGCGCGCAGCCGTCCATTCCCACGCGCGCCGAACTCGACGGCTGACGCCGTCGTTCCCCACCTCTTCCGTCCTGCATGAGCCAGCGCGGCGTACCCCGCCGCGCTGGCCACATCTCTTTGGCTCCCGCCGCGGCTCCCGTCCGCGCGGCGGGACGCGTTGCTGCGCAAGCCGATCTTCAGAATTGTAAGTATTTCCAGTCTGCGGTGGCGGATTTCGTTAGACCATATAAAACATTCAAGTCCCCGGGCGGACTGCCGTAAACGCGGCTATCAGAGCGCCGAAGCAATGGACTTACAACGGTGCCGGAAGCACTTATCAGACCTTTCTGCTGCGACGCAGCCTCTCAAAGCACAGGACAATGTATGTTGAAAAAGGGCATTTCCATCAAGGCCCGCATCGGCCTCACGATGGCGTTTCTCGCCGCGCTGCTCGTGGCCATCGGCGTTCTCGGTCTTTCCGGCATGGGCCGTTCGAACGACGCGTACGAGGCGACCTTCACCAACGAGATGCCGAGCGCCGTCGACATCGGCAACGCCGAGCTGTACGCGGCCCGCGAGCGTCTCGCGCTCGATCGCGCGGCGTTCATGATCGGCACGCCCGAATCGGCACCCACGCTCGAACGCGCGCGAACGATGCGCACGACGTCCGACATGTGGTGGAAGAAGTACATGGACCTGCCGCGCGAGTCCGAGGAGGATCGCCTCGCGCGCGAAGTGATCGTCAAGCGTGACGCGCTGCACCAGCGGGCCGACGCGTTCGCGGCCGTGATCGCGGCGGGCGACCAGAGCAAGCTGATCGATGGCGCGAAGGGCCTGCAGGCCGCCTACAACGAACTCGCGAATGCCGACGACGTGTTGCGGAAATATCAATTCGATCAGGCTCAGGCCGGCTTCGACCGCGCGCAGTCGGGCTTTCACCTGTTCCGCATGGTCAGCATGGGCGCGCTCGTCGCCGGCGTCCTCGCGGCGCTGCTGTCGTACGTGGCGCTCAGCCGGGCCATCGCACGGCCCCTCGCCGAGGCGCTCGGCCATTTCGACGCGATCGCCGCCGGTGATCTGCGCCGTCAGGTCGTCGTGACCTCGCGCGACGAGATGGGCCAGATGCTGGAAGGCATCGCGAAGATGCAGCGCAGTCTCACCGAAACGGTGCGCGCGGTGCGCGGCGGCAGCGAGTCGATTGCGACCGCGACGCGCGAAATTGCGGCCGGCAACATCGACTTGTCTTCGCGGACGGAGGAACAGGCGTCGGCGCTTCAGGAAACGGCGTCGAGCATGGAAGAATTGACCGGCACCGTGAAGCAGAATGCGGACAACGCGCGTCAGGCCAGCGCGCTCGCCGCCAACGCGTCGGAAATCGCCAACAAGGGCAGCGCGGTGGTCGGCCAGGTGGTCGGCACGATGGGCGAGATCAATCAGAGCTCGGCGAAGATCGCCGACATCATCGCGATCATCGAAGGTATCGCTTTCCAGACCAATATCCTCGCCCTCAACGCAGCCGTGGAGGCCGCACGGGCCGGCGAGGAAGGACGCGGCTTCGCGGTCGTCGCGGGCGAGGTGCGCAGCCTCGCGCAGCGCTCATCGGCGGCGGCCAAGGAGATCAAGGAGCTGATCGACACCTCGGTGGACCGCGTGCAGTCGGGCTCCGCGCTCGTCGACGAAGCAGGGCGCACGATGGGCGAAATCATCAGCGCGGTGCAGCGCGTGACGGACATCATGGGCGAGATCGCAGCGGCGTCGGAAGAACAGAGCGGTGGCATCGACCAGGTCGCGCGCGCCGTCACGCAAATGGACGAAGCCACGCAGCAAAACGCGGCGCTCGTCGAGGAAGCGGCGGCGGCTGCGTCGTCGCTGGAAGACCAGGCGGACAAGCTGCGCAGCGCGGTCGCGGTGTTCCAGCTCGGCGACGACGGCGGCAAGGTGGCGGGCGGCGCGTTGCCGACGGCTCGCGTGCAGGCGCCGGCGCGCGTGGCGGCTGCGGCACCTCGCTCCGGTTTTCGAGGTGACTCGCGAGTCGGTTCGCGTGCTGGATCGAATGCCGCAGCGAGTGCCGCCCCGCGAGTGACGGCAGCGACGGCTCAGCCGGTGGCGCCGGTTCATGCGCCGGTTCATGCGCCGGCCGCTCCCGCGGCCAGCGTGGCTGCGGCGGCGCGTGCGCCGGCAAAACCCGCGGTCGTCGCGAGTGGGGGCAACGATCAGGACTGGGAAACGTTCTGACGGAGGTTGGCTGCGGGTGTTGCAGGCGCTTTCTGCGGGCTTCTGTCGCAGGTCCGCGCCAGCGGCGGCCGGCGGCAAGAACGCGGTAGCAACGACCGTTCCTGTCGTCCCGACGCGGGAATGAAGCGTTTGACATCTCGGCCGTCTAATATGGAAGGACCGCGCCTGCTTACGCAGCGCGGTCTTTTTTTATGGCGTGCGCATCAAGTCACATTGGCGAAGCAGCGGGGCCCCCAGCGAGCCTCGCGATCCGGTACATTGACGGGCGCGGCAACGGTAATTCGTAGCCGGATCGCGGCATGTACCCATATAGTGGCAACACGGTACGGCATCTGACGTTGGCGAGCGACGGCCAGCCGCGCGGCCGCTTCCTTCAACGCTGCACACTCACGCTTTCATTCACGTTCAATGCGCCAGCCACAAAGGACCGACATGACGCCACACGACCTCGCGCACCGCCTCGTCGAAGCACGCCGGCAGCATCGCCCGATCGACGGGCTGCCCTCCGAACAGATGCCGCCCGACGCCGCCACCGCGTATGCGATCCAGCAGGCCGTCATCACGGGTCTCGCGGATACCACCGGCGCATGGAAGATCGGCGCGAAGGCGCCCGGCGGCCCGACGTCGGGTGCGCCGATTCCGGCTTCGCTCGTGCTGCCTTCGCCGGCGCGTGTCGCACATGGCGATTTCTTCCGCGTGCTGGTGGAGCTGGAGATCGCGTTTCGCTTCGCCGAGGCCATCGAGCCGCGCAGCCGCGCCTATACGCGTGACGAGGTGCTCGCGATGGTCGGCGTCGTGCTGCCGGCCATCGAGATTGTCGACAGCCGATTCGCCGAATGGCCGAACGTCGCGCCGCTCGCGCAGCTTGCCGACGCGCAAAACAACGGTGCGCTCGTCACCGGTCATCCGATGGCGTATGCGGGGCTCGCGCGGGGCTTCGACTTCGTGTCGCCGGAACTGGAACTGAGCTTCGACGGCCAGTCGCTCGTGCCCGACGCCACCGGCAATCCGGCTGGCGATCCGCGCGAGCTTCTTGTGTGGTTCGTCAACCATTGCGCCGCCATGGGCATCACGATCGAACCGGGATGGACGCTCACCACCGGCTCCTACGTGGGTGCGCACAAGGTGGGCAAGCCGGGCATTGTGCGCGGTCATATCGACGGACTGGGAGAGGTCGAGATCGAACTGACCTGACGGCGCGGCACAGTGTCATGTGACATGGTGCGGAGCTTGTCTCGCGCTGCGCTTGTAACGGCGCATTACAAAGGAAACCTCGAACGGCTGCCCATGGGCGGCCGTTTTACATTTCGCGCATGGAAGGCGAGTCCTTAGCCGTATACCCTATTGAACGGATTGCGCGCCGCGCCGTTATCCAGTTAACCGACACGTTGATGCAAAGCATGTGAAGCGTCGTGCAATGGCAAGGCAGGCGAGAAGATGCGATGGAACGAAACGTCGCGTGCACGGACGAACGACATGAACGTGCAGGGCGAAAGTGCGCCGGCGAACCCTGCGTGCAACTTTGTCGATCGACGTGTAACAGATGCGGGGACATGTCGGCCAAACCCATGTCAAAGCGTTAAAGGGAAAGGGGCGAAGGCACGAAAGAGCGGGGACGTAGCGCGTCAACGCGCGATAGGCAGGCGAAACCCGGCGTCGAGGTACGCGACGTGCGTGTGCGCACAGCGCGTGAATGTAGGTGCGGGATGACAGTTGGGTAAGAGATCGTGAAGCAGAGGCGTGAAGCGGCAAAGTAAGCCGGCGAGGGCACCGTTCGACGCGCAAGATTGTAGGTCGTCGAAACGGGCTTTCCAAGTGATGAATGTCGGGAGGCGGCTACGGCGCGATTTTCGCAACGTAGTTCGTGAAAAAAAATTTAAAAGGGTTTAGGATGAATTCGAGCGATGTCGTTTCCGAATAGCGCGCCGCGCACGACATCGGTCTAGACTTCGGCGAGGAGGTAGCA
>Ga0209674_100161_pt1 | contig 87684 bp, 70 predicted proteins | sample AraplaCvi_mMS_r2_FD_184279 | JGI IMG/M metagenome (GOLD analysis project Ga0209674, IMG submission 184279) | Arabidopsis root microbial communities from North Carolina, USA - plate scrape CL_Cvi_mMS_r2 (SPAdes) (version 2) | ecosystem: Host-associated > Plants > Roots > Endosphere | place: USA... | reverse complement strand
GAATGAAAATCGCAAAGAACACCGTCGTGTCGGTCGCCTACAAGCTGTCGGATGCGCAGGGCAATCTGATTGAAGAGAGCGACGAGCCGATGGTCTATCTGCACGGCGGCTATGATGGCACGTTCCCCAAGATCGAGGAAGAGCTCGACGGCCACGAGGCCGGCTTCGAGACCCAGATCCAGCTCGAGCCGCAAGACGCATTCGGCGAGTACGATCCGGAACTCGTGAAGATCGAGCCGCGCAATCGCTTTCCGGAACCGCTCGAAGTCGGCATGCAGTTCGAAGGCACGCCGGAAGAAGGCGACGAGGATCTCGATTCGCTCGTCTACGTGGTCACCGACGTTGCGGAAGACAAGGTGGTGCTCGACGGCAACCACCCGCTCGCCGGCATGGCGCTGCGTTTCGCGCTGACGGTGAAAGACGTGCGCCCCGCGACCGAAGACGAAATCCAGCACGAGCACGCGCATGGCGCCGACGGTCTCGAAGTGCTCGACGAAGACGACGACGCGGACGACGAAGGCGGCAAGTCAGGGCCCACGCTGCACTGAGCTTGCGGGTGCGCCGGGTACGCCGGAAGTCCCCCAGGCTCCCGGTGCCCCCTGCACATTCCGCTGTGCAGGCGGGATGGCGGTCGCCGGCCCGTATCCGCCGCCGCCCTGGTCGGCCGGTATGCGCGGCAATTGTTCGAGCGGCTGCGAGTCGGGTTGCGGCTGACCGGGCGGCTGTAGCAGCGGCGGCAACTCGGAGGCCGGCCCGAGCGACGGCACCGCCGGCATCGAGGCGGCCGGCTCGTCTCTTTGTAATGGAGGCGGCGTTGCCGGCATCGGCATTTGTCGCGGCACATCGCGCAGAGTCACGCGCAACGGCGGCCTTCTGTCGAAGTCCACATCTATCTGAATCCACTGGTTAAGACGATCATGCGGCGCAAGCGCGATACGCGTGAGGTTCGTCACCAGATTCCCCTTGTCATTGCGTAACGGCTGATCGATCAGGAAGCCGGCGCTTGCGCGCTCGTCGTCGGAATGGATCACGAGCACGGGGCCATGGAAGATCTGCGCGAGCTTTACGAGGCTGCGCTTGAATTCCAGAAAGCCGTCGCGGCGCGGATTGCGCCCGAAGCGCAGCCACGCAAAACGCTCCGGCCGTTCATAGCGCTCGGGATCGGGATCGCCCTGAATGAATACGACAATCGCGCGTGCGCCGCGGCGCTTCGCATATTCGCCGGCATGCTCGAGCCAGAATGCGTTGGCGATGACGCGGTCTTCGAATTCACCGTTGCGGCCGCCCGCCGTCAGGTAGTGATTGTTCGGGCTCGGCGCGTTCAGCCCGACGAACACCGTGTCGCCCACCTGCCAGCGCACGTTTTCGCGATAAGGACGAAACCGCGAGACCTCGCTTTCGCGCGTCAGCGGAATCGGGTTCTGACCCATCGAATCGGCGTCGCCAAGCAGCGTCTGGCGCAACTGGTCGAGCCGCTCGACCGGATCGAAGCCGCCGGCTTGGGCACTCGCGCAATCCACCCAGTCATGCTGGCCCGGAACAAAAAAAAGCGCCGGCCGCGAAGTCTCGAGTACCGCATGCCGCCGTTCATAGAGCGCATCGCGGCAGGCTTCTTTCGCGCCTTTGAGATTGCCGTCGTACACGATGAAGGACACGCCTCGCTCGCGGCCGATTGCGTCGATGAGCCGCTGCGTGGACGCTTCGTCGGCGGGACTTTGCATCGTGTTCGCGATGACGGCGAAGCTGAAGGCGGGCGCTTCCGCATGAGCCGGCAATGCCGCCCACCATGAGGCCAAAGCAAGGGCCGAGCCGAAGGCCGAATCCAAGGCCATGAGGCGCGCCTTGCGGCCGAGCGCTAGCGTGAAGGCAGTAATGCGTGCCGCGCGGAGTCCGCGCGGGCGCTTGACGAGACCGCGTGCGTCAATGATCGGCATCCGGCGCCGCGGCCAGCTCGTGCAGTTCATACAGCAGATCGAGCGCTTCGCGCGGTCGCAGATCGTTCGGATCGATGCCGCGCAGACGCTCGACAAGCGCTTGCATGGCCGGCGACTCCTTTGCGGTGTGCGGTTCGTCGTCCGCGTCTTCGAGCAGCAGGGGAGGCGGCGCGGCGAACAGATCCAGCTGCGGCGCCGGTTGCCCCGCCGACTGCTGTTCGAGATAGGCAAGGTGCTTGCGCGCCGCGCGGATCACCGCGTTGGGCACGCCGGCGAGCTGGGCGACCTGCAAACCGTAGCTCTGATTCGCCGGTCCTTCGTTGACGGCATGCAGGAACACGATGCCGTGTCCATGTTCGACCGCCGACAGATGCACGTTGGCCGCTTGCGGAAATTCCGCCGGCAACTGCGTAAGTTCGAAGTAGTGCGTCGCGAAGAGCGTGTGGCAGCCGTTGTGCGCGAGCAGATGCCGCGCGATGGCCCATGCGAGCGCGAGGCCGTCGAAGGTAGAGGTGCCCCGGCCGATTTCATCCATCAGCACGAGGCTTTGCGGCGTGGCGTCGTTCAGAATGGCCGCGGCCTCGGTCATCTCGACCATGAAGGTCGAACGGCCGCCGGCGAGATCGTCGGCGGCGCCGATGCGCGTGAAAATGCGGTCGATCGGGCCGAATGCCGCGCGCCGTGCCGGCACGTAGCTGCCCACGTAGGCAAGCAGCGCGATCAGCGCGGTCTGGCGCATGAACGTCGATTTACCGCCCATGTTCGGCCCGGTGATGAGCAGCAGTTTGCGCTCGGCGGTGAGCGTGCAGTCGTTAGCGATGAATTGCTCGACCTGCGCTTCGACCACCGGATGCCGGCCCTGCTCGATCTCGATGCCCGCCTCCAGCGAGAAGCTCGGTGCGACCCAGTCGAGCGCGCGAGCGCGTTCGGCGAAAGCAGCCAGCAGGTCAAGCTCCGCGAGCGCCGACGCGACGCGCTGGCAGTCCGGAATGACTGGCAACAGCGCCTGCAGCAGCGCGTCGTAGAGCGAGCGCTCGCGGGCGAGCGCGCGTTCCTGCGCGGACAACGCCTTGTCTTCGAACGTCTTCAATTCCGGCGTGATGTAACGCTCGGCGTTCTTCAAGGTTTGACGGCGGCGATAATCGTCCGGCACCTTGTCGGTCTGGCCGCGCGTGACCTCGATATAGAAGCCGTGCACCTTGTTGTACTCGACCCGCAGATTGCCGATGCCGGTGCGCGCGCGTTCCCGCGTTTCCAGGTCAATCAGGAACTGCCCGCAGTTCTCCGACATATCCCGCAGTTCGTCGAGTTCGGCGTCGTAGCCGCGTGCAATCACGCCGCCGTCGCGCACCATGGCGGCCGGCTCGGGCGCAATGGCGCGCGTGAGCAGTTCGACGCAAGCTTGCGGCGGCTCGAGCGACGCGTCGATGCGTGCGAGCGATTCCGCATTCGACGAAACCGCGGCGAGCCTCGCGCGCAGTTCCGGCAACGCGATGAAGGTATCGCGCAAGCTCGACAGATCGCGCGGTCGCGCCGACAGCAGCGCAAGGCGGCCGGTGATCCGCTCGATGTCCGAGATATGCCGCAACGCGCCGCGCAGCGAGTCGAGATCGGCGCTAGCGGGCGCCTCCAGCAACGCGCCGATAGCCTGCTGGCGCGACTGCGCGACCGCCGATTCGCGCGGCGGATGATGCAGCCAGTGACGCAGCAAACGGCTGCCCATGGTCGTGCAGCAGGTGTCGAGCAACGAGCACAGCGTGGGCGACTCCGTGCCGCGCAGCGTCTGCGTGATTTCGAGGTTGCGCCGCGTGGCGGGGTCGAGGCCGATATATTCGGATTCGTATTCGACCTTGAGGCTGCGCACGTGTCGCAGTTGCTGGCCTTGCGTGGCGGCCGCATACAGCAGCAACGCGCCCGCCGCGCCGCATGCGCAGGTGAGCGAGTGCGCGCCGAAGCCGTCGAGGCCCGCGACTTCCAGTTGATCGCACAGGCGCTGCGTACCCGAGGCGACGTCGAAATGCCATGCAGGCACCCGGGTCAGCGCGCGCGCGCCGGTGGGCGGCGTCCAGCTTGCGGAGTCGGCGGCCGTGTCGGCGACCAGAATTTCCGCGGGATCGATCCGTTCGAGCGCGGCGGCGACCTGATCGGGCGCGACTTCGGCGAGCCGCAAGGCGCCGCTTGCGAGATTCAGCCATGCGAGCCCGACGCTCGTCGCGATGCCGCGGCGGTTGTGCGCGACGCACATGGCCAGCAGAAACACGTCGCTCTTGTCGGAGAGCAGCGCGGCGTCCGTGAGCGTGCCCGGCGTGACGACGCGTACCACTTTGCGCTCGACCGGACCCTTCGACGTGGCCGGGTCGCCGATCTGTTCGCAAATCGCGACGGATTCCCCGAGCTTCACGAGCTTGGCCAGATACTGCTCGACCGCGTGATGCGGCACGCCCGCCATCTTGATCGGGTTGCCCGCCGACGCGCCGCGCTGCGTGAGCGTGAGATCGAGCAGACGCGCGGCTTTTTCCGCGTCGTCGAAAAAGAGTTCGTAGAAGTCGCCCATCCGGTAGAACACCAGCGTGCCCGGATGCTCAGCTTTGATGCGCAGGTACTGCTGCATCATGGGAGTATGTTGTGCGACGTCGCTGGCCGCTGCGGTTTGAGTGCCCATCCTCGGTGTCTTTCTGCTTTAGCTGTTCAGGGCGTGAGTTTAACCCGCCGGCGCGGTGAGCGGACCCTGGCCGGATGGCCAATGTGCGCCGCGCCGTCATGTCGCCGTCCGCCGTGCGTCGCTGCGCTCCGCGTGTCCGTGGTGAAGCCGCTGCGCAGCGCTTTCACCGCCGTCATTCCTCCAGAAGCGTGTGCATATTGGACGTGCGTTCGTTCGCCGCGCTGCGCCGTTTTGCGAGCCACATCATGAACGTGATGAACACGCCGAACACGACGATGATCCACTGCGCCGGCATCTTCGCCGTGAGCAGGAGCGCGTACGCGCCCAGCATCAGCAGCACGGCGAGATTCTGGTTGAAATTCTGCACCGCGATCGAATGTCCGGCCGACAACAGCGTCGCGCCGCGATGCTGAAGAATTGCGTTCATCGGAACGATGAAGAAACCCGACAGGCCGCCGAGCAGGATCATCAGCGGATAAGCGAGCACGATGTAGACCGGCGCGACATAGGAACCGAAATGAAGGCCGGCGCCTGCCGGAAAGAGGTTCTTGTTGTAAAAGGCCATGGCAATCGCCACTGCGCCGGTCAGAATGCCGACGGGCAGCACGCTGAGCGAGCGGCGCAGCGGAATCAGCGCCGCCGCGGCAGCCGCGCCGACGGCGATGCCGAGGCCGGTCACGCCTTGCATGACGGCCGCCTTCGAGAGCGACAGGCCGAGGTTCACGTTGGCCCATTTCAACACCAGCAATTGCATCGTGACGGCGCCGCCCCACATGAGCGTCGTGACCCATAACGCAATCTGCGCGAGCTTGTCGGCCCATAGCACGTTAAAGCAGTGATAGAAGTCGCTGACGAGCTTCGTCGGTTCCGACAGCCGGTTCGGATAGCGCGCGCCGGTATCGGGAATGAAGATGTTGATGGCGGCCGCGATCGCGTAGGTGAGCATGACCGCGAACATCGCCAGATCGGCCGACGAGCGGATCAGCGGCAGATGCGCGTGCGCGACGAACCTGTCGGCGAATGTGCTGATGAGCGCGCCGCCCACCATGGTGCCGACGATCGTCGACAGCACGGTCGCCGATTCCAGCCATGCATTCGCCTTGACGAGTTTTTCGGCGGGCAGGAGCTCCGTGAGAATGCCGTATTTCGCCGGCGAATACGCGGCCGCGCCGAAGCCGACCACGCCGTAGGCGATCATCGGATGCACGCCTGCGATCATCATCATGCAGCCGCTTGCCTTCAGCGCGTTGGAGATGAACATCACATGGCGCTTTTGCAAGGCGTCCGCGAAGGCGCCCACGAAAGGCGCGAGCAGCACGTACGAGACCGTGAAGAATATCTGCAGCAAGGGCGTGACCCAGGCGGCGGAACGGATCACGGATAGCAACGCAATGGCGGCGATCAGCAGGGCATTGTCCGCGAGCGACGAAATGAACTGCGCCGCGATGATGGTGTAGAAGCCTTTTTTCATGAAGCGGAGTGGAAGCTGCGCGCGGGACGAGGTGCGCAGAGCGCAGAGGCCGGCGCCTGTGCCGACTTGCGCAAGGCATGCAGGCGGGCGCAGCGTGGAACGCGAAATGCAGCCGGCAAAGAGAATGCGCCGGCGCGGCTTCCGGCTTTGTAGCACGAACGCTCGCATGATGCTGGCGCGCCAACGAAAAAGCGGCCGAAGCCGCTTGTGTCGAATGTGTCGGTTCTGCTCGCCGTTGCCGAGCGCGGTGGCGTGCAGGTGACGCACGCCTTCTCAAGCCGCTTGCTGACGCGTGCGGCTGTAACGCGAGAGGATCGGCACCATCTGCGCATAGATTTTCGGATTGCCGGCGACCACTTCGCCGACGTGCAGGAAGTCCGAGTCGCCGGTGTAGTTGCCGACGAGACCGCCGGCTTCCGTGATCAGCAGGCTGCCTGCGGCGACGTCCCACGGGTTCAGGCCCTGCTCGAAGAAGCCGTCCATGCGGCCGGCGGCAACATTGGCCAGATCCAGCGCGGCGGCGCCCGGGCGGCGCAGGCCGGCGCAGGCTTGCGTCATTTCGGCGAACTGGCGGCCGTAGGCTTCCAGACCGTCCGTCTCGCGGAACGGAAAGCCGGTGCCGATCAGGCCGTCGGCGAGACGGTCGCGCTTCGCGACGCGAATGCGGCGATCGTTCAGGAACGCGCCGCGGCCGCGCGAAGCCGTGTAGAGGTCGTTGCGGGTCGGGTCGTACACCACGGCCTGCGTCACGACGCCTTTGTGCGCCAGCGCGATCGACACGCAGTAGTACGGAAAGCCGTGAATAAAGTTGGTCGTGCCGTCGAGCGGATCGATGATCCACTGGTACTCGGACTCGTTGTCCGATTTGCCGGACTCTTCGGCGAGGATCGCGTGGTCGGGATAGGCGGTCTTCAGCGTGTCGATGATGGCCGCTTCAGACGCTTTGTCGATCTCCGTGACGAAATCGTTGTGCTGTTTCTTGCTGACCTGGATCAGATCGAGGTCGAGCGAAGCGCGGTTGATGATCTGGGCTGCGCGGCGCGCGGCCTTCACAGCGATATTGAGCATGGGATGCATGGACTGATCCTTGTGCCGGGGCAGCACGGCTGCCTGCCGGTAAATGAGCGCGACGCGCGCGCTGATGGGCGCCCTCGGTGAGGCGCGGAAACAGCACGGAACGCTCGCCCGGTACGGGACCGGCGCGCATTCCGCCAACGGAGACGAATTGAATAAGAACGAGGCGCCCGGCCTGGCCTCATTGCCTGCATGGCACCGAACGGGCTCGGAGTGCAGGGCAGTGCGGCGCGGGCCGGACGCGAATTACGCTATTTTACCCGAGTCCGCGGGGCGCGGCAGCGTTTGGGCCGGGCAGGGCGTCTGTTGAGGTTTTGCATGCGCCTGCGGGCGCGTCTCTTCGTGCCCACTTATGTGCCACCGCATCTGCGTAAAACCGCGCGCAGTTCGGCGGCTTCGCGCGTTGGCGCTACCATACGCGTTCTCCGACTTGCAGAGCTTCTCCCGTGGACCACACCCACCATTCTTCCGATCCCGCCGTGGCGGACTTGCGCGGCGGCTTCACCTCGACGCGCTTCGTACTCGTCGAGCCGAGCCATCCGGGCAACGTCGGGGCCGCGGCGCGCGCGCTCAAAACCATGGGTTTTTCGCGGCTCGTGCTGGTTTCGCCGCGCGTGCCGCATGTGCAGAGCGATCCCGAAGCGATCGCCATGGCAAGCGGCGCCGACGACGTCCTCGCCTCCGCGCATATCGTGCCCACGCTCGCCGATGCGCTCTCCGGCGTGCACTGGTCGATCGCGCTCACCGCGCGGCAACGCGAATACGGTCCGCCGCAATGGACGCCGCGCGCGGCCGCCAGCCTCGCGCGCGACGAAGCGTTGCACGGCGAAATCGCGCTCGTCTTCGGCAACGAGCGCACGGGCCTGTCGAACGAAGACGTGGAGCGGTGCAGCGCGCTCGCGCATATTCCGGCCAATCCCGCCTACAGTTCGCTGAATCTCGCCCAGGCGGTTCAGGTTCTGGCGTACGAGCTGCGCATGATCTATTTGACGAGCGGCGCAAAGGCCGATGCGCCGGCAAACCCTGCGCGCCAGGCGGCGGCGCCGGAGGCGTCGGCCGAGCCGTCGGGCCCGCGCGCCGCGAGCGATGAGATCGAAAGCATGTTCTCGCATCTCGAGCGCGCGCTCGTCGCGCTCGAATTTCTCGATCCCGCGAATCCGAAGAAGCTGATGTCGCGCTTGCGCCGGCTCTTCGCGCGTTCGGGGCTCGAGCGCGAGGAGGTGAACATCGTGCGCGGCATCGCCAAGCATATCTTGCTGAAGACCGGCCGCAAGGACGACGGGGCCTAACCGCGCGTACAACAGAGCGCATAGCCGCGCACGCGTCGCGAGGCCATCTGTCGGCGGACTGGCGGGCGCCGACTAGCCTGACGACCTTTTGTGCTACATGGACTTCCGGCAGGTTTTCGGGAACCGTCCTACAATCCTCGAAACGTTCTAAGCAAAGCTGCCGACCTGCTATACGGCAGCCGTGCATGCGCGCATGGCCTTCCCGCATGCGGCCTTTCCCCACATCTCATAGTCCCTGCCATGTTCACGAGACTTCGCGAAGACATTGCCACGATCCGCGAGCGCGATCCCGCCGCCCGCAGTGCCTGGGAAGTGCTCACGTGTTATCCGGGCTTGCACGCGTTGGTGCTGCACCGGTTCGCGCATGCATGCTGGCAGGCGCGGCGCCGCTGGCTCGCGCGCTTCGTTTCGCAGATGGCGCGCTTCATGACCGGCATCGAAATACATCCGGGCGCGACGGTGGGGCGCCGCGTGTTCATCGATCACGGCATGGGCGTCGTGATCGGCGAGACCGCGCAGATCGGCGACGATTGCACGATCTACCAGGGCGTCACGCTCGGCGGCACGTCGCTCACGCGCGGCGCAAAACGGCATCCGACGCTCGAGCGCGGCGTGATCGTCGGCGCGGGCGCGAAAGTGCTCGGCGGGTTCACGGTCGGCGCGGATGCGAAGATCGGCTCGAATGCAGTCGTGACAAAGCCCGTGCCGGCCGGCGGCACGGCGGTCGGCAATCCGGCCCGGATCATCGTGCCGGCGGCTTCGGGTGCTGCAGCATCCGTCGTGGCGAAGGCCGCGGTTGCCAACGGCCGCGCAGGTGTCGCTCTGGACGTCGCCACTGCCGAGCGCGCTGCGGCAAACCATGGAGCGCGGGAGAGCGAAGCCAGCAAGCTTGCGGGCGAGCGCAGCGCCTTCTGCGCATACGGCATTACGCCGAATGCAGACGATCCCGTGTCGCTCGCCATTCATGGGCTGATCGATCACGCGGCGACGCAGGCCAAACGCATCGACGAAATCGTCATGGCGCTCGAGCATCTCGGCACGAGTCTCGAAGGGCTGCAAGGCGCCGACGCGGCGTTGCTCGATTTGCGCCGCCTGTCTGCAGCGATCGCCGGCAAGGTGGACGGGGCCGTGGCGGCGCGTTGAATGCGTGAAGCGGCGCGTGCGCCGTGTGCGCCGTGCGTGGCGGGGGAAAGCGGTGAGGCGCAACGGGCCGCGCTGCCAGTCGCCGTCGTGTCGTGCTCGCGCCGGCTGGTGTGGCTCGCGTGACTCGTGTGGCTCGCGCCGTAGTTGGCCCTATCCTTTAGCTCAATCGAGCGGTAACGCTCGGATTCCTTCAGAGTCGATGCGCAGATAGCCGCCGCGTCGTTCACCGTGATCGAGATCCCAATCGGGCAGCACCCAGCGTATGCCGCCCGGTTCCCGGTGACGCGCGGGGCGGTGCGTGTGTCCGTGGATCATCGTGGCGGCTTTCGACCACTTGAATAATCGGGCGACGCCTTTCGGCGTCACGTCGTACTTCAGCGAAACGGGGCGCATGCGGCCATCCTCGCTCTTGGCCCGCATGTTTTCCGCGAGCGCCTGACGCCAGGAAAACGGCGACGCGAGAAACAGCATCTGCGCGAGACGATTGCGCGCGAATCGCCGGAAGATCTGATAGCCGCGGTCCGCCGTGCACAAGCGGTCGCCGTGCGCGAGCGCGATGCGCGTGCCGAATGCGGTGATCGCGATGGGATCCGGCAGCCAGATCGCGCCGGCCGCTTTCATGAAGCGCTTGCCCAGCAGAAAATCGCGGTTGCCGTGCATGATGTAGAGCGCGATGCCGCGCTCGGTGAGCGTGTGCAGCAGCGCCGCCATACGCGCGGCGAACGGCTCGCCGAGCATGTCGTCGCCGATCCAGTACTCGAACAGATCGCCGAGAATGAAAACCGAATCCGCCTGATCGGCGGTGACGCGAATGAAGTGTTCGAACGCGGCGACCGTATGCGGGATCGCCTCGCTCAAATGAATGTCGGAGAGGAACAGGAACGGGCGTGCGGCGTGCGGGCGTCGGCCCTCGCCAGGCACGCCCGCGGCGACGCTTCGCAGCGGCGTTTCTTGCAGCATTGAAGGTGCCTGTCTTTCAGTTTTTCCAGTCGAGGCGCGTGCGCGATCAGTCGACGATCACGGCCTTTTCGATCACGACGTCGTCGACCGGCACGTCCTGATGAAAGCCCTTCGAACCCGTCTTGACCTTCTTGATTTTCTCGACGATGTCCATGCCTTCGACCACCTTGCCGAAGACCGCATAGCCCCAGCCTTGCGGCGTGGGCGACGAGTGGTTCAGGAAGTCGTTGTCGTTCACGTTGATGAAGAATTGCGCGGTGGCCGAATGCGGGTCGTTCGTGCGAGCCATCGCGATCGAGCCGTTCACGTTCTTCAGGCCGTTGTTCGCTTCGTTGTTGATCGGCTCGGCCGTCGGCTTCTGCTTCATGCCCGGTTCGAAGCCGCCGCCCTGGATCATGAAGCCGTCGATCACGCGGTGAAACACCGTGTTGTCGTAGTGGCCGGCCTTCACGTAGTTGAGGAAGTTCTCAACCGACTTCGGTGCCTTCTCGGCGTCCAGTTCGAGTTTGATGACGCCGTGGTTCGTATGCAGTTCAACCATGATGGAATCCTTTGATGAACGGTTTGGGTGGAGAGGACGCGGCGCGCCGTCGTGCGCTTTTCGATCTTGCTGCGCTTCGATGCTTGTCATGCATTGACGGCGGGCCGCGGTGGCGTGAGTTCGACGCGTCTATCCTTGCGTAACCTGTTGCGCTAGTTACTGCGTTGTTGACTGCCGCTGCTTACGTGTTACTTGCTGCCGACGACCGTGGCCGATTCGATCACGATCGGCTTTTGCGGCACGTCGCCCATCGGCCCGCGCGTGGTGGTCGGCGTGGCTTCGATCTTCTTCACGACGTCCATGCCGCTCGTGACCTTGCCGAACACGGCGTAGCCGTTGCCGTCCGGGTTCGGATAGTCGAGGCCGGCGTTGTCCACGGTGTTGATGAAGAACTGCGCGGTGGCCGAATTCGGGTCGCTGGTGCGCGCCATGGCGAGCGTGCCCGCCGTGTTCTTCAGACCGTTGCGGCTTTCGAGCGGAATCGGCGCGCGCGTGGGCTTCTCGGCGAAGCTCTGCGTGTAGCCGCCGCCCTGAATCATGAAGCCGCGAATCACGCGATGAAAGATCGTGCCGCTGTACTGACCGGACTTCACATAGTCGAGAAAGTTCGCGACGGTTTTCGGCGCTTTCTCAGGATACAACTCGACGCGAATATCGCCTTCCGACGTCTTGAGGAGGACGGACGGATGCGCGGCTTGCGAACCGGACTGGGCAAACGCGGAGGCGTTTGCGATCAGGGCGGCGCTGCCGAGCGCCAACATCAACCATTTCATGAAGATCCTCAGGGTTGGAAAAAACGTGTGACCGCGAGTTCGGCGGCGTTAGTGCGAGGGCGCCATGTAAGGCGGCATGGCGAGCGAGCCGGGTGCGCCGCCGTACTGGAAGTTCGGCGTTTGCGTCATGTCCGCGGTGGCGCCGGCCGTGGCGTTTGCCGGTGCTGCAGCGGCCCGTTTAGGCGCTTTGACCGACGTGGGCGGCGACACGATTTTCTGGATGTCGGCCAAGCGCTGCGCGGTCGTGGCGCTGGTCTTGCCGAGGCTTTGCGCGCGCCGGTACGCTTCGTTGGCCATGCGCAGATACAGGTCGCCGAGGTTCTCATAAGCAAGACCGTAGCCCGGATTGACCTTGGTCGCCGTTTCGAGCGCGGCGCGTGCTTCGACGTAGCGGCCATGCTTCGCGTACAGCGCTGCGAGATTGTTGTACGGCTCGGGCAGCTCGGGGTACAGCTGCGTGAGCTCGGTGAACGCGGTGATCGCTTCGTCGTCGCGATTGAGGTGCGCGAGTACGGTGGCGCGTTTGAATTTGGCCTGGGCGTCGCGCGGATTCGAGGCGATGCGCGCATCGAGTTGCGTCAGCGAGGCCTGCCAGTCTTTCTGCGCGATGGACGCGTCGATTTCCGGCGTGTTGTCGCGCACGGCCGGACCTTGCGGCATGGTGGGCGTTTTCTGCGCGAAGGCGGCGGCGCCCGGCAGCATGCCGAGTGCGAGGGCCACCGTGACACGCAGCGTGAACGCGCGCGCGAAGCCGCGTGCCACGTTGCCGCGAGCGCCTTGCGGGACGTCGTGCGTCGAGGTGGCACGCGAGGCACCAGACAACGCTGCAAACGTGCCTGCAAACGCGCCACTCAATGCGGCGCCAAACGTGGCGCCAAACGGGGCACCAAACGTGGCATCAAGCGCCGTTGCGCCGAGGGTCGCAGCGCTGCGCGCGCGGCCGCTGGAAGGTTTCATAGGCTCGGGTCTGGATGTTATACTCCGAGCCATTCTAACAAAAGGTCTGCGCGTTCCGTCGAACCGCCGGCTGTCTTTTCGCCACTCGTGGTCGTCTCCGCCTTGATAGCAGCCTGACCGCCGCACCAGGTGCACCGGTTTGCTGCTGTGCGTGTCCCAACAGCCGGGCAATAGTCTGCTCAGAGCCGGGCAGAGTCAGGCAACAGTCCGTCTGCGCCGTTTGCTTCGCGGGCGGCACGCACGCAACACATTGCGGATTTCTTTCGGCCCACGCACCGCTCTCTATGGAATCACTGCGCATTTACAACACGCTCGCGCGTGACAAGCAAACTTTCGTGCCGCTGCAAGCAGGCGTCGTGCGGATGTACGTCTGCGGGATGACCGTGTACGACTATTGTCACGTGGGTCACGCGCGTGTCATGGTCGTGTTCGACATCGTGCAGCGGTGGCTGCGCACGCTCGGCTACGACGTGACGTACGTGCGCAATATCACGGACATCGACGACAAGATCATTCGTCGTGCCGTTGAAAACGGCGAGACGATCAAGTCGCTGACCGATCGCTTCATCGCGGCGCTGCACGAAGACGCGGACGCGCTCGGCATCGCGCGGCCCGACATCGAGCCGCGCGCCACCGACTTCATCCCGCAGATGCTCGGCATGATCGAGACGCTCGAGGCGAACGGCTACGCGTATCAGGCGAAAGACGGCGACGTGAACTACGCGGTGCGCAAGTTTGCGGGATACGGCAAGCTCTCCGGCAAGTCGCTCGAAGATCTGCGCGCGGGCGAACGCGTCGCCGCGAACGACGCTAAAGAAGACCCGCTCGACTTCGTGCTGTGGAAGCAGTCGAAAGCCGGCGAACCCGCCGACACCGGCTGGGATTCGAAGTACGGCCGCGGCCGTCCGGGTTGGCATATCGAATGCTCGGCCATGGGCTGCAGTTTGCTCGGCGAACATTTCGACATTCATGGCGGCGGCCAGGATCTGCAGTTCCCGCACCATGAAAACGAAATCGCGCAAAGCGAAGCTGCGACCGGTCAACCCTTCGTGAATTATTGGATGCACAACGGCTATGTGCAGATCGACAATGAGAAGATGTCGAAGTCGTTGAATAATTTCTTTACGATTCGCGAGGTTTTGGCGCAGTACGATGCCGAGGTCGTGCGGTTCTTCATCGCACGCGCACATTACCGTTCGCCGCTGAACTATAGCGACGTGCATATCGACGACGCCCGCAACGCCCTCGGCCGCCTCTATACGGCGCTCACGGACGTCGCGCCGGACGGCGCCGCGCTTGACTGGAACGAAGCGCATGCGCAGCGTTTCCAGGCCGCCATGAATGACGACTTCAACACGCCGGTTGCAGTGTCGGTGTTGTTCGAGTTGGCAACAGAAGTGAACCGCACGCGCGACCCCGCGCTGGCCCGTCAGTTGCGCTCGCTGGGCGCGGTGCTCGGGCTGCTCGGGCGCGAGCCGCGTGCATACCTGCAGCAGGCAGCGGGCGCGGCGGTAGAAGGCGCGCTCGACCCCGCCGCGATCGAAGCAAAGATCGCCGAGCGGGTCGCCGCCAAGCAGGCGAAGGACTATGCGGCAGCAGACCGGATCCGGGCCGAATTGCTCGAGGCCGGCGTTGCACTTGAAGACAAACCCGGCGGGTTAACCGAGTGGCGGCGCGTGTGAGCGCACCTCGTACTTCCCTCTGAACGACTCGCCAGGCAGGAGGCAGGATGGCAACGGCCACGAAGACGCCGGCTAAACGGGCCGCGTCTCAAACAGGCGCGGCAGCCGCGGCAAAACCGACTCGAACGTCGGCGCGCACGGCAAGCGGCGCGGTAAAGGCAGCATCGTCGAAAGGCGCGGGGGCGGCGGCGAAGAGCGCGGCTGGCGCGTCGAAGAAGAGCACCGTCAAGCGCGCGCTGAACGGCGCATCCGTGCCTGTGCCCGCGCCTCGCGCGGCGGCCACGAAGCGCGCGAAAGCGTCGTCAGCCACGGCTGCGCGTGCAAAGGCGACGAGCGGCAACGGCGCGTTGCCTCCCGAACTCGCAGGCGACGTGCAGGAACTCGCGCGCGTTGCAAAGACGCAAGAAGGCCAGGAAGGCGAAATCGTGCGCAAGACGCGCGCGTCGTCGGCGGCGGGCGGGGAAGCGGCGAGCGCGACCGAGGTCGCGGTGCCGGTGCAGATCGCCGGCCTCGCGCCTGAGGCCACGCGTCCCGATTACTGGGACAAGGCATGCGCCGACCTCGTCAAGCGCGACCGCATTCTGAAGAAGCTGATTCCGAAGTTCGGGCCCGTGCATCTGCTGAGCCGCGGCGATCCGTTCGTCACGCTCGCGCGCTCGGTGGTCGGTCAGCAGATTTCGGTCGCGTCCGCGCAGGCCGTGTGGACGAAAGTCGCGGCGGCCTGCCCGAAGCTCGTGCCGCAGCAGTTCATCAAGCTGGGCCAGGAAAAACTGACGGCGTGCGGTCTCTCGAAGCGCAAGGCGGAATATGTGCTCGACCTCGCCCAGCATTTCGTGTCGGGTGCGCTGCACGTCGGCAAGTGGCAGTCCATGGAAGACGAGGCGGTGATCGCCGAGCTCACGCAGATTCGCGGCATCGGCCGCTGGACGGCGGAGATGTTCCTCATCTTCAACCTGTCGCGTCCGGACGTGCTGCCGCTCGACGACCTGGGTCTGATTCGCGCCATCAGCGTCAATTACTTCAGCGGCGAGCCGGTCACGCGTAGCGAAGCGCGCGAGGTCGCCGCGAACTGGGAGCCGTGGCGTACCGTCGCCACCTGGTATATGTGGCGTAGCCTCGACCCGCTGCCGGTCGACTACTGAAAAAGAGAAGTGTTGCCGCTTTCAAGGCTATCAAACGTTAGGTTTTGATAGTTGCGAAGTGGTTTAGACATCGGCGAGCGCGGTTAGAATACGCGCTGCCGGTAAGTCCAAGGATTAAAACCAATGAAGACCACCTTTCTGGATTTCGAACAGCCGATCGCTGAACTCGAAGCGAAGATCGAAGAATTGCGCTTCGTGCAGGACGATTCGGCCGTCGATATTTCGGAAGAGATCGAGCGGCTGTCGAAGAAAAGCCAGCAGCTCACGAAAGATCTGTACGCGAACCTCACGCCCTGGCAGGTTTCGCAAATTGCCCGTCATCCGCAGCGCCCGTACACGTTCGACTACGTGAACGAGCTCTTCACCGACTTCCACGAATTGCACGGCGACCGCAGCTATGCGGACGACCTGTCCATCGTCGGCGGTCTGGCGCGATTCAATGGCCAGGCCTGCATGGTGATCGGTCATCAGAAAGGCCGCGACACGAAGGAGCGCGCGCTGCGCAACTTCGGCATGCCGCGTCCCGAAGGCTATCGCAAGGCCGAACGGCTGATGCGCCTCGCCGAAAAATTCAGCTTGCCGATCTTCACGTTCATCGACACGCCGGGCGCCTACCCGGGCATCGGCGCGGAAGAGCGCGGGCAGTCGGAAGCCATCGGCCGCAATCTGTATGTGATGGCCGAACTGAAGACGCCGCTCATCGCGACGATCATCGGCGAGGGCGGTTCGGGCGGCGCGCTGGCCATTGCGGTCGGCGACAGCGTGCTGATGCTGCAATTCTCGACCTATTCGGTAATTTCGCCGGAAGGCTGCGCGTCGATTCTGTGGAAGAGCGCGGCCAAGGCGCCGGAAGCGGCCGAGGCGCTGGGCCTCACCGCGCATCGGCTGAAAGCGCTCGGTCTCATCGACAAGATCGTCAACGAGCCGCTCGGCGGCGCGCATCGCGACCCGAAGGGCATGGCTGCGCTGCTGCGCCGCGCGCTCGCCGATTCGCTGCGCCAGTTCCAGGGCATGAGCATCAACGACCTGCGTCAGCGCCGTTTCGAACGGCTCATGGCGTACGGCAAGTTCAAGGAAACGACGCCGGGCGCCTGAGCCCGCGCGCCTTTTCTTTCGTCCATCGGCGCACACGCGTTCCTACTGCGCTAGCGACGTGACTTCCACTGCGAAATCGCCTGCCGACCACCTCGTTCTCGAGGCGGTCGGCGCAGCGCTTGGCGCGCTTTCCGCGGATGCGCGCATCGGCATTGCGTTGAGCGGCGGTGTCGATTCGAGCGTATTGCTGGATGCCGCCGTGCGCGTCGCCGGGGTGTCGCGTTGCGTGGCGCTTCATGTGCATCACGGCCTGAGTCCGAACGCCGACGCGTGGCTTGCCCATTGCGAGGCGTTCGCGCGCGAGCGTGGCGTCGAGTTCGCGGCGCGTCGCGTCGACGTGTCGCGCGATGCCGGCGTGAGCGTGGAGGCCGCCGCCCGCGACGCGCGTTATCGCGCGCTGGACGCGCTGTGCGCGGAGCGCGGCATTCATTCTCTATGGCTCGCACAGCACGCGGACGATCAGGCCGAAACGGTGCTGCTGCAACTGTTGCGCGGCGCGGGCCTGGCGGGCCTCGCGGCAATGGCGCCGGAGCTCTCGCCCGAGGGCGCCGCGGCAAAGCGCGTGCGGCCCTTGCTTCATGTGCTGCGCGGGCAGATCGAGCATTACGCGAGCGCCCGGCATCTGCGCTGGATCGACGACGAATCGAACGCGGACACACGCTATGCGCGCAACGCGCTGCGCCACGAAGTCACGCCCGCGTTGACGGTCCACTTCCCGGGCTTTCGCGATGCGCTGGCGCGTACGGCGGCGCATGCGGCGGCGGCGCAGCGCTTGCTCGACGCGCTCGCGCGCATCGACCTGGAGGCGGTCTCGCGCGACGGTGGCCGCGCGCTCGCGCACGACGCGCTGATCGCGCTCGATGACGACCGGGCGCTCAATCTGCTGCGCTACTGGATGCGCCAGCAAGGCTTTATCGCAGCGTCGAGCGCGCGTCTTGGCGATGCGCTGCGTCAACTGCGTGAAGTCAGCGCGGACGGCGACGGACATCGACTGCGCATCGACCATGCGGGGCATGCGTTGCGCAGCTATCGCGGACTCGTGTATTGGGAAGCGGGCGACAGCCGCGATCCCGCCGACGAAAGCACATTCACCGAGCGCGAGATCGGCGAACTGGCCTGGCAAGGCCAAGCGATCTGGCGCTTGCCGCAATGGCGCGGCACGTTCATTTTCCAGCCGGTCGACGCCTCGATCACGGACCGCGCAAACACGGCCGACACGGCCAACACGCCCAACCCCGCGGCTGACGACGCGATTCCCGCGAGCCTGCTTCGACGAGCAGTGCTGAGTGCGCGTTCGCGCACGGGCGGCGAGCGCATGCGTACGAGCGCCGCGCCGGGCGCGCGCAGTCGAACGCTGAAGAACCTTTTTCAGGAACGCGGCATTCCCGCGTGGAAGCGCGACGTGCCGTTGCTTTTTCTCGGCGATGAGCTGCTGTTCGTGCCTTTGCTTGGCGTGAATCGCGCGCTGTTGCCGAGACCAGTGGCGCCTGACGAAGCACGTGTGACGATTGTGTGGCGCGAGGACCTGCTGATCGCCTGACCGGCCGGTCGGCTACCGTTGCGGCGACCTGGCCGCATACGAAATAGGGTGCGATTGTGCCTGCAAATAACGCCTTCCGCCCAGCTCCGACAGGCGTTCCGAGCGTTGTCCGCGAGCGGCGCCGAGGCCTTTGCGGCTTGTCTTTTTGCGCCTCTTCAGGTACGTTAACTTGTTTGCCCGACCCGCTTTTGCCGTCGCTTTTGTCGGTTTTCCGATCGTGATCCGAGTTTTCCGGTAAGCCATTAGCGATCAATCACGGGCAAATCCGCGCGTGCTGCACGCGCTGCATCTACGCCGCCACACACTTTGCCGCCGTTCACGAGACGTTGCGCCCCTGTGCTTTTGTGCGGTCGTCGCAAGCGCCAGCGCGGTTTCTCCTTCAGTTCAGAACGACAATGGCACTCATCGTACATAAATACGGCGGCACTTCGATGGGCTCGGTCGAGCGCATCAAGAACGTCGCCAAGCGCGTCGCGAAATGGCATAAGGCCGGTCACAAGATGGTGGTCGTGCCGTCGGCAATGTCCGGCGAAACAAACCGCCTGCTCGGCCTCGCGAAAGAGATCACGACCCAGCCGAGCCCGCGCGAACTCGACATGATCGCCGCGACCGGCGAGCAGGTCAGCTCGGGCCTCCTCGCCATCGCGCTGCAGGAAGCCGGCGTCGACGCGGTCAGCTACGCCGGCTGGCAAGTGCCGGTCAAAACGGATAGCGCATTCACGAAAGCGCGCATCAGCGAAATCGACGGCGAGCGCGTGCTGCGCGATCTCGAAGCGGGCAAGGTCGTGGTGATCACGGGCTTCCAGGGTATCGATCCCGAGGGCAACATCACGACGCTCGGCCGCGGCGGTTCGGACACGTCGGCGGTCGCGGTCGCGGCTGCGTTGAAGGCCGACGAGTGCCTGATCTACACGGACGTCGACGGCGTGTACACCACCGACCCGCGCGTGGTGGAAGAAGCGCGCCGGCTCGATCGCGTGACGTTCGAAGAAATGCTGGAAATGGCAAGCCTGGGTTCCAAGGTGCTGCAGATCCGCTCGGTGGAGTTCGCCGGCAAATATCAGGTCAAGACGCGCGTGCTGTCGAGCCTGACCGATCCGCTCATCCCGCTCGACGCTGAAATGAAGTCGGGCACCCTGATTACTTTTGAAGAAGACGAGACCATGGAAAAAGCAGTCATCTCGGGCATCGCGTTTCAGCGCGACGAAGCTCGCATTGCCGTGATGGGTGTGCCCGACAAGCCGGGCATCGCGTATCAGATTCTCGGCCCGGTGGCGGACGCGAATATCGACGTCGACATGATCATCCAGAACCAGAGCGTCGAGGGCAAAACCGCGTTCACGTTTACCGTGGGCCGCGGCGATTACCAGCGCGCCATGGACATTCTCACGAATCAGGTGAAGGGTCACGTGCAGGCCGAGCAGGTGCTGGGCGATCCGAAGGTGTCGAAGGTGTCGGTGGTGGGCGTCGGTATGCGCTCGCACGTGGGCATTGCGAGCACGATGTTCCGCACGCTGTCGGAAGAGGGCATCAACATTCAGATGATCTCGACCTCCGAAATCAAGATTTCGGTGCTGATCGACGAGAAGTATATGGAGCTCGCCGTGCGCGCGCTGCATAAGGCTTTCGAACTGGATCAGGCGTAATTCGATGTAAAGGGCGGGGCGTACAGGAGCGTCCCGTTCGTGGGTGAGTGTCAGTGCGGCCGGGTGAAAAAATTCTCCCTGAATGACGAAATTGGCACAAAAAATGTACGTCAGACATTGACCTTGGCGGTTCGGCCCGCTATTATCTTGGCTTCGTCGCGCTGACTCCCTGCGCGAGCGAAAGTTTGGGAGACGTGGCCGAGAGGTCGAAGGCACTCCCCTGCTAAGGGAGCATCTGGGCCAAAACCTGGATCGAGGGTTCGAATCCCTCCGTCTCCGCCAGAAATGGTGGCGAAACCCCGTAAGTTTAAGGACTTACGGGGTTTTTGTTTTTTGCCGCAAACAATCGCACGGTCAACGTTGAATGATCAACAACTGATCCGCGCACCTCCGCCAATCGGCGCACAATAGACAACCCACGGGCGCTTGCCTTGCACGTGTGAAGGTGTGCGTCACTCGCCAGCGTATGGTCGGAGAAATCGCCCGACACAGTGGCCCGCACATAGCAGCCGGAGTAACGCCCGGCCGCCCGTGGCTGCTTCGGAGCCGCGCGTGGCCCGACACCTGTGCGGCTCGTCTTCCCATAAAGAAAGTGAACTGGTCTGACTGGCTAACTGGTGAACACAAGGCGCCATCCATCTTGATCAAGGTAAGCGGCACTGAAGGCTACGCGGAAGAAGCCGAGGCGCTGATTCGTCAGTGGCGGGGCATGTCATTTGCCGAGCGCCACGCGCCGGTTTTGCACCTGTTGCCGCGGGGGCCGTCGCGCATCCTCGATGTGGGCTCGGGAATCGGCACAGATGCGGCAGCTTTCGCCGCGATGGGACACACGGTCGTCGCGGTGGAACCGGTCGACGAACTGCGCACCGCGGCCATCAACATGCATCGGTGCTCACGTGTGGAGTGGATCGATGACAGCCTGCCCGATCTCCGGACTCTTCGCGCGAGGCAGGAAACATTCGACGTGGTGATGCTCACCGCCGTGTGGATGCACCTCGATGAGGAAGAGCGTCGTCGAGCCATGACGCACGTGAGTGCTCTGATCAAAGACCATGGGTTGCTGGTCGTCTCGCTACGCCATGGACCGGTTCCGGAAGGGCGCCGCATGTTCGACGTCTCTGCGCAAGAGACCATCCAGCTTGCGCGTATGTGCGGTCTCGAAACCGCGCTTCAATTGGTCGTGCCTTCGGTTCAGCCGGGCAATAAAAGCGCCGGCGTGATGTGGACACGGCTTGCCTTCGAGAAGCGCCTTCCGCAATCCACTTTGGGTGGCTAAATGCCGGAAAACGGATTGCTGCAGGGCCGCGCTGCGATTAGCAAGCGTTGCTTGCTGCTTCCTGTTGAATTGCATCTGCAGAACCGTTCGGATAACCAGGTGATCTGCGTCAATCCAACTCTCCCTTTGCCATCCGCTCCAGATAAACCCAAGGGAAGATCCCGCGCTCGTGTCCATCGTCGAACACCAGTTGCAGGCCATAGCCCGTGGGCCGCGCGTCCAGCAGCTTCACATCGGCTCGCGAAAGCGACCAAAGCCCATCGAGCTTGAGCTTGCGGCACCCTGCGCACAGGCAGGCGGCGCGCAGCCCGGCAGACGGCAATTGCGCGGCTGAACCGTCGGGCCAGCGCATCGACAAGGTCCCGCTCACTGCGTCGATTGCTACGGAGTCAGGAACGTTCATCGCGAACGCTCCGCAATTTGACGCAGCGCGATTCGCACGGCCTTGCGAACCTCGGGATCGCCGTCGGCTTCCGCCGCTTCCAGCGCGGCGAGCGTCCCCGCATCGTCGCTACTGCCGATTTCGCCGAGCGCCAGCGCGGCCTCCTTGCGCACGTTGCTGATCGTATGCGAGAGCAACGCGGCGACGGGCGTCGCGCTGGCCGCGTCGCCGATCTGTCCAAGCGCGCGCAGCGCACGTAAGCGCACTTGCCAGTAGGCGTCGTCGAGCGCGTTGACGAGCGCATCGCGCGATTCGGCCACACGCAGCTTGCCGAGCGTCGTCGCGGCCTCTTCGCGTACTTGCCACGCATCGTCATGCAATGCGCCGAGCAGCGCTTCGGTGGTCGCGCGATGCGTGCGCGGCGCAAAGCCGAGCGAAGCGGTTGCGGCCCGCCGGATCGATGCATCGGGGTCGTGCGTCGCCAGCAAAGCCAGCGGGGCGAGCGCGACCGCATTCTTTAGCCATCCCAACACGCCGACGGCTTCGCTGCGCACGGTCGGGTCGTCGTCGGAGAGCGCTTGCAATGCAGGCGCGAGCGCCTCGGCCACGCGTAGTTCGCGCAGCGCGCGCAGCAGTGCCGCGCGCACGAACGAATCCGGCTGCTTCAGCCACTCCAGCAGTATCGCGCCGGAAGACGACTGCTTCAGTTCCGACAGGCTCTGCGCCGCACTCGCGCGCACCACATCGTGCGGATCGAGCAACGCGCCGCATAGTGCCTCCACGACGTCATCGCGTTCCCACGACGCAAGCAGCCGCGCGGCCTCGCTACGCACCTCAGGCGATGCATCGCGCCGCAGCGCATTGACGATGGGCTCGATGACGCAGGCATCCTCGAGATCAGCCAGATCGATCAGGGCGATCCGGCGCACCGCGGCGTCGTCGGACGCGAGGCGAGACAGAAGGGCGGCGGCTTCGGCTGGCACGGCATCGAGCGAGGCGCTCGGATCAATCGAATCGGACATGGGCGGGCGTGAATGGAGAGAGCAGGTTCCGCGCATCGCTTAACGCAGAAGATACGGAATGGACACTTTCACTGCGCCGGTCGGGCAATCCTGCTCGCAAGGCATGCAGTACCAGCACTCGTCGAACTGCATGTAGGCCTTGCCTTTCTTCATGTCGATGGCGAGCAGGTCGAGCGGGCACGCGTCGACGCATACCGTGCAGCCTTTGTCGGCAATGCACCTGCTTTCGTCGATGGTGACCGCAGCCGAACTGCGCTGATAGATATCGTGCGGAGTGAAAACCGCAACGGGTGTCGGCGAGGACATAGGCATGCTCCGTCAGGCTGTGGCGGCGGCGAGCGCGGGCTCGCCGATTCGCAGGTTGCGATAGGCATCGCGGTCTTTGTCGTCGAGCGCGACGATATACGGTTCGACCGCACGCTTTTCGCTGGTCATGCGGCCGTTGGCGTCCTTGCGCAAATGCGTGTGGCAGAACCACTGCGCGTCGTCGCGCGCCGGGTAATCCACGCGATGGTGATAGAGGCCCCAACGGCTCTCGGTGCGGAAAAGCGACGCACGTGCGGCCATTTCCGCGCAATCGCGTATCGCGCGAACCTCGGCGGCGCGCATCAGTTCGTGTGGATTCGCCGCTGCGATCGATTCGATATCCTCACTGATTTCGGCAAAGCGCTGTAGACCGATTTCCATTTTTCGTGTGACCTTCGGCGGTTGCAGGTAGTCGTTCACCATGCGGCGCAGCTTGTATTCGACCTGCGCTGGCGCCAGCCCGTTGTCGCGCGCAAGCGGCGCATAAATGCGCGCGCGCTCGGCCTCGACCTGTTCGTCGTCGACGGTGGCATGCTCGCGGCCCGCCACATATTCCGCCGCATGGTGTCCGGCGAACCATCCGTACGTGAACGCACCGAGCATGTAATTGTGCGGCACGGCCGCCATGTCGCCGGCGGCATAGAGGCCCGGCACGGTGGTCTCGGCGCGCGCGTTCACGTAGACGCCCGACGCGCTGTGCCCGCTGCAAAAGCCGATCTCGGAGATGTGCATCTCGATCATCTGGTTGCGGTAATCGGTGCCGCGTCCCTCGTGAAAGCGTCCGCGGCTAGGGCGCTCGTTCGTGTGCAGAATCTGCTCGATTGTCTGAATGGTTTCTTCCGCAAGATGGTCGAGCTTGAGGAACACGGGGCCGTTGCCGCTTTGCAGTTCCTGGTAGAACTCCCACATCATCTGGCCGCTCCAGTAATCGCATTCGATGAAGCGTTCGCCCTTGCCGTTCGCAGTAAAGCCGCCGAGCGGGCCGGTCACATACGCACATGCGGGGCCGTTGTAGTCCTTGATGAGCGGATTGATCTGGAAGCATTCGAGGTTCGCGAGCGCGGCGCCCGCGTGATACGCCATTGCGTAGCCGTCTCCGGCATTCGTCGGGTTTTCGTAAGTGCCCATCAGATAGCCGGACGCCGGCAGGCCGAGCCTGCCGGCCGCGCCGCAACTCAGCACGACCGCCTTCGCGCGCACCACGTAGAAGTCGGCCGTGCGGCAGTCGAAGCCGAGCACGCCGCTCACGCGGCCCTGCGCATCGGTCAACAGGCGCGTGGCCACAATGCGGTTCGTGATCGCCACGCGCGCGCGTTTCAACTGCCTGTACAGCACTTTCTTGATGTCGTGGCCTTCGGGCATGGGCAGCACATACGAACCCATGTGATGCACCTTCTTGACTGCGTAGTCGCCGTTGCCGTCCTTCTCGAACTTCACGCCCCAGCGGTCCAACTCCTCGATCGTCGTAAAGCTATGGCGTGCATATGCATACACGGCTGCCTGATCCACGATGCCGTCGTTCGCGATCGTGATCTCGCGTGTATATTGTTCGGGCGTTGCGTGGCCCGGAATCACCGCGTTGTTCAGGCCGTCCATGCCCATCGAGATTGCGCCGCTGCGCTTCACGTTGGCCTTCTCGAGCAGCAATACCTTCAGAGAGGGATCGCGTTCCTTCGCCTTGACGGCGGCCATCGGTCCCGCCGTGCCACCGCCGACCACGACGACGTCGTAGTCGAGTACATGGGTATTCATCGTGCCTCCGTTGCGTTTGGGGTGCCTTTTTGCAGGTCTTTTTCGCGATCCACACGCAGCCGGTATTGAAAAGCGTCGCCGCGAAAGTACAGATATTCGAAATCGACCGGCTGCCCCGACGCATCGTGCGTGAGACGCTCGATGCGCAACACAGGGCTGCCTTCCTCGACGCGCAAGGCTTCGACGATGTCGTCGTCGGCGAGAATCGCGTCAATGGAAACATCGGCGTGACCTAGCGGCACGCCACAGTCGTTTTCGAGAATCAGGAAGATGTCGCGCGTCGCCAGGTCGGCGTGGGCGAGGCGCTTGCCGAGCGCTTCAGGCAGCCAGGTCAGTTCGAGCGATACCGGCTCGCGATTGAGGAGCCGTACGCGATGAATCTCGGTCACGGGCGCGCCCTCCGCAATGTTCAGGCGCGCGGCAACGTGACGTGTCGCTTCGACCGTTCGGAAACTGCGCAACTGGTTGACGATTTCATAGCCCATCGACGCCATGGCTTCCGCGAAGCCCTGCAACGACGTCACATTCTGAAAGGCCTTGGGCTTCGAGACGAACGTGCCCTTGCCATGCAGCTTGAAGAGCAGCCCCTCCTTCTGCAGATCGCCGAGCGCCTGGCGCACGGTGATGCGGCTCACGTCGAACAAGCCGCAGAGTTCGTGCTCGGACGGCATCCGCGAAAGAGGCGCATACGTGCCGTCGAGAATGCGTTCGCGCAGTGTGTCCTTGATCTGGGCGTACAGCGGGAGAGAGGTGACCGAGGCGCCTGAAATTGCCGCGGCCGCCGGTACTGGAGTCGTTTTCGACATCGCTCAAACTTGTTATGACAAGATGATGAGGAGTCTAGTAAGACGTGGTCCCGGTTCAAACCAAGTTTTTCTGCTTTGTATTTCTCGTGGCGGAGTTAGATGAGTGGGGGAATGTATGGAAGATGCGCCGCAACGGCGTGCAGCGCATCTTGCCGGCTGCCGAGCGCAGAGCTAAAACGCGTGCCGCAAGCCCACCATGCCGACGAATTGCGAGGGTCCCGACGAAGGCGTCGCGTTCTGCGAGTCGCCGACTACCGCCACTGCGTCGATGATGCTCGTCGCGCTGCTGCCCGCGGCGGCGAGCGTCTTGCCCCACGCGAGTTGATAGGCTTCCAGAGCATAAAGGGTGGTGCGCGTGGAGAGGCTGTACGTCTGTTCCAGCGAAATCTGGTGATAGCGCGCGGGATCGCTGACACCGTTGGCCTTGCTCGCGCGCGTGTAGCTATAGCCGGCGCCGACGATCACGGCGGGCGTGATCCGGTAAGTCGAAATCACGCCATAAGTATTGAATACGCCTTCGCTGGCGAAGAGCGAACCGTGGCCCGGCGCATATTGCACGTTCGAATAGTTGATGCCGACCATCAGATCCTGTGCGGTGTAGCGCGCCGCCGCCGCGAACAGTTGTGCGCTGCGCGCGCTCGCGTAGCCGCTATTCACCGGCGAGTTGATCGCGTAAGTGCCGAGCGCGGCGCTCGTCGCAATGTCTTTCAGCTTGACGTAGCCTGCCGCGACGGCAAACGGTTTGTAGTCGTAGCGGAATGCCGCGCTGAAATGACTGCCGTTCGCGACGCTGCCCGGCACGCCGCCCAGTCCATACTGCGTGCTGAATTGCAGACCTGCGAGTGTAGGCGATAGATAGGTTACCGAATTATTCAGGCGCAGGGTCGTGTCCAGCGCGTCGATGTCGCCGGGATGTGCGCCGGTTGCGCCCGTCAGCACGCCGGTCGGCCCGAGTGCGCCGACCATCTGGAAGTAGGGCGTGTACTGGCGGCCTAGCGTGACGGTGCCGTAGCGGTCATTGCTGAGCCCGACGTACGCCTGCCGGTTGAAGATGAAGCCTGAGCTGCTCTGCGCGCCCGTCAACGAATTGAAGCCGCTTTCAAGGCGGAAAATCGCTTTTGTGCCGTCGCCGAGATCTTCCGCGCCGAGCAGGCCGAACTTGCTTGCCTGGAGGTTACCCTGGCTCATATAGAAGTTCGCATGGCCACGCTGATTGCTAACGTACGTGAACGCGTTGTCCACGACGCCGTAAAGCGTGACGCTGCTTTGCGCCGACGCGCCTGTGCAGAACAGTGCGCCCGCGAGCGGCAGGCAGAACATGACGACCGCGCGGCTCCGCGCGCGTTTCGATGTGAACATGATGGGGAGTCTCCGATCCAGTCTTTCGGTGTTGTCAGTACTACGGAATGAAGCGCGTGTCAGGGCGCGGTGGAAATGGTCAGGCATCGCCAGCCATTGGCGGATTCGTCGTTCAGCAGCGCGCCGCGCTCGCACGTGACCGGCCTCGTCTCGTGCATCGGCACGAATACGCGCAACTCGTCTTGTGTGTGCGGCGTCGAACCCGCGCGTTCCACAGCGATCCGCAAGGCATTGACGTCGCTCGCAATCGTCACGTTCCAGCGGCCTTGGGTGCCCGAGCGCCAGGCTTCGCTTTCGCCGTCGTCCTCGATCGAACCGCCGCGCGCCGTGCCTGCGCCCGCGTGCGGTACGGCGATGAACGCCCGTTCGTCCGCCGGGCGGCCGAAGTGCTGTTGCGCGACGTTCAACGCAATCACGCTGCCCTCGCGCAACAGCATGACAGGCTGCTCGAACGGCGCGGGCAGGCTCACGGTCTGGCCGCCGTTAAACGATTCGCCGCTCCAGTACGACACCCAGCGTGTTCCCGCAGGTAGATACACTTCGCGCGCCGTTTGGCCCGCGTCGACCACGGGCGCGACGAGCATCGAGGAACCAAGCATCATGTCGTCTCCGTCCACAAGGCAGCGCGGGTCGTGCGGAAACTCCGCAAACATGGGACGCAAAACCGGTTCGTATGCGCTGTGCGATTGCCACAGCAGTTCGTACAGATACGGAATCAAGCGGTAGCGCAGTTTGATGAGTGCGGCAATCTGCTGCGTGACTTCCGGATACATCCACGGTTCGTTGACGGTACCGTCGTCGTTCCATGAGTGGATGCTAAAGCGCGGCAGGAAGATGCCGAAGGCGACCCAGCGCGCGAACAGTTCCGGACCCGGGGCGGGGCCCGAAAATCCGCCGATGTCGTGGCCGCTGTTCGACACGCCGGACATTGCGAGGCCAAGACCCATCTTCAGATTGAAACGCAGCGTTTCCCACGACGTGTAATTGTCGCCCGACCAGGTCTGCACATAGCGATGCATGCCGACGCCGCCGGAACGCGAGACGAGAAACGGCCGGCGGCGCGGGGCAAATTCGCGCTGCGCGTCGCGCGAGGCGCGCATCATCAGCTGCGTTTGCAACACCTTGGCCTCATGTGCGGGAAAGGCGCTGCCGAAGCCGTGCGCGATGGCGTCGCGTGTCCAGATTTCGAACTCGTTGTTGTCGTTCCAGGTCGCGGCAATGCCGTGTTTCAAGAGGCTTTCCTTGACGCGCGACTTCCACCAGTCGATCGTGTCGGGATTCGTGAAGTCGAGATACGCGCCGACTTCGTCCCAGAACTGCACCCACGCGGGTTCGCCGTTGCGCGCCTCGATCAGCAAGCCGGCGCTCGCGGCTTCCTCGAATGCGGGGTGATCCTGCAGCAGGCACGGCTTGATATTCGCGCACAGGCGCACGCCATGTTCGAGGTAGCCATTGACGAAACCGTCGATGTCGGGAAACTTCTCGTGGTTCCAGTTGAAGACATAGCGCTTGGCGTCAATCGACGTATAGCCCGAGGACAGGTGAAACGAATCGCACAGCACATCGTGCTCGCTGCATCGTTCGATGAATTCGCCCATGCGTTGCTGTGCGTCTGGCGCGTCCGTGTAGCTCATGGTCGAGCCGGAATAGCCGAGTCCCCACCTGGGCATCCATGCGGGGCGCCCGGTGAGCCACGTGAAGCGGCGCACGGCATGCAAGGGCGTGTCGGCGGAGGCGATGAAGTAGTAGTCGAGGTCGCCATGCGCGGCGACGAAATGGCGATAGTGACCGTGATAGTTATCGAGCTCGCGGCCCATGTCGAAACGGCAATCCGCGAGCGTGTCGTAAAAGAGCCCGAAGCCCGTGCGTGTTTGCGGCTGCCAGGTGACGTAAAACGGTATGTGCTTGTAGAGCGGGTCGGTGGTCCGCGCGTTGTAACCCATCGCGTCGATGTTGCGCATCTCGTACGACTGCGCCGCGCGATCAAGCGACCCCGCGCGCTCGCCGAGCCCGACATATATCTCGTCCTTGCGCCGCTCGATGTAGTGATAGACGCGCTCGTCCCACCAGCCGAAGTTGTACGACTGCGTCTTGCGGTCGTTCATCACGCGGTGCCAGACCGCGTCGCGCAGAATGTCCCAGGCGCAGAAGCCGCCGTCGAGCGTAACGGCAAGGCGGATACATGCTGTCTGCACGACGAGTTGCGCGCCGTCGTTCGACACCTCGAACGCCGACGGCGTGAAACCGCTCATATCGCGGCGCTCGCGGCCTTCGAGCGGAACGTCCTCCGCGCCGGGGGCGATGGCCCAGGTGCGCGGGCCATGCAGTTCTCCGTCGGGCAACACCAGCACGCGGACGATGTCTTCCGCGAGAACGAAGAGTTCGATCCGGCACTGCTCGGGCGAGGTAAGAACCAGGTGATTGCCTTCGTGCGACGCGAGCGCGAAGCGCGGCGGGTGCTTCAGATTCGTGATTGAACGCATGATGGGTAGTCTTTGAAATCATGCAGCCGCGTTCGAGGCCGCATCGGCCTCGCGCGGACGTGCGTCGCGCGAAACGCCGCGCATGAGGAGGATCAGCAGCGTCGCGCCGATGATGTCGAAAGCGCCCAGCGCGCCGAAGAGCGGCGTGTAGCCGATTTTGTCCGCGAGCGCGCCGACCATTAGCGAAAAGCCGAGACCGCCGATCCACGCGGACATGCCCGCAAAGCCGGCAACGGTGCCGACTTCGCCCGGGTCGAAGACGTCGGCGGCGAGCGTATTGACGAGTGCCGAGATCATCTGATGTGCGAAGCCGCCCACGCAGAAGAGTGCGATTGCTTCGTAGGGCGAAGCAACGAGACCGATGCATGCCGGCCCGAGCATCATCAATGCGCCGAGTACGACGCCCGCGATGCGCGACCCGATGAGCGGCACACGCAGACGCTTCATCAGGAAGGGGGACAGGTAGCCGCCGAACAGGCCGCCCAGGTCGGCTGCGAGAAACGGCAGCCATGCAAACAGCGCGATCTGCTTCAGATCCATATGGCGCTGCGTGGCGAGATAGAGCGGAATCCAGAAGCTGAACGTCTGCCATGCGGGCTCCGCGAAAAAGCGGGCTTGCGCGATGGCCCAGAAGCGGCGCGTGCGCAGCACTTCGCGGATGCGGCTGCGGCGCGGCGCCGGCGGGGTCTGACCGCCCATGATCGTTTTGCGCTCGGCCTCGCTGATCCGCGCATGCTCGGACGGCGAACGGTACAGCGCGTACCACGCCGCCGCCCAGACGAAGCCGAGAGCGCCTGTCACGGCGAAGGCGCTTTGCCATCCATAGCGAAGCGACAGGAACACGACGAGCGGCGGCGCGAGCAGCGATCCGAGCGACGTACCCGCGTTGAAGTAGCCCACCGCGACGGATTTCTCGCGATTCGGAAACCACTCGGCGACGACCTTCATGCCGGCCGGGATGGCGACCGCCTCGGTCAGGCCCATCAGGCCACGCAGCGCGGCAAGCGAGAACCAGCCGCTTGCAAAGCCGTGCAATACGCCTGTCAGCGACCACAGGCAGGCAAAGAGGGCGAAGCCGAGGCGCAGACCGATCAGATCGATGATAAGACCGCAGACCGGTTGCATGACGGTGTAACCGACCTGGAAGGCGCCGACCACGTACGAGTACTGCTGGGTGCTCATGTGCATGAGCTTCATCAACTCCGGAGCCATCACGCCGAGCGCGTTGCGCGACAGGTAATTAACGATGGTCCCGAGACATACGAGGCCGATGATCCACCAGCGCAAACCAATGATTGTCTTCACAGTGTGTCTCCGTGTTCGCGTATCCGACCGCAGGGTCTGGTGCAGTTATGCGCGAATTCGAACATTTTTCGATGTTTAGTGTCAGTCATCGTATCACTGAAAGATGAGTTTGATACTAAGGGAAAACCATGTGCAATGACAAGAAACGCCTGATGTAGCGCGGATTTCCTGTCCATGGGGCGTGTCGAGGCTGCTTGAGATCAGACGACTGTTTTGTGCAAATGCTTCAGTAAAATGTTCTTTCGAACATGTCGTTTTCATTAATGAGCAACCCGGCTGACTACTCGTCGCGTGTCCGACTACGTGGCGAAGCGTCAGCTTCAGATTGGAATAATAATTCGGTATCCTGATTAACAGTTTGAGCAGCCCAGAAATACCCCGCTTGGGGGGGCTCCAGGCAGTCATCCATTCCCCACTGGGCAAGCTCAACTTCGGAGCGATGTAACCAGAAATTACCTGCCGCTTCGCGTGCGATCTTATGCATCAGTTATTACAAAGTTGAAATACGCCGCGGGCGGCCTTGCGCTATATTTCCGCCAACAACACATTCTTCCAAGGGTGATCGATGAAGTCCGCTCGTTTTGTTCCGCTTCTGCTCGGGGTTCTGACGTTGGCCGCGTCGGGTGCAGCCATGGCCGGCGGGGTCAACATCGGGGTCAATATCGGCATTCCCGCGCCGGTCTACGTGGCGCCGGCTCCGGTCTATGCACCACCGCCGCCGCCTCCGCCGCCCGTCGTGTATCAGCCCGCACCCGTGTATTACGGCGGACCGGCTATCGTGATCGGCTGGCATGGCGACCGCTACTGGGACGGCCACCGCTATTGGGCGCGCGACGACTGGTATCGTCATCATCCGCCGGGGCGCTATGACTACCGGCGCGATCACTACGATCACGGTCGCGGCTGGCACTGAGCCGCAGCGGCAACCGCAGCGATCCTGAACCGCCCGAATGGGCGGTTTTTTCATGCCTTCGCGCCTTGCCGGGGCGCGCGGCGGACTTACGGTTTGCGCGGGTTTATTGGGTAGAATTCCCTCACCACGCAATTGCCCAATGACCACCAAGGCGCTTATGACAACTGGCTCGCGACGGGTTCCATCGCCTCGTGCACCTCAATGCGTAGTTTCCAGGCCCCCGCGTGTCGGTCCCGCGCTCATGTGGCGTTCATCGCGCAATGCCTGCGTCGCGCTGCTGTGCGCCGCGCTGGCCGCGGCCGGTCTTTTCGCGGCGACGCAAGCGCATGCGGCGTATGCCATTGCCCAGTACGGAGAGCCGAAATATCCGGCGGACTTCAAGCATTTCGACTACGTGAACCCAGATGCGCCGAAGGGCGGCACACTGGTGCTGGCCAATCCGAGCCGCCTGACGAGCTTCGATAAATTCAACCCGTTCACTTTGCGCGGCAACACCGCGCCCGGCGTCGACCTGCTGTTCGAGAGCCTCACGACCGGCAGCAGCGACGAAGTGGCCTCCGCGTATGGACTGCTCGCCGACGACATCAGGATCGCGCCGGACGGCCTCTCGACTACCTTCCATATCAACCCGCACGCGCGTTTTTCGAACGGCGATCCCGTTACCGCGGAGGATGTGAAGTATTCGCTCGACACCCTGAAGAGCCCGCAGGCCGCGCCGCAATTCATGTCGATTTTCGGCCAGATCGTGCGCGCGGTCGTCGTGGATGCGCACACCGTACGTTTCGAATTTCAGCAGCGCAATCGTGAGTTGCCGTTGCTCGCGGGCGGCATGCCGGTGTTTTCGCACAAGTGGGGAATGAAGCCCGACGGCAGCCATATCCCGTTCGATCAACTGGCGTTTGAAAAGCCGATTGGCAGCGGTCCTTATCTGATCGAGCGGTACGACAACGGCCGCACCATCACGTACCGGCGCAACCCGGATTATTGGGGCGCGGCGCTGCCGGTGCGCGTCGGCATGTACAACTTCGAGCGCATCGTCTACAAGCTGTATTCGGATAGCGTCGCGCGGCTCGAGGCCTTCAAGGCTGGTGAATACGACGCGCTTGTGGAGTATGTCGCGCGTAACTGGGTGCGGCGCGACGTCGGCAAGAAATTCGACAGCGGCGAGCTCATCAAGAAGGTGTTCCCGCAGCACAACGGCACGGGTATGCAGGGCTTCATGCTGAACACGCGGCGGCCCCTGTTTCAGGACGTGCGCGTGCGCAAGGCGCTCGATCTCGCGCTCGATTTCCAGTGGCTCAACCGGCAGTTGTTCTTCAATCAGTACGCGCGCATCGACAGTTTCTTTGCCAACACCGATCTGCAGGCGAAGGGGCTGCCGTCGCCGGGCGAACTCGCGCTGCTCGAGCCGTGGCGTGCGAAGCTCGATCCCGCGGTTTTCGGGCCGCCGCCGAAGCAGCCCGACACCGACCCGCCGGGCTCGCTGCGCGCGAACCTGCTGCAGGCGCGCGCGCTGTTGCACGAGGCCGGCTGGCGCTATCGCGACGGCGCTTTGCGCAATGCAAAAGGGGAGCCGTTCGAGTTCGAGATACTCGACGACTCGGGATCGGCCGCGCAAATGGAGCCGATCGTCGCTACTTTCATTCGAAACCTGCAGAAGCTCGGAATACGAGCCACGTTTCGCGTAGCCGATTTCGCGGTCTATCAGAAGCGGCTCGACGCCTTCGACTTCGACACCACGACGATCCGCATGCCGGACGTGCAGGTGCCGGGTTCCGAGCAGATCGAGCGCTTCGGCAGCAAGGCAGCCGATACGAACGGCTCGGACAATGTGATCGGACTGAAGTCGCCGGCTGTCGATTCGATTCTGCGCGCACTCGTGCAGGCGCAGACGCGCGAGCAGCTGCTCGACGCGACGCATGCGCTCGATCGCGTGCTGATGCATGGCTACTACGTCGTGCCGCACTGGTACAGCGCAACGCATCGCGTGGCGTTCAAGCGCGGGCTTGCATGGCCGGCGAGGCTGCCGCTGTACTACGGCGCCGAAGGCTGGATCACGTCGACGTGGTGGTTCGCGAAGCCGCCGCAAGGCACGCAGGCCGCTGCGCAATGACCCGCTGTATCACGCTCGCGCGTTATAGTCGTTCAATCACCGCCCTCGCAATGGAAAGCACGTCATGTGGAGCTACATTCTCAAACGTCTGCTGCTGATGATCCCGACGTTGCTCGGCGTGCTGACGCTGACCTTCATCGTGATCCAGTTCGTGCCGGGCGGCCCGGTCGAACAGATGCAGCATGAGCTGCGCAAGGGCGCCGAGGGCGCAGTGCCGTTCGGCCTGCGCGCGCACAACGGCGTCGACGCGCAGCAGATCGCGCAACTGAAGGCGCTGTACGGTTTCGACAAGCCGCCGCTCGAGCGCTACATGTTGATGCTCAAGCGCTTCTCCACCTTCGATCTGGGTCAGAGCTATTTCCGGCATCAGAGCGTGTGGTCGCTCATCGTTTCGAAGCTGCCGGTGTCGATCAGCATCGGCTTGTGGACGTTTTTTCTCACGTATCTGATCTCGGTGCCGCTCGGCATTGCGAAAGCGGTGCGCAACGGCTCGCGCTTCGACATCGCGACGAGCCTTGTCGTGCTGATCGGTTACGCGATTCCGGGCTTCGTGCTCGGCGTGCTGCTACTCGTGTTATTCGGCGGCGGCACGTTTTTGCAGCTCTTTCCGCTGCGCAATCTCACATCGGATAACTGGTCGCAACTGAGCCTGGTGGGCAAGGTGCTCGATTATCTGTGGCATATCGCGTTGCCGATTACGGCTTCGGTGGTCGGCAGTTTCGCGGTCGTGACGATGCTCACCAAGAACGCCTTTCTCGACGAGATTCGCAAGCAGTACGTATTGACCGCACGCGCAAAAGGTCTTTCCGAGAAACGCGTGTTGTGGAAGCACGTGTTTCGCAATGCGATGTTGCCGTTGATCGTCGGCTTTCCGGCTGCGTTTATCGGCGCTTTTTTCACAGGCAGTCTGCTGATCGAAACGCTTTTTTCGCTCGACGGTCTCGGCTTGCTGTCGTATGAGTCCGTCGTGCGGCGCGACTATCCGGTCGTGCTCGGCACGCTGTATCTCTTCACGCTGATCGGCCTTGCGACCAAGCTCGTTTCCGATCTTTGCTATGTGTGGGTCGATCCCCGCATTCAATTCGAACAACTGGAACGCTGATGAATCGAGCCCGCCTTTCAGCCGATGCAGCGGCCCGCACGGAGCCCGCGCGCGCGTTCGTCTCGCCTTCGCCCGCGCGCCGCGTATGGCAGCGGTTTCGCCAGCAACGGCTTGGCTACTGGAGCCTGATCGTGTTTGTCGCGGCCTTCGCGGCGAGCCTCGCCGGTCCGCTGTGGTCCAACGACAAGCCGCTCGTGGTGCGCTATGACGGCCACTTGTATTTCCCGCTCTTTCACACTTACGCGGAAACCACGTTCGGCGGCGATTTCCCGACGCCCGCGGATTATCTCGACCCGTATATCAAGCAGCGTTTCGATGCGCCGGGCAATTTCGCCGTGTACCCGCCGAACCATTACTACTACGACACGCTCAACTATTTTTCGAAAGCACCGAACCCCGCGCCGCCGTCGCGCGAAAACTGGCTCGGCACCGACGATCGCGGCCGCGATCTGTTTGCGCGCCTGCTATACGGCTTTCGCGTGTCGGTGGAATTCGGTCTCGTGCTGACATTCATCGGCACGATACTCGGCATCGCGGCCGGCGCCGTCCAGGGTTATTTCGGAGGACGTACGGATATCATCGGGCAGCGCCTGATCGAGATCTGGAGCGCGATGCCCGAGCTTTATCTGCTGATCATTTTCTCGTCCATCTTCGAACCGGGTTTCGTTCTGCTGATCGTGCTGCTTTCGCTGTTCGGCTGGATCGGCTTGTCGGACTATGTGCGCGCGGAGTTTCTGCGCAATCGCCAGCAGGATTACGTGCGCGCGGCGAAGGCCATGGGGCTGTCGAACTGGCAGATCATGTGGCGGCACGTGCTGCCCAACAGTCTCACGCCGGTCATCACGTTCCTGCCGTTTCGCATGAGCGGCGCGATTCTCGCGCTGACGAGTCTCGATTTTCTCGGCCTCGGCGTGCCTTCGCCGACACCGAGCCTCGGCGAACTGCTCGCACAGGGCAAGGCGAATCTGGACGCTTGGTGGATCTCGCTGTCGACCTTCGGTGTGCTGGTCACGATGCTATTGCTGCTGACGTTCATGGGCGACGCGCTGCGCAACGCGCTCGACACCCGCATCTCCGATGCGATGCGCGCCGGAGGTAATCAGTGAGCATGCAACGGCAAACCCATGCACAGCAGCACGACAGCGGCAACGGCGGGAGCGGTGTGCCGCTGCTGGATCTGGATCGCCTTCATGTGAGCTTCGGCGAAACGGTGGCCGTGAACGACGTCACGTTGACGATCCGGCGCGGCGAACGCCTCGCGCTCGTCGGCGAATCGGGGTCGGGCAAGAGCGTGACGGCGCTGTCGGTCTTGCGTCTGTTGAGCGACGCGCAGGTGAGCGGATCGATCCGTTTCGACGGCGAGGACCTGCTTGCCAAAAGCGAGCGTGAGATGCGCGGGCTGCGCGGCTCTGACATCGCGATGATCTTTCAGGAGCCGATGACGGCGCTCAATCCGCTCTACACGGTGGGCGATCAGATCGCGGAGACGATTGTGGTGCACGACGGCGTTTCGGCAGCGGAGGCCCGCAAGCGCGCGGTCGCATTGCTCGGACGCACGGGCATTCCCGAGCCGGGCAAGCGCGTGAACAGCTATCCGCACGAACTCTCGGGCGGCCAGCGGCAGCGCGCAATGATCGCCATGGCGCTCGCGTGCCGTCCGCGTCTATTGCTCGCCGACGAGCCGACCACCGCGCTTGACGTGACGATTCGCGCGCAGATCGTCGATTTGCTGCTGGAACTGCAGCGCGACGAAGCCGAAAAGCGCGGCATGGCCGTGCTGCTGATCACGCATGACCTGAACCTCGTGCGCAACTTCGCCGAGCGTATCGCGGTAATGGAAAAGGGCGTGCTCGTCGAGAGCGGGCCGGTCGAGCAGGTGTTCGGCTCGCCGCAGCATCCCTACACGCAGCGGCTGCTCGCGAGCCGGCCGCAGCGGACCGTGGTGCCGGTGCTGCCCATTGCGCCGGTGCTGCTGGAAGCCCGCGATGTGTCCGTCGATTTCAAAACGAAGTTGCCGGGGTTTGCCGGCTGGTTCCGCTCGGGGCGCTTTCGCGCCGTCGCCGATGCGAGCGTTTCGCTGCGGCAAGGTGAGACGCTCGGGATCGTCGGCGAATCCGGTTCGGGCAAGTCGACGCTCGCCATGGCCTTGCTCGGCCTGCAGCGCACGGCGCACGGCGAGATCGAATTCCAGGGCAGGGCGCTGGGCAGCTACCGCGGCACGGAACAGACGGCGTTGCGCTCGAACATGCAGGTGGTGTTTCAGGACCCTTTCAGCTCGCTTTCGCCGCGCCAGACCATCGAGCGGATCGTCGGCGAGGGACTGGCCCTGCACCGGCCGCAAATGTCGCCGCAAGCGCGCCGCGACAAGGTGCTGGCGGTCTTGCGCGAGGTCGGCATCGACCGCACCGCGTTGCTGCGCTACCCGCATGAGTTCTCGGGCGGCCAGCGGCAGCGCATCGCCATCGCGCGCGCGCTGGTGGTCGAGCCGCGCATTCTGATCCTCGATGAGCCCACCAGCGCGCTCGACGTCTCCATTCAGCAGCAAGTGCTGAAATTGCTGGCCGGGTTGCAACAGAAGTACAACCTCGGCTTCGTTTTCATCAGCCACGACCTGGCTGTGATCGGGGCGATGGCGCACCGCGTGGCGGTCATGCAAAACGGTTCTATCGTCGAAAGTGGAGACGTTGAGAAAATCTTTGCGACCCCTTCGCACCCCTACACTCGAAAGCTCCTGAAAGCCGCGCTGGACCGTTGATTTTTCACCCTTTCACCAATTGGGTGCGCCTCTCGATTGTATTTTTCTATTTGTTTTGACACATGAATACTTACTGGCTAGTATCGACCAAACTTTTTTCCGTAGACCCCTGATTCTTTAGCAAAAACTACCGACCAATGCAGCACAGAAATCTGACCCAGGCTTGCACGCGCGCCGTCGCCGGGATGTTCATTGGCGTCTTGATCGCAGCAGCTCCCGGCGTTTTCGCCGACGAAGTAAGCAGTTTCAATCAGAATGCCTCATTTTCGCCGAGCACGTCGGCGAATTCCCCGTCCTCTTCCAGCTCCCAGTCCGTCGGCGGAAACACCGACGGCAGCGCGAAATCGTTCCTGTCGGGCATGGCCGGCAAAGCGGGCGACGTCGTGGTCGGCGCGCTGAACATGATCGGCGTGCGCTACCGCTGGGGCGGCAATACGCCGGATTCGGGGCTCGATTGCAGCGGCTTCGTGCGCTACGTGTTCCAGGACACGCTGGGCATGGCGCTGCCGCGCCGCGCCGAGGAAATGAGCCGCGTCGGCGAAAAGGTCCGCGTGAGCGATCTGAAGCCGGGAGACCTGGTGTTCTTCAACACCATGCGCCGCACGTTCTCGCACGTGGGCATCTATATCGGCGACAACAAGTTCGTGCATTCGCCGTCCACCGGCAGCACGATCCGCGTCGACGACATGGATGACGGCTACTGGGAAAAGCGCTTCACCGGCGCGCGCCGGATCGAGACGTCGTACCAGAGCGGCGAAGATCTGCGCAAGCGCGTGAATGCGACGATCGGCGGAAACAACTGATTTTTGCCGCCAGGCGGTGCAGGCGCACCGCCTGGAGCCGAAGCCACAGTAAAAAAGCCTGCTTCGAAAGAAGCAGGCTTTTTCGTTGACGGCCCGTCTACGGGTGAGGCCGTGCGCAGCCGCGACTGGCGGCCGCGATCCCTGACCTCGCTAAACCGCCGCGCGGCTCGCCGTCAGCTTGCGTTGCAGCTCCGGCATGATCTTCGCGACGGCTTCTTCGCCGGCGAGAATCGCGGCGTTGCGCTGCGAGAAGTCGCTGCCGCTCATGGCCGCGAGATTCGGCCGGATCACGACGTCGGCATATTTGTCGAGTTCATAGGCCTTGATGGTCTGGCCCATGATCGTGAAAGTCTGCATGAGCACATCGAACGAGCTGGCTGTGAGGCCGCTTTCCGGGCGCTGCGAGATATCCACCGCGATCACGAAGTCCGCGCCCATCTTGCGTGCGAACGATGCGGGCACCGGACTCACGAGACCGCCGTCCACATATTCATGCCCGCCGATTTTCACCGGCTCGAAAATGGACGGCACGCTGCACGACGCCCGCACCGCCACGCCGGTATTGCCGCGCTGAAAGAGAATGGGCTGGCCGGTTTTCAGGTCGGTGGCGACGACGCCGAGCGGCTTCACCATTTTCTCGATCGGCCGATTGTTGAGCGTCGTGTTCAGATAATTCTGCAGCGCGATGCCTTGCAGCAGGCCGCGCGTGCGAAACGGCATCGCCCAGTCGCTGATCGACGCTTCGTCCATGGTCAGCGCGAGCTTGTTCAGCGCGAAGCCGTTCATGCCCGACGCATAGAGCGCGCCGACCACCGACCCGGCGCTCGTGCCGGCGACGAGGTCCACCTGAATATTGCGCGCCTCCAGCGCCTTGATCACGCCGATGTGCGCGAAACCGCGCGCCGCGCCGCCGCCAAGCGCGAGCGCGACCCGAAGCGGGCGCTGCGGCTTGTCGAGCGGCGGGGTGCTCGTGCCTGGCGTGGCGGTGCCATTCGACGTCGACATTCCGTCGATTTTGCTGCCGGCCGTGGTGCAGGCGGCCAGCACCGCCGAGGCGGCGGCGAGCGAAAAGTTGCGACGGCCGAAACGAGGTGACGAAGGTTTCAACGAATTCTCCAGCAACGGCACAGGCGGCGTGACGGGCGCCGCCTCGTGCCGCGATCAGGCAAAGGTCGAGGCGACCGCGATAAGCGGTTTCATGCGCGCGGGCGGCGTGTGTGCCCTGGCGCGCGCACATCATAAAGCAAAGCGGCGCGGGCGCGCGGGCCTGTAATGAAACGTTGCAGAGACACCGCCTCTCGGCGACAGCACGCGATCAGGACGCCTTCAGGGCACCATCGGGACGCAATCACGACGCCACCGGGACGCGCTCGCCTGGCCGTTCGGACGAGGGCGGCGCGCCGCTCTCGAAAGGTATAATTCGGCTCTTGCTTTGATTCCTTCGTGTCCATGCACGGCTGTCGTCCTGCTGCATGGACGCGGTTCGCTGCCGCGCCTGACTGGCTATATCTGTCCGGCGCCGGCGCCCGTCTTCGAGTAACGCTAATGACCACCTCCGTTCGCACCCGTTTCGCACCGAGTCCCACCGGCTTCATTCACCTCGGCAACATCCGCTCCGCGCTTTATCCGTGGGCGTTCGCGCGCAAGATGAAAGGGACCTTCGTGCTGCGGATCGAGGACACCGACGTCGAGCGTTCCACCACTGAATCCGTCGACGCGATTCTGGAAGGCATGGAATGGCTCGGCCTCGATTTCGACGAAGGCCCGTTCTACCAGATGCAGCGCATGGACCGCTACCGCGAGGTGCTTCAGCAGATGCGCGACGCGGGGCTCGTGTATCCGTGCTACATGTCGACCGAAGAACTCGACGCGCTGCGCGAGCGCCAGCGCGAAGCCGGTGAAAAACCGCGCTACGACGGCACGTGGCGTCCCGAGCCGGGCAAGGTGTTGCCCGAACCGCCGGCGGGCGTGCAGCCCGTGCTGCGCTTCCGTAATCCGCTCACCGGCACGGTGGCCTGGGACGACGCGGTAAAAGGGCGCATCGAAATCTCGAACGAGGAGCTGGACGACCTCGTGATCGCGCGGCCCGACGGCACGCCGACCTATAACTTCTGCGTGGTGGTGGACGATCTGGACATGCGCATCACGCACGTGATTCGCGGCGACGATCACGTGAACAACACGCCGCGGCAGATCAATATTCTGCGCGCACTCGGCGGCGAGCCGCCGGTGTACGCGCACTTGCCGACCGTGCTCAACGAGCAGGGCGAAAAGATGAGCAAGCGTCACGGCGCGATGAGCGTAATGGGTTATCGCGACGCCGGCTACCTGCCCGAAGCCGTGGTGAACTATCTCGCGCGCCTCGGCTGGTCGCATGGCGACGCGGAGATTTTCTCGCGCGAGCAGTTTGTCGAATGGTTCGATCTGGAACATCTCGGCAAGTCGCCGGCGCAATACGACCACGACAAGCTCAACTGGCTCAACGCGCATTACATCAAGGAAGCGGACAACGCGCGCCTTGCCGGCCTCGCGCGGCCGTTCCTCGCTGAACTGGGTATCGACGAGGCGGCCATCGCGCGAGGCGCCGACCTGAGCGCCGTGGTGGGCTTGCTGAAGGACCGCGCGTCCACGGTCAAGGAGATTGCAGAGAGCGCGGCGATGTTCTATCGCACGCCCGCCCCGGATGCGGAAGCCCTCGCGCAACATGTGACCGACGCAGTGCGCCCGGCGCTCGGCGAGCTGGCTGCCGCATTGAAGACCGTCGAGTGGACCAAGGAGGCGATCGCCGCCGCGCTCAAGGCCACGCTTTCCGCACACAAACTGAAGATGCCGCAACTCGCCATGCCGGTTCGGCTGCTGGTGGCGGGCACGACGCATACGCCGTCTATCGATACGGTGCTGATGCTGTTCGGCCGCGATGTGGTGGTGAGCCGTATCGAGAAAGCGTTGGCATAACGCGATCGCGGCACGCCTGGCCAGAGCGTTCGCGCGTGCGTTGAGAGGGATTGCATGCGTCTTCGGAAAAAAGTCGCATGCAATTGCTCAAAGGGTATTTACAAAGCGCAAATTGGCCTCTAGAATCTCGTTTCTGTTCTGCAAGGGGGGTATAGCTCAGCTGGGAGAGCGCTTGCATGGCATGCAAGAGGTCAGCGGTTCGATCCCGCTTACCTCCACCATCAGAGCAGAGTGAAGTCGTTCCGAAGTCTGGAACTTGTAGCAAAAAAGACTTCCCAAACAGCAGTATCGTAGTTAAAATAGCGGTCTTCGCAGTTGACGAAACGAATAACTGGCAAGCAGCTTCATGTTAGTTAATTCAAGGTCAGCGGTGAGTAAAAGACAGATCTGAAAAGATTATGTCCCCTTCGTCTAGAGGCCTAGGACATCACCCTTTCACGGTGAGTACAGGGGTTCGAATCCCCTAGGGGACGCCAAACATCGGCGTCGCTTTATGAAGTAAAGCAGCGCAGCTTGCAGAGAAATAACCGACGCTCGCAAGCCAGGGTGTAAAGACTGGAGTGGTAGTTCAGTCGGTTAGAATACCGGCCTGTCACGCCGGGGGTCGCGGGTTCGAGTCCCGTCCACTCCGCCAGACAAAGCCCGTTCATACAAACTTGAACGGGCTTTTTCATTAAAGGTGTAAGCAGTACGTTGTCCCCTTCGTCTAGAGGCCTAGGACATCACCCTTTCACGGTGAGTACAGGGGTTCGAATCCCCTAGGGGACGCCAGAACATCGGCGTCGTTCGGTAGGAAGTTGAACGGTGCAGTGTGAAAATCTGGAGCGGTAGTTCAGTTGGTTAGAATACCGGCCTGTCACGCCGGGGGTCGCGGGTTCGAGTCCCGTCCGCTCCGCCAGATTTGAAAAGCCCACTTCGAAAGGAGTGGGCTTTTTTTATTTCCGCTGCCTGCCAGCCTGGCTATGCTCGGGACAAACAGCCATTGCCAGCGCGCGCGGCCTGTTTTACCGTTTATCCCGACTTCTCTTCGTCGTGCCGCCATGTTCGATCCAACCGAAGCTCCGTCACCGTTCCATCTGCGCAAAGCCAGCATGGACGATTTCGAGTTTGCCGAGGCGCTGACTCACGGCAACATGGGCGGCTACTATCAGCGGCATCATCTTGTCTGGCGCGGCGATCTCTTTCTCGGCAGCTGGCGCGAGTCGGAAAACTTCATCCTCGAAATGGACGGCAAGGCGATCGGCGTGCTGCGCATCACGCAGGAGGGCGATTCGCTGCATATTCGCGACGTCCAGATCGCGGAAGGCTACCGGCGCCTCGGCGCCGGCACCTATCTGCTCGACATGTCGCACCAATGGGCGCGCGAGCGCGGTCTGCGCGAACTGCAGTTGCGCGTGTTCGTCGACAACCCCGCGGCACGGCTCTATCAGCGCAAGGGCTACAAGCTCGCCGGGCCGCGGCTCGCGCAGCTTGGCGCGATCCGTCATCTGGCGCGGCGGGTTTGAGGTGACGATTCGCGTTTAGCGGTGCACGCCGCCGGGCGCGTCCGCGTGGTTCGACGCCGTCTCTTCAACGCGTGCATCGGCAGAAACGGCGTCGTCGACGCTTTCGCCATTGTCCAGCCGATGTTCCGAGCCACGTTCGATAAACGCGCGCGGACTTTCGCCAAAGGCCCGGCGAAACATCGCGGAAAACGCGCTCTGACTCTGATAGCCCAACTCCTGCGCGACATGGGAGAGCGGCCGCCCCTGGCTCAGCAAAGGGATCGCGCGCGCCAGAATCGCCTGTTGCCGCCACTGCGAAAAACTCACGCCGAGTTCCTGGCGGAAGAGCCGCGCGATGGTGCGCGTACTGGCGCCGACGCTCGCCGCCCATTGTTCGAGCGACTCGGCGGGCGTCGGATCGGCGATCACCGCCTCGCACAGCGCACGCAGGCGCTTTTCGTTCGGCATCGGCACGGAAAGGGGCAGCGGTTCGGAGCGCGTCAGCTCGTCGAGCGCGAGTGCGCCCAGCAGGCGTTCGCGCTCGGGCGAGATGCCGGGCGTATCCAGCGCGGCAATCACCTCGCGCAGCAGGTTCGAGACTTCGACCACGCGCGGCGCGTCGAGCCCCGCAGGCACAGCGTTTTCGGTGATGTACAGCGTGCGCAGAAACGCGTCCTCCACGGCGACGACCTCATGTGTGACATGCGGCGGCACCCAGATGGCGCGCGAGGGCGGTACCATCCACGTGGTGCCGGTCGTGGCCACCCGCAGCACGCCGCGCGGCGCGTACGCGACCTGCGCCCACGCATGCTGATGACGCGCGAAATGCGAACCCATGGGCATGGGCCGCGAGCGCACGCGAATGGGGTGCGCTTCGTTCGGCTGGAATTCTGGCGGCGTGTCGGTCAGGCTGACGAAGCTCGACCGGTCCGAACCGGCGTACGGAGTCATGACAAAGGTCGATCCAAAAACGAAACGCCACAAACGTAACGCCACAAACGAAACGCGGCGATATGAAACGCGGCGATATGAAGCGCGATCGCGGGCGGGTTTCCATTGTAGAGCGTGTGCGCTTTGCGCCGTTGCATAATGGCGGGATTGTCGACCCCTACTCGAGGAGCACGAACGACGATGCAAACCGTCTTTGTCTACGGCACGCTGCGAGCGGGCGAAGTGAACGACATCCGCGATGCCGCGGCGCGCAACGAGATCGCCGAGCCGACGCTGCTCGGAACGGCCACGGTTCGCGGCCATCTGTTCGACTTCGGCTCGTACCCGGGCCTCGTCGTCGACGAAGAGGGCGTGGAAGTGATCGGCGACGTCTACGAGATCGACGATGAACTCGTTGCCGTGCTCGACGAAATCGAGGCGGTGTACCCCGGCGTCGAAGATCGCTTTCTGGCGCGCGAAGTCATGGTGAAAGTGGACGGCAATGTGGTGAATTGCCGCTTCTATCCGGTCGCGCCTCACGCGGTGAAAGGGCTGCCCGAAATCCGATCCGGCGATTGGGTCAAACACCGCACGACGCGCTGATCCAACGCCGCAGCGCAAGCGCACCCACGGGCACCGACCCGCGGCACAAAAAAACGGCCCGCGAGGCAACGAGGCCTGGCGGGCCGTCAGGCCGGTCAATCTTCTCGCCAGCTCGCCGTGACGAGCCGCACATTCACGTTCAAATTTCTTCGTAGAGCGGCAGCGTCAGGAAGTCAGTGAACTGCGCGGACGTCGACATCTGCTCGAAGATTTGCGCAGCGCGCTCGTACGGCGCGGTATCGCCGCCCACCGCCTGCTTCACCTTGTCGAGTTCCTGCACGGCCAGCTCGCGCACCAGTTCAGCGGTCACCTTGCGGCCGTCGTCGAGCGTGCCCTTCGGCGAGCGGATCCATTGCCACACCTGCGAGCGCGAAATCTCGGCGGTCGCGGCGTCTTCCATCAGGTTGTGGATCGGCACGCAGCCATTGCCCGCGAGCCACGAACCCAGGTAGTGAATGCCGACGTTGATGTTGTTGCGCAAACCGGCTTCGGTAATCGGCGTCTCCGGGCGGAAGTCGAGCAGATCCGTCGCGGTGACGAGCACGTCGTCGCGTTGCTTGCCGATCTGGTTCGGCTTGTCCCCCAGCACCTTGACGAATTCTTCCATTGCGATAGGCACGAGCCCCGGGTGCGCGACCCAGCCGCCGTCGTAGCCGTCGCCCGCATCGCGCGCCTTGTCCGAGCGCACGCCGGCCATCGCCTTGTCGTTCGCGGCCGGGTCGTTCTTGATCGGAATCAGCGCGCTCATGCCGCCGATAGCCGGCGCATTGCGGCGGTGGCAAGTCTTCAGCAGCAACAGCGCATAGGCGCGCATGAAGGGCGAGGTCATCGTGATCTGCGAGCGGTCTGCGAGGCAGAAGTCGCGGTCGGCCTTGAACTTCTTGATCGCCGAGAAGATGTAGTCCCAGCGGCCCGCGTTCAGGCCCGAGCTGTGTTCACGCAGCTCGTACAGGATTTCGTCCATTTCGAACGCGGCGAGAATGGTTTCGATCAGCACCGTCGCGCGAATCGTGCCGCGCGGCACGCCGACCGCTTCCTGCGCGGCGACGAAGATGTCGTTCCACAGACGCGCCTCGAGGTGGCTTTCCATCTTCGGCAGATAGAAGTAGGGGCCGGAGCCGCGCGCGATCAGTTCCTTCGCGTTATGCACCATGAAGAGCGCGAAGTCGAAGATGCCGCCCGACACGCGCTTGCCGTCCACGCTCACGTGCTTCTCGTCGAGATGCCAGCCGCGCGGGCGCACGATCAGCGTGGCGATGGTGTCGTTCAGCTTGTAGTGCTTGCCGTTCTGCTCCAGCGAAATCGTGCGGCGCACGGCGTCCTTCAGGTTGATATGGCCGGTGATCTGGTTGTCCCAGCTCGGCGCATTCGAATCCTCGAAGTCGGTCATGTACGAATCCGCGCCGGAGTTCAGCGCGTTGATGATCATCTTGCGTTCTACCGGCCCCGTGATTTCGACGCGGCGGCGTTGCAGGTCGTGCGGCAGCGGTGCGATGGTCCAGTCGCTCTCGCGCACGCTCTTCGTCTCGGCGAGGAAGTCGGGGCGCTCGCCCGCGTCGAGACGCTTCGTGCGTTCCGCGCGCGCCTGCAGCAGCTGCTGACGGCGCGGCTCGAAGGTGCGATGCAGCGCGGCGACGAGTTCGAGCGCCTCGCGGGTCAGAATTGCTTCATAACCCGGTTTGATTTCGCCGGTGATTGCCACGCCCTGCGGCAGCGACAGCGATGACTGCGAATTCGCCATGTTTTCTCCTTGGTCGGTCAGATTGCGAAAATGCAAAGTTGAAATGCGGTGAGGTCGTTAAGTGAGTTGTCGAGCCGGTTCGCGTCGCAGAGGCTCATGCGTCTTTACCTGCACGCGCGCGGCTTGCCGCGACAGTGCGTCCTGCCCGCGCCGGTCGTCCTGCCGGGGCAAGCGTGCTCAGAAAGGCCAGCAGATCGCTCATGCCCGCACCCGTGCCATGCGGCGTCACGCCCAGTTCCTCGAGCGGCGCGTTCTGACGGTTGAGCCAGAACGTGGTGAAGCCGAACCAGGTCGCGCCGGCCACGTCCCAGCCATTCGATGAAACGAAAACGATCTCGCGGGCCGCCGCGCCGAAGGCTCGCGTGCCGAGCGCGTAGGCGGCGGGCGCGGGTTTGTACGCGCGCACGGCGTCGACGGACAGCACGTGGTCGAAGAGGCCGCTCATGCCGGCGCTCTTGACCGCGACGTCGAGCATCTGCGGATTGCCGTTCGAAAGAATCGCAAGGCCGGGCCCGTGAGCCGCCGCGTTGTCTCTTGCGGACGAGGCGCCTCTAAGCGCAGCGGTCAAAGGCGCGCCGCCGTCGCCGGAAGCGCGCAGCGCGCGCAGCGCGGGCACCGCATCGGGAAAGGCGGACAGGCACGCGTACTCGTCCATCAGACGTTTTTCAGCGGTGCGGCCGAGCGTCAGTTGCAGTTTTTTTGCCGAGAAACGGAGCGCGTCGAGCGTGATGTCCCAGAACGGCCGATAGTGCGCGGCGCCCTCGCCGTCGCCGGTGCTGGTATCGGCGAGCGTGCGCAACTGCGTATATTCGATCTGCTTTTGCCGCCACAACTGGGAGAGCGCGTCGCCGCGCCCCGGGAAGATCTGCTCCGCGGCAGCGATCACCGAGTGCACGTCGAAGAGCGTGCCGTAGGCGTCGAAAATCACTGCTTGTGGGGAGAGTGTCGTTGTGGCCGACATTGCCGTGCGCTCCTGTCAGAGGTCGGGACAGATTGTATTAGCGCTGCTCTGCGCTAAAAAAGAGGCTAAAGATCACTTGATCTTTTACTTTCATCCACCTAATCTGGCGCGCACCGGCCAACTTTGCCGCCCGAGCGGCGCTCCTTTCATGGACCGTTTCAAGCAGATCGAGACTTTTGTCACCGTCGCGGCCAAAGGCAGCCTGTCGGCCGCGGCGCTCGCCGAGGGTGTCGCGCCGGCGATCATCGGCCGGCGTATCGACGCGCTGGAGGAGCGCCTCGGCGTCAAACTGCTGGTGCGCACCACCCGCAAGATCACGCTGACGTTCGAAGGCTCGGCGTTCCTCGAAGACTGTCAGCGCATCATTCACGACATGCAGAACGCCGAGGCGAGCGTGTCGGCGGGCGGCGTCAAGGCGAGCGGCCATTTGCGGCTCTCCGCGCCGGCCGGTTTCGGGCGCCGCCACGTCGCGCCGCTGGTGCCGGCTTTCACGGTCGCGCATCCGGACGTGTCCATCACGCTCGACCTGTCGGACCGGCTCGTGGATCTCGTCAATGAAGGCTTTGATTGCGCGGTACGGCTCGGCGAGTTGCCCGATTCGTCGCTCGTGTCGCTCAGGCTCGGCGAAAACCGGCGCGTGTGCGTGGCGTCGCCGTCGTATCTGAGCCGGCGCGGCGCGCCGCACAGTCTCGCCGACCTCGCGCAGCACAACTGTCTCGCGCTCGGCGCGAGCGCCAATCAGCAGCGCGGCTGGATGTTCCAGCAGGATGGCAAAGTCGTGTCCATCAAAGTGTCGGGCACGATGGAATGTTCCGACGGCGCGGTGCTGCACGAATGGTGTCTCGAAGGTCACGGCCTCGCGTGGCGCTCGTGGTGGGAAGTCGGCGCGGACATTGCGGCAGGGCGGCTCGTGAGCGTGCTCGACGAATTCGCCGCACCGCCCATCGGCATTCATGCGGTGTTTCCGCAGCGCCGCCATTTGCCGCTGCGAGTGCGACTTTTCCTGGACTTTCTCAAGCATACGTATGGCCTTCCGGACTACTGGGGCTGACGCCACGCAACGGGTTTTCGATATTCGGACAGACCCTCGATGGTGGTCAGGGTCCGGTTTCCGCGACCTACAATCGCTTTAAGGGCGGCAGCAGACGGGCTGCGCGCACGGCAACCGGACACGGATACGGAGGGCTCATGTTCAAGCACATTCTCGTTCCGACCGACGGCTCGGACCTCTCGCGCAAGGCGATCGCCGGCGCCATCGACCTTGCGCAGGCAGTCGGCGCGCGCATCACCGCGTATGCCTGTCTGCCCCAATATCCGTACGCGCCGTTCTCCGATATCGCCGTCGAGCCGCCGTCCGAATTTCTCGACCGCAGCGAACGCGAAGCGCAGGAGCATCTGCGCGAAGTGGAATTTGCCGCGAGCCGCGTCGGGGTGGTGGTCGATCGACGCACGAGCGTGCACCCGGCGCCGTATCTCGGCATCATCGAAGCGGCGGAGCAGAGCGGCTGCGACGTCATCTTCATGGCCTCGCACGGGCGGCGCGGTCTCGGCAGTCTGCTGATCGGCAGCGAAACGCAGCGCGTGCTCACGCATACGAAAATTCCGGTGCTTGTGTATCGCTGAATCCCCGCCAAGCGCCTCGGTCGTTTCCCAGCGAAAAACGCGCCGGCAACTTTGCCGGCGCGTCGTCCGTTCGCCGCACAATCCCACCATCCGCCTGGGTCCGGTTGTGCTGGCTTTATGCAGCCCCCGCCTTATATCGAATCCTCGCCACCGGCGCCGGCCGCTTCCAGCAAAGATGCGGCCAGCCGCCGATGCCGAGGCTCCTCCCTGTTGACGGCGGCTGGCCGGCGCGACCACTGCGCCGTCAGCAACCGTCGTCTGCCTTGTGTTTTCGCGATCAGGCCGCGAGAGGCCGTTACGCGACTTTCTTGTCGAAGAACTGTTCGTCTTCCGTCGAGCCGTGCAGCGCGGTCGTCGACGCTTCGCGCTCCACCGTCTGCGTGACCGCGTCGAAATAGCCCGTGCCCACTTCGCGCTGGTGCTTGACGGCGGTGAAGCCCTTTTCCGCCGCCGCGAATTCGGCCTGCTGCATTTCGACGAACGCGGTCATCTGATTGCGCGCGTAGCCGTGCGCGAGGTTGAACATCGAGTAGTTCAGCGCGTGGAAGCCGGCGAGCGTGATGAACTGGAACTTGTAGCCCATCGCGCCGAGTTCGCGCTGGAACTTGGCGATGGTCGCGTCGTCGAGATTCTTCTTCCAGTTGAACGACGGCGAGCAGTTGTACGACAGCAGTTGATCCGGGTACTCCTTGTGGATCGCGTCGGCGAACTTCTTCGCAAACTCGAGGTCCGGCTTGCCGGTTTCGCACCAGATCATGTCGGCGTACGGCGCATAGGCGAGGCCGCGCGAAATCGCCTGTTCGAGACCCGGCTTCGTGCGGTAGAAGCCTTCGACGGTGCGCTCGCCGGTCAGGAACGGCTTGTCGTTTTCGTCCACGTCCGAGGTGATCAGGTCGGCGGCTTCGGCATCGGTGCGGGCAAGCAGCACGGTCGGCACGCCGGAGACGTCGGCGGCGAGACGCGCGGCCGTCAGCTTGGCAATGTTTTCGCGCGTCGGCACGAGCACCTTGCCGCCCATGTGGCCGCACTTCTTCACCGAGGCGAGCTGGTCTTCGAAGTGCACGCCTGCGGCGCCGGCTTCGATCATGGCCTTCATCAGTTCGAACGCGTTCAGCACGCCGCCGAAACCGGCTTCCGCATCGGCGACGATCGGTGCAAAGTAGTCGATATAGCCTTCGTCGCCCGGATTCTTGCCTTCCGACCACTGGATCTGGTCGGCGCGCGTGAGCGTATTGTTGATGCGCTTGACGACGAGCGGCACCGAATTCGCCGGGTACAACGACTGGTCGGGATACATTTCGCCCGCCACATTCGCGTCGCCCGCCACCTGCCAGCCCGACAGGTAGATCGCCTTCAGCCCGGCCTTGACCTGTTGCATCGCCTGGTTACCGGTGAGCGCGCCGAGCGAGTTGACGAACGGCTCGGTGTTCACGCTGTGCCAGAGTTTTTCGGCGCCGCGCTTCGCGAGCGTGTGCTCGACCTGCAGCGAGCCGCGCAGACGGATCACGTCTTCTGCCGTGTAGCTGCGCTTGACGCCTTTCCAGCGCGGATCGGTTTCCCATTGCTGTTGAAGTTGGCGGGCTTGTTCTTCGCGCGTCGTCATGATGTTCTCCTTGGTTGCCTAAGAAACGGATGGTGGACTCTGTCTTCGCCGTAGCGATCCGCCTTGAGTTCAGCAGCAAGGCGATTCGTTTCGTGAAGTCTTATATAAGAGTCTAGGCAAATCAGTAGGCGCGCAATAGTCGTCGACGAACGATTTTTTAATAATTATATTGATTTAAAATCAATGTGTTGCGATCGGCGTTTCATATAGAGAAACGATTTTTTCCATCTTGCAATAGGCGTCTTTGTGCCTTGCAGCACGATTTTTTACGACGCAAAAAATTTTTTCACATCATGAAATATTGGCAGCGATAAATCGCAGGCGAAAAAAAACCGGTGCAGAGCACCGGTTTTTCATGTCGACCGCGCCGGCTTGGGAGCGCGGTCGGGTCGTTCAACTCACTGTTGCGTTGGTTACTGTGCTGCCAGCGCCAGCCGGATGACAGCTGCCGCCGCGAGGCCGGCAAGGTCGGCAAACTGCCGCCGGCCGGCGCCTTCAGCGCGCGTGGGCGCTGCGCTAACAATAAGGCTTAGCTGCCAGGCTTAGCTGCCGCGACGCGCCGTACGCGGACCGTCGCTGCGGCGCGCGCCGTAGCCGCCGTCACGCGAGCCGCCGTAGCCGTCACGCGAACCGCCGTAGCCGTCACGCGAACCGCCGCTCGACGACTTGCCGGCCCAGCCGCCGCTGCCGCTGCGCGAACCGCCGCCGTTGCCACCCGGCTTGCCCGAGCCGCTGCCGAAGCGGCGTCCGCCGCCATTGCCGCCCGGACGGCCGCGGCCGCCAAAGCCAGGCCGGCCGTTACCCGACGGCGCCGACTTGCGCGGCTCGAAACCTTCGACGACGTTCACCGGCAGCGGCGTGCGCACGAAGCGCTCAATACGCTTCAGCGCGCCCTGTTCGGCGTGATGCACGAGGCTCACCGCGATACCCGAGCGGCCCGCGCGGCCCGTACGGCCGATGCGGTGCACGTAGTCTTCGGCGAACTTCGGCAGGTCGTAGTTGAACACGTGCGTGATGCCCGGAATGTCGATGCCGCGAGCCGCGACGTCCGTTGCGACCAGCACGCGCACGCGGCGCTCGCGCAGTGCGCGAATGGTGCGGTTACGCGCGCCTTGCGGCAGGTCGCCGTGCAGCGCCGCCGATTCGAAGCCCGCGTCGGCAAGACGGCCGGCCAGTTGGTCGGCGTCCATCTTGGTGGCCGTGAAGACGATGGCCTGGTCGAGGCCCGCGTCGCGCAACAGGTGGTCGAGCAGACGGTCCTTGTGATCGCGGTCGTCGACGTAATGAACGGTTTGCGCGATGTTGGTGCGCTGTTCCATGCGCTGAACGATCTCGATACGCTCCGGATCCTTCAGCAGACGGCCGGTCAGCGAACCGATCTTGCCGTCGAGCGTGGCCGAGAACAGCATGGTCTGACGCGTGGCCGGCGTGGCCGCGACGATCGTGTCGATGTCGTCGATGAAGCCCATGTCGAGCATGCGGTCGGCTTCGTCGAGCACGAGAATCTGCAGTTGCGACAGGTCGATGCGGCCGCGCTCCAGGTGGTCGATCAGACGGCCCGGCGTGGCAACGAGGATTTCGGGGTTCTTCGCGAGCAGCATCAATTGCTGGCCGTAAGCGACGCCGCCGAGAATGCTGACGGTGCGCAGGCGCTTCAGGTGCTTGCCGTACGTGGCCGCGGCGGTCGTGACCTGCATGGCGAGTTCGCGGGTCGGCGTCAGCACGAGCATGGTCGGACGGGCAACCGGTTGCGGGCGGCGGCCACGGCCGCCGTCGGCCGGACGCGGCTCGCGCGGCTGGCTGGCCTGCGCCTTTTGCAATTGCGCGAAACGTTCGATGGCGGGCAGCATGAACGCGGCGGTCTTGCCCGAACCGGTCGGGCTCGAGACCAGCAGGTCGCGGCCGGCGATGCCGGCGGGAACCGCGCGCTGCTGAACCGGCGTCGGGTTCTGGTAGCCAGCGGCGGTCAGGGCGGAGACGACATCCGCGGACAGACCGAGCGACGCGAACGTCGGGCCGGCGGGCGCGGCGGTTTCAGCGGCGACGGCCGGCGCGGCAGCAGCGGCTGCGGCTTGGGCGGGAGTGTCGGCGAAACCGAGGGCCTGATCGGCGATGGCGTTCAACGGGCTGCTGGAGGTATTGCTCGAAGTCATGAGAATCCTTAAAACACAGGGAGTTAAAACGTCGGCGCCAATCGGCATACCCAAGTCGTCGGATTCAGCGAGCAAAGAAGCAGCGAGCAAATCGAAAAACGGGGGCAACCCGCAACAATGAAGGCGAGTTTTTCGTTAGAAGCTGTATCGGATGCGACACGCCAACATGGCTTGCCGCCAGCCTGGGACATGATCGCCCGTAGAGGGCTAGGCAGGAGGGGACAGGTTCTAAACTGGATTGGAGCTAAACGCTACGAGGCGCTGCGCCGCAACGGCCGCTGGTGAAAGCCGGGCAAAGCAGTGAAGCGCAGACGGCATTGTATAGGGTTTTGTTGCAGTGCGCCACTATTAGGAGATTTCTTAGGGCAAAACGGGCGGCATGGCGGCGCCAGCAGGCGCCCCCAGGCCGCCCGCAGTTTCAGGCAGACGCGCCGCTCTTCAGCGATTCGACGAGTTCCACGTATTGCTGCTTCGCCGCATCCTGCGAAGTGCCTTTCAGGGCGGCCCACGCGTCGTACTTGTACTTGCCGACGATGTCGGTGAAGCCCGGCTTGTCGCCATGCACGTCGCCTTCGCTCGCCTGCTTGAAGAGCGCGTAAAGGCGCAGCAGCGTGAGGTTGCCCGGGCGCTCGGGCAGTTGCTTGACGTCTTCCTGCGCTTGCGTGAACTGGGTGTCGAGATCCGTCATCTTGATGCTCTCCGGCGGGATGGTCAGGGTCTGCGATCATAACAACCCGATGCCGCCGCGTGGCCGAGGGCTCATTCCAAACGCCGCCGGGTGCGAGCGCGACCAAACCGCATCCGCGCGCGCGGCGCCGATTACAATACGGTCCATGACTCAGACCGTGCTTCTTGCCCTCGATACCTCCACCGAATTCTGCTCGGTCGCGCTGTTGTCCGCCGCCGTCGACACCGCGGACCTGGCTCGCGCCGAGCCGCGCGCGTGGGTCCGCCACGAACACACGGGCGCCGTGTCCAGCACGCGCCTCTTGCCCGCCATCCGCGAACTTTTCGACGAAGCCGGCCTCGCGCTCGCCGACTGCAACGCAGTCGCGTTCGGTTCGGGGCCGGGCTCGTTCACCGGACTGCGCACCGCCACGGGCGTCGCGCAAGGGCTCGCGTTCGGCCTCGATCTGCCGGTCGTGCCGGTCAGCACGCTGCTCGTCTGCGCCGAGAGCGCGCGGCGCCGCGATCCGGCGGCGACGCGTGTGCTGGCGGCGCTCGACGCCCGCATGGACGAGATCTACTGGGCCGACTACGCATGGGACGACGCCCAAGGCGAATGGCGCGTCGTGCACGGCGCATCGCTGGATACGCCGGAGCGGCTCGTCCTGCCCGACGCGCCGTTTACGCTCGGGGGCAATGCGGCCGCGGCTTTCGGCGCGCGGCTGCCGGCGGCCGCCGCCGCCCGAACCGTCGATCCCGAGGCTTTACCGCACGCGCTGCCGCTCGCCTACGCCGCGCTGAGGGCCTTCCATGCCGGCCGCACGGTGCCCGCCGACCAGGCCGCGCCCGAGTACGTGCGCAACAAGGTCGCGCAGACCACGGCCGAGCGCGTCGCGGAGAAAGCGGCCAAAGCAGGGCAGGCGGCGGCGCTGGCCAATGCCGCCCACGACCCCGCGTCGCGCGAGGGACGGCCATGAGCGGCGTGCTGCTGGCGGACCGCTACATGTCGCCGATGACGGAAGGCGACCTGGACGAAGTGGCCGCCATCGAAAAGCTTGCCTATGAGTTCCCCTGGAGCCGCGGCAATTTCGGCGACTCGCTGCGCAACGGCTATTTCGGCGTGTGTCTGCGGCACGTCACCGGCACGCTGATCGGGTATTGCGTGCTGATGCCCGTCGTCGACGAAATGCATCTGCTCAATCTTTGCGTCGCGCCTGCCGCGCAAGGCGCCGGCGCCGGGCTCGCGCTGCTGCGTGAGGCGGTGCGCATTACGCGCGCTGAAAAACTCGACGGACTCTTGCTCGAAGTGCGTCCGTCCAACCATCGGGCGATCCGGCTTTACGAGCGGTTCGGCTTCACGTCGATTGGCCGGCGCAAGAACTATTATCCGGCGCGGCATCGCAGCCGGGAGGACGCCATCGTGATGCGTTTATCGTTTGTGAGGGAGGGCGCGGATGGCGCTCAATGAATCGGTACTGGAAGAGTTCGGACTCGCGCCGCGCTGGGTGCGTCGTGGGATGGCCGCGGCGCAGGAAGCGGCCGGCACGCTGAGTGTGGAGCAGGGCGGCGCGCCCGGGACTTCCGCAGCCGGCTTGCCGCCGGAGCGCTTGCAGAACGGAGAGCGGGCCGGGCGCGCCGGCGATTCGGTGCGCCCGGCCCCGAGCGCGGAGGACGGCACGGAACAACGCATGGAGCGGTCCGGACGCGGTGCACGGCCCGCGTCGCCAACGGAGCGGCAACTTCCGCAGCCCGCAGTCGGCGACAGCGATGCGCGAACTGCTCTGCCGTCGTTCACGCCTGAGCCGCAGCGGGCGTCGTCGCCGGCTGTCGCAAGCCGCGCTCCGCACGTGGCCGAGCCGCCGGCCATGTCCGAGCCGTCCTCCTTCGACGCCCCGCCCGACGACGGCTTCGCATGGTTCGACGATCTGCCGCTGCATCCGCCGGGCGAAGCCCACGCCGCTGTGCCCGCGCTGCCGGCCATCCATACGCTCGACTGGGACGCGCTCTCGGAGCGCGTCGCGAACTGCGAGCGTTGCCGGCTGTGCGAAAAGCGCACCCAAGCCGTATTCGGCGTCGGCGATCGCAACGCCGACTGGATGCTGATCGGCGAAGCGCCCGGCGAAAACGAGGACCGCGTGGGCGAGCCTTTCGTCGGCCAGGCCGGCAAGCTGCTCGACAACATGCTGCGTTCGCTCACGCTCGCGCGCGGCGCGAATGTGTATATCGCCAACGTCATCAAGTGCCGGCCGCCGGGGAACCGCAATCCCGAACCGGACGAAGTCGCGCGCTGCGAACCCTATCTGCAACGCCAGGTGGAGCTCGTCAAGCCGAAGCTGATCGTCGCGCTCGGCCGCTTCGCCGCGCAAAGTCTGCTCAAGACCGACGCGAGTATTTCGTCGCTGCGCGGGCGCGTCCACCAATACGAGGGCGTGCCGGTGATCGTTACCTATCACCCGGCTTATCTGTTGCGCAGCTTGCCCGACAAGGCCAAGGCGTGGGCCGATCTGTGCCTTGCGCGCGACACCTGGCGCGAGGCGGGGGGTGAAGCGGGGCGCGAAGGCGGCGCGGCGTCCGGCGCGGCGCCGCGGTGAGCGCCGAGCCAACGCCGGCAAGCAGCGCTGACCTGCCGCGCGCCGAGCCCGCGACGCTTCGCGATCTGCTCGATACGCTGCACGACCCCGCCGTGCGCGATCTCGCGTGGCTGCTCTTCAGCGCCGATTTGTTGCGTGCGCAACCGCCGGTCGGCGAGCTGGCCACGCTTTTTCATACTTCGGATCAACTCGCCGGGACGTTGCGCTTCTTGCGCCTGCTGGATACGGCGCCCGAGCCCTTGCATCGCGAGCTCGCGGCGACGCGCATCACGCGGCTCGGCCGCTACGCCGAACGCCTGCTGGGCTGGTTCCTGCAACATGGGCCGGCCGCGCGGCTCGTCGCGGCGGGCGTGCCGCTGCGTCGCGCTGGCATCACGCTCGGCGAATGCGATTTCCTGCTGACGACGCCAGAGGGCGCTCAGCTCCACTGGGAGCTCGCGGTGAAGTGCTATCTGCATGCCGGTCACGCAGACGCACACGACGCGTCCAGGCTATCGGACTACGTCGGCCCGAATCTGAAGGACCGCTTCGACCTGAAACTCGCGCATCTGCTTGGCCATCAGTTGCCGTTGAGCGCGCGCGAGGAGTTCGCGTCGACCGGCTACGCGGGAACGTGGACGCCGCAAATGTTCGTCAAAGGGTGGCTGTTCTATCGGCACGGCGGGACAACCGTGGATCCCGTCGAGCTCGATCCCGGGCATGGCCGCGGCTGGTGGGTGACCCATAGCGACTGGCCGCAGTTCGCGTCGGCGCAAGGCGGGCATTGGCGCGTGCTGCCGCGTCTGGAATGGTTGGCGCCGCGGCGCCATACGGCCCACGAACGCGACGCGCTGAACACGCATTTCGCCGACGCCGAAACGCTTGCGCTGCAAACCTCACGTCAACCTGTGCCGACGATGGTCGCTTCGTTCGCCGAAGACAGCGCGGGCAATCTGCTCGAACATGCGCGCGGTTTCATCGTCCCCAACGACTGGCCTCTGCGGGCGCAAGACTACGCGCGGCAGTAGGGCGCCGCGTTACCACCATCGATAGAAATGATGCACGGGCCCGACGCCGCTGCCGACGTCGAGGCGCTCGCTTGCCTGCAATGCGCCGGTCAGATATTGCTTGGCATCCGCGACGGCGCTGGCGAGATCGTCGCGTTGCGGAATCAGCGCCGCAATCGCCGACGACAGCGTGCAGCCCGTGCCATGCGTATTCTTCACCGGCACGCGCGGGCCGCCGAGGCGCAGCGTGCCGCTTGCCTGCACGAGCCAGTCGGGACTGTCGGCGGCGCTCAGATGGCCGCCCTTCATCAGCACCGCGCGGGCGCCGAGCGCGCGCAGCGCTTCGCCTTGCTCGATCATGGCGGCTTCGTCGCCAGCGGGTTGAATGCCGCCCAGCAGCGCGGCCGCCTCGGGCAGGTTCGGCGTCAGCAGATGCGCCAGCGGTAGCAGCTCGTCACGCACGGCCGCGACTGCATCCGGCAGCAGCAGCGCATGATTGCTCTTCGAGATCATCACCGTGTCGAGCACAATGTGCCGGGGTCTGTGCCGGCGCAGCGCGTCGGCCACGGCGCGCACGATCGAAGCGTTCGCCAGCATGCCGATCTTGACGGCGTCGATGCGGATGTCGTCGAAAACAGCGTCGAGCTGCGCGGTAACGAAGGCCGCGTCCGGCGCGTGAATCGCGGTGACGCCGCACGTGTTCTGCGCGGTCAGCGCGGTGATCACGCTCGCGCCGTAGGCGCCGAGCGCGGAGAAAGCCTTCAGATCGGCCTGAATGCCGGCGCCGCCGCCGGAGTCGGAACCGGCGATGGTCAGCACGTTGGGAATGGGTCGGGTCATGGCAAAAGCGGGCAGGCGAAGCGGGTTAGCGGCGCGAGCGGCCGGCGGCCGCCGGGCACACGGTTCAGTGCTTGACTTCGCCGATCAGCGCGACCGAGTCGAACGCGCGCTGGTTCGCCTGATGGCGCCGCATGACGAGCCACATCATCAGGCAGACGAAGGTGCCGAACAGCACGATCACCGCGGCGACCGGCACGTCGAGCCAGACGAGCACGGCATACAGGCACAGCATGACGAGCACGGAGAGGTTCTCGTTGAAGTTCTGCACGGCGATGGAGTGGCCGGCCGACAGCAGCACGTGGCCGCGATGCTGGAGCAGCGCATTCATCGGTACGACGAAGAAGCCCGACAGGCCGCCGACGATCATCAAAAAAATGTATGCGAAGATCAGGTAGCCCGGCACATGCATGCGCCCGAAATAGACGCCCCAGTGAGCGGGGAACAGGTGGCGCGTGTAGAACGCCATCAGCATGACGGCAATGCCCATCATGATGCCGACCGGCAGCACCGAGAGCGACTTCTTCAGCGGCACGCGGGAGGCCGCGAAAATCGCCCCGCCGGCGACGCCGACGGCGACCACCGCCTGCAGAATCGCCGCCTCGGAAAGCGACATGCCGAGCGACACTTCCGCCCACTTCAGCACGATGAATTGCAGCGTCGCGCCTGCGCCCCAGAAGAGCGTCGTGACGGCAAGCGAAATCTGTCCGAGCTTGTCGCGCCACAGCACGACGAAACAGTCGGCGAAATCGGTGACGAGTCTGATTGGGCCGTGCTCCTGCCTCGGATAACGCGCGCCGGTGTCGGGAATGCGCAGATTAAAAAGCGCGGCGAGCACGTAGATCACCATGATGACGAGCATGGCGGCTTCGGCGGGCGTGTTCACCGTGGGAATGTGGTGGCGCAGAATGGGCGCGGCGATATGCGGGCTGATCAGCGCGCCGCCGAGCACGGTGCCGAGAATGATCGAGCCGACGGTGGTGCCTTCGATCCAGCCGTTAGCGGCGACGAGCCGGTCAGGCGGCAGCAGTTCCGTGAGAATGCCGTATTTGGCGGGCGAATACGCTGCCGCGCCGAAACCGACAATGCCGTAGGCAACAAGCGGATGCGCGCCGGCTAGCATCGTGATGCAGCCGAGCACCTTGATGGTGTTCGTGATGAACATGACGCGTCCTTTCGGACGGGAATCGGCGAAGGCGCCCACGAAAGCGGCGAGCACGACGTACGACAGCACAAAGAACAGCTTGAGCAGCGGCGTCATCCAGTTCGGGGCGTGTAGATCTTTCAGCAGTGCGATAGCAGCGATCAGGAGCGCATTGTCGGCCAGCGACGAAAAAAATTGCGCGGCCATGATGGTGTAAAAACCTTTTTTCATCTGATGCGATGCTATCCTCGCTGCGGTCTGTCCGCCCCGGCCGTTTGTTATGCGTCCGGGCTTATGCCGTTCGAAATGGGTTGTGCGCACGGCTTTATATCATGAAAATAGGTGCGTTCAGACTAGCAAAATCCTTGATCGCACCGCCCAGCGGGCTGCCGCGCGTTGAAAACGCTCTGTAAGCCGCTGATTCGCAAGCGTCTTTACGAAAATATTCCATGCCGCGCCCCCTCTCCGCCACGATTCACACGTCCGCCCTTGCCAATAACCTCGCCGTCGCGCGCCGCTATGCGCCCCGCTCGAAAATCTGGGCGGTCGTCAAGGCCAACGCCTACGGGCACGGCCTCGCGCGCGCATTTCCGGGGCTGCGCGCAACGGACGGCTTCGGGTTGCTGGACCTCGAAGAAGCCGTGAAGTTGCGTGAATTGGGCTGGGCCGGCCCGATTCTTTTGCTCGAGGGCTTTTTTCGTCCGACGGATATCGACGTCATCGACCGCTACAGCCTCACCACGGCGCTGCATTCCGACGAACAGTTGCGCATGCTCGAAATGGCGCGGCTGTCGAAGCCCGTCAACATCCAGCTGAAGATGAACAGCGGCATGAACCGGCTTGGTTACACGCCGGAGAAGTTCCGCGCCGCGTGGGAGCGCGCGCGCGCCTGTCAGGGCGTGGGCCAGATCACGCTGATGACCCATTTCTCCGACGCCGACGGCGAGCGCGGCATCGCCCACCAGATGGAAGCGTTCGAGCGCGGCGCGCAAGGCATTGCCGGCGTGCGCAGCCTCGCCAATTCGGCTGCCACGCTGTGGCATCCCGAGTCGCATTTCGACTGGGTCCGGCCTGGCATCATCATGTACGGCGCCTCGCCTTCGGGCGTGTCGGCCGCGATCGAGGGCACCGGCCTGCAGCCGGCCATGACGCTCGCCTCGGAGCTGATCGCCGTGCAGTCTGTCGCGGAAGGCGACACCGTCGGCTACGGTTCGCTCTTCAAGGCGCGCGCGCCGATGCGCATCGGCGTCGTGGCGTGCGGTTACGCGGACGGCTATCCGCGCGTGGCGCCCGAGGGCACGCCGATCATCGTCGACGGCGTGCGTACCCGCATCGTCGGACGCGTGTCGATGGACATGCTGACGGTCGACCTCACGCCGATTCCCACGGCGAGCGTCGGCTCGCGCGTCGAGCTGTGGGGCACCTCGCTGCCCATCGACGACGTCGCGCGCGCGTGCGGCACGATCGGCTACGAGCTGATGTGCGCGGTCGCGCCGCGCGTGCCCGTGCGGGCGGAGTGACGTCGCAATAACCAGAACAACCGCAACCCGGGCAGAACGCGTGGCAAAAGCAAAAACGTTGTACGTATGCAGTGAATGCGGCGGCCAGTCGCCGAAATGGACGGGACAGTGCCCGTCCTGCCAGGCCTGGAACACGTTGGTGGAGTCGGTGGCCGAAGCACCTTCCGCGCATCGTTTCCAGTCGCTCGCAAAAAGCGCGCCGGTGCGGCGTCTCGCCGACATCGAAGCGTCGGACGTGCCGCGCTTTTCCACCGGCGTCAGCGAATTCGACCGCGTGCTCGGCGGCGGCCTCGTGCCCGGCGGCGTGGTGTTGATCGGCGGCGATCCCGGTATCGGCAAATCGACGCTGCTGCTGCAGTCGCTCGCGGAAATCGCAGCGGAAAAGCGCGCGCTCTATATCAGCGGCGAAGAGTCGGCCGCGCAAATCGCGTTGCGCGCGCAACGACTGTCGCTGCTCGAGCCGGGTTCGAAAGCGAGCGAACTGCAATTGCTCGCCGAAATCCAGCTCGAAAAAATTCAGGCGACCATTGCCGACCAGCGGCCCGACGTGGCCGTCATCGACTCGATTCAGACCGTCTATTCGGACGCGCTCACGTCGGCGCCGGGCTCGGTCGCCCAGGTGCGCGAGTGCGCGGCCCAATTGACGCGTATCGCGAAGCAGTCGGGCACCACGATCATCATGGTCGGCCACGTGACGAAAGAGGGCGCGCTCGCCGGGCCGCGCGTGCTGGAGCATATCGTCGATACGGTGCTGTACTTCGAAGGCGACACGCATTCGTCGTTTCGCCTCGTGCGCGCGATCAAGAACCGCTTCGGCGCGGTCAACGAACTCGGCGTGTTCGCCATGACGGAGCGCGGCCTGCGCGGCGTGGCGAATCCGTCGGCGCTGTTCCTGTCGCAGCACGAGCAGTCGGTGCCGGGCTCCTGCGTGCTGGTGACGCAGGAGGGCACGCGGCCGCTGCTCGTGGAAGTGCAGGCGCTCGTCGATTCCGCCAATGCGCCGAATCCGCGGCGTCTTGCCGTCGGCCTCGAACAGAATCGTCTCGCCATGCTGCTCGCCGTGCTGCACCGGCATGCGGGCATCGCCTGTTTCGATCAGGACGTGTTTCTCAATGCCGTGGGCGGCGTGAAGATCACGGAGCCGGCTGCGGACCTGGCGGTGCTGCTCGCCATTCATTCGTCGATGCGCAACAAACCGCTGCCTAAAGGGCTCGTCGTATTCGGCGAAGTGGGGCTCGCGGGCGAGATCCGGCCGTCGCCGCGCGGTCAGGAACGCTTGAAGGAAGCCGCCAAGCTCGGCTTTTCGGTTGCCGTGATTCCCAAGGCCAACGCGCCCAAGCAGCCGATAGAAGGCTTACAGGTCGTTGCGGTCGAGCGGATCGAGCAGGCTATCGACCGGGTCCGCACGCTCGACTGAACGGCCGTTTTGCCCCTGCGGTGCAGGCGCGGTATGCTCGGCCTCTCGTAATGCGCGGTAAATATCTCCAGGTTGGCTGTAACCAACAAGCCCTTCCTTTTTCCTAAGCTGCACAGCTATTGCATCCCTTGATGCCGGAAAAAGGATCGCACCTTGAAACAGACACATGAAACCGCAGCCGAGCCGCCGATCCAGGTGCGCGGTTGCCGGGTCTCCGCGCCCATCCATCAACCTTGGGGCGGCGCTTGCCGGATTGTGGAGTGGATCGACCGGACCGGGCAGATTTCGCGCCGTGTGGTGGCAGGCGACGCGACCGCCGCCGACGTGCGCGCCACCATCAGCCGCCACGTGGAAGGCCGCAAGCATCTGCTTTACGACGACGAAAAGACGCCGCGTCAGACGTTGCCGCGGCAGTCGGCCACGCGGCGGTAATTGTCCGCGCGCAGTTCTAGGTCTGACGGCCAGGATGGCGCCGCAGGCTGCCTAGGCTTTCGCCTTCCCCTGTCTGGCCGCCATCGGGCGCGGGGTTCGGTTCCCGGGTTTCGTCGGCATCGTGCGCCGCGCGGTTGAAGAGCGGGTGCCGCGCCGCTTCTGCCGCGCTCAGCACCGGCGAGACGCAGCAATCCAGCGGCTCGAGCAGCGCGACCCATTCGTCGAGTACCCGCGTGCCGATCACCTCGGCAAGCTCCTGGGTGAGCGAGGCGGCGTCCGGTCCGCCGATCGCCTGGCCGAGACTCCAGTGACGCGTGGCCCACTCCGGGCGGTCCAGCGCCATGCACAGGCTCTCCCAGAATTTCAGTTCGAGCGCGCCCACCGCGAGCCAGCGGCCGTCGAGCGTGCGGTACAGGTTGTAGCAGGGCACGCCGCCGTTCAGCAGGCCTGAGCCCGCGCCGGATGCTTCCGTGGCGTGCCGGGCGGCGTCTGCGGCGGCGTTCTCATTCGCAAGCGCGACCTGTGCGACTACGTTGTGCGCGTAGGTGGCGTGCGTCATGGAAACGTCGACGAAACGGCCTTCGCCGCCGCGCGACACGTGCCACAGCGCGGCGAGAATCTGCGTGACCGCGCTGAGCGCGCCGCCGAGCAGATCGGCGATCTGGAAGTTGGGCACGATCGGCGTGCCGTCGCGGCTCGTGAGCTGATCGAGCACGCCCGCATAGCCGATGTAGTTGAGGTCGTGGCCCGCGTGATCGGCGAAGGGGCCGTGGGCGCCATAGCCGCTGATCGCGCAGTACACGAGCCGCGGATTGGCGGCGCGCAGCGTCGCGTAGCCGACCCCGAGCCGGTCCATCACGCCAGGCCGGAAGCTCTCGATCAGAACGTCCGCCTCGGTGGCGAGCGCGCGCAGCACATGGCGTCCGGCTTCTGACTTGAGATCGAGACGCGTCTCGCGCTTGCCGCGATTCACCAGCCGGTAGAACGCGCCGGGCCGCCCGGCCACGCGGTCGCTGGACGACTGCAGCATCGTGCGCGTCGGGTCGCCCGCGCCGGGCGCTTCGATCTTGAGCACTTCCGCGCCGAGTTCCGCGAGCCGCAGCGCGGCTACCGGGCCGGGCAGCAGCCGCGTGAGGTCGAGCACGCGCAGGCCCTTCAAAGGCGGCGGCGCGGCGTCAGTCCCGGCGGATTCGCCAAAAGATGCAGCCGGTGCAGCGGAAGACGTTGCAGATGACAAGGCCAACCTCTCGTGATGCCGGCGCGGATCGCACGTGGCGTTCCGCTAGCCGATTTGTTCGAGTTCCTCGTGTGTCTCGAGCCATTCGGCTTCGAGTGTTTCGAGGCGCGCGTTCACGTCTGCCTGACGGCGAATCGCGTCCGTCAGTTTGTTTTTTTGAGCGGGCTCGTAACTGGCCGGATCGGCGACGAATGCGTCGAGCGTCACCTTCTCCGCATGGAGCGCGTCCATTTCCTTCTCGATCTTCGTGATGCGGCTTTGCAGCGGCTTCTTCAGATGCGCGAGCTTCTGACGCGTTTCCGCCTCGAGCCGGCGCTGCTCCTTGCGATTCACGCCGCCGTCGGCACCTGCCGCGCCGCCCGCGCCACCGTCAGCGCCGTTCGACGCATTGCCCGCCTTCAAGGCCGCGCGCTGCTCCGCCGCGTGTTGCAGCAGCCAGTCGCGGTAATCGTCGAGATCGCCGTCGAATTCGTGCAGGCGATGCTTCGCGACCAGCATGAACTGATCGGTCGTGGCGCGCAGCAAATGCCGGTCGTGCGAGACGAGAATGAGCGTGCCTTCGAACTGCGCAAGCGCCATGGTGAGCGCGTGCCGCGTTTCCAGATCCAGGTGGTTAGTCGGCTCGTCGAGCAGCAGCAGGTTCGGCTTCTGCCAGATGATCAGCGCGAGTGCGAGCCGGGCCTTTTCGCCGCCGGAGAACGGTGCGATCTTCGACGTCGCCATGTCGCCGGAAAAATTGAAGCTGCCGAGGAAGTCGCGCAATTCCTGTTCGCGCGTGTCCGGCGCGAGGCGCGCGAGGTGTTGCAACGGCGTGTCGTCCGCGCGCAGGGTTTCCAGCTGGTGCTGCGCGAAATAGCCGATGCGTAGCCCCTTGCCTTCGCGCACGTGGCCGCCGAGCGGCGCGAGCGTGCCGGCCAGCGTTTTGATCAACGTGGACTTGCCCTGGCCGTTTGCGCCGAGCAGACCAATGCGCTGGCCGTTCTGGATAGACAGCATGACGCGCTCGACAATCGGAATCTCCGCGCCGTCTTCGCCATGGTAGCCGCAGCGCACGTCTTCCATGACCATCATCGGGTTCGGCGCCGAATCCGGCGTGCGGAATTCGAAGGTGAACGGCGACGCAGCGTGCGCCGGCGCGATCAGTTCCATCTTTTCGAGCGCCTTCACGCGGCTTTGCGCCTGACGCGCCTTGGTGGCCTGCGCCTTGAAACGGTTGATGTAGCTCTGCAGATGCGCGACCGTGCGCTGCTGCTTTTCGTACGCGCTCTGTTGCAGCGCGATCTGCTGTGCGCGCAGCACTTCGAATTGCGAATAGTTGCCGCCGTAACGCTTGATCTGCTGCTGTTCGAGATGCAGCGTGACGTTGCACACCGAATCCAGAAATTCGCGGTCGTGCGAGATCACAATGAGCGTGCCCGGATAACGGTGCAGCCACTCTTCGAGCCAGACGATCGCGTCGAGGTCCAGGTGGTTGGTCGGCTCGTCGAGCAGCAGGAGATCCGAACGGCACATTAGCGCCTGCGCGAGATTCAGGCGCATGCGCCAGCCGCCCGAGAAGCTCGTGACCGGCTCGCGGGTTTGCTCCAGCGTGAAGCCGAGGCCGAGCAACAATGCTTCGGCGCGGGCCGGCGCTGTGTAGCCGTCGGCGTCTGCGAAAGCTGCGTGGGCTTCGCCTTCCGCTGCGCCGTCGTGCGCAGCCGAGGCGGCGGCGATGCGCGCTTCGATTGCGCGCAACGCGGCGTCGCCGTCGAGCGTGTAGGCGAGCGCCGTTTTGTCGACGGCGGGCGTTTCCTGCGCGACGTGCGCGATCTGCCACGTGGGCGGGATCGAGAAGTCGCCGCCGTCCGCGTGCAGTTCGCCGAGCAGCACGGCAAACAGCGTGGACTTGCCCGCGCCGTTCGCGCCCACGAGGCCGGCCTTTTCGCCCGGATTCAGCGTGAACGTGGTGTTGTCGAAGAGCGGCTTGGTGCCGCGCGCGAGGCTGAACTGGTTAAAGCGGATCACAAAGAGGCCGGCTGGAGAAAAACGCCTATTTTAGACCGCCGGGGCGCCAACCGGCGCCTTAAGCCGCATCGGCCGTTCGGCCGACTGTCGCGGCCGCGCTTTTGACATAGACTGACGGCTTTCGTGGGGAGAGCACATGACATCGATTTATTCTTTTTCGGCCCGCACGCTGGGCGGCGAGGAAGTGAGTCTCGCGCAGTACGAGGGCAAGGTGCTGCTGATCGTCAACACCGCGAGCGAATGCGGGTTCACGCCGCAGTACGCGGGCTTGCAGAAGCTCTACGACAGCTACGCGGCGCGCGGGCTCGCGGTGCTCGGCTTTCCGTGCAACCAGTTCGGCAAGCAGGAACCGGGCGACGCCGCGCAGATCGGCAGCTTTTGCGAGAAGAACTACGGCGTGACCTTCCCGATGTTCGACAAGGTGGACGTGAACGGCGCGAACGCGCATCCGCTGTTCCGTTATCTGACGGGCGAGGCGCCGGGCCTTCTCGGCCTCGAAGCGATCAAGTGGAATTTCACTAAGTTTCTGATCGGCCGCGACGGCAACGTGGTCAAGCGCTATGCGCCGCTGACCAAACCGGAGGCGATCACGGAGGACATCGAAAAGCTGCTGTGAAACGGAGCGCCGAGCGGTCCCGCGCGGCGGCGCGCGCTTCAGAGAATCGGTGAGAAGAGGCGGGCCACGTGCATCAGCACGCGCCGCAAAGCGCTCGCCTGGCGGTACTCGTTGCGGTCGATCTCGCGCGATTGAGCGAAGTCGGCAAGCAGCATGGTTTCGACTTCTTTCGCGAATCCCGGATCGACAGTCATGACCATGATCTCGAAGTTGAGCCGGAACGAGCGGTTGTCGAGATTGGCGCTGCCCACCGCCGCGGCCACGCTGTCGATCAGCACGACCTTCTGGTGCAGAAAGCCCGGCTGATAGCGAAAAATGCGCAGGCCGGCGCGCAGCGAATCATACGCATACAGTTTCGAGGCTTCGAAGACCACCACGTGATCGCGCCGGCTCGGAATCAGAATGCGCACGTCGACGCCCCGCAGCGCCGCGAGCCGCAACGCGGAGAACACGGCTTCGTCGGGCACCAGGTAGGGCGTCGTGATCCAGATGCGCTCGCGCGCCGCGTTGATCGCTTCGACGAAGAAGAGCGAGCAGGTCTCCTGTTTGTCCGCGGGGCCGCTCGGCACGACAAGGCAATGCATGTCGTGGCTCCTCGTCGGATTCGCGGAGCCGGCAGCGTCCATCGAGCCTGCGGCGTTCACGGCGTGCACCGAGGCTGGCGAGTCCTGCGAGTCCGCCGGGGCGGCCGGCGGCGTGGCCGGCAGATCCAGTTTCGGTAGCTGCTGGGTCGCCCAGTACCAGTCTTCGGTGAACACGAACTGGATGCTCGCGACTGCCGGCCCGCGCACTTCGATATGCGTGTCGCGCCAGGGGGAAAGCGGCGGCTTGCCGCCCAGATATTCGACACCGATATTGTGTCCGCCGACAAATGCCCGTTCGCCGTCGACGGAAACGATTTTGCGGTGATTGCGGAAGTTCAGCTGCAGCCGGTTGACGAACAGGCGATTGGTGGCGAACGGATGCGTCTCCACGCCGCCCGCGCGCAGCGACGCGACGTAGCGGTGCGGCAGGTCGAAGCTGCCGATGCTGTCGTACAGGAAATACACTCGCACGCCTTGCCGCGCTTTCGCGATCAACGCCTCCTTGAACATTTCGCCGAGCGCATCGTCGCGTACGATAAAAAACTGCACGATGATGTAATGGCGCGCGTGCTCGATGGCCTCGAAAATCGCCTCGAAGGTCGCCGTGCCGTTCACCAGCGTGCGCACGGAATTGCCCGGCAGGAACGGCATGCCGCCAAGCCGCGTGAGCGAGTGCACGAGCCTGCCGCCCAGCGCATGCGCGGGCAGTTGCGCCGACGAAGCCAGCTCGTCCCACTGCGGCGGGTGCGCGTGGGTGCGCAGCAATTCGTTCTCGACGCGGCGGGCGTCGGCATAGCCGGCGAACTTGCTGCGGCCGAGAAAAAGATAAGGGACGAGCGTGAGATAGGGCATCGCGACCAGCGACACAGCCCACGCGATCGCGCCTTGCGACGTGCGGGTGTTGAGAATCGCGTGGCATGCGGCGGCCACGCCGAGGATATGGGCGAGGGCCACCAGCGTGCCGACGTGAAGCAGGTCGAATTGCATAGGCGAGCGAAGGGTTGGACGAGAGGCCGTGCCGGCGCGCTGGACCCACGCGGACAGCCGACGAGCTAACGGCGCTCATCTTACCGAAGGCGCGGGCATTGGGGGCGATGTGAGGCTTCGGCCACCGGGGAGGGCGGCCGGGACGGCGAAGGCGCTGGAAACGCGCACGGCAGGCACGGCACGCGCCTGGCGGACGCCGGCGCCGCCGCGCCCGGGCTTAAACCATCGTCACCCGATCAGACAGGCAGATCAGCGGCCTGGATAAGGAACACGTTGTCGTCGCCGGCGCTCGTCGACAGCCAGACGAGGTCGAGCCCGCCGAAGGCCGCTTCGACGTGCTGGCGCTCGTTGCCGATCTCGATCACGAGCACGCCGTCTTCGGTCAGCCAGTTGCGTGCGTCCGCAATGATTCGCCGCACGATGTCCATGCCGTCCGCGCCGCCGGCCAGCGCCATTTCCGGCTCGTGCCGGTACTCGGCGGGCAAGTCCTGCATCGACGCAGCATTCACGTACGGCGGATTGCTGATGATTACGTCGTAGCGGCGTTGGGCGAGCGGCGCATACAGATCGCCTTCGAAGAGCGCGATTCGGTCGTCGAGCTTGTAGTCGGCCACGTTGCGCGCGGCAACCTGGAGAGCGGGCGCGGAAAGATCCACCGCGTCGATGTCCGCATTAGGAAAGGCGTGCGCCGCGAGAATCGCGAGACAGCCCGAGCCCGTGCACAGTTCGAGCACGGCGCTGACCTGCTCAGGGTCCTCGACATACGGCTGCAGCCCGTCCTGCAGCAGCTCGCCGATAAACGAGCGCGGCACGATGGTGCGTTCGTCGACGTAAAAGCGAAAGCCGTGCATCCACGCTTCCTGGGTGATGTAGGCCGCCGGCACGCGCTCGGTGGCGCGGCGCTCGATGACGTTCAGCACCGCGTCGATTTCGGCTGCGGAAAGGCGCGCGTCCATGAACGGATCGAGCAGATCGAGCGGCAGATGCAGCGTGTGCAGCACCAGATAGGCAGCTTCGTCGTAAGCGTTGGCCGAGCCGTGGCCGAACGAGAGCCCAGCCTGGTTAAAGCGCGACACGGCGAAACGCAGCAGGTCGCGGACAGTGGAAAAGGGCAGCGTCATCGCAGTCGTCCTCAGGTAGGCCTCAATCAGGCGATCAGTTGTTCGAGCACGCGGCGGTACACGTTTTTCAGCGGCTCGATGTGTGCGACTTCGATATGTTCGTCGATCTTGTGGATGCTGGCGTTCAGCGGGCCGAACTCGACCACCTGTTGGCAGATGCGCGCGATGAAGCGCCCGTCCGACGTGCCGCCGGTGGTGGATAGTTCGGTCGTAACGCCGGTTTCGTCCTTGATCGCTCTGGCGAGCGCGTTCGACAGTTCACCGTGCGGCGTGAGGAACGGCAGGCCGCTCACGGTCCAATGCAGATCGTATTCAAGGCCGTGCCGGTCGAGTATCGCGTGGACGCGCTGCTGCAAGCCCTCCACCGTGCTGGCCGTCGAGAAACGGAAGTTGAACATGACCTCGGCGTGGCCGGGAATCACGTTGGTCGCGCCCGTGCCGCTATGGATGTTTGACACCTGCCACGTGGTGGGCGGGAAGTATTCGTTGCCGTCGTCCCAACGTTCGGCGACGAGATCCGCGAGGGCGGGCGCGAGCAGATGCACCGGATTTTTCGCCAGATGCGGATACGCAATGTGGCCTTGCACGCCCTTCACGACGAGCTTGCCGGACATCGAGCCGCGCCGGCCATTTTTCACCGTATCGCCGAACTGCGCACTCGAAGTCGGCTCACCGACAATGCAGTAGTCCATGCGCTCGCCGCGCGTCTGCAAAGCCTCGACCACCTTGACGGTGCCGTCGGTGGCGGGGCCTTCTTCGTCGCTCGTGATCAGGAACGCAATCGAGCCGCGATGCTGCGGGTGCGCCGCGACGAACTCCTCGCTCGCGACCACGAAGCCGGCGATCGAGCTTTTCATGTCGGCCGCGCCGCGGCCGTACAGCTTGCCGTCGCGATGCGTCGGTTCGAACGGCGCCGAATGCCATTGGTCGAGCGGGCCGGTCGGCACCACGTCTGTATGGCCGGCAAACGCGAGCAGCTTGCCCGCCTGGCCGTCCACGCCGCGTTTCACGGCCCACAGGTTCGTCACGCCGTTCGATTCGATGGTTTCGTGCTCGAAGCCGAGCGCGGACAGACGTTCGATCAGAAGGCGCTGGCAATGCTGGTCGTCGGGCGTGACGGAAGCGCGCGCGATCAGTTGTTCGGTAAGGGCAAGGGTGCCGGACATGGATTCAGTACAAGCCACTGGGAAATGAAAAAATGCCGGCTCGCGGTGCAACACCGCAGCCGGCAACAGCTTTGACGCAGCGCAGCGCAACGCGAGGCGCTGCGCTCATTCACACATCGCCGTGCTCAGGCAAAGAGCGCCGCATATTCGTCGGGCGAAAAACCGAGCGATTTGACGCGCCCGTTCACCACCAGCACCGGCCGCTTGATGACCGAGGGCTTGTGAATCATTAACGCGATCGCGCCCGGCTGCGTATCGGCGGCGGCCTTCATGTCGTCCGACAGGCCGCGCCACGTGGTGCCGCGACGGTTCAGCAGCGCGTCGAGCTTCACGTCCTTCAGCCAGTCCTGGACGAGCGGCTCGGTCACGCCGGCCTTCTTGAAGTCGTGAAACTCGAACTCGACGCCGTGTTCCTCGAGCCACACGCGCGCCTTTTTCACCGTATCGCAGTTCGGAATGCCGTAGACGACAGTCTTGGTGCCGCGCGCCATCAGTCGCCTCGCAGCAGCTCGTTCAGGCCGACCTTCGCGCGCGTCTTTGCGTCGACCTTCTTGACGATCACCGCGCAGTAGAGGCTGTGCGAGCCGTCCTTCGACGGCAGGTTGCCCGCCACCACGACCGAGCCCGCCGGAATGCGGCCGTACGTGACTTCGCCGGTTTCGCGGTCGTAGATTTTCGTGCTCTGACCGAGATAAACGCCCATCGAAATGACGGAGTTTTCTTCGACGATCACGCCTTCCACCACTTCCGAACGCGCGCCGATGAAGCAGTTGTCCTCGATGATGACGGGGTTGGCCTGCAGCGGCTCCAGCACGCCGCCGATGCCCACGCCGCCGGACAGGTGCACGTTCTTGCCGATCTGCGCGCAGGAACCGACGGTTGCCCACGTGTCGACCATGGTGCCTTCGTCGACGTAGGCGCCAATGTTGGTGTACGACGGCATCAGCACGACGTTCTTCGCAATGAACGAACCGCGGCGTGCGATGGCGGGCGGCACCACGCGGAAGCCGCCGGCCGCGAAGTCTTCAGCGGTGTAGCTGGCGAACTTGGACGGCACCTTGTCGTAGAACTGGCTGTAGCCGCCCGCGGACATCGGCGCGTTGTCTTCCAGGCGGAACGACAGCAGCACGGCTTTCTTCAGCCATTGATTGACGACCCAGTCGCCGTCCTTCTTCTCGGCGACGCGCAACAGGCCCTTGTCCAGTTGCTCGATGGCGTGGGCGACGGCTTCGCGCACGTCTGACGGAGCGGCCTTGGGCGACAGCTCGGCGCGGTTTTCCCAGGCGGTGTCGATGATCTGCTGAAGTTGTTGCGACATATGCGTGCTTTTAGAAGAGTTGAAGTCTGAAGAAGGGCGGCGGCGCGCGGAACGTTAGGGCCTGATCCGGCCGATCCATGTCAGCCCGCGAGCCCGCGGCAAAAATCGACGATTCGTTGCGCGCCCTGCTTGCATTCGTCGACGTCTGCGACGAGCGCCATGCGCACGAAATTGCGGCCGGGGTTCACGCCGTGCGCGGTGCGCGCGAGGTACGAACCCGGCAGAACCGTCACATTATAGTCGGCGTAAAGACGCTGGGCGAACCCGGTATCCGTGAGGCCGGTACGCGAGACGTCCGCCCACAGATAGAACGCGGCGTCCGGCAGGCGCACGTCGAGCACCTCGGCGAGCATCGGCGTGACGGTCGAAAATTTCTGCACGTATTTCGCGCGGTTCTCGCGCACGTGTGCTTCGTCGTTCCAGGCCGCGATGCTCGCGCTTTGATACACGGTCGACAACGCCGCGCCGTGGTAGGTCCGGTACAGCAGGAAGTCCTTGAGGATGGCGGCGTCGCCGGCCACGAAGCCCGAGCGCATGCCCGGCACGTTCGAGCGCTTCGACAGGCTCGACAGCATGACGAGCCGCTCGTAGCCGCGGCCGAGCTTGTGCGCCGCTTCGAGGCCGCCGAGCGGTGGGTTCGCTTCGTCGAAATAGATTTCGGAATAGCATTCGTCGGAGGCGATCACGAAGCCGTGACGGTCCGACAGGGCGAACAGTTCGCGCCAGTCTTCGAGCGTCAGCACGGCGCCCGTCGGATTGCCCGGCGAGCAGACGTAGAGCAGCTGCGTGCGCGCCCAGATCTCGGCCGGCACCGCCGAATAGTCGCAGGCGAAGTTGCGCGCCGGGTCGCTGTTCACGAAATACGGCTCGGCGCCCGCGAGGATCGCCGCGCCTTCGTAGATTTGGTAGAACGGGTTCGGACAGAGTACGATCGCAGGCTCGCCCTTTTCGTTGCGCCGCGGGTCGATCACCGTTTGCGCGAGCGCGAACAGAGCCTCGCGCGAGCCCGACACCGGCAGCACCTGGGTGGCCGGATCCACGGGCGGCAGGCTGTAGCGCTGCGTGACCCAGTTCGCAATCGACTCGCGCAACGGCAAGGCGCCGACGGTGGCCGGATACGCGGACAGGCCGCCAAGCGAGGCGATCACGGCGTCGCGGATCAGGGCGGGCGTCGGATGTTTCGGCTCGCCGATGCCGAAGCTGATGTGCGCGAGGCCGGCAGCCGGCGTGACGTCCTTGAAGAGTGCACGCAGCTTTTCGAAGGGATAGGGCTGGAGGGAGTCGAGTAGCGGATTCACGGGGCGGATCGAGCCTGATCGAAGAGGGCGCGGAACGATGTACGGCGGCGCGTGCGCCGTCCGCGTCGGTCTATGCAGTGGTCTGCCCTGCCGTGTCGCCGGGCCGCGCAAAGTGGCGCGCGCGACGGCACGGAGGCGAGCAGGGGATTATAGCGTGACGCGCCGCGGCTCGGGCTCGGGCTCGGGCTCGGGCTCGGGCTCGGGCTCGGCGAGAACGCCGCGGGCGGCGCAGGCAGTGCGCGCTAAAGGAACAATGGGAACAATGCGGGCCCTCGCCGGTTCGCGCGGCAACACAAGCAGGAGCAGCAATGTACGCAGTGGTCGAGGAGACACCGAGGCGCGGTAGAACATACACCGCGATCTCAGCAGAAATCGGCGGAGCAGACGACGAGGGCAACCACGCAGGAAATGGCAGCGCGAACCGCAGCGCCAGCGGTAGCGCCGCACGCTCGCGGAGCCCGTCGCCATGACCAACTGGCTTCGCACAGGCTGGCCGACGCTTGCCATCATGCTGGGGGCGTCGGTGTGGGGCGTGATCTGGTATCCGTTGCGGATGCTGGCGTCGCTCGGCGTCACCGGCACGGCCGCGAGCGCGCTGACGAGCGGCGCCGGGTGCCTCTTCGTGCTGCTCGTGCGTCGCCGCGCCATCAGCACGGTGCGCTGGCACTGGCTGCTGCCGGCGCTTGCGCTGGCGGCCGGCATCACGAACCTTGGTTTCGTGTGGGGTTCGATCCACGGGCAGGTGATGCGCGTGCTGTTGCTCTTCTATCTGACGCCCGCATGGACTGCGCTTTTCGCGCATTTCATTCTCCATGAGCGGCTGACGTGGCCGGGCGCGGGCCTCGCCGCACTGTCGCTCGCGGGGGCCATGACCATGCTGTGGTCGCCGCAGCTCGGCATTCCGCTGCCGGGCAACCTCGCCGAATGGGCCGGTCTCGCAGGCGGCATGGGCTTCGCCATGAGCAACGTGCTGATCCTGAAGACGAGCCGCGTCTTGCCGCAGATGAAACCCGAGATGCGCACGGCGACCATCTTCGGCGGCGCGGCGATTTTCGGCGCCTGCGCGTCGCTGTTCGAAGCGATGCCCGCGCCGCCCACCGGCGCGCATCTCGCCACGGCCGCGTGGCTCGTGCTCGGCCTCGGCTTCCTGCTGGCCTCGAACAACATGCTGGTGCAATACGGCCTCGCGCGCGTGCCGGCCAACCGGGCCTCGATCATCATGCTGTTCGAACTCGTGGTCACGGCGCTTTCCGCCTGGCTCTTCGCGGGCGAGATGCCCGGCGCGCGCGAGTGGGCCGGCGGCGCATGCATCGTGCTCGCCTCGGCGCTGTCGAGCTGGATGCATCGGCCGAAGGCCATGCCGCCCGATCCCGCCAATCAGGACACGAGCGACGCGGACGCAGGCACGCGCGGCGACGCTGGCAACACGAGTGACGGCAACAAGCGGGACCGCAAGAACCGCCCACGCGCGATGGTATGATTGCCCCTCATTAGCCGGCGCCTGCGACACGCTTGCAGCCGGCGACCCAATTCCCGAGGGCTGGCAAGGACCGCGGGCCGTATCGCCGCAACGGCGAACGGCACACGCGGCCTTCGTGAGCCACCTATTATTTTTCCTTCTTAAACAGCGAAATCGCCGTGCGTCTGACCTCGATCAAACTCGCTGGATTCAAGTCATTCGTCGATCCCACGCATTTCCAGGTTCCGGGCCAGCTCGTCGGCGTGGTGGGACCGAATGGATGCGGCAAGTCCAACATCATCGACGCCGTGCGCTGGGTGCTCGGCGAATCGCGTGCTTCCGAGCTGCGCGGCGAGTCGATGCAGGACGTGATCTTCAACGGGTCGACCGCGCGCAAGCCGGGCAGCCGCGCGAGCGTCGAACTCGTGTTCGACAACGGGGACGGCCGCGCCGCCGGGCAGTGGGGCCAATACGCGGAAATCGCCGTCAAGCGCGTGCTGACGCGCGACGGCACGTCGAGCTACTACATCAATAATCTGCCGGCGCGCCGGCGCGACATTCAGGACATTTTCCTCGGCACGGGCCTCGGGCCGCGCGCCTACGCGATCATCGGGCAGGGCATGATCGCGCGCCTGATCGAAGCGAAGCCGGAAGAGTTGCGGGTGTTCCTCGAGGAAGCCGCGGGCGTTTCGAAGTACAAGGAACGCCGTCGCGAAACCGAGAATCGTCTGCATGACACGCGGGAAAATCTAACGCGGGTGGAAGACATCATCCGCGAACTGGGCACGAATCTCGAGAAGCTCGAAGGCCAGGCGGTCGTCGCCACGCGCTACAAGGAACTGCAGACGGACGGCGAGGAAAAGCAGCGTCTTTTGTGGCTGCTGCGCAAGAACGAAGCGGGCAGCGAGCAGGAGCGTCAGAAGCGCGCCATCGAACAGGCGCAGATCGATCTCGAAGCGCAAACCGCCCGGCTGCGCGAGGTTGAAGCGCAGCTGGAAACGCTGCGCGTCGCGCACTATTCCGCGAGCGACGCGATGCAGGGCGCACAAGGCGCGCTGTACGAAGCGAATGCCGAGGTGAGCCGGCTCGAAGCCGAGATCAAGTTCATCGTCGAATCGCGCAATCGCGTGCAGGCGCAGATCGCCGCGCTGACCGCGCAGCGCGAGCAGTGGCTGGCACAGGCTGAAAAGGCGCAAGGCGACCTTGAAGACGCCGAGGAACAACTCGCCGTCGCCGAGGAAAAAGCGGCCCTCGCCGAAGAGGAAGCCGCCGCGAAACACGACGCGATGCCCGCGCTCGAAGCGCGCTGGCGCGACGCGCAGGCGGAGCTGAACACGGAGCGCGGCGGCATCGCACAGACTGAGCAGGCGCTCAAGCTGGAAGCCGCGCATCAGCGCAATGCCGACCAGCAATTGCAGCAGTTGCAGCAGCGTCAGGAGCGCCTGAAGGCGGAGGCCGGCGGCCTCGACGCGCCGGACGAAGCCCAGCTCGAAGAGCTGCGCATGCAGCTCGCCGAACACGAAGAGATTCTGCACGACGCCCAGGCGCGTCTCGCGGACGCGCAGGAAACGCTGCCGCGCCTCGATGCCGAGCGGCGCGCCGCGCAGGAGCGCGTGCAGGCCGAAAGCGCGCAGATCCATCAGCTCGACGCGCGCCTTGCCGCGCTCAAGCAGTTGCAGGAGAACGTGCAGACCGAGGGCAAGATCCAGCCGTGGCTCGAAAAGCACGAGCTCGGTGCTTTGCCGCGTCTGTGGAAGAAGCTGCATGTCGAGGCCGGTTGGGAAACCGCGCTGGAGGCGGTGCTGCGCGAGCGCCTGGCCGCACTGGAAGTATCGAACCTCGACTGGGTCAAGGCGTTCGCCACCGACGCGCCGCCCGCCAAGCTCGCGTTCTACGCGCCGCCGGCCGCCGGTCAGCCGGTCGCGGCGCCGCCCGCGCTGCGGCCGCTGCTGTCGCTCGTGCGGATCGACGACGCGGGCATCCGCGCGGTCCTCAACGACTGGCTCGGCCTTGCGTTCATTGCCGACGATCTGCAGCAGGCGCTCAGCCTGCGCTCGCAATTGCCCGAAGGCGGTTCGTTCGTCGTGAAGGCGGGGCATGTGGTGACGCGCGTCGGCGTGCAGCTGTATGCCGCGGACTCGGAGCAGGCCGGCATGCTGGCCCGTCAGCAGGAAATCGAAAACCTCGCGCGTCAGGTGCGCGCGCAGGCGCTGCTCGCCGACGAGGCGAAGGCCGCCGCGATTCGCGCCGAAGCTGCGCACACGCAGGCCGCGCAGGCCCTCACCGACGTGCGTCAGCAGGCCGAGCGCGCGACCCAGCGCGTGCATGCGCTGCAGCTCGACGTGCTGAAGCTCACGCAGGCGCACGAGCGCTACACGCAGCGCAGCACGCAGATCCGCGAGGAGCTCGAGGAAATCCACGCGCAGGTCGAGGAACAGCGCGCGCTGCGCGCCGAGTCCGAAGCGAACTTCGAGCGCTACGACGGCGAGCTCGCGGAGCTGCAGGCGCGTTTCGAAGATCATCAACTGGCTTTCGAGGCGCTCGACGAAGCGCTGACCACGGCGCGCGGCGAGTCGCGCGATCTCGACCGCGCCGCCACGGACGCGCGCTTTGCCGCGCGCAACATGGCGAACCGCATCGACGAACTCAAGCGCAGCATTCAGGTCGCGCATGAGCAGAGCGAACGTGTGGCGGCGTCGCTGGAAGACGCGCGCGCCGAGCTCGAAACGATCAACGAGCAGACCGCACACACCGGTTTGCAGGACGCGCTCGACATTCGCGCGGTCAAGGAAGAGGCGTTGCACGCCGCGCGTCTCGAACTGGACGATCTGACCGCCAAGCTGCGCGCCGCCGACGAAACGCGTCTGTCGACGGAACGCGCGTTGCAACCGCTGCGCGACCGCATCAACGAATTGCAGTTGAAGGAACAGGCCGCACGGCTGAACGGCGAGCAGTTCATCGAGCAGCTGGCCGCGGCCGGCGTCGACGAAGCGGAGCTGCAGGCCAAGCTCACGCCGGACATGAAGCCTTCGTACCTGCAGGGCGAGGTCACGCGCATCAACAACGCGATCATCGCGCTCGGCCCGGTCAACATGGCCGCGCTCGACGAGCTGAAGGCGGCGACCGAGCGCAAGACCTTCCTCGACTCGCAATCGGCCGACCTGACGAGCGCAATCGAAACGCTCGAAGACGCGATCCGCAAGATCGACGCCGAAACGCGCACGCTGCTGCAAGGCACGTTCGACGAAGTGAACCGTCATTTCGGCGAACTGTTCCCGCGTCTTTTCGGCGGCGGCCAGGCAAAGCTCATCATGACCGGCGACGAGATTCTCGACGCGGGCGTGCAGGTCATGGCGCAGCCTCCGGGCAAGAAGAATTCGACCATTCATCTGCTGTCCGGCGGCGAAAAAGCGCTGACCGCGACGGCGCTGGTGTTCGCGATGTTCCAGCTGAATCCCGCGCCGTTCTGTCTGCTCGACGAAGTGGACGCGCCGCTCGACGACGCCAACACCGAACGTTTCGCGAACCTCGTGCGCGCGATGTCGGACAAAACCCAGTTCCTTTTCATCTCGCACAACAAGATTGCGATGGAAATGGCGCAGCAACTGATCGGCGTGACGATGCAGGAGCAGGGCGTGTCGCGCATCGTTGCCGTCGACATGGAAACGGCTGCGGGTTTCGCCCAGAATATCGTTTAAGTTTTGTTGAATCATGGAAGCGCGGGCGCCCGCGTCGAGCGCTGCGGCCGCGGGCCGCGCGACAACGTGGGGCGGGCGAGAGGCCGCGCACATAAAGAATTGCTGATGGAGCATGCATGGACGAGTTGACACTCGGTTTGATCGGCGCGGGTGCCGTGGTGGTCGGGGGCGTGGTCGTGTACAACGCGTGGCAGAGCGCCAAGGTGCGCCGCAAGATGCCGCGGCCAATGCCGGCGGACGCGGCGGAGAGCTTCGCGCGCGACGAGCACGAGGAACAGAGCCCGTTCATCGAACCGGCCCGGCCGACCACGCGCCGCGAGCCGGTGGTCGGTGCGGATGCGGCCGCCGACACGGCGTCGGCGCGCGTCGAGCCGACTTTTGGCGCGCCGGTGGGCGCGGCGCCGCTCGACACACCCGCGGATATTCAGGCGGAAACCACCACGCCGAACGGCTTTGTCGCGGGTGCGAATGAAGATGACGAGCAACATGCCGCGCCGGACGAAACCGGCAAAGACGCAACGGCGGCCCGACCCGCCGGCGAGGCGCCGCGCGGGCCGGACGAGCAGATCGAACCGATAATGCCCGCGGCCACCACGATCTCATCGGCGCCGCCCGCAATCGTCGACCGGCGCATCGACTGCATCGTGCCGATTCGTCTGAACGGACCGGTTGCGGGCGACAAGGTGATTCCGCTCGCGCAGCGTCTGCGACGCGCGGGCAGCAAGCCGGTGCACATCGAAGGCAAGCTCGAAGGCGGCGCGTGGGAGCTGCTGCAAAACGGCGCGCGTTATGAAGAGCTGCGCGCGGCGGCGCAGCTCGCCAACCGCAGCGGCGCGCTTAACGAACTGGAATTCTCCGAGTTCGTGACTGGCGTGCAGCAGTTCGCCGACGCGCTTGACGCATCGCCGGAATTTCCGGACATGCTCGAAACCGTGGCGATGGCGCGGGAGCTGGACGGCTTCGCCGCACAGTGCGACGCGCAGTTGTCGATCAACGTGCTTTCGGACGGCGCGCCGTGGTCGGCCAACTACGTGCAGGCCGTCGCGTCGCAAGACGGTCTGCTGCTCTCGCGCGACGGCACGCGCTTCGTGAAGCTCGACGCGCGGCAGAGCCCCGTGTTCATGCTGCAATTCGGCGACACCAATTTTTTGCGCGACGACCTCACCTACAAGGGCGGCCAGATGATCACGCTGGTGCTCGACGTGCCCGTGGCCGACGAAGACATCCTGCCGTTCCGCCTGATGTGCGACTACGCGAAGTCGCTGGCGGAGCGCATCGGCGGCCGGGTGGTGGACGACGGCCGCCGCCCGTTGCCTGAGGCCGCACTGCTCGCCATCGAAAAGCAGTTGATGACGCTCTACGCGAAGCTCGAGCAGGCCGGCATTCCGGCAGGCTCGCCGGCCACGCGACGCCTCTTCAGCCAGTAATTCACCGGCGTCATCCGTGTGCCCGACGGCCGCGCGATGCGCGGCCGTTGTCGTTTCGGAAAAGCCAACGCACCGACTATAGCGCGCTCGCGCACCGCCCGAAACCTGGCCATTCGGCCGATGTAAAGGGGCACGCTTCCTGCGATAATCCACTGTCCGATTTCACTCAAAGAAGCGTTCCACAGCATGGCTCGAACTCCCGCCTCGAATCCAGCAACCAGCGCTCCGGCCGAGCGTGCCGCGTGGCTGCGCGCGGAACTTGAACGCGCCAACTACGCGTACTACGTGCTGGACCAACCCGACTTGCCCGACGCGGAATACGACAAGCTGTTCAAGGAACTGGAAAGTATCGAGGCGCAGCATCCGGATCTGATCGTGCCGGATTCGCCCACGCAGCGGGTGGGCGGCGAGGCGGCGAGCGGCTTCGAGCCCGTCGTCCATGATCAGCCCATGCTGTCGCTCAACAACGGTTTCGCCGACGAAGACATCGTCGCGTTCGACAAACGCGTGGGCGACGCGCTCGGCAACAATGCAAAGGAACCGCCGGTGCCGGTCGACTATGCGACGGAGCTGAAATTCGACGGCCTCGCCATTTCGCTGCGCTATGTCGACGGCGTGTTCGTGCAGGCCGCCACGCGCGGCGACGGCACGACCGGCGAGAACGTGACGGAAAACATCCGCACCGTTCGCTCCATTCCGCTCAAACTGAAGGGCAAGCGCGTGCCGCACATACTCGACGTGCGAGGCGAAGTGCTGATGTTCAAGCGCGACTTCGAGCGCCTGAACGAACGGCAGCGTGCGGCGGGCCATAAGGAATTCGCCAATCCGCGCAATGCCGCCGCGGGCAGCCTGCGCCAGCTCGACCCGAAGATCACCGCGCAACGGCCGCTGTCGTTCTTCGCGTATGGCATCGGCGTGTTGGACGGTATGGAGATGCCGGCCACGCATAGCGAACTGCTCGACTGGTACAAGGAACTTGGCCTGCCGGTCAACTCGGAGCGCGCGGTCGTGAAGGGCGCGGAAGGTTTGCTGGCGTTTTTCCGCGCGGTGGGCGAGAAGCGCGACAAGCTGCCGTACGACATCGACGGCGTGGTGTACAAGGTCAACCGGCGCGACGAACAGGACGCGCTCGGCTTTGTATCGCGTGCGCCGCGTTTTGCGCTCGCTCACAAGTTTCCGGCGCAGGAAGCGCTCACGAAGCTCGTCGCCATCGACGTGCAGGTGGGCCGCACCGGTGCGATTACGCCGGTCGCGCGGCTCGAGCCGGTGTTCGTCGGCGGCGCCACGGTCACCAATGCGACGCTGCATAACGAAGACGAAGTGCGGCGCAAAGACATCCGGATCGGCGACACGGTGATCGTGCGGCGCGCCGGCGACGTGATCCCGGAGGTGGTGAGCGCGCTTCTCGACCGTCGTCCTGACGACGCTCGCGAGTTCGTCATGCCCACGCATTGTCCGGTGTGCGGCTCGAGCATCGAGCGTCTGCCTGACGAGGCGATTGCGCGTTGCACGGGCGGCCTGTTCTGTCCGGCGCAGCGCAAACAGGCGCTGTGGCATTTCGCACAGCGGCGGGCCTTGGACATCGACGGACTGGGCGAAAAAATCATCGATCAACTGGTCGAACAGCACCTCGTGCGCACGCCCGCCGACCTGTTCAACCTCGGCTTCTCGACGCTTGCGGAGTTGGACCGTTTCGCCGACAAATCCGCGCAGAACCTGCTCGACTCGCTCGAAAAGGCCAAGCACACTACGCTTGCCCGTTTCATCTACGCGCTCGGCATCCGGCATGTCGGCGAATCCACGGCGAAAGATCTGGCGAAACACTTCGGCTCGCTCAATCCGATCATGGATGCGTCGGTGGAGGCGCTGCTCGAGGTCAACGACGTGGGGCCCGTCGTGGCCGAATCGATCCACCAGTTTTTTGCCGAAGAGCACAACCGCACGGTGATCGAGCAGTTGCGCGCGCCGGGCAAAGTCACGTGGCCCGAAGGTCCGCCCGCGCCCAAGGCGCCGCAAGGTGTGCTGGCCGGCAAGACGATCGTGCTGACCGGCACTTTGCCGACTCTTGCTCGCGAAGAGGCCAAGGAAATGCTCGAAGCGGCGGGCGCCAAAGTGGCCGGATCGGTGTCGAAGAAAACAGATTATGTGGTGGCGGGAGCCGAAGCTGGCAGCAAGTTGGCGAAGGCCGAGGAACTCGGCATTCCGGTACTCGACGAAGATGGTATGCGTAAGCTCCTGGAGGGGCAGTCATGATCCGCGAAATTCTCAAGATGGGCGATCCCCGCCTCTTGCGTATTGCCGATCCGGTCGATCATTTCGATACGCCGGAACTGCATGAGCTCATTAAAGACATGTTCGAGACCATGCACGACGCGAACGGGGCGGGGCTCGCCGCGCCGCAGATCGGCGTCAATTTGCAGGTGGTGATCTTCGGGTTCGGCAGCAACGAGCGCTATCCGGATGCGCCGCCCGTGCCGGAAACGGTGTTGATCAATCCGACCATCACGCCGGTCTCGCTAGATATGGAAGAGGGCTGGGAAGGCTGCCTGTCGGTGCCGGGCTTGCGCGGCGCGGTGAGCCGCTTTTCGATGATCAAATATCATGGCTTCGATCAGTACGGCAAGCCGATCGACCGTGTCGCCGAAGGTTTTCATGCGCGCGTCGTCCAGCACGAGTGCGACCATCTGATCGGCAAGCTGTACCCCATGCGCATCACTGACTTCGCGAAGTTCGGCTTCACCGAAGTGCTGTTTCCGGACCTGGATCCGAATAGCGACGATTGATGCTGGGCCTTGCGGGCGGCAGATTGGCGGCGGGCATTCTGCCGCAATAAAAAACCCACGCGATCGCGTGGGTTTGATGAGATGGTCGGCCTGAACCGGGCTGTCGGGTTATCGGACAGGCTGAAAAGACTGCTCAGAACGACTCGTCCGGACCCAGATAGCGCCATTGTCCCGGCGGCAGCGCGCCAAGCATCACGCGGCCCATCCGCACGCGTTTCAGGCCGATGACTTCAAGGCCGACGAGTTCGCACATCCGACGAATCTGGCGCTTCTTGCCTTCGCGCAGCACGAACCGCAACTGCTCGCCGTTTTGCCAGCTGACTTGCGCCGGCTTGAGAGGAACATCGTCGAGCGAAAGGCCGTGGCGCAACAGCGCGAGGCTTTCCGGCGGGAAATGACTTTCAACGTCGACGGTGTGCTCGCCGTAGGCGACGCGCACCAGGTATTCCTTGTCGATCTCCGAATGGCCGCCGATCAGCTGTTTGGCGATGCGGCCGTCCTGTGTGAGGACCAGCAGGCCCGTCGAATCGATGTCGAGACGTCCGGCCGGCGCCAGCTGGCGCAAGTGAGCGACGGAAAAGCGGATGTCCGAGCGGTCGCCTTCCCAGCGGTTTTCCGGCGTGACGAGCGTGATGGCCGGCTGGTAGCCGTCTTCCGCCTGACCCGACACGTAACCGACTGTCTTATGGATCAGCACCGTGACCTGGCTCGCTTGCACGGCTTCGGCCGCCGGGTCGATCTCGATCCGCTGATCGGGGCGAACTTTGGTGCCGAGCGTGTCGATCCGCTCGCCGTCGACGAGCACCCAGCCTTTTTCGATCCACTCGTCCGCCTCGCGACGCGAGCAAAGGCCGAGCTCCGACATGAGCTTCGAGAGGCGCAGCGTGCCGGGCGCGTCTTCGATGTCGCGACGCGGCGTGCGCGGGGCCGTATCCGCGTGCGAGTGCTGCCCGGCCGGGGCGGTGCTGCGCGGCTTGCCCGCGCGCGGGGCGCTGTCATTGGCCGGGCGCCGGGCGGCTGCAGGCGCCTTGTCGTCGCGTGGCGCGCGTGCCCGATGGTCCGCGCGCTCGCCGTAGCCGCTCTTCACCGGCCTTGCAAAGCTTCGCTCGCCGCGTTCGGCACGCTCGCCGGCCGGGCCACGAGGCGCGCGCTCACCGCCAGCGCGATCCTCGAACCGTCGCGGTCCACGCTCGCCACTGCCTGCGCGATCTTGAAAGCGTCGCGGTCCACGCTCGGCGCGCTCGCCGGCCGTGCCACGGGGCGCGCGCTCACCGCCAGCGCGATCCTCGAAGCGTCGCGGTCCGCGGTCTCCACCGCCTGCGCGATCTTCAAAGCGGCGCGGCCCACGCTCGGCGCGCTCGCCGGCCGGGCCGCGGGGCGGGCGTTCGCCGCCTGCGCGATCCTCGAACCGTCGCGCTCCGCGCTCACCACCACCAGAACGATCTTCAAAGCGGCGCGGTCCACGTTCACCGCCGCGTTCCGCTGTCCGCTCAACGCCCTGGCCGCGTTCATCACCACTCCGGCGCGGCGCTCGTTCGCCGCGCTCGCCGCCACCGGCAAAGCCACGCGCCGCTCGCTCACCGCCGTCCCGACGCGTCCCACGTTCACTGCTCGCCTCCGGGCGGCGTTGAGGCGCGCCGCTCGTGCTTTCGCGGCGCGGCGGCCGATCCGACGCCGCCCGCCGTGCCGCGCCTGCATCGCCGCCACGCGCAAAAGTACCTTCGTTGCGACGCTCCGTGGTTCCTCGCGCGCCCGCCGGGCGCTTGCCGCCGGCCGACGATGCTCCCGCGCCTTCGCGCGTCCTGGCGGGGCCGGACGTCGACGGTTGAGGTCCCGCCGGCCGTGTCGGCTTGCGTGCCGATGCGCTGCCGCTACGGACGGGGGCGCGTTCGGACGAAGCCGGCCGCGGATGCTTGGCTGTTAATTTGACTCGCATGAAATCTCACACTGCGATCGCGCGCAGCAGTTCCGTCTCGACCTGAATTTGCAGGCGGTTGTCCGACAGCCCGTGCCCGTCCAGCAGGAACACGTCCTCGACGCGTTCCCCCAACGTGTTGATCCGCGCCGACGCGACGCCGACACGGTGTTCGGCGAGCACGCGCGCGATCGAATAAAGAAGGCCCGGCCGGTCGTTGGCCGACACGGACAGGATGTAGTATTGGCCGCGCTCGTCGGCCCGAAGATCGACGCGCGGCGTAACGGGGAAGGTGCGCGAGAGGCGCGACAGGCGGCCCTTCGACGGCCCCGGCAACCAGGTGCCGTCGCCGGTGAGGCGTGCAGTCAGTTCCTGTTCGACGAGATTGGCGATGTCGCGGTAATGCACGTCCTCTTCGGTATGCGCGACGAGGAAGTTGTCCAGCGCATAGCCGTGACGCGTGGTGCTGACGCGTGCATCGAGCACCGACAACCCGTTGCGGTCGAAGTACGCGCAAATGCCGGCAAACAGATCCGGCTGATCTTTCACATACACGAGCACCTGAAGCGCCTCGCCGATAGGCGAGGGGCGGGCCCGCACGATCGGCACGGGCGTTTCGACATAGCGGTACAGCACGCGCGTCTGCCACGCAATGTCCGCGGCGTCGTGGCGCAGAAAATAGCCGACGTCGAGCTTGTCCCACAGCGCCTTCTGCGCGCCTTCCGGCACGGTTTCGAGGCGCAGCAGCGCGAGCGCTTCTTCCTGCCGCGACTCGAGTTCCGAGTGCGCATCCGGCCGCGCGCCGCCGAGCACGGCGAGCGTCGCGCGGTACAGGTCTTCCAGCAGCTTGCCTTTCCACGTGTTCCAGACTTTGGGGCTCGTCCCGCGGATGTCGGCCACCGTCAGCAGATACAGCGCCGTCAGGCGGCGCTCGCTGCCGACCAGTTCCGCGAAACGCTTGATAACCTCCGGATCGCTCGTGTCCTGTTTTTGCGCAACCTGGCTCATGGTCAGATGTTGTTGCACCAGCCAGACCACGAGTTCGCCGTCTTCGCCTTCGATGCCGTGATTGCGGCAGAAGCGCCGTGCGTCGGCCATGCCGAGCGTCGAGTGGTCGCCGCCGCGGCCCTTGGCGATATCGTGGAAGAGCGCCGCGACGTAGAGCACCCATGGCCGGTCGAAGCCGACGATCAACTGGCTGCAGAACGGATATTCGTGCGCGTGTTCCGCGACCGCGAAGCGCCGCAGATTGCGCAGCACCATCAGAATGTGCTGATCGACCGTGTAGACGTGATACAGGTCGTGCTGCATCTGGCCGACAATGCGCCGGAAGTTCAGCAGATAACGTCCGAGCACGCTCGTCTGGTTCATGAGGCGCAGCGCGTGCGTGATGCCGGCCGGCTGCTTCAGGATGTCCATGAAAAGGCGCCGGTTTTCCGGATCGCGCCGCCAATGCTGGTCCATCACGTCGCGGGCGTTGTAGATCGCGCGCAGCGTGCGCGCCGACAAACCCTTCACGCCGGGCGTCTGCTCGTAGAGCAGAAAGGCTTCGAGAATGGCGTTCGGCTCGCGCTGGAACAGGTCGTCGCTGGCAATTTCGAGCATGCCCTGTTTTTCGACGAAACGGTCCGACAGCACCCGCGTGATGCCGCTCGTGTTGGGAAAGAGCTGCGCCTCGATGTTCTGGATCAGGATCGTCGCGAGCTGCGTGACGGCCTTCGCCGCCCAGTAATAACGGCGCATCAGCTGTTCGCTGGCGCGCTTGGTGGCGGTCGGCTGGTAGCCGAAGCTCTCGGCCACCGGCGTTTGCAGGTCGAATACCAGAATGTCCTGCCGACGGCCGGCAGTGACGTGCACGCGCGCGCGGAGCGACTTCAGAAAGCCTTCGTTGCGCCGCAGCTCCTGCGCTTCGCGCTCGGTGATGAGTCCGCGCGCTTCGAGTTCGCGCCAGCTGCTGCCGAAACCCGCAGCCTGCGTGACCCAGAGAATGAGTTGCAGATCGCGCAAGCCGCCCGGGCTTTCCTTGATGTTCGGCTCGAGCGCGTAGGGCGTGTCCTGGAATTTGGCGTGGCGCTGGCGCATTTCCAGCACTTTCGCCTGGAAGAACGCTTTCGGGTCGAGCGCCTCGCGGTAGCGTCTCGCGAAGTCGTCGAACAGGGCGGCGCTGCCCGTAATGCGCCGCGCCTCGAGCAGCGACGTGCGCACGGTCACGTCGTTGGCGGCTTCCTCGAGACACTGGGAGACGCTGCGCACGCTGCTGCCCAGTTCGAGCCCAAGATCCCACGCGAGGCTGATGAACCGCTCGATGCGCGCTTCGAGATGCTCGAGCGGCGCGTCCGGCAGCAGCACCAGAATGTCGATGTCCGAATGCGGCGCCAGTTCGCCGCGCCCATAGCCGCCGACCGCGAGCAGCGCGAGGTCGGCCGGAAGTTCGCAGGTGTTCCAGGCGGCGCGCAGCGAGTCGTCGGTGGTGCGGGCAAGCGCCGCCATCAACGCCTCGACGTTGGTGGCGGTCCTGAAGCGTTCCAGCAACTGGGCTTTGGCCACTTTGTAAGCCGCCTTGAGCGACGTGGCATGCGATGGGGCGACGGCTGGAACACTACTCATGAGCGGCGGGCGGTAAAGAGACGAATGCGTTCAGGCCGTGGCGGCGACGACCGGCGGGCGCGCGGGCGTGCCGGCGGAGACGGTCAGCACGTCATAGCCGGTTTCCGTCACGAGCACCGTGTGTTCCCATTGCGCGGAGAGGCTGCGGTCTTTCGTCTTGACGGTCCACTGGTCCGGCATGGTGCGGATGTCGCGGCGGCCGGCGTTGATCATCGGCTCGACGGTGAAGATCATGCCCGCCTGCAGTTCGAGGCCGGTGCCGGGACGGCCGTAGTGCAAAATCTGCGGGTCTTCGTGAAACACCGTGCCGATGCCATGGCCGCAATACTCGCGCACCACGCTGTAGCCTTGCGCCTCAGCGTGTTTCTGGATGGCATGGCCGATGTCGCCGAGATGCGCGCCCGGGCGCACCTGGTCGATGCCGAGCCACATGCATTCGAACGTAGTCTGCACGAGGCGTTTTGCAAGGATCGAGCCCTCGCCGACAATGAACATCCGGCTCGTGTCGCCGAAATAGCCGTCCTTGATGACGGTGATGTCGATATTGAGCGCGTCGCCGTTCTTGAGCGTTTTCTCGCCCGGAATGCCGTGGCAGATCACGTCGTTCACGGAGATGCAGGTGGCCTTGGGGTAGGGCGGGTAGCCGGGCGGCTGATAGTTCAGCGGCGCGGGCACGGTGCCCTGTTCCTTCAGCATGTATTCGTGGCACAGGCGGTCGAGTTCGCCGGTCGTGACGCCGGCGGTGACGAACGGGGTGATGTAGTCGAGCACTTCGCTCGCGAGTCTGCAGGCGACGCGCATCTGCGCGATATCGTGTTCGTTTTTGAGCGTGATAGCCATGAGTCGGGCCTGAAATGCGATTTATTGCGGGATTATCGCACCATATTCCCCGTGCCGCAGTCTTTTGCCCGGTTTCGGGTGCCGTGGCGATGCGCTTTTCGGATCGCTTGCTCGCGGTTTGTCCCCAGTTTGCGAGACCTTCGCGGATAAGGCCTGCTTTGCCTGCGCCCGCCCGTGGACGAGGCCTTCAATTGCGCCTGGAACCGCCGGGTGCAACCCGCGGCCCGCAATGGGAGCTACCGGGCGGGTTGAGTCGACCGATAGTCCCATGCTATAATGTTTGGCTAAGTCGATCCCTCTTTTGGCCTTTGCTGTGGTGAGTTGTCCAACCATCAGTCAGGGCAGGGGCGGTTCGAGGCTTCCCGTGGCGCTGTCGCCTGAGCCGCGGGTCGAATGGAGTATTCAGGCGGCAGTATTCAGGCAGCAAACTCGCAAGCCGGCGCACCCAGGGTGTTCGCGGCGCTCAGCCTTACCGCGCAAGACGTGCAGGGCAGCGCCTCGGATACGGCAGCCGGCTTAGGACCCAACCCTCGCGGAGATTTTCATGGCAGTTACCATGCGTCAGATGCTGGAAGCCGGTGTCCACTTCGGTCACCAAACGCGCTTCTGGAACCCGAAGATGGCCCCCTTCATTTTCGGTCATCGCAACAAGATTCACATCATCAACCTCGAAAAGACGCTGCCGATGTACA
>Ga0209674_100157_pt1 | contig 91077 bp, 89 predicted proteins | sample AraplaCvi_mMS_r2_FD_184279 | JGI IMG/M metagenome (GOLD analysis project Ga0209674, IMG submission 184279) | Arabidopsis root microbial communities from North Carolina, USA - plate scrape CL_Cvi_mMS_r2 (SPAdes) (version 2) | ecosystem: Host-associated > Plants > Roots > Endosphere | place: USA... | reverse complement strand
TGACGCTGCCGAACATCATGAAGGCCAAGAAAAAGCCCCTGGAAACGATCAAGCCCGAAGACCTGGGCGTCGACGTGACGCCGCGTCTGAAGACGCTGAAGGTCGCCGAGCCGCCCAAGCGCTCCGCCGGTGTGAAGGTGCCGGATGTGAAGACGCTGGTCGAGAAGCTGAAGACCGAAGCCAAGGTGCTGTGACAGGGAGACAGGGCAAATGACGAATCTGGTAATTGCAGAACACGACAATGCGTCGATCAAGGCCGCGACGCTGCACACCATTGCAGCCGCGCAGAAGATCGGCGGCGACATTCACCTGCTGGTGGCCGGCCACCACGCGCAGGCAGCAGCCGACGCAGCGGCGAAAATTGCGGGCGTCAGCAAAGTGCTGCTCGCCGACGCGCCGCAACTCGCCGAAGGTCTCGCGGAAAACGTCGAGGCCACGGTGCTGAACATCGCGAAGGACTACTCGCACATCCTCACCGCCGCGACCGCGTACGGCAAGAACATCGCGCCGCGTATCGCCGCGAAGCTCGACGTCGCGCAGATCAGCGACATCACGGCGGTCGATTCGGCCGATACGTTCGAGCGCCCGATCTACGCCGGTAATGCGATTGCAACGGTGCAATCCCAGGACCCGATCAAGGTCATCACGGTCCGCACCACCGGTTTCGACGCGGTCGCGGCCGAAGGCGGCAGCGCATCGGTCGAGAAGATCGAAGCGGCAGCCGACGCAGGCATCTCGCAGTTCGTGAGCCGCGAAGTCACGAAGCTGGACCGTCCGGAATTGACGTCGGCGAAGATCATCGTCTCCGGCGGCCGCGGGCTCGGTAACGGCGAAAACTACACGCAGGTTCTGGAGCCCCTCGCCGATAAGCTCAACGCGGCGCTGGGTGCATCGCGCGCGGCGGTGGACGCGGGCTTCGTGCCGAACGACTATCAGGTCGGTCAGACGGGCAAAATCGTCGCACCGCAACTGTATGTAGCCGTGGGCATTTCGGGCGCGATCCAGCATCTGGCCGGCATGAAGGACAGCAAGGTCATCGTCGCGATCAACAAGGACCCCGAAGCGCCGATTTTCAGCGTCGCGGACTATGGGCTGGTGGGCGATCTGTTCACGCTCGTGCCGGAATTCGTCAGCGCTGCCGTCTGACCCCGCCGTTTCGTGGAGAAGTGAAATGACCGATCTGTTTGAAAACCCAATGGGACTGATGGGCTTCGAATTCGTCGAATTCGCATCCCCTCTTCCTGACACGCTGGAACCGCTCTTCGAGAAACTCGGCTTTACGCTCGTTGCGCGACATCGCTCAAAGGATGTACTGCTGTACCGGCAGGGAGACATCAATTTCATCGTCAACCGCGAGCCCCGCAGCCAGGCCGCGTACTTCGCGGCCGAGCACGGCCCTAGCGCGTGCGGGATGGCGTTCCGCGTCCGCGACGCCCACCGCGCATACGACCGCGCCCTTGCGTTGGGCGCCCAGCCCGTCGACATCCCGACCGGGCCTATGGAATTGCGGCTCCCCGCCATTCGCGGAATCGGCGGCGCACCGATCTACCTCATCGATCGGTTTGAAGACGGCCAGTCCATCTACGACATCGACTTCTCGTTTCTCGAAGGCGTTGACCGGCATCCGGTCGGGCACGGCCTGCGGCGCATCGATCACCTGACGCATAACGTCTACCGCGGCCGGATGACACATTGGGCTGCCTTCTACGAGAAGCTTTTCAACTTCCGGGAAATACGCTACTTCGATATTCAGGGCGAGTACACAGGGCTCGCGTCTCGCGCGATGACGGCGCCCGATGGAAGGATCCGCATACCCCTGAATGAGGAGTCGTCGCGCGGCAGCGGGCAGATCGAGGAATTCCTGATGAAGTTCAACGGTGAAGGCATCCAGCACATCGCCCTCTCCACGGACAACCTCGTCGACACCATCGACCGGCTGCAGCTGGCCGGTGTGCCGTTGATGACCGCCCCCAACGATTTCTACTACGACGCGCTCGAATCACGGTTGCCGGGTCATGGCCAGCCGATCGACCAGTTGAAGACGCGCGGCATCCTGCTGGACGGCGCAACTGAAGGCGGAAAACAGCGCCTGCTCCTGCAGCTCTTTTCCAAAACGTTGCTGGGCCCGGTGTTCTTCGAATTCATTCAACGGCAAGGCGACGAGGGTTTCGGCGAAGGTAACTTCAAGGCATTGTTCGAGTCGCTCGAACGCGATCAGATCGCGCGCGGCGCATTGCAAACCGGGCTTTGACGCAAGAGGAGCCGCCGGGCGGCCAGTGCTTGTGCTGCCGCCCGGCGCGCGAAATGAGACGCCCCCCAATAAACAAGAAGTTCGGGCAACCGGGACCGCACGGTCATTCGCCCGTCATTCGGGAGACACATCAATGAAGCTTGTCAAAGCGCTGCTTGTCGCCATCCTCTGGATCGCCGCCGGTTGTGCACACGCGCAGAGCGGTCATGATATGGCCGCCCATGTCGAGGTCCATCAGATTCCCTCGCTCACTCTGAGTGACAGCCAGATGCTGACCGGCGATCGACACGGCGAACCCGTAATCGTGGCCGGCATCCTCCGTCTTGCGAAGCATTCCGGAAAGCAGCCGGTCGTGGTACTCATTCACGGTTCCAGCGGAATCGGCGCGAACATTGAAATGTGGGAGCGTGTTTTCAACGAAAATGGCATTGGGACGTTCGCCATAGATGGCTTCACAGGCCGCGGCATCCGGTCCACCAGCAATGATCAGTCGCAACTGGGCAGGCTGAATTTTGTTCTCGACGCCTATCGGGCGCTGGACATACTCGCGCGTGACCCTCGCGTCGATCCGGACAGGATTGTGCTGATGGGCTTTTCAAGAGGTGGTCAGGCAACACTCTACGCAGCCATGACGCGACTTAACCGCATGTGGAACACCTCCGGCGTTCGGTTCCGCGCCTACATGCCGTTCTATCCAGACTGCATGACCCGTTATCGCGACGACACGGACGTCGAGGGGCCGATCCGCGAATTCCACGGAGCCGACGACGATTATGATCCCGCACCGGCGTGTGCCGCATACATCGGCCGGTTGCGGGAAGCGGGCAAGGACGCCACGATGACGGTCTTCCCGCACGCATCGCATGCGTTCGATGTGCCGTACGCGATGCCGACTGTCGTCGCAAAAGGCGCGCAGACTGTGCGCGCCTGCCGGATTGTCGAGAACACAAGCGGGGAGCTGATTAATCAGGCAACCGGTGCACCCTTTTCCTTCCATGATGAATGCGTTCAGTCAGATCCGCACGTGGGCGGTGACGGCCAGGCGCGCGACGCGGCAATTTCTGGCGTGCTCGCCTACCTTAAGACATTGTTTGGCAGCGGCAGCTAGTCGCCCGCCCACCTGACGCCCCCCCGTCGCCACCAACAGGGCGCCGGCTGGATCAGTCGCCGTTGGCGGAGTGCCGGGGCACGGACGTCGGACCGCCATTGCGCGAAGTCGACCAACGCCTGTAATCGGCCGGAGTCATTCGGACAAGTTGGTTGAACGCACGCCGGAACGAGGTTTCGTCGCCATAGCCGCATTGCAGCGCAACCTGCTTGACGCTCGATCCGGGCCTTTCAAGGAGGACACAGGCCATCTCGATTCTGACGCGGGTGATGAATTCCTTGGGCGATTCGTTGGTCAGGCTTTTTAGCCGCCGATGCAGCGTCCGCTCGCTGAAATTTAGCGCTGCGGCCAGCGCTTCAGCGGTCAAGCCTGGGCTGGCATGGCGAACAATCTGTTCGGCTTGCAGCAGCAGCGGGTCGGTCGCGTTGACGAAACCGCGGGGAGCATAAACCAGTTGCGGCAACGGTAAGCTGTCGGCCACCGAGATATCGGCGGCCAGTCGGGCAACCTCGGGGCCAGCTTCTCGTCGGATCACATGTAAGGCCAGATCGACCCAGGACAGCGGCCCCCCGGTCGTCACTATACGATCCTGTTCTTCAACCGCAGTGCCCCATACCGGACGCGCCTTGGGAAACCGCTGCCTGAACACATGGTGCAGCCACCAGGTGGTGGTACAGCGCCTTCCGTTAAGCAAACCGGCTTCTCCCAGCACAAAGGTTCCGGCACAGGCAGCGCCCACCAGTGCACCGGCCCGATGACGCTCCCCGAGCCACGCTGCCGCGTGCCTGATAGTTGGGGATACTGGAGGCAGGCGGTCAGGCCCCAGCGCCATACCCGTCACGAGTGCCACGTCGCATTGTGTTAATTCCTCAAATGAGGCATCCACCGGGATCATGCGGCCCTGTGGGTCGCGCAGTGGGTTTCCATCGGCACTCGCGATGGTGGTGTCAAAGTTGACGATGGGCTGACCGGACATTCCATATGATGCACCTGGCGGCGGAGCGCGAAGCGCTTGCCCCGTCATCCAGAAGAGATCTGCAAGACCGGTAATGGCAGAAAGCAGACTGCCTTCGACTGCAACAATTCCTATGCGCACGATGGCCTCTGTATATCGGTCCGGGTTGGCGAATTTTGCATGAACGATGTCCAGATTGCCACCTGCCATCACCCTCCGACGTCCGATAAATTTTGGGTTGTCCTTGCTGCGGCTCTCTTCAAGATGAAAACCCCAACTGGTCCCGATTATCCGGATTCGTACCACGCCCGAGCCACCCGTCGGCCATACGTATGGCTGAGCCGGCTCGCCAAGGCCATCGCCTTCACGGTGGCGCTCGCAGGCGTTCATGCAACGGCGTTGGCGGCGCCGGCCGTACGCAACATCGTGCTCGTGCATGGCGCTTTTGCCGACGGGTCGAGCTGGAGTCCGGTTGTCGTCAGGCTGCAGCGGATGGGCTACCACGTCACTGCCGTGCAGAACCCGCTTACCTCACTTGCCGACGACGTCGCCGCGACCGAGCAGGTCTTGCGCCGGCAAACAGGCGACGTGCTGCTGGTGGGCCACTCCTGGGCCGGCGCGGTCGTTACCCAGGCGGGCAACGCCTCCAACGTCAAAGGCCTTGTGTATCTTTCTGCGCTCGTGCCTGACGATGGAGAGTCCGTCAGTGACCTCCTGCAGAGGCTCAATGCGCCCATGACAGGGCTGACACCGGACGCCCAGGGGGCTCATCTGGCTTGACGACGCACGACAGTTCCAGCACGTCATGGCGTCAGATATTCCGCTTCAACAGGCTCGTGTGCTGACATCGGTTCAACAACCTGTCGCGGCGGCCTGCTTCACCGGCAAGATCCAGCATGCGGCCTGGCACGACAAGCCTGTCTGGTATCTGCACACAACGAACGACAACGCACTTACGCCGGGCGTGCAGCGAGCAATTGCTCAGCAGATAGGGGCGACGGTAACGTCGATTCGCTCCGCTCACATGTCGATGCTATCTCACCCCGACGACGTCGCAAGGCTGATCGATCAGGCAGCTCGAAGCGCATCGCATTAAATCCGCTCTGTTTGCTGGAGCATTTCACATTTTCACCTGACAGCGGGGCTCAAATGAACATCCTCCATCTTGATTCAAGCATTCTGGGCAGCAACTCGATCACACGGGAACTGTCTGCCACCGTCGTCGCGAAGCTCCGGGAGCAACATCCATCAGCGCAGGTCACATACCGGGATCTGGTCGGCAACGAGATCCGCCACCTGACCGGCGCAATCGCTTCCGGCTTCCGGCAGATCGACGCTGGCGATTTCGACGACGCCACGGTGCGTGAACATCAGATCTCCGAAAATCTCGTGACTGAGTTGCTGGCGAACGACGTCATTGTTATCGGCGCACCGATGTACAACTTTTCGGTATCCAGCCAGTTAAAAGCGTGGTTGGATCGCATCGCACAGGCGGGCCGGACGTTCCGGTACACGGAAAATGGCCCGGTAGGACTGGCAGGCGGCAGAAAGGTGATCGTCGCGTCGGCCCGGGGCGGGTTCTATGCGGAAGGGCCGCTCGGGCACATGGACTACCAGGAAAATTATCTCAAGGCATTCTTTCGGTTCCTGGGCATCACGGACGTTCAGTTCGTCCGGGCAGAGGGCGCTTCGAAACCTCAACCGGTAAGGGACAAGGGCATTGCGCTTGCCAGGGATTCGGTTGCCGGCGTTCTACAAAACCTCGACACGTCGAGCGGACAACCCGTCCAGTAAAGGGAGATGCGTCATGCTTTTTTGCATCAAACTGCAATACATCCGTACGGTCGACGAGGTTCAGGTTCATCTGGACGCCCATAAGACGTGGCTGGCCAAATACGCCGGAATTGGAAGCATACTTTTTGCGGGCCCGCTTCACGGTGAAAAAGGCGGCTTCGTGCTGGCCTATGCTGACCAGCGGGCGGAAATCGAAAAAATGATTGCTCAGGACCCGTTCCACGTTCACGGGCTGGCAACATTTGATATTCAGTGCTGCGAACCGACCATACGTGCGACCGGGTTCCCCGCCCAATGGGCAGCCGGCGCGGTGCGGGCATAACGCATCCGCCGTGCCTTCCCGCATCAAACGCCGCACCACTTTCTCCGAGATGACGACCTGTTGCCTTATCAATGCCGAGCGAATTCGACGATAGCCTTAGCAGCGATGATTGCGCTCGAAGATGTCTGCGATGACGCGACGGGCACTTGCGTGCCTGTCAGCGACCGGGACGCGAGCGCCGTAATGAATGTCGTTCGTGGACAATGTCGGTGGCGTAACCGAGTGCGAGGATTTTCGGGAAGCGCGCGCTGTTCGTGCAGCAGGTCATTGAGCGGAATCTGATAGTGCGCGGCGGCACCCACGTTCCCAGGCAGCAGTTCGTCGCCTTCGTATCCGGTCCCATCAAATTGTCGTTGAATGCCGCCACCTTTCGGCGGTCGCCAAATGCTAGCGATCCCAGCTTTGTGGCAAGCGATCTTTTGAAGTCTCAATCGATATGAGCAGGTGCTGGGAAAGATCTCCGAACAGTTCATTACCAATCCGCCGTTCGGAGAACCACCAGACATCGTCGGCCTTTATAAAACGGTCCAGATAGTCGCCAGCGATGACAGGTTGAAGAGCGAGCGTGTCGCTTTGTTGCATCACCACGACGTAGCTGTGGGAACGCGCTTGATTCTTGCCATCCGGTTCGATAGTCACATTAGACATGATGTGGTGAGTCCGCGGCGTTCCATTCGGATAAAGGCGGACGTATTGTTTCCACATTGCGGTCAGAGCAGCCCCATTGTGGCTTGCGGCAAGCTTTCCAGCTATGTATACATCGGCCCGCGAGAAAAGCTCGCCGAGTTCGTCCCACCTGCCGGTGTCGAGCAGGTGAGCGTATCGGAAAATCAGGTTCTGCCACCGTTTCGTTCGGCCTGGTGCGCAAGCGCCAGATACCGTTACACAGCAATCCTCAACGAACCGGTGGCTTCAATTTGATTGTCGCGCGACACTCACTCGCCCTCCTCAATCAACGCCGCCCGTCAATCGATAGGCCAGATGGTCCCGGGCAACGCGCAACGACACCGGCAAGCGCATACGCGCAACCAGTAAGCTGTTGATGCTCGCGCAGAATTGTCCCATCGGGTCAGTATGCAGTGGAAGTCAACATCAAAAGCGATAGACGCGTTGAGCATTGTCGTGAAACAACGCACGTCGTTCTGAGTCTGAAAAATCTTTCGTGATTTCCTTGAAAGCGTCGAACACTGCATCGTAGCCGCTGAAGAGCTTGTCAACGGGAAAGTTACTCGCGAACATGCATCGCTCTACGCCGAACGCATCGATTGCATCAAGCACAAACGGTCGAATGCTATCGACGGTCCACTTCCAATCTGCCATACCGAGCCCCGAAATCTTGCATGACACGTTCGATGCGGATGCCAGCAGCTTCATACCTTTTTTCCAGCCGTCAATTTCAGCTGGTGTTCGGTCTACCGGCATGCCGGTATGGTTAAGCACGATAGGGGTGTCCGGATATGCACTGGCAAGAGCGGTCGCTTCTTCCATCTGTGGATAATACAGTTGCAAATCGAAGGACAGGTCGTAGCGTCGCAGAAGTGCATAACCAGCTCGCCATTGCGGGTCGCTCATCAGATGTGGACTGTCGATGAATGTCTTAATGGGGTCGCGATGAAAGTTAAGACATTGACGAATCCCGCGCACGTTTGGGTACTCGAGATGTGCCTCGAGTATCTCCTGCAAGTTCCGTGACGACAGGTCAGCAAAGCCAACGATTCCGTGCGGATAGCCGTGCTTGTCCGCAACGCTCTGCAGCCAACGTGTTTCCGCAACAGGGTCGTTGTGGTCATATTCGACCTGAAGATGGACCGTCTTGACGACGTTCTGATTTTTAATGTCCGCCAGAAAATTTTCGATCAGATAGTCCTCGCGAATCGCGGAATAATCGCCGAAAACTCGCTTGAGCATGGGCCCCTGCAGCCACGGATAGTTTCCGGTCTTCAGGTCATAAAGATGATGATGGGAATCAATGATGGGAAAATTGTCCACGATGTCTCCGGATACTTTCGAATCAAAACACTGGCCGCCGACCCATTGGGAAGCGGCCTTCGCGTGTATGGGTAAGCCTTAGTAATTACCGGCTGACGGCGGATATACGCGCTTCACTGTCGCTTGGGTTGCCGGCTGGTCAATGGTCTCTTTCGTGACTAGTGGTTCCTTGAGCGCAAGCTCCTGGGTAGTCGGTTTCTTGTTCAGCGCATTGCTAACCTGCGTCGTAGCGTCAATACCCTGTCCAACGGCTTCCTGCAGAAAGATGCCCTGAATAGCGCCATCACGCAGCAGCTTGATGGTGGTTGGACTTCCATCTGCGGTAACTACTGCGACTTTCCCTGTGAGCCCCCGGGTTTGGAGCGCTTTCGCCGCGCCGGTCGCCGCTTCGTCGTACATGCCGTAGATGGCCTTGACGTCGGGATGGGCGGTGAGAATATCGTTTGCCTGCGAAACCGCTTCATTGACAGTAAGTCCATGTGTTTCGAGAACCTGGACCAGGCCGCAACCATCTGCGGCGAACGACTCCTTTGCCCCCTTCATATACTTCTGTGCGTTCTCGCGGTCCTGTGGAAGAGACAGCATCGCAATCTTGTTGCCACCTCGCTCCTTGGCGAGCTTACAAACATACGAGCCTTGCGCTTTGCCTGTCTCGTAATTATTGGCTGTGACAGCGGATGTGTAGTCTGTCTGTCCGGCCTGAGGTCCAATCCCGGCAAACGCGATGGGCACAGACTTTTCCTTGAGCAGTCGCAACACAGGGGGCGTACTCGTCGAGCTGACCGGGCCCATGACAATGGCGGACACGCCTCGCGTGAGTGCCGTCTTCACGTTGTCCATCTGCTTCGCGGGAGAGTTCTCAGAGGTGAATTCAACGTATTCCATGCCCAGTTCTTTCGCGCGCTGTTTAACCCCATAGGCCACCCACTGCCAATACGAGATGTCTAACGATGGGGCGATATATGCGACCGTCTGCTTCGACTGTGCGTGCGCAGACTGCGATACGAGGGCCGCGAAAGCAAATGCGCTGACGGCAACGATTCTGGTCAACGGCTTACCGATATGGCACAACTTAGTAGATCCGATTATGTTCATCATTGTCTCCTTGATAAATTTTATGTTGCGCGCCTACCGACGCGCTTTGGTGATGCGGTCGACAAGGACCGCGATGAGAATCACGACACCTGTCACGGTGCCTTGCCAGAAGCTGTTCACACCAATCAGATTTGCGCCGTTCTGGATAATGGTTATCATCAGCGAACCAAGCAACGCACCGATCGCGGAGCCAGTTCCACCGAAAAGGCTTGCGCCGCCAATAACGACTGCAGCGATTGCCTGAAGCATCAAGCTGGACCCCGCAGTCGCTTCTGCGTTGCTGATGTACGAGACACTTACGATGCCTGCAAACGACGCGAGCAATCCCGAGAGCATGTATGCGGAAAGGCGAACACGATTGACAGGAATGCCAATCACACGCGCAGATGAACTGCTGCTACCCACCGCATAGAGCCATCTCCCTGCCACAACCTTGCGCAGGCAAAACTCAATAACGATCAACAGCAAGGCGCACCACAAAACATAATTGATGACGCCAGGAACCAGCGTTCCAGAGTTCAGAAGCCAGTAGTTTGGGTCGTTGATTGGAAGTGAGTGACCATCGGTGACGATGAACGAGAGGCTCCCGGCGATAGCGTATGTACTCAGCGTAACGACGAATGGCGCAAGACCCACAAAAGTAACCAGCGCGCCGTTTATCGTGCCGATTGCGAGACCGACTCCGACGCCAGCGAAGCTACTGACGACGACCCCATACCCATGAGACATCGCGAGACCGGTGACCATCCCGGTTAAAGAAAAAACCGAGCCGACTGAGAGGTCGATGCCACCAGTGATAATCACAAGGAGCACCCCAAACGCCATGATGACAAGCGGTGCTGCGGCTTGGGTCACATTCGCGATGTTCCCCACTGACAGCGCTGCCGGTACGACCATCCCAACGGCCAGTTCGATGATGACAATCGCAATTGCAATGGCGATTTCTGTCCGATATGTCGATAAAATTCGACGAATACCGCCACCACCCTGTCTTGCTTCGCTCTCGATGGAATGTGTCACTGCTTTCATGTCTGTCTCCTGACTGAATCTTCAATGTTCAATCTGCATGACGCCTCAGGCAGCCATACCTGTAGCGTCGGCAAGGCTCGTTTCATTTACGTCGGTGTGGCGAAGAACACCAGTCGGTCGGCCTGAAAGGTCGAAAGCGAGCACGGTGTCGCAAAGTTCGACCAATTCCACGTACTCGGTCGACCACCAGACAACAGCCGTACCCTGGTTTGCAAGCTTGCGGACGAGTGCATAGATTTCCCGCTTCGTGCGGATGTCGACACCGCGTGTAGGCTCTTCGAGCACGAGGAGACGTGGCTTCAGCGTGAGCCACCGTGCAACCAGGATTTTTTGCTGCGTACCACCGCTCAGAGTGGATGGAAGGTGCCAGAGGGAGCCCGCGCGTATCCTGAGCGCATCAAGGAGGTTTTGCCCACGTTGAATTTCCTCATCGCGAGCAAGCTTCTTCCGCTCCACGATGCGCTGTGCTGCCATTAGGTTGTCGACGATGGGAAGTGTCGCAAGAATGCCTTTGTTTGCACGGTCGCCAGATATGTAGCCGACTCCAGCACGAGCAGCTGCCGATGGACACCGATGCTTGACCGGCGCGCCAGCCCGAGTGATCTTCCAATGCGACTTGTGGTCAAGTCCTGTTAGCGCTTCAATTAGTGTCAAGGGCCCGGTCGGCGCGCCCGCCAGACCGATGATGTCGCCCGGGCCAATGTCGAGTTCAATGTCACTAAGCTGGACGCGGATTGGCTCACCAGTACGGCTGCTACGGCCGGGCGTGTCTCGCTCAGAAGACCGAGAATCTGCGTTGGCTTCGCTTTGCTGGTCCACTTCGACGGTCTGCCCCATAAAGTCGACAATCTCGCGGTCTGTGATGGCATGAAGCGACGCGCGGTCGACGGCTGTTTTGCCGTCGCGAATGATGGTGCAAACGTCAGCAATCTGCCGTATCTCGCGCATCCGATGGGATACGAACAGGACAGCGAGATTCGTCTCAGCTATCAACTTGCGAATAACCGCAAAGAGTCGACCGGTCTCAGCTGCGGTAAGGTTAGCGGTGGGTTCGTCAAGCAGCAGTAATCTGGCGCCCGAGCGAAGCGAGCGCGCAATTTCCACCAACTGGCGTTCATGAAGCGATAGGTCGCCGACCAAACGACCAACTGATTGGCGTGCGAACTGCGTGTCTATCAATGAGAGCGCTTCTATCGCGATGGCACGCGCCCCCCGCTCGCTGTAAGTGCCAAGCGCGCGGTGCATCCTGGGCATTGCGATGTTCTCTGCCACCGAAAGATGTGGCAGTAGCGCCAACTCCTGGTTCACGACGGCAATCTCACCGGTATCGGCCAGAGATGCAGCAGAGCCGCCAAGTTCGCGGCCAGCGAACTCTAGCGTGCCACCATCTCGCTCATGTTGACCAGAGATAATCTTGATGAAGGTCGATTTACCCGCGCCGTTTCCCCCAAGGAACGCGTGAACCTCGCCAGACCGGATGGACAAATCAAAGCCTTTCAGAACGCTCGTCGGGCCGAAGCTTTTGACAATTGACTTTGCGAGCAGCAGGGTTGGCTGGTCGGCCATTACATATCTCCGTCGCGATACTGCGAGCGAGCGTCTCCGGCTGCATGCCGTGACATCTGCGTGCAGAAATTGGACAAATCTCGAAGCGTACCTGGATGGGTACGGCGCGATCGGGACTGAACACTGTCCCGCTTGCGACTTGCCTTAACCGCAGTCGGCCTTGTAGTCGCGTACGACTCGCATATCAGGAAGGAATGGCAAATGACGCATCGCTGTCTCCTGCGCAGCTGCTGCACCGCGCAATGTATATATGAGGCAAGTCCGTAAGGGACTTCCCGGCCCGACACGGGTAACATTTAATTTGTCTTCGAATCCGTATCGCCTGATGTCGAGAATGGCAGCGACGCCCCTCCGAAGGCAATGCAGTTTTGTTCAATCGCGGCTGAAAAAAATTTGACTATGCGAATCCCTCCTTTGAAAGCCATCATCGCTTTCGAAAGCATCGCCCGCACCAAGAGTGTCAACCGTGCGGCTGAAGAGCTGGACCTCACTGCCTCAGCTGTCAGTCATCAGCTGAGCAATCTCGAATCGATGATTGGTCAATCGTTATTCCAACGGACGGGACGTGGCCTTGTCCTGACGCCAACCGGCGAACGCTATCTGTCTGATGTGACGGGGTCGCTGGCCGATCTTAGCCGCGCCACAGAGCGAGCTTCAAGCCAGAAGGAGGTCGACATCCTGCGCGTGCATTCAAGCCCGAGCTTCGGACTTATGTGGCTGCTGCCGCGGCTGTCGTCGTTCCAGGAAGCCAACGGGGACGTTCAACTGAACGTGGCCTGCTCGTATGAGAATGTCTCGTTTTCCAACGGGTACTACGACATCGACATTCGCCACGGCTATGGTGAGTGGAGCAACCTCGAAGTACGAACCGTGCGCGGTGAATTTATCGCGCCGCTGGCGTCGCCAGCCTATCTCGAGCGTCATCCGGTGAAAACGCCGGATGACCTGCTTGACCAGCGACTCGTCTATTCGGAAACGCCTCTCGTCCAATGGCGTCAGTGGTTCGGGCGTGCCGGCGTAGCCGCCGCGCATAAGACCTTCGATTTCTCTTTCGACCGTTCCTACATGTCGATCGAGACCGCTTCGCTGGGGCTCGGAATCGCGCTCGAAAGTGTGATGATGGCCTCTCAGAAGATAAGGGACGGCGCGCTTGTGCAGGTATTCGACGACAGTCATTCGGTCGAGGTGGGAGCACATCATCTGGTTTACCCTAGCCAAAACGCCGATTTGCCTCGGGTTGCAAAATTCCTCTCATGGATTGAACAGGAAATCGAACGCAGCAAACCCGGTTCGCAGGGATAACCCTGGGGTGAAAATTTCTCAGCCACGGTTGAAGGGAACTGTGTTGATGCAAGGGTTGCGGGCGGACAAACTTCGCCTACACCTAATTCATCAACGGAGACTCTCATATGTTGCTCGAGAATCAAGTCGTCATTATCACGGGCGCGGCGTCGGCACGCGGCATCGGTAAGGCAACAGCAAAGGTACTGGCGGCGCAAGGCGCGCGCATTGCTATCCTGGACCTGAACCAGTCAGATGCAGAAAGCGCCGCGCGTGACCTCGGCGAAGGCCACCTGGGCCTCGCCTGCGACGTTACCGACAAAGCGGCGTGCGTAGCCGCTACAGATGCGGTGGCAGCAAAGTACGGCCGCATCGATGCATTGGTGAACAATGCCGGTATTACGCAGCCCATCAAGACGCTCGAAATTTCGAAGAACAATTTCGACGCGGTGATCGGCGTAAGTCTGCTGGGAACGCTGTACATGTCACAGGCTGTTATTCCTCACATGAAACAGCAGCAACGTGGCAGCATCGTTTGCATGTCGTCCGTTTCGGCGCAACGGGGCGGAGGCATTTTCGGCGGCCCTCACTACAGCGCAGCGAAGGCTGGCGTCCTTGGACTTGCCAAGGCGATGGCACGAGAGTTCGGCGGTGACCATATTCGCGTCAATTCGATCACACCAGGGCTTATCCAGACAGACATCACTGGCGACAAGCTGACGCCGGAGATGCGCGCTGACATCATCAAGGGCATTCCCCTGGGGCGCCTCGGTGAAGCAAACGACATCGCCAATGCTTGTCTGTTCCTCGCGAGCGACCTCTCTGCTTATCTGACAGGCATCACGCTCGACGTCAACGGCGGCATGCTGATTCACTGAAGTCACCTGCCGAAATTACCCGCTTGTGTTCGCCCCGCCGGCGCACACGATGACGCACGAGGTCGAACCGAGGCGTCTTGCCGCGCAAGCGGCCCTAAAGGATGGAGCCGGGCCCGTCACATCGACGGGTTCAGGTGAAAGGAGACAACCCCATGAAATCCAAACTGGCCACACCGGGCATCGGTGCAGACCTGTCCGCTTCCAGCGACATCTCAAGCTTCGAAGCAAAGACTTACGCAAAGGTCGCTCGGCGCCTGATACCGTTCCTGATGCTCTGTTACCTCGGCGCATATCTCGATCGGGTGAACGTCGGCTTTGCGAAGCTGCAAATGCTCAATGACCTGCGCTTCTCCGAAACCGTGTATGGCATCGGCGCGGGCATTTTCTTTCTGGGCTACTTCCTCTTCGAGGTACCCAGCAACGTGATTCTGCACAAGGTCGGCGCTCGGAACTGGCTCGCCCGCATCATGCTGACCTGGGCGGTGATTTCTGCGAGCTTTGTGTTTGTAAAGACCCCCACAACGTTCTACGTTCTGCGGTTTTTGCTTGGCGTCGCAGAAGCGGGATTTGCCCCGGGTGTGATTCTCTATCTCACTTACTGGTTTCCCGCAGCCCGGCGCGCCAAGGCACTGTCCATGTTTTTCATGGCGATTCCATTGGCCGGTATCCTCGGTGGTCCGCTGTCAGGCTGGATTATGCATGCTTTCCAAGGAGCGCATGGGCTCGACGGCTGGAAGTGGCTGTTCATGCTGGAGGCCCTGCCTTCACTGTTCCTCGGCGTCGCAATCTTCCTGTATCTGGACAACGGAATCGCCAGCGCCAAATGGCTTTCCGACGATGAAAAATCCCTACTCAAACGGAACGTGGACAATGACCGTACGAAGGCGACCGAACACGTTTCCATTCGTGCTTTCGTCCGCGACCGTCGTCTGTGGTTGATGGCAGGAATCTATTTCTGCGTCGTGCTCGGACAGTACGGACTTACCTTCTGGTTGCCCACAATCGTTCGACGCACTGGTGTCGCAGACCCGCTGTGGGTAGGTGTTCTGACCGCGATTCCCTACATCTGCGCCATCATCGCGCTGCCCATACTCGGAGGTAGTGCCGACAAACGTCGCGAGCGCCGACTCCATCTGGCGATTCCGATGCTGGTCTCAGCGGCCGCTTTTGCAACGCTGCCGATGTTGGGAAGCGTGGGTGCATCGATTGTATGTGTGAGTGTCGCAGCTGCGGGCATCCTTGCGTCATCCTCACTTTTCTGGGCACTGCCCACCGCGGTGCTCGGTGGCATGTCTGCCGCTGCCGGAATTGCTGCGGTCAACTGTTTCGCTAACCTCGCCGGCTTTTTCTCGCCTGCCATCGTTGGGTGGCTCAACGACTTCACTGGCAAGGCGACCGCGGGTCTCATCTTTATTTCGACAGCCGTAGTGCTGGGCGCCGTGCTGGTTTTCTTCGTGCCAGCCAAAACGGTCAATCGCTGACCAAACTCTTTCAAGGAGACGAGTAATGAGTACCACCGTCATCGAGGATGTAACGCTCGCCGAGCGCGCCTATCGCATCCGACGCAATGCCCTGCTCATGGGCGAAGTGCAGGGTCAAGGTTATATCGGTCAGGCGCTGGACATCGCCGACGTTTTGGCTGTCTCGTATTTCGGCGCGATGAACTACCGGTCGGCCGAGCCCGATTGGGAGGACCGCGACCGATTCCTGCTTTCGAATGGTCACTATGCCATCGCACTATATGCCGCGCTCTTCGAAGCCGGCATCCTTCCGCCGGAAGAACTCGAAACGTACGGTAGCGATGATAGTCGCCTTCCGATGTCTGGCATGGCAAGTTATACACCCGGTATGGAGATGTCTGGTGGTTCTCTCGGCCAGGGGCTGACCATCGCCGTAGGCCGGTGTCTCGGCTTGAAGCGTAAAGGCTCGAAATCCTTTGTGTATACGCTGTTTTCCGACGGTGAGCTTGACGAAGGAGCAATTTGGGAAGGCCTTCTCTCGGCGGCACATTGGAAGTTGGATAACCTCATTGCAATGATTGACGTCAATAATCAGCAAGCCGACGGTCCCTCGACGCAAATCATGGCGTTCGAGCCGCTTGTTCCAAAACTCGAGGCGTTTGGTTGGTATGTGCAACGGGTCAACGGCAACGATATCGATTCCGTAAAAGACGCGTTCGATAAGGCGCGCAATCTGAAGGAACCGAAGCCGCGAATCATCGTCTGCGATACAAAGATGGGGTGTGGTGTTCCTTTCCTTGAGCAACGGGAAAAGAACCACTTCATTCGCGTAGATGCGCATGAATGGAAGCTGGCATTGGATGCACTTGATGAAACTTTCGCAGGGAGCAAAGCATGAACTCGGTTGTCGATAAAAAACCTCGTCTGAAAACGTCCGCGATGATTGCTTCTATCGCCGGCGAAGGTCAGGTAACCCGGTCTGCTCCGTTCGGTCACGCACTCGTCGAATTGGCTCGCGCGAAAACAAATGTCATTGGCATGACGGCCGACCTTGGCAAGTACACCGACCTCCATATCTTTGCGAAAGAATTCCCGGAGCGGTACTACCAGATGGGCATGGCGGAGCAACTTCTGATGGGAGCCGCCGCCGGCTTTGCTCACGAAGGAGCGCAGCCTTTCGTCACCACATATGCGGTGTTCGCGACGCGCCGCGCATACGACTTTATCCATCAGACCATCGCCGAGGACAACCTTGACGTCAAAATCGTCTGTGCGTTGCCCGGGCTGACAACCGGGTACGGTCCAAGCCACCAGGCCGCCGAAGACCTGGCGCTCATGCGCGCAATGCCGAACATGACGGTAATTGACCCTTGCGATGCCCTTGACATCGAACAGATGGTGCCAGCCATCGCAGCGCACGAAGGTCCTGTCTATGCTCGACTCCTGCGCGGCAACGTTCCGGCAGTGCTTGATGAATACAACTACCGGTTCGAACTCGGCAAAGCAAAGATGCTGCGTGATGGGAACGACGTACTCGTCATCTCCTCCGGCATCATGACAATGCGAGCACTGGAAGTCGCGAAGGCGATGGAGGCCGACAAGGTGGACGTCGCAGTGCTGCACGTTCCGACCATCAAACCGCTCGACACGGAGACCATTATCCGCGAGGCGAAGCGGACCGGCCGTATGGTAGTCGTCGCTGAGAACCACACGGTCATTGGCGGTTTGGGTGAAGCTGTCGCAACGACGCTCTTGAGCGCTGGCGTTTCGTGTACGTTCAAACAGGTTGCGCTGCCCGACGAGTTTCTTGACGCCGGAGCGCTGCCCACGCTACACGACCGTTATGGCATTTCGACAGCTGTCATGGCGGCCAATATCAAGCAGTGGCTGGTTTAAACGTCGGCAAATCAATCGGCGTTCGCATATCGAGCATGCGAACGTCAGCAACGATCGCTGTCCTTGGGCCAGCGCTCGGAGCGCGGGTGAAACTGTTGAAGTTCGTAGAGGCTGCTAATGGCGTTCGACTAGCTTGCGGCTCGACGGTCAGCGTGAACGCCTGCGGCGTCTGCAGCGGTAGCACGGGCGGGCTGTCAAGCAGGCGGCTCAATATGTTCAGCACCGTCTGCTTGTTCGGCGCGCCAGCCTCGAATGCCAGCTCAACGGCAGCGAGCACCATCTGTTCGTCGTGCCGCAGCACGAGCGGCAGAATCTCGACCATCTCCCGGTCGCCCGCTGGGCGCATGAGCGGCACGCCCTGCAGCCTGCGGAAGCCAGCTGGGAACTCCGTGAAGGGTGCACCGTTGCGAAGCTGAACCTTCGTTATCGATTTGTGGTTTATCGCAAGCGAGGCCGTGTTTGTGGTTTAGCCGTTGCCATTGAAAGCACAACAGCCCCCCCGCCTTGCCTTCTCTGCGCGTGATCTTGAGCAGCGCGACTACTTGTGTTTTGGAATCAGAGGACATGAAAATCCTTCGGATGACAGAGGTTGAACCGCCAGGAAGTAGCGGACCGGCTAGCCGGCTCGCCGCTTGTTCTGCTTGTCGGGCTGCGTGCGGGAGGAACGCGAACGTTGTGCTCCCCGCCGGTCAGTCCAGCGCGCCCTCGCTCACCAGCACCTCGTGCGCCGCTTTGAAGGCACCGAGGCCGTGGGGAATGCCTGAATAGGCCGTCGCGTGCAGCAAGGCCGCCTTGATCTCTTGAACGCTGACGCCGTTGTTCAGGGCTCCCTTTACATGCAGCTTGAGTTCGTTGGTATGGCCCGCCACGGTCAGCAGCGCGATCTGCATCAGGCTGCGGGTGCGACGGTCCAGCGTGTCGTCGCCCCATGCCCATCCCCAAGCCCAGGCCGTGGTCGCGCGCTGGAAAGCCATCATGAAATCGTCAGCTTTCGCCAGCGAGGCATCGACGTAATCGGCACCCAATACCTCGCGGCGGATCGGCAGGCCCTTGTGGAACAGCGCGTCGTCTTCGTTCATCTCCATGCTCCTTTCAGCGGGTGAAAAAACGCACGGCTTGCCGCGCGCGTGGTCGATGTCATCCCTCACTTGGCTTGACTCGCTCGTGACCCACTGATTGAGCTGAGCCTTGTTGCCGGCCATCCAGTCGTTGGCGGGTTGGAAGCCTCCGGTGCCGGCAGCCAGAAAGGCAGCACAAATCTGCTCACGCCGATGGTCTCGAGGTCGACGGTGCGTTTGCAAAAGCGCACCGCCATCCCCTGCAGGGTATAAAAACGCGTCACCACAAATCAACGTGCCTTGCTTGCCGTAGCGACCCATTGGTCGAATTGCGACTGGTTACTCGCGATCCATGCATCCGACAGCTTCTTGACCACAGAAACGGAGCCGCCTTCCTTGCTAATCGCGCCTTCCCATTCTGACCAGGTCGAGAGAGGGAAGCGGATTTGTTCGAGTAGAGCCTTCACCGCCGGGTTGCCGGCCAGAAACTGTTTATTAGCAACTGTGTCGTAGTTCCATGCCCCCATGGCCATCCGGCACGGGTCCGCTCCGCCGGCACAACCCACAACGCCTTTAACCAAGGCTGAGCCGCGAGCAGGAACATCGGGCGGCAGTGCATCCTGCGGAGTTGGAAGCCAAACGACATCGCTACCGGGCTTGAGTGCGTTAGTCATCCACGACGGACTCCACGCATAATAAAACGCCGGTTTCCCGTTTCGGACCTTCGCGACAACGTCGGCCATGAGCGCCTCGTACTTGCCGCGTATCGGTTTCACGGTCTGCTTCAAACCAAATTTGTCGAGCTGGTAGTCGACCACGACCCCGCAGCTCCACGCGGGGTCGCAACTGATCATTTCTGCCTTGCCGTCGCTGCCGAACAGCCCCGCAATCTTTGGATCCTTCATCTGCTGCAGATTCGTGATGTTGTTGGCTACCGCCGTCTTCCTGTCGACCAGATATCCATTGATACCGCCGCCGATAATCATGCCGTCCCCAACCAACGTCGCCTGCTGCGCGATGGCGCGAAACCCGGGCTCACGCTGAGGCAGCGTCACGTCCGTGGCGAGATCCATGTCTCCTTGCGACACGGCCTGGAAGAACAACGTCGTGTCCATGGTGCTCAGCCGAACGTCGTAGCCCAGTTTTTTTAGAGCCTGAGATGTGATTTGCGCGACCACGTAATTCCCACCCAGACTGTCATCCTGGGCGTAATGAACCGTCTTGCCGGTTCCGGGCAACGTCGTCTGTGCTCCTGCCGTACCAGCCAGAAAAAAACTCGCTGTCACGGCACCCATAACCTTTGCAAATGTGTTCATCGATGCTCCTGTTGAGCTAATCGTTCATTGATCGATTGAAGATGTTCGCTACTCACTTCGACTCCGATGTACATAATCCGCATCGCGCGCGTTGCCAGCGTGGCGATCTCAGACTCCTGCAGGTGAAAGCCCCTGCGAGGAACTGCCAGGCGCACGATGCACAGTGCCGGCGCGGTCAGTCAAAGGCCAGCCTTCACCGATGGGTTTTCGTTCGAACCACGTCCAAATGCACGCGCCTTGACGGGAAAGATATGTGACAAAAATTCCATCCACTTCCTCTGTCCCAGAGGAAAGCCGCAATTAATTAGTAGCGTTTTGTAGGCAGGGTTTTCAGCGATACGTCCCAGAGCCGGACGGGTCCGCGACGGAGCAGAACTGAAGCCGAGGGAGACGTTCTTTCATAGGCCGTGTGGATGACAAGCCCATCGGAGGAAAGGTAACGACAAACTTCCGGCGAAACGCGGATGACACCTGTTGTGGCCTCGCATAGCATTGCTTCAAGTTGTTCCCGTCGGATAATATGAATCACGAGACCCGACGCGGGATCGAGTTGAAATTCCGGATGGAAGCCGACCACGTTTGAAATTAGAAGAGCCCCGTTACTGCCATTGATTGGCGCGTTGCGTAGCGCTCACATAGATAGTGTGACCGGCGAAGAGGGAGGTTCGCGACGGGGAACACCCGTTTTTTGGCTGTACTCACGCCCCGCCATCATCGTCTTCTCCCACATCAGTCCAATGCTGAAACTCGATCGTTACGACATCGCTATCCTCCGGATCCTCGCGCATGATGGGCGTATCACCAAATCCCATCTCGCAGAGGAGATCAATCTTTCTGTATCTCCAACATGGGAGCGAGTGCGTCGACTTGAAGACGAGGGAATAATTCGTGGTTATCGGGCTGAGCTTGACTGGACCGGCAGGCTAAATATCAGCCTCATCATTGTCGAAGTCACGCTTGCGAGACATACGGCCCATGATATGCAACGTTTCGAAACCCGTATGCTTAACGCTCCCGAAGTGAGCCACTGTTATGCTACTGGCGGCGGCGTCGACTACGTAATACACGTTGTCACACGAAGCATAGACGAGTATCAGCGTTTCATCGACTCTATGCTTATAGAAAATCTCGGTATCGAGCGCTACTTCACTTACATAGTGACCAAAACCATCAAACAGATTCCCGCTACCGTGCCCGGCTGGCTCCTGGAAACAGCATAAGCCCGTTGCCAAGTCTCGTTCGGCCAACGGCGCGACAAGTGAACCGTCCGAGGAAAATCCGTGCATCTCAGGCGGTAGGGCTGAACTATTATTTCGAGTTTTGCTCTTCGTTTAAGGTTTATCGTTCTCACGCCGCGTCTTTGCCTGCCGTCTCAATGAGCGGCAGGCAAATCGCTGCTCCAGCTAGCGCTAAGGATAGTGCCTACTTTGCGACACTCGCTGTCTGCACCCATTGATCAAGCACCGCCTTATTTCCTGAGATCCAGTCATTCGCAAGTTTCGCCACCAGCGCTTGCGAACCTCCGTTCTTGCTGATCGCATACTCCCAGGCAGACCATTGCGACTGAGGGAACTTGATCTGTTCGATAAGCGCCCGTACGGCGGGATTTGCCGCGACAAATTCCCGATTGCCAACCGCTCCCCAGTTCCAGGACGCCATTGCCATCCGGCACGGGTCCGCGTCGCCCGCACATCCCTTCACGCCCGGCACCAATGCCGAGCCCCTGTTCGGTACGTTCGGCGGCAGCGCGTCCTCAGGCGTCGGTAGCCACACGACGTCTTTGCCAGGCACGACGGAGTTGACGGTCCAGGATGGGCTCCATGCGTAGAAGAACGCTGGCTTGCCCGCCCTTACCTTCGCGATAGCATCGACCATTAAGGTTTCGTATTTGCCGCGCACTGCGCGCACGTTGTTTTTCAACCCGAACTTGTTCAGTTGATAGTCAACCACGTCGCCACAGCTCCATCCGGGATCGCAACTGATGAGTTCAGCCTTCCCGTCGGCGCCGAATAACCCAGCAATTTTCGGATCTTTCAGTTGCGCGAGACTCGTAATCTTGTACTGGTCTGCCGTTTTCTTATCGATGAGATAGCCATTGATACCGCCGCCGGCAATCAGACCCGAGCCAATAACCTGCGCCTGCTTCTCAACTGCCCGAAAGCCGGGCTCACGCTGCGGAAAGTTGATGTCGGTTGCAAGATCCTCGTCCCCCTGTGCAACCGCCTGAAAGAAAAGCGTGGTGTTCATGGTCGCCAGCTTGACGTCATAACCGAGGTTCTTCATTGCCTGGACGATGATCTGCGTCGCGACGTAGTTTCCACCGAAACTGTCGCCTTGAGCATATTTGACCGTCTTGCCTTTACCCGGCATGTTCTGAGCCGACACCGGACCGCTGACCATCAGCGTAATGACCAATGCCAGCGCGCCACCTGCTGCTGTGAACATCTTCATCATATCTCCGCTTCTCTATCGATTTGTCGCCACGCGACGATCTATGACGACCCAGCTCCAACCGATCCTTCCAGGTTACACAGCCTCCTTGGGATCGTGACGCTCAGACGTCGATTCGCGGCTCACTACACGCTCGCCGCGAAAGAGACGGACGAACGCACCACGGAATGCGCCACTACTGGATCCACCCGGACGAGCGCGTGCCAGCTTCTGAGTGATACGGTCGAGCATCATTGCCAGTAGCACGATTGCAATCCCTCCGATCGCAGCCTGGCCCACATCGAGGCGTCCCAACCCTTGCAGTACGACGAGACCCAGGCCTTCCGCGCCAATCATTGATACAACCACCGACATGACCATGGCCGTGAGCACGGTCTGGTTGAGACCGCCGAGAATCGTGGGCACCGCGAGAGGCAACTGAACTTCCCACAACAGTTGCCTGCGATCTGCGCCAAAGGCGAGGCCCGCCTCTACCAGCTCGTGTTCGACCATACGAATGCCGAGGTTGGTGAAACGGATCAGCGGCGGGAGGGCCGCAGTAACAACCGCGACCTCTCCAGGCACCGTACCCACACCAAAAAGCATCACGACCGGAACCAGATAGACGAATGTCGGCGTCGTCTGCATGATGTCGAGAATGGGTTGCACGATGCGCCACACCCGCTCGCTGCGCGCGCATGCAACGCCGATCGGAATACCCGCCACCGCGCAGAAAAGGATCGCGGTCGAAATCAGGGCAAGCGTGGTCATCGCGTCAGACCAGACTCCAAGAACGGCGATCACGACCAGCCCCACAAACGTGAATGCAGCAACCGATCTGCCAGCGAAGCGCCAGGCAATCAGCGCACATACGACAACAAATATCGGGAACGGTACCGCGTGCAACACATCGATGTTCGCCTCAAGCAACTTCTGGATCGGCCATTTGATAACAAGGAACATCGGTCTCAGATGCATCGCTATCCATTGGACTGCAGCCTGAATCCACTGCGCAATCGGTAGCACCGCAAGGTCGTCGGCTTTAAACATGACTTGCTCCATTGGCGCCATCGGCGCCGATGCGCGCGAGAACTTGCCCCGCTTCCAGCCGACCTACGAGTCGGCCCGTTTCATCGGTCACGCCGATTGCGTCGGCGCGGCCAAATTTGGCTGCGACGTCAATCAGACGGGCTTGAGTGGGAACGCACGCGAAGGCCGCAGAAAGCGGAGGAAGAGGCGCACCATCGCGCAATTCGGCGATACGCGCCGCGGGCAACGTACCCAGGACGTGCTCGTCGGTATCAATGACGAACGCTTGACCGCCCGCCTCGCCTTCGCAGGCCAGCACGATGAATTCGTCGCGTTTCAACATCGGCACAAGCGACGTCATGGAGGAACCTGCGTTGAACAGGCGCGCACGGTCCACATCGCGCGTGAATGCTGCAACGTAGTCACTACCAGGCTGGAGCACGATCGACTGCGGAGTGCCCTCACGCACGAGCTTCCCCTCGGACATGATCGCTATACGCGTACCGAGCTTGAGAGCTTCCTGAAAATCGTGAGTAATGAACAGGATCGTCTTGTTCAAGGTCCGCTGCAGACGCAACAGCTCGTCCTGCATTTCCGCACGGATCAATGGGTCAAGCGCGCTGAATGCTTCGTCCATAATTAGCACATCTGCGTCAGTCGCAAGCGCTCGAGCGAGACCGACCCGTTGGCGCATTCCGCCGCTGAGTTCGTGAGGCATCTTCTGCGCCCAGCGGGCCAGCCCCACAACCTCAAGTACCTGTTCGGCGCGTTTCCGGCGCTCAGAAGATGACATGCCACGGAGCTTCAATCCAAATTCAACGTTCTCGACCACGCGGCGGTTGGGAAGTAACGCAAAATGCTGAAATACCATCGAAATCCGGTTACGTCGAACGTCGCGCAAGCCAGCTTCATTAAGTTTGCAGATGTCGATGTCGTCGAGAAGAATCTGACCGCTGCTCGGCTCGTTCAGCCTGTTCACGCAGCGCGCAAGTGTTGACTTTCCGGAACCCGACAGTCCCATAATCATGTACATGGCGCCGGCCGGAACGGATAGCGATACGTCGTCAAGACCGACGACCTGGCCAGTCTCCCGTAGCACATCTGCCTTGTTCGCACCGCGCTCAAGCATTTTCATCGCGGCTTCAGGACGGTCGGAGAACACCTTGTACAGGTGCTCGATCTTCAGGCGGTCAGTCATGGACGTGCCTCCTTCGATGAACCAGTGACGGACGCCACCTGCGGCAGATTCCGTAGCGGTGAGAAATCGGTTGGAACGAGGATGCGATTTTCTGCCGATTCAATGTTTTCCGACAGTCGCGGGATAAATTCCTGCCAGCGTTGGTCATCTGCAAGCTGTTGCCGACGACGTCGACGGTCCTCAAGATCCGCATAGGCCCACAGGTGGGTGACCTGAGACAGTGGACCAATTTCCGTCGTAAAGTAACCGATCAACGAGCCAAGAATTGGCTGCTGGATCGCAAGCCCCTCATCGCGCACAAGATTCAGATAGCGCGACATGCGGCCATTGCGGATTCTATATATGCGCTCTTCGACAATCATTTTCTGTCCGCTCCGCAAGAGGCTCCCGAATACTCCACACGGTGCGGCTCTTGTTCGACCAGAAACTCGCGCATCATTGCTGCCACCCTGCCGGGTGCCTCAGTGAGAAGCGAGTGACGAAGATTGGGCAGGATGCTCACGCGTGAGTTCGGGATACATTCGTGCATAAAGAGCGACATTCGCGGATTAGAGCCCAGATCGTCTTCACCGGTTACGATCAATGTTGGCACCGGGATCTGGTCAATGAGACCGCCGAAATCTGTCTGGGCCAGCACACGGTACGCCGACGCATAACAGTCCGGATCGTTCTGGGCATTGCGGCGACGAAGCTCGGCAATCAGATTCGGATGTGCCTCCTGAAACTCCTCCGTGAGCCAGCGCGACAGCGATGCATCATAGTGTGATCCTCGATCACCGGCTTGCAGCGCCGCAAGCCTCGCAAGCACCCGCGTCCGCTCGTCTGGCGTTCGGCCCGCAACCGTTGACAACAACACGAGACGCTCGAGTCTCTCGGGATGTGTCAGTGCGAGTCGTTGCGCAATGAGGCCACCAAGCGAAAAGCCCGCAAGGTTGAATCGGTCAAAGCCGAGGTGATCTGCCAGTGCGAGCACATCCCCCACGAAATCGTCGATTTCATAACGGCCCTTCACGAGCGACGATCGACCATGACCGCGTAGATCGAACGTCAGCACGCGAAAGCCGGTGCCAAGCTCGTTGATGGCCCCTTGCCAAGCCTCCAGATACGAGCCCACGCCATGAATACATATCAACGCGCGCGGTCCGTCTCCCTGCAGCCTGTAGTTCAGCTCGACGCCTTCGTTGTCAAACACGCCATTGATCGCGGTGGCAGGTGCGCCAGGAATAACGTCGTCCATCGCTCAGATTCCCGTCGCCGCGGTGCTCATCGTGCGATGCTCGCTCGGCGTTTGGCCTGAATTCAGCAAGGCCAGGTTTGTCCGGCTGTTCTGCCGCTCACGTGCCGCAAAATGGGGCATCACTTCGTCGATGAAAAGGCGGAGCGTACGCATCTGCAACTCGAAGGGCAGATTGAACGACAAACCGAGCGTGTAGAGATCAACGCCTTGCTCCTCGTAGATCTGCAACTTGTCGATGACCTCGTCCGGTGTGCCGAACATGAGGTTGTCGCGAATCGCCCGCGGGTCGTAGTTACCGCGATTGGCGACGGTTTCGTAAGGCACCCCCTCGGGGAACCCGTTCTTCACCGTGCCGATGTTTTGCATCAGATTTTCAAAGTAGCGACCGTAGTCGACGCTATGGCGCACGGCGACCTCCCAGTCTTCCGGGCGATCGTACACGCAGGTGCGACGCTGCATCATGAAACGTGGCCGTGGATGCTCGGGATGATCGGCGACCGCCTTGCGAAACTTTTCGCCGAGCACAACAACTTCCGATGCCGGTGCGGACAGTGGGGTTGAAAGTATGTTTGCGCCGATGCCGACCGCCCAGTCGAAACTGCCCGGGTCGCGCGTCGCGACCCAGATGCGCGGATGTGGCTGCTGCAGCGGCTTCGGCACCGAGGTGGCAAGCGGAAACTTCCAATAGTGCCCTTCGTGAGCGTAATCGCCCTTCCACAGTTCCTTGACCGCAGGCACCAGTTCCTTCATGTAGGCGACGCCTTCCTGTTGTGGCATGCCACCGGCCATCCGGTCGAACTCGTATTGGTACGCGCCGCGCGCGATACCGAACTCGAGCCGCCCATCTGTCAGGTGATCGCACATCGCCGCCTCGCCGGCAAGACGAATGGGCGACCAATAGGGCGCGACAATCGTCGCCGTGCCGAGACGGATACGCTCCGTGTGCTGCGCGAGCCAGGTAAGGACGGTAAACGGATTCGGTGAAATCGTGCATTCAATCGTATGATGCTCGGCGGTCCAGAGCGTCTCAAAGCCTCCTTCGTCGGCGACACGCGCGAGTTCAAGCATCTGTCTACGCGCGTCGGTCATCGAATCTTCGGGCGAGAACCGCTCCATGCTAAGCGAAACAGCGAATTTCATAAATGCCTCAGGTCGAATGTCAGGTGGACGATGTGGGCTCACCTGATTACTTCAGGCGAATCACGAACGGATCCTGCATGGCGCCCGAATAGTCCAGCACCACGTTCTTAAGCCTCGAGAACTCTCGCATCACTTCAAAGCCACCACGACGGCCGTAGCCGCTATGCTTGAAGCCGCCATTGCTCGACATGTATGCTGCAGAGCGGTACGTATTGATCCATACCGTACCGGCGTCGATGTCACGTGCGAACCGCATTGCGCGGTCGATGTCGCGCGTCCAGATGCCCGACGCAAGGCCATACTCCGTGTCGTTCGCGAGCGTCATCAGTTCTTCTTCAGTATCGAACGGCACAACGCCGACTACTGGTCCGAAGATCTCGTCGCGCATGAACCGCATTTCGTTCGTTGCATCGGTAATGACTGTCGGCTCGAAGTACCAGCCTTCGGCGAGCGCCGACTCAGTGGGCTGCTTGCCACCCGCGGCAATCCTTGCCCCCTCACCAACACTCGAACCGACGTAGTCCTTCACCTTCGCGAGCTGTGCCGCAAGCGCGAGCGGACCGATGTCGGTACTTTCTTCCATTGGATGCCCGACGCGCACCCGCTTTGTCCGTTCGACGAGCGCTTCGACGAATCGCTCGTAAATGGGCCGCTCCACAAAGCAGCGGGAACCTGCAACGCAAGTCTGTCCCGCAGCCGCGAAAATGCCCGATACGACGCCGTTTACTGCACGCTCGACCTCAACGTCCGAGAACACCACGTGCGGTGACTTCCCACCGAGTTCCATCTGGCACGGAACGAGGTTTTGCGCGGCATTACCTGCAATCTTGCGGCCTGTGAAGGTGCTACCGGTGAAGACGTATTTGGCAACGCCCGGGTGACGCGTAAGTGCATCGCCGGTCGTAGCGCCATCACCAGTTACCACGTTGAAGACGCCCGGCGGAATACCTGCTTCGATCGCCAGCTCGGCAAGCGCCAGCGTTGACGCAGTCGCGTGTTCGGATGGCTTGACGACCACGGTGTTGCCTATCGCGAGACACGGAGCCAGCGTGCCGGTAAGCATCATCAACGGAGAGTTCCAGGGAATGATCATGCCCACGACTCCAATCGGCTCGCGCAGGTTGAAGTTCAACATATCGAGCTTGTTGACGGGAATCGTGTCACCCTGCAGCTTGTCAGCCATGCCCGCGAAGTACAAATACGAATCCGGGATGGCTCGCATCTGCGCACGCATTTCTCTGAGCAGCTTGCCGTTGTCGCGGCACTCGATCAACGCCAGTTCGTCGGCGTTTGCGAGGACCAGTTCACCGAGTTTGCGTACAAGCTTGCCGCGCTCGGTCTGTGTCATGCGTCGCCACTTCGGGTGCTTGAACGCAACCTGTGCAGAACTTACCGCTGCATCGACATCAGCGGCGTTGGCCTGAGCAAACTCGTACCACGGCCGTGCAGTGGTCGGGTCATAGCTCGGCGCATACTCACGGCTTCTGGGCTCGACGAATTCACCGTCGATAAAATTGCCGAGCCGTGCTCCCTGGAGGCTTTCCACTGTCGTCTTCATGCTGCCCTCTGATGAATTTTAAGGTTGCGCATTCCGAACCCACGGTTGCGCAGTGCCCACCGTTGCAAGGCGGCCACCGTCAGGCGAGTCCACGTAAATCGAATATCCGCCGTTCTCGCTCTCGCGCACGAAGCGACGGAGCATCGCTCGCACTTCGGTTGAAGGAATCTCGTCGTATGGGAGTTCGGAAGGGGCAAAGAAACAGAATCCGGGCGGCAAGGTGAGCGCACCGCGAGGCTCCGCCAGACGTGCGCGATAAATCAGGTAGCCGGAGTCGTGGCCCGCGACATCAAATACCGAATACAGGAAGGTGTCGTCGGACATGAGCGACAACTCTCCACCGCCTTCGACGGGCAGGCGCCCATTGACGAGCTTTCGTGGAGCTGTGGGTAATACCCAGCCACCGTTGCCATCTGCAACCAGCAGGACCTCACCCTGCGCTTCAATCAGATACCCGACGATCATATTGGTCGAAGAAAGCCAACCCGGAGGAAGCGGGTCCTTTACCTGAGCGTAGCGGCCACGGCAAAACCCGAGTGGCGCCGATGGGCTGGTCCCGAATGCCTGAACACGGCCCACGAGAATCGTGTGATCGCCAGCGTCGACGCGTTCATACGTGGTGCAATCGAACCATGAGAGGCAATCAGTGAGCACGGGGGCGCCGGTGTGCACAACGTCGTAGCTGACGGATGCGAACTTGTCTGGAGCTTTCGACGCAAACAGATTCGACACATCAATCTGTGAATCACGCAGCAGATTAACGGCAAACCGGTCGCTTCCACAGAACGCCGGGTAGCTCAACGCTCCTTTGTTTACACAGACAAGCAGAAGCGGTGGATCCAGAGAAACCGACGAGAAGGAGTTGGCGGTCATGCCGCGTGGCTTTCCGTCGGCGTCGACCGTCGTGATCACCGTTACACCGGTGACAAAAGTTCCGAACGCGCGGCGCAGCGCAATCGGGTCGATTGCGGTGCGGTTGCCCTCTATTACCGTAGCCATCTTGTTCACCTCGAACGTCTTAACGTTGAGATGAATGTATGCGGCGAAATTTCCCTTGCCTTCCGATGGAACGGAGGACTTTGTCCAGAATTTCCCCCTCGCCTGCGCGGAAAGGAGGATAGACAGATCATGTCACCTGGTCTGCAGGCAGTCTGCTTTCGACCAGCTTGTGCAACTGCAGGGCCAGTTCCACCGCAAAACGTCGCTCCGGAGTCTCGACGTCAATGCCAAACAGATCCGAAATTCGCGAAAGCCTGTAACGTAGTGTCGTCACATGAAGGCCCATGGCATCGGCACAGGCCTGGCTACGGCAGCCGTGACGGATGTAAGCGGAAAGGGTTTCCATATAGGGCGTGTGGTGGCCTTGATCGTATTCAATGAGCGGGCCTATCGTTCCAGTCATGAACGCTCGCACATCGGGCGAATCGGCAGCACCTATCAGCAACGGAAGCGGACCGAGGTCTGGCACAGAGAGCGCGCCACTCTTGCCCATACCGCGGGCGATCTTGATCATCCGCCAGCAACGTTCCCATTCTTTTGCAAGCGCTTCGAGCCCGGCGAAGGTATCGCCCAAGACCAGAATCGGTTCACGTCCGAGCAACGGTGCAAGCGTCGAGCACAGACGACGACCGAAGGCGGTCATGGCAGCGTTGGCTACGCTCTCATCGGTGCCCCCGTCGAGGGGGAGCAGGCAGACGAGCCCCTCACCCACGGTGATTGTATGAACCGCCAGTTTTTGCTGTGCAGCGAGCATGGCTGTGACACGGTTACACTCAGCGGAGCGGTTCTCACTCGCTGCAGGGCGGTGCGGATAATCGACCACAAGTAGCCGGGTCGGCGTCGTCAGGGACAGACCAAGGCGACGGGCACGCTCGAGCACATCGTTCGCATCTCGCCAGCGCCGTTCAACGATTTCGAAAAAAAGCTCCGTCAGCGTTCTCGTCTCCGCACGGAAGCGGATCACGCTGCGCATCAGTTGCACGCTGACTGCGAATTTTGCGTTCTCGATCGCGAGCATCCGTAGGTCATTGTGCTCGCCGTCGCCAAAGCTAAGGAGCGCGCCGACGATCTCACCGTCCACGGACAGTGGTTCAACACTTGCCGATAGCTTCTGGCCCTCCGAGACCTCGAAGGCGAGCCGGCGCTGCGTGTTGCGCGTAGTGAGCTCTCGCACATCCTCGCGAAGGCGCATTCCCGCGGGGCCGTCCAGCACCGCCCTCCATGCGTCCAGGTCGTACATGCCCCTGTCTGGCGAGCGGGACGAGAAAATTGCCCCACCGTAGAAGTCGATAACCAGCACAGACGCATCAAGCAAGTCAGAGAGCATTTCGATGAGCGTTTCCATCGAACCGCCGGCAAGCACTTCCTGGAGCATCGCACTTTGGACGCCCAGCACCCGACGCAGTTGCGCAGACGCTGCTGCCTGCGCGCGCTGATGGTGAGCACGATCGATTGCGATCGCACCCAGGTGCACGATCATGCTCATGAACGCAAGGTCGTCAGCGGATACGTCAACTATCCGGCGCGCCGAAACGGTGAGAACCATCGGCCGGCCTTGCATATCCCGGCTTGACATCGGCAGCACCAGAACAGTCCTATACCCGCGTTCATGAGCTTCGCGCCGATAGCCCAGGAACTCTGTGGTCTCCCGCGCATCGCGAATATACACAGGCTCATTACGCTGCAATGCAACAAGGGCTGGGCTCGTCGCAAGTTCCCAACGATCTTCAAGCCGGCGGCCAAGCAGTGACGGATCGCGACGAGCGATAACGAGAGCGTCTCCGTGAGCGATATCAACGCTCATGATTGCTCCCAGATCCCATGGCCCGTGACGGCAAGCCTGTTCTATCAGACCATTAAGCAGCGAATCGACGTCGGCGTCGGTGATTATCCGACTTGCGACGTCCCGTAGCGAAGACATACGTGACAACGGATCGGGCATAACTTGTCTCCTCCCTCACTTTCACTATACGGCTTATCGCAGGGTAAAAAAAAAGATGCTTCCATCGAAGCGGAGGAAGACGCGCGGATTCCTGCTACCTAGCATGCGATTTATTGTTCACTTGGACACTACAGAGGATGCAAATGGAAACGGGCGTGCGAAAAATTTCCACCTTCATCGAAGAAATCCATATCGAAGGCGGAAAGCCAGCCGAGAAGCCGATTACGATGGTCGTAGTCGCCGCCGTGCTCAAAAACCCATGGGCGGGTCAGGGTTTCGTTGAGAACTTGCGTCCCGAGATCCTGCGTCTTGCGCCGGTTCTCGGTGAGCAGATGGTGCAGCGACTCACTGCAATCATGCCCGCGGAACGAGTAGAGGCATACGGCAAAGCCGCGATGGTTGGCGTGAACGGGGAAATTGAGCACGCTTCAGCGCTGATTCATACGCTGCGCTTTGGCAATATGTTCCGGGAAGCTGTCGGCGGCACTGCCTTCCTGAGCTTCACCAATTCACGTGTCGGCCCCGGCGCGCTGATATCGCTTCCCATGATTCATAAGAGCCTGACCGGACACCGCTCTCACTTCCTGACAGCGACGTTCCAGATCGCCGACGCACCTGGTCCAGACGAAATCCTGATCGCGATCGGCGCCGCAGACGGCGGTCGCGCACATCCGCGTATCGGCGACCGTTTCATCGACATGGCAGAGATGGATAGCGAAAAAGCGTCGGCATAGGGTAGAGGCCAGCATGTCCGGCACCATTGCATTAATCACCCGTCTTGCGGACGAACCCGAGGCGCAATATCTCGCCGCACTGCGGGGAGCCATGCCTGACGAGACCATTTTGCCGCTGCGCGAGATGAGCATAGCTCAACGCCTGGATAGCACAATTGCAATCGTCGCGAATCCTGATCCGGCGAATCTCGCATCACTGCCGAGACTCACCTGGGTGCAGAGCCTATGGGCTGGTGTCGAGCAACTCATCGCTTGCTGGCCGCAGGATGGGCCGCCGATTGTGAGACTGGTTGATCCGGAGATGTCCCGCACAATGGCGGAAGCGGTGCTGGCCTGGACGTATTACCTGCAGCGCGACATGCCCGTATATCGTGCCCAGCAGAACAATCGCGAGTGGCATCAACACACCTATCGCAAGCCGTCTAACATAGAGGTCGGTATTCTCGGATTAGGGACGCTGGGTGCTCAGGCTTCTCAGCGCCTGCTCGATGCCGGCTTTAGGGTTAGCGGCTGGAGCAGGACACCCAAGCAGGTCGACGGCGTGACAACCTATCACGGTCACGAAGGGCTGGACGATATGCTCGCCGCAGCCGACATCGTCGTGTGTCTGGCGCCCCTGACACCCGAGACACGGGCCCTTATCGACAAAACTCGCATAGCACGAATGAAGGCTGGCTGCGCGCTTATCAATTTTGCACGTGGCCCCGTCGTCGTCGAAGCGGATTTACTGGACGCGCTAGGCAGAGGGCAGATTTCTCATGCGGTGCTCGATGTCTTTGACGTCGAGCCGTTGCCAACGCACTCCCCACTCTGGCTACATCCGAATGTTACGGTGTTACCTCATATCTCCGCACCGACCGACGTGCACACAGCAGCATCCGTGATAGCGGCGAATATCACCCAGTTCCGCAATACCGGCCAAGTGCCTGAGAGCGTGAACTTTGCGCGTGGGTATTGAGGGACGTGCCTATCGGCGTAGGTCGCCGCCCCTCGTTCTTTGCTGCTCTATGCAATGACCAAGCGCTACGATCGTCAAGTCAAAGCTTGAACCCGCCTGCCATGCGATTGTGGACGTGCCGAGTGATGGCAATGCGGTGTTCCTTGTACTAGCACGACATTCTTGCCCTTCAGATCTTGAGGCGGCGCGGCGTACGAGGACTACAAGGCGACGAGGCCGCCCAGCAGCAGCGCAGAACCGAGGAGTTGCTTCAGATGCGTGGTCATGGTGATTTCCGGCAGTTTGAGATTGTGTGGAAGTGGCCACTTTGGCGAGGACTGTGCGCACGAAATGCGCAGGAAATGCCCACGAAATGAGCGCGAGCAGGCAGGCACGGTTCAGCTTGCCGCGCCTGCTCGCTTCACGGCGGTGTATCACGAATGAGCGTAAATGGATCCGAGACCGACGACGTCATGCGACGGCGTTTGTGCCATCGGCGAACGGGAGCCCGTGCTGGCCGAGCCGGTTTTCACGCCGCCATATGCCGCCGCGCTCGAAGCGTTGCGGGCATCCAGACGCTTTTGCGCGGCTTCGATGTTGTTCGGATACTGCGCCTTGTCGCTGGCCGGGTTGTAGCCGGCCTGCTGCAACTGGACCAGCTCCGCGCGGACCTGGGCGCGGGTCAATGCATCGTTCGACTGCGCGAACGAAAGTGCGGGCACGGCAACGAGGGCTGCAACGACGAGCGATTGAACGAGCTTCATGGCGATCTCCAGTTAAACAGGGGCATTCAAAGTCGAAAGGTTCAGATGCAACGTCTGACATGAAAAGCCTGCAATCAGCGCGTTGCCTGAGTCGAGCGCACTGTTGTCAATCAACCTTGCGTGAAGACATTTGAACTCCGCCACGTATCGGCAATGTGTTCGCCGACCCTGTCGTCTGCAAGCTTCCTTATCAGCTGCCGGTCCAGATACACTGCGATACAAAATTCCTGCTGCAAACGTTGAGTGCCCCCCGATTCCCCGGTTCAGCACTGCTCGCGCACCAACCGCCCAATGACCGATTGTGCGGGTGCACGCAGACTTCGCCTTGCGATTTCACTCAAACGGTAACCGGCGCATGGCCTTCTGTCTTTTGACTTTGCGTCAAATATGTTTTGATTTGTCATCTATTGGCGTCCGTCTCCTGATCATGCAGAGTGGCAATCGATACAACGATTACACGAAGCGATCGAAGCGTGAGAACATCACCCGCACTGACCGAACACGAGCGTATAGCTGATTCAGGGGATCCTGTAAACGACTCGAGGGTGCTGATCGCGATGGGCCTGCTGAGTACTGATCTGTCAGGCGAATTCGCAATGGCGGACATTGCCGCGTCCCTGGAAGTCTCCAAGTCCTGTTTTTTCAAGGCTTTCAGACAGCAAGTGGGGGAAACGCCGCATCGATGGAGACTGCGACAACGCATCGCGTCGGCGCAGAGCGATCTCCTCGAATCGCGGATAACCCTCCTTGAGGTTGCTCGAAAATATGGTTTCACCGATCAGGCGCACTTTGCCCGCACGTTCAGAAGGATTGTCGGGGATACGCCCAGCTCATGGCGCGCGGGTATGTGGTGCACACCAGCCGGACGATATGCCGAGCAGCCCGAGGAACGATGTCAAGGCGACCGCGGGGCAAGTACATTGAAAAGGCATAGCAGCCACACCAGCCTTGGCGGGTCTGTACCGTCTGATCAGCGCTCTCGGGTGGCGCTTGCCTTGGGCCTACTAGCCGCTGATCGGTCGGGCGATCTGTCTATAGACGAGGTCGCTGCATCGGTGCAAATGTCGAAGGCCAATTTTTTCCATGCATTCAGAGAGCAGGTCGGACGAACGCCGCATCAATGGAGACTAGAACAGCGCATCGCCGCCGCACAAAGCGATTTGGCAAACAACTCGATGAGTTTGTCGGAAATCGCTTGTCATTATGGTTTTAGCGATCAGGCGCATTTTACTCGGACATTCAGAAGGGTCGTGGGTGAAACGCCCAACTCATGGCGCGTGCGTATGCAAGGTCACGCTAGCTAGCGTGTCACATTGCAGTGGTGCGCCGACGTCGAATTGCGGCTGTGCGACGAATTGCCCGCGCGTTGGTGGTGCCCCCTCGACACCCTGCCGTGGGTGCCAAAGCCGGACCTGGCGCAGATTGACCGAAGCGACATTGTCGCCGCGCGGTCTCATCTCTTCCTCGGGCGCGAAGAAGCTGCCGTGCTCAAAATTCGTGAGCTGTTGTTGCGATACATGCACGCTTCGGCGGTCGGGGACACTGACCGCCCGATCGCTGCGCTCTGAAGACTGACAGGTAAAGGCTCCGCACCTGGTGCAACGGACCGGGCGCCAAAGATGCGGGGGATACACGGCTAACGCACACCGGTAGGTGGGGTCAATTAGCGGTTTGGGCGACGCCGCCCACTGTCCCATCGCCTATCGGCCGCCTACGGTGCGGGTCAGTGGGTCCCGTCGCGGTCCGTCAAGGCTCGTTTGCCGTACCGACGGCGCGCGGCAATGACACCGAAAACACAGTCTCTGTTTCGTCGGAGCGTGCTTCGATAACCCCGTGATGAGCCTTGGCGATCTCGCGTGCAATGTACAGACCGAGTCCAAGGCTGCCCTCGCCCGGAGAGGTTGACGGATCGCACGCTCCCCGGGTCAGCGGCTCGAAGATGCGGCCGAGCGTCGCGCACTCGATGACAGGGCCATGGTTCCTGACGTCGATACGGACCTGCGTCGCGTCCCCGTGCCCCTCGACGCGCACGGGCGTATCCGGCGCCCCATATTTGATGGCATTCACGATCAGGTTCTGAAAGAGTTGCTGCAGTCGCCGGCCGTCCCAGTTTCCCTTCAGGCTGCCGCTGATATCCAGCTCAATCTGCCTATGCGGATGAACGGCACGCAGTTCGTCCAGTTCGTCGGCCAGCAAGTCAGCCAGGTCGACAGGGGCCGGCACGACATTGATCCCCAGGCCCAGCCTGGTCCTGTTGAAATCGCTCAGGTCGTCGAGGAGCGCCTGCATGCGGCCTCCGCTTCGGATCAGACGGGCGGCGGCATCCGATACGTGATCGCCCGCGTTCAGCGCAGCCAGATAGGAAGCAGTCATCTGGATTGCCTGAAGCGGACTGCGCAGATCGTGCCCAAGCATGCCCAGCAGCAGGTTGCGGGTCTGCTCGACGTGGGTACTGAAAAAACTGATCGACTCTGCCAGTGCCTGGTCGATCGCTTCGTTGAAACGGATCATGTCGTCCACGTCAGGAGCGTGAGGCGCGCAATCGTCCATCCACAGGCGCAGTACGCTTGCACGCAGTGCCCGATACTCCGCGGCGAGCTGGTTGATGTTGAAGCCAGCCCGCGCCCTGAGCAGCGCATGGGTTTGCGCCGCCGTCTCGGTTGCATCGATCAGCACGGGCGCGCGCCCCATCGACTTCTGGCGTTGAGCCTGCCGGGTTTGCGACGTCTGTAAGTCTTTTACGACCGCCTGTAGAATCTGTTGCGCATGATCCCGCAGCCCCGATGACTGCAGATTGCCCGCTGCCGGCAGGAGGGTGCCTGCGAACGCCTCCCACTGTGCCAGGATCGGCTCCATGTCTCGCGAGATAAAGTCTGCAAGTCGCATCTGCGGCCTCCACGTTCTGCGTGCTTAATGTTACCCGCAAAACGGCGACTGCCCCGGTGCTGAAAAACCTGAAGGCAAACTGGCGCGGTGCAAATGACCGGCCGGTCGACCGTGCTGCCAAGCCTCTGGGATCACGGCGCCGGCGCCGACTTTCGAACGACAAGTTCGTCACCGTCTCGGGACAAGCCCGGCCGCTAGCCCTGCCCTGAGGCCGGACGGTGTCCGGCGCCTCCCCGGAGTCGTGGCCCGCTGCATGAGGCTTGGTGAGCCGGCTGTTTCCAACGCAACACCGACGACTTCACAACACGCGTCGGTTCGGCCGTACCTCCACGCGTGCCGCCGATTGCCACTTACGCTGCAAATGTCGGTTGGTCTGTGCAAAGCACGGTCGAGCACTGGCTGCAACGTCGTGCATTGGCGCGCACCGCATCACCGTTCCAAGACTCCTCGGTTTCGCACGCGAGCCCCGCCACTCGTCGGGACGAACCCCCGCTACGAGATGCGCAACTGGCGCGTCGTCCTGGCGCCGCGCCTCGAGCGCCGATTCCGGAACGTATTTCTGCCGTACGCAGCGACTCGCCGATCAATATCAGCTCACCTGGCGATTTGACGAGTCGGGCGGTCTCCATCAACGCCTGCCCGTCCAGCAGTACGATCCCGTGCTCTTGCAGCCAGGCTTCGCCGAACGGGTCCAGGCGGCCCACACCTGCATGTTCGACGTGTCGGTCGCATAGCGGATATTGACCGGGTCATAGAGCAGAATCGCGGGACATCGATGCAGGCGCAGCTGTTCCAGCACACGCGAGAGTCGGTACGCCCGGACCTCTCGCATCATGTTGTCCCTTGCGTCATGCTCGGGTGCGCTATTCGCGCCAGTAAGCCTCTCAGCGGCCGGTGTGATCGCTTTAAACATGCTTGCCTGTCGGATATGAAACGATGAACGGAGGCACGGCTTTGCAGCGCTTCACGAAATCAGAGGTCCAGCACGAGGTCCGATGTTGGCCGGCTGCAGCAAAGCAGCCGCAGCCCTCTCTCGATCTCTCTGTCGCGTATTCCGCCCTGGTGCTTCATGTCGACGGTACCTTCCAGGACCCGGGTCTTGCAGGTGCCACAAATACCCTGACTGCACGATGACGGAATCGCCACTCCCGCACGTCGCGCAGCAGAAAGCACGGTATCCGAATCAGTCATGGAGAATGATTTCGACGAGCGAGACAGTGTGACCTTGAAGCTCTTCTGTCCCGACGCGTGCTCCGGCTGCGCGGGCTCTACCGCGACACCAGCACTGAAATCGAAGCTCTCCTGGTGGTAGCGCGCCGGATCGTGCCCGCCTTCTGCCAGCATGGTACGCACGGCGCTCATGTACCCGGCCGGACCGCAGGTGAACACTTCCCTTTCGCGGTAGTCCGGTGCCCAGTCGCGCAGAAGCGGCAGGCTGAGCCGTCCGGTCGGGCCCGCCCAGTCCTGCTCGTTGCCGATGTCCTCGCAAACAAAATACGTGCGAAGCCGGGGTGATAGCTCACGGAGCCTTTGCAGCTCCTTGCGAAAGACAATGTCCGCAGGTGTTCTCGCGCTGTGAACGAACACGATGTCCCTGTCGAGCCCCAAGTCGATGCCTGCTCGGGTCATCGACATCAGCGGTGTAACGCCGGAGCCCGCGGACAGATACAGAACCTTTGGCGTGGCAGACACTGTCGCTGTGAAAGTGCCGGACGGGCCGTACGCGCGCAACTGCTTTCCTGGCTGCATGCTTTCGTGAAGCCAGTTGGACATCCCACCGCCGGGCACTCGCTTGACCGTCATCGAGACTAGATACGGACGCGTCGGCGGCGAAGAGATCGTGTAACAACGCTCGAGCCGGTGCCCATGGACATCCGCCGATACCGTCATGAACTGGCCCGGCTCGAAGCGCACCGGCAGGCCATCTTCGGTGCGGAACTCGAACGTCTTCACGTCATGTGTCTCGTCAATGACGCGGCAACAGGTCAACGTCTGCTGTTCACCACTCGGCCAGTGGCGCGCACCTTGCTCCCACGTGGCGGCGTCAGTCAATCGATCGGCGGTCTGAGGCAACTGATGAAACATGCTTTCCACGCAATTCATGGCAATGACTCCACTCAGGCGATGCCGTGTGCGCTCAGCCGGGCCGCATACCAGCGCGAGAACTGATCGACGTAGGCTTCGGTGAACGGCGAGAATACGCCGGGCACATAGGCCGGATCCTGCGTGCCTTCATGCGTGATTTCCACGAGGTGCTTGTCCTGCGTGTTCGTGGCCAGCCAGACCTCGGTCAGATCCTTGACGTTGTAGTCCACGCCCTCCACCGCATCCGCATGAACGAGCCATTTCGTGCGTACGAGCGTTCTGTCCGCTGCAAGAGGGATGATGTAGCTGATCACCGCGTGGTCGCTCATCACGTGAGTCCACGAATTGTGAGTCCACAGATGAGTGTCTCCCAGATCGCGTCGCGTAAGGTTGCCGAAAAGCCGGGTGCTCGCCACCCTGGTGCTGATGGTTTGCGATTCCCCCGCACCGGCAATCACGAGTTGCTGCGTGCGGAATTGCGTTACCGCGTCTTCGTCGAGCCATTCGACTGTTTCGCTGACGAATCCATCACGCTCCCAGCTCGCCTGACACGCCGCATTGCGCGACTTGTACTCTTCCAGCGCCACAAGCGATTCTTCGCTGAGATTCTCCGGGCAGAAGCCGAAGTCTTCCGGCAGAAAGGACGCGGTCAGTTCAGGATGAGTACCCTGGCAGTGGTAGCACTCGCGGTTATTTTCGATGACGAGTTTCCAGTTGCCGTTCTCGATTATCTCCTGCTCGAAGGCGATTTTCGTGTGCTGCAGATCATAGGGCGCAAAGCGCGGCGCCATGGTCTGTTCCAGTCTCGAGATATCCTCCGGCGCGTTCTTGTCGAGACAGACAAAGATATGAGTGCCGACGATTTTCGTATTGACCGGAATGAGGCTACGGCACGTCACATCGAAATCTTTGCCCATATGTGTCGTGTGACGCAGGCTTCCGTCCAGGTCATACGTCCACTGATGATAAGGGCATACGAGCATACCGACCGTCGACTTCCCGGCTCCCTTCAGCCGCGCGCCGCGATGCCGGCATACATTGCGATAGGTACGGATGTTCTCATCGTCGTCGCGAGCGATGATGATGGACGCCTTGCCGATGTCTACCGTCGAAACGTCGCCCGGTTCCGGCACGTCGGCCGTCACGCCGACCAGAATCCAGTGCTTATGAAAAAACACGTCGACGTCGGTCTCGAATACGTCGGCACGGCCGAACAACTCGCCGGGCATGCCATAACCTGGCGCACGCCTACGAACCAGCTCACCATGGGTCTTGAGTTGCGCTTCAGACATCGTCGTTCTCCAGCGTTCAGGGGTCTCGGGACTTCGGTGGGTCCCGCTATGACCTGAGTATTGGATCGACGAAAAGCAGCGTCAACGCGCTTTATTTTCGGCCTGGCATTACTTTGGATTATGCGAGTGCGCGTGCATGGCGCAAGGCTGATGCGCGTCGCTGCGCAGCCACGCAATCACCGCCTCAATGGCTGGATTGATAGTGCGTCCGTGCGGTATGACAACGTAATACGAATCGGAGGTCGCATAGGAGGCGACCGGCAGGCGCACGAGTTCGCCCGCCGCAATGAAGCCGCTCACGAGCCTGCCCCAGCCGAGCGCAATGCCGAGACCGCGGCGCGCCGCGTCGATTGCATCGGTGTAAAGCGTGCAGCGCAGCGCATAGTTCAAACGTACCGGTGTGAAGCCCACGGCCCGAAACCATGCGTCGCACCCCATCCAGCCTTCGGAGGTGATGTCGGACTCGATCAACGCCGCGCTGGCCACATCGTGCAGCGACTCCGGCATGCCGCGTGATTCGATCCATGCCGGTGAGCAGACAGGAAAGACCTCCTCGTCGAAAAGCCAGGTCGCCGTGCCGTCGCCCCATCTGCCGTTGCCGAATCGAACGGCTATGTCGACCTCCTTCGGCCGCAGGTCCGCGTTGAACATCTGCGTGGAAATGCGAAGCTGCAAGTGCGGCTGCTCCTGTTTGAGCGCCGCCAGCCCGGGCAGCAGACGAAAGTGGGAGAATGCCGAGGTGGCCGCCAGTACGAGTTCCTGCTCGACAGGTCCACTGGAAAGCCGGTCGAACACGCCGGCAATCTTCTGCATGGATTCGGCCACCACCAGATAGAGCGCTTCTCCATCCGGCGTCAGTTCGATCGAGCGATGCAAACGCTCGAAGAGCCGCGTTCCCAGCGTTTCCTCGAGGAATTTCACTTGCCGGCTGACCGCCGCCTGCGTCACACCGAGTTCGTTCGAAGCAAGCGTAAAGCTCTGGTGTCGCGCCACCGCCTCGAATTCGACGAGCGCGGTCACAGACGGAATCAGCCGCCGGTACCCTTTGGTTCGCGGCGTGGACGGTTTCAGCGGCACAGCGGTCAAGCTCGCGCTTGTGTCACGATGGTCGACTCCGTGCGCGCCACGACCAGCACCGTGCAGCCTTCATTCGACGAAGTGCTGTGTCGCGACCCCGCGGGGTATGACACCGTTTGCCCGGGCAGAAAGTCCGTGCCGTCGTGATCGGTGAACACGCCATCCAGTATCACGACGAGTTCGGTCGAGTCGTGCCGGTGATCGAGCGAGCGGGCGCCGGGTTGCAGGCGCATCCAGTAGCTCTTCCAGGCACCCTGCTCGTCTTCGGCAACCGGAATAAATGAGAAACCCGGCAGAATCGTCTCGCCGATTTTCATCGGCTGCCAGTCGCGCTCGTCGATCGAATACCAGCGGCGACCATCCTTTACTTTCACGCCAAAGAGATCCGGTTGTTGCGGCATACGTTTGCCTCCCTTCTCTGCCTATGCTTCTGTCTGTGAAGCGGGCCAGTCGCGCATCATCGCGCCGACCTCCTCGCCTAGCCACTCGCGAAACCGGACATATTCCGGACGGAGTCTCGCACTCTTGTTCGTGATCAGGTAATGATGGCGGTCATGGAACTCCAGTGCGTTCTGGACGGGCCGAATAAGCAGGCCCTGCTCGACCTGGCGATGCACCAGGTGATGCCACCCGAGCAGCGTTCCTTCGCCGGCTTCGGCTTGCGAAACGAGCAGCCGATAGTCATTGCTTTCCAGATGCTCGTTCTCGACCAGTCTGTCGGAGCCGTCGCCCTGCTGGAACCAGTTGCGCCAGACCGACCAGTCCACGTGCTCGCAGACCTGCGCGCGGCCCAGCAAGGAAAGGTTTAGCGTCGCGTGCGACAGAAGATCGAGCGGCTTAACCGACCTTGCGCGGAAGTGGCGCTCGTAAAAATCGCGGCTGCATACCGGATAAACAACATCGTGAAAGAGCGGCTCGACATCGTATTCCGGTTCGCGCGGCGGGTTCTTCGTAATGATGACATCGGGCTCCATCAGTTCGTCGAGCTCCATGAAATGCTCGGTCACCATGATGTGAAGGCGGATATCGGGAAACTGCTTGCGAAACGAAGGCAAACGCACAGACAACCACAGCGCGGAGAACGTATGCGACACGCAGATCGTAAGCGCATGCTTGTCGTTCCGGCGCACGGCCTGGGCCGCCTCGGCAATGTTCATGATGGACAGATAGGACGCGTTATAGAGAATGCGCCCCGCATCCGTCAATGCGATATGCCGGCCGGTGCGTTCGAACAGCGCGACGTCCAGCGAATCTTCGAGTTCCTTGATCTGCCGGCTGATTGCCGCCTGTGTGACGCACAACACTTCTGCAGCTTGTGTGAAGCTCTCGTAGCGTGCAGCCGTGACGAAGCATTTCAGAGCACGTAACGACGGCATCTGAGCTAATAATCGGTCGGCAAACACCGGTTTCTTTTGCATGGCTTTCACTTGTAAAGCGGACGCGTCCAGGACCGAGGACGACTCCGGCCGACGCTGCGCAATGCCCCGTGACAATGCGTTGACCGCGCACTCGAGCAGAACGCTCCAGCCTCAACCAGTTTGCGATTGTTCTACGAACCTGACAAGCGTAGAGAACCCCAATACGCGCGGCCGTTGCTATTGCCATGACGCACGCGGCGCCAGCACGCGCTCGTGTGTGGCTGCGAAAAGCCCACGGCAGCGTCGCCGCTACGGGCTTGCCCTGATCCGCTCCAGCACGCCGTCTAGCGCCCGCTGATAATGGCTGTACGTTCCACGCTGCAGGAGCTCCGCGTGCACCTGCTCGTTGATGCCGCCAGGTGTCATGCATTCGTCGGTCAATTGTGCAAACGGCTGCATGGTTCGCGCCGCGTCGTGGGCAAGTCCCACGTAATAGCCGGACAAAAACGCGCGAGCGGCGTCATACTCGACGCCTTGCTTGACGAGCCACTGCGCCTCACTCTCCAACACCGCATAAAAGCTCGCCATGGTCGCCGTGACGGCAGAGAGAGCGTCGAATCGGCTTTCGTCGTCCACTTCCACCGCTTCGCCCAGCGCGGAAAATGCCCCGGGCCGTTTTGTCGGCGGGACAGATCGCCGTGCTGCCCCGGCCTTCCGCCACCGCCGGTAACGGAACGGCACGTGTCACGCTCTGCACCGGTCCGACGAGGCGGCGAAGCTGATCGAGAGGCACACCCGCAAGGAAGCTGATCACGCGATGGCGCGCAGAAAACTCCAGTTGCCCGAGCACGTCCACGGCGATCTGCGGGACCACTGCAAGGCATACCGCATCCGACGATTCGAGCACTGCCTGATTGCTCGCGCACACGCTAATTCGCTCGTCGAGTGCCGCGAGTTCGCCGGCGATCTTCTCGTTGCGCGGCGATAGCGATATGCGCTCGAACGCAACATCGAATCTGAGCATGCCCGTCACGACTGCTTTCGTAATAGTCCCCGTCCCGATGAATCCGAATCGCATGAGATCTCACTTGATGTTTCGCACGACAATTGCCCGGCAGGGTCGCCCGGGTCCTTCCTCGGTAAAGGTGCGCGAGAGCGCCTACCTGTTACACACGGCGGCGGTGACCGCGCGCCGCGCTTGGCCTAGTCGAGCTTCAGCCAGGTCGTTTTCAACTCACAGTATTGGTCGTGCGCGTAGACGGATTTGTCCCGACCACCGAAGCCCGACTGCTTGAAACCGCCGAACGGCGTGGACAGGTCGCCTTCGCCGAAGCAGTTCACGGTCACCGTGCCCGCGCGAATGCGTGCGGCGATCCTGTGCGCGTGATTGACGTTGTCCGTCCAGAGCGAGGCCGCAAGGCCATAGCAGGTGTCGTTTGCTATCTGCACCGCATCGTCGATGTCCGTGTATTCGATGAAGCACACGACGGGACCGAACACCTCCTCGCGCGCAATACTCATACGGGGGGTGACATTGTCGAAAATGGTCGGCTCGACGAACCAGCCGCCCGTTTCAGTCCGCGTGGCCCTGCCGCCACATACGAGATGCGCGCCTTCTGCCTTTGCCTTCTCGATGTGCGCGAGCACTTTCTCGTAGTGCTTTTCTTCGATCAGCGCGCCGAGCTTCACGTCTGGATCAAGTGGATCGCCCGTCTTCCAGTTCTCCAGCACGGCAGTTATCTTCTCGAGCAATTGCGCCTTCAGGCTCGACGGAACCAGGATCCGGGAGCCCGCGCTGCAGTTTTCACCCATGTTCCAGAACGCAGCCGCGACTGCCTGCTCGGCCACGGCGTCGAGATTGGCAACATCCGGGAGCACGACCTGCGGATTCTTGCCGCCGCATTCGAGCACGACCCGTTTCAGGTTGGTATCCGCGGAATAGTGAAGGAAGCGCTTGCCGGTCTCCGTGGAGCCTGTGAATGCAATGAGATCGACATCGCCGTGCCGCCCCAAAGCCTGCCCCGCACTCTCGCCGAAACCGGTCACGACGTTGAAGACGCCGGCAGGCACGCCTGCTTCAAGGGCGAGATCGGCAATCCGCAACGTCGAAAGCGACGTTTGTTCAGCGGGCTTGACGATGACGCTGTTGCCTACCGATAGCGCCGGGCCTATTTTCCACGCGAGCATCAGCGCCGGAAAATTCCACGGCAATACCGCGCCCACCACACCCATGGGCTCGCGCGTGATCATGCTAACCACGCCCGCACCCGACGGAGACAGCGCGTCATAGCGCTTGTCCGTTACTTCGGCATGCCAACGGATACATGCCGCCGACTCGGGAATGTCGAGCCCCATGCATTCGCTGATAGGTTTGCCCGCCTCGAGCGCTTCGAGAAGCGCCAGTTCCTCGGCGTGTTCTTCAATCAACGCGGCGAGCCGCAGAAGCACGGCCTTGCGCGCCGCTGGTGCAGCTTTCGACCACACGCCCGATTCGAACGCGTCTCGTGCGGCCGCGACGGCACGGTCAATATCCTTCGTGTCGCACTTCGCGATTTCGGCCAGCAATTGTCCCGTCGACGGGTTGAGCGTGCCGAAGGTCTCACTGGATGCCGCAGGACACCGTGCGCCTGCAATGAACGCGCGTCCGTCGAGCGATAGCGCCTCTGCTTTTTGCTTCCATTCCTCATAGCTGGTCATATGCTGTCCTCTGATTTAAAGCTCGGCGCCCGCCGAAAACTCCTTCATCCAGATAGCCGCGGTCACGGCAACATCTGCGATAGGACGTATCGGCAAGGAGCGGGGATGGGGCTGGTTCAAAAGCTGGCGGATCAGGTCGTTGTCGCGGCCGAGCGCATATTCGGCGATGAGCTTGCCTGACGCGGAACCGCGGCTCAGGCCCAGGCCGTTGCACCCTACCGCTTCGAACACACCGTCGGAGCGACGCCCGAAGAGCGCTCCGTTGTTGACCGACAGACACAAAGGGCCGCCCCACGTGTATTCGAGTTCGACGTCTTCGAGCATGGGAAAGCGCCGCTCGAATGAACGCCGGTGCAGACTCTTCGCCTTCGTGAGGTCCGCCTGAGATACCTCCAGACCCGGTCGAAACGCAAAATGATTGCGAACGCAGATGCGGTCCGTGACAAGACGCCGAATGGTCGAACCCATCGGGTCCGCGGGAATCAGCGACCAGGAACGCGTGCCGCCGAGCCGGCGCACTTCGTTCGCATTCATCGCGCGCGTCATGGAGGCGAATGTATAGACCGGCAACAAACCGTTCGGATGTCCGCCAAACGTCGCGGCATATGCGTTCGTGCAAAGCACTACACGGCGCGCGATCAGCTTGCCGTTCGCAAAGGACAAGACCTTGGCTGAGCCGTTGTCCGAGATTCCCCTCACAGCGCTCGACTCGAATACCGCTACGTTCTCGGGCAAGCTTGCAGCGAGCCCGCGCATCAGCGCCGCCGGCTGAACGGTGCTGCACCCAGGGGTAAAAAGCGCACTTTCGTAGAAGTCCGTGCCTGTCACGCCTGCGATTCCGGCCTCGTCCAGCCATTCGAAATCTTCGCCGATGCGCGCCAGTCCCTCGGCGAAGTGCGTGAGCGCAGCATGTCCCTTCCTGTTGACCGACGCATGAAATTTGCCGTCGTCCTGCCAGTCGCAATCGATGCCTTTTTGTTTCACCACCGAGCGCACATAGTCGATACCGTGCCGCTGCAAACGTACATCGGCTTTATCGGCTTCCACGCTTCGCGAGTAGCTTTCGCTGCTGATGTCGTGTGGCAGATCGACGAAGAACCCGGAATTGCGTCCGGCCGTGGTGCGTCCAATGCGATCCGCCTCGACGAGCGCAATCGAAGCATCGGGCGCGAGCTCGGCCAGCCGCCGCGCCGCGCACAACCCGGTAATGCCGCCGCCCACAACAACCCAGTCATAGTGCCGTTCCGCAGTGACGGCAACTGCGGGCGGTGCGGGTGGCAGGCTTTCCCACCAGCCGTTCACACCGTCAGGCGCGGGAAAACGCACGAATTCCAGATTCCAGGCCATGAAGTCTTACTGAGTGTTGCGCAACAGGGGTTGAACGAGCCGCGCGAATGCGGCGCGCTCTTCTTCATTGAGGGTGCCGAGCGGAGCACGCGCAACGCCGACCGGCATGCCCGCGAGCTCGCAGCCGTAGCGAACGTATTGAATGAATTTGCCGCTGCGCTCCAGCAGTTCGAGCACCGGCAGCAATCGCGCCATCAATTGACGCCCCGTTGCAAAGTCGCCGCGCTTCACACATGCATCGAAGAGCGACGTGTGCGCTTCCGGCAGAAAGTTCGACGCGCCTGCGACCCAGCTCTTCGCACCCCACACGAAGAACTCCAGCGCCTGATCGTCCATTCCGCAACTCAGCACGAGCTTCTCGCGGAAATGCGTCGCGAGGTGATGCAGGTGCGAGATATTGCCCGTACTCTCCTTCATCGCGATGAAGTTCGGCCGGTCGAGCAACGTGGCGAGAATACCGTCCCCGATTTCCGTTCCCGTGCGCGCGGGAAAGTTGTACAGCATGATCGGCATGTCGAGGCTGTCATCCACCTTCAGCAGGTGGTTGAGCAGCTCGTCCTGCGTCGGCTGCGCGTAATACGGCGCGGCCAAAAGCAACGCGGAGAGTCCCGCACGTTTCGCTTCCTGCCCGAGACGGATGACCTCTTTCGTGGTCGTCGCGTTGATGCCCGCGGTCAGATAGGTCTTTCCGCCCGCTGCCTGGGCGACAGTCTCGAACGTTCGTACGCGCTCGTCGAAGCTGAGCGCATAGTATTCACCCGTGGTGCCGCCGATCCCGAGCCCCGCGACGCGGCCCGCGAGATTAGCCGCATGCTTGCCGAGCAGCTCGTGGTTGATCTCGCCATCCGCATGGAACGGTGTGACGAGCGGTGTATGTACGCCCTCGAAACTCATCTGGATTCTCTCTTCAATAGACGGCGCGATGTCTCCTGACGACGTGTATCAGTCGTTATGCGCCGTTGTGGTTAAACAAGTGCGTCCGCGCTGGAGTAAATCGGGAACTGGTTGCACAGCTCGCGCACGCGAGCGCGCACCGTGCGCTCGACCTTCTCGTCGCCGTCGGGTTCGCGCTCGAGTGCCGACAGCACCTCGATGATCATTTCGCCGACCTGCTCGAACTGCGTCGTGCCAAAACCGCGCGTGGTCCCCGCGGGAGTGCCGAGGCGAATACCTGAGGTGACGGTCGGGTTCTCCGTATCGAACGGAATGCCATTCTTGTTGCAGGTAATGCCGGCGCGTTCGAGGGCCTTCTCGCCCTGAGTTCCGGTAAGGCGCTTTGCACGCAGATCGACGAGCAACAGATGGTTGTCCGTGCCGTCGGTTACGAGCTTCAATCCGCCGGACTTCAGGACGTTTCCGAGTGCCTGTGCGTTGCGCAGAACCTGATCGATGTACGCGGTGAACTCGGGGCGCAGCGCTTCCCCGAATGCAACCGCTTTGCCCGCGATGACATGCATGAGCGGGCCGCCCTGCAGTCCCGGGAAAACCGCCGAGTTGATCTTCTTCGCGATGTCGCCATTGTTCGTCAGCACGAACCCGCCGCGCGGTCCGCGCAGCGTCTTGTGCGTGGTCGAGGTGACGACGTCGGCGAAACGAACAGGATTCTCGTGCCTGCCTGCGGCAACGATTCCCGCGATGTGCGCCATATCCACCATCAGCAATGCATCCACGCTATCGGCGATTTCGCGGAATCTGGCGAAATCGAGAGCACGTGGATAAGCTGAATAGCCGGCGATGATCAGCTTCGGCCGATGCTCCTCGGCTAGCCGGCGCACTTCGTCGTAGTCGATGCGGTAGGTGTCGCGATTCACGCCGTACTGCACCGCGTTGAACCACTTGCCGGAAAGCGCCGGGCGCGCGCCATGCGTCAGATGGCCGCCTGCATCGAGCGACATGCCCATTACCGTCTCGCCCGGCTTCACGAGCGCGAGCATGACCGCGCCGTTTGCCTGTGCTCCCGAATGTGGCTGTACATTCGCATATTCGGCTTCGAACAGCGCCTTCACGCGGTCGATTGCCAACGCTTCGATTCTGTCGACGTGCTCACAACCGCCGTAATACCGCCTCGACGGATAGCCTTCCGCGTACTTGTTGGTCAGCACGGTCCCTTGCGCTTCCATTACCGCGGCGGAAACAATGTTTTCGGATGCGATCAGTTCGATCTGCGTCTGCTGGCGGCGCAATTCCAACGCAATTTCAGATGCAATGACGGGGTCACGGCTCTGGAGGTTTTCAGCAAAAAAACGCGCGTTCTCGTTCACGTGGTCACTCCGGATGAAATCATGTAAGGCGGGTCTTGCCTGAGCACGCATGCATCTTGTGGTGCCCAGTTTCCATTCGTGGTTGCCTTGCCCAATGCTTCTGTTGCGCCCCTACGGGCTGCTGCAGCATCTGCCGTGAGCGGGAGATCTCCGCTCACGGCAAGGCTGCTCGCCCTCTACTGCTCGAGCCAGGCCTTGACTTTCTCGGGATGGGCGTCCACGAATTTCTTTGCCGCGGTCGCATAGTCGTTCGTGCTGTTGCCCTGATATTCGATCGACTCGACATCCGCGAGCGTCAGCTTGAAGTGTTTGAAAAAGACATCCGCGCGGGGAAACTTGCTTGCGAACTGCTTCGAGGCGAACGCGTGGATCTGCTCTTCACCGCCGAGCGTGCCCTTCGGATCTTTCAGGTAACGCATCTGCCACTTCTGGAACAGCCAGTGCGGGCTCCAGACGGTCGCCACGATCCATTGCTTCGACTGATAGGCACGCGAGACGCTGGCGAGCATGCCCGCTTCGCTGGACGATTGCAGCGTATAGCCGTTGAGGTCGTAGGCCTTGATCGTCTTTTCCGAAGCCTGCATCAAACCGCCGCCAGGCTCGATGCCTTGAATCGTGCTGTTCAATTTGCTCTTGACCTCGGGCTTCGCCAGGTCGGCGATCGACGAGACCTCTGACTCAGGCACATACGTCGGCACGGCCCAGCCGTTCTTGCCGCCCGTATAGATGATGCCGACATCATCCATATCGTTCTTGTACTTGGCGTAGTAGGTTCCATGGGTGACCGGAAGCCAACCGCCGACCATGATGTCGAGGTCGCCGCGCGCAACACCCTGATACTGAATGCCGATGTCTGCCTGCACGAACTGAACCGGTTGCTTCAGATTATTCTCGAGAACGTACTTCGCCACATTGGCTACGGCCAGCACGTCCGCCCAGTTGGTGACCGCAATCTTGACCGGTTCTGCCGCGACGGCGGGCATCACGCCGCTGCCGGCCGCGACCGCGGCGGATATCGCCAGTTTCACGACGAGCGACTTGAATATGTTGTCTTTCATCTAGTACTCCTACCTGATTATAAGATTCGTTAAAGCTTCAACGACCGCTGCTGCGACTCAGCGTCTGGTCCCCACACTCCGTACCGCTTCAGTCAGGTGCGCGCCGCCGCACCCGCGCCGGCCTTCGCCGCCCGCGCACCCGTCCCGGCCTTCTTTGACTTCACGCCAAAGCTTTCCGTCAAACGATCGAGCACGATGGCGAGCAAAACGACACCGAGGCCGCCTTCGAAACCGATGCCGATGTCTAGCCGCTGGATTCCGCTCAATACGTATTCACCGAGACCGCCTGCACCGATCATCGACGCCACCACGACCATCGACAGCGCCATCATGATGGTCTGATTGACGCCCGCCATGATGGATGGCAGCGCATTCGGCAATTGAATCTTCCACAGAAGCTGTGTATCTGTGCTGCCGAATGAGCGGCCGGCTTCCAGCAATTCTTCTCGCACCTGGCGGATGCCAAGCGTCGTGAGACGGACGACCGGCGGCATGGAGAACACGATGGTCGCGATGACCGCGGGCACGCGGCCAAGGCCAAACAGGATCACGGCGGGGATCAGGTACACGAATGCCGGCATGGTCTGCATGAAGTCCAGCAGCGAGCGCAGCACCACCTCGACGCGCCGGTTACGCGCGCCCCATATGCCGAGCGGCACGCCGATCACGAGACTGAAGAAAGTCGCGGCGACGACGAGCGCGAGTGTCGAGACCGTCTGGGACCACAACCCCATGTAGTGAATCGCGAGAAGCGCAATGCCGACGAATGCCGAGAAGAGGACGCCACGCCGCCACAGCGCAAACGCCATGAGAATGACGAGCATTGCGACAAACGGAACCGCGGCGAGACCATCTTCGAGCAGTTTGACGACTGCACCAAGTGCGGCCGAAAAGGCGTCGAAGCCGCCGCGAAAATGCTGGAACAGAAAGTTGACGGCGTTCTCCGCAAACTTTCCGATGATCGACGAATTCATGCTGCTCTCCGTTCCATGACCTGTTTGAGGATTGTCCGGCACGAGACGACCCCAGCGAGTTTGCCGATCGCGTCGGTGACCGGCACATCGTGCTCCTGGCCCAACGCAATGTCGGCGAGCTGGTGAAGATCGGCGTCGAGCGTCACCGCGTTCACGTCGCGCAATAGCGCTTCGCGCACCGGGCGCGTGCCCGCCTTGTGCAGGGACGCGGCAGTGACACAGCCTTGATACCGTCCTGCGTCGTCGCAGACATAGCCGCACTCGACACCGCTGTCGATGAGCTGATTGAGGTAGCGTTCGGCGGACGTGCCCACATCGCAGGCAATCAGCCGCCGGTCCACCGGCGCCATCAGACTGGATGCCTTCAGGAAACGCGATACGTCGACATTGCGGAAGAAGTCCCGTACATACGAGTCAGCAGGAGACTGGATCAGCTCCGCGGGCGTGCCCACCTGAATCAGGCAACCGTCTTTCATGATGCCGATCCGGCCGCCGATCTTGATCGCTTCTTCAATATCGTGCGAGATGAAGACGATGGTTCGCTGCTCTTCTTTTTGCAGGCGCAATAGCTCGTTCTGCATTTCGAACCGAATGAGCGGGTCGAGCGCCGAAAAAGCCTCATCCATCAGGAGCACTGACGGGTTCACCGCGAGCGCACGAGCAAGACCTACGCGCTGCTGCATACCGCCGGACAGTTCACTCGGGAGGAGTTTTTCATACGAACCCAGACCGACGCGCTGGAGCGCGGCGCGGGCGATGTCATAGCGCTCGGCTTTCTTCTGCCCTGCGACTTCCAGCCCATAGGCAATGTTGTCGAGCACCGAGCGATTGGGCAGCAGCGCGAACGACTGGAATACCATGGCCATCTTCTTGCGGCGCACTTCGCGCAATTCCAGCGTGGACATGGGCGCGATGTCGCGGCCTTCGAGAATGACCTGGCCCGACGTGGGTTCGATTAAACGATTCAGCAGCCGAACCAGCGTCGACTTGCCTGAACCGGAAAGACCCATGACGACGAAGATCTCCCCTGCCCGCACACTGAGACTAACGTCATTCACGGCAACCATATTGCCGGTCTGTTCGAAGATCTCGTTTCTGCCCAGGCCTTGCTTGACGAGTTCCGCAGCACGCTGCGGTTTTGGGCCGAAGATTTTCGACAGATTCTTGACTGTAAGGATGTCGGTGCCGGAAACGGCGATGGGTTTGGCAGCCGGTCGTACTTCTTGCGCATCGACTGCGGCCGGATGGAGCACGCCTTGAGGCGCGAATGTCAGGTTTGGGGCCATTCTGTCATCCCAACTGGCAGGTTCAAGGAATTGAAGTGCGGCGCTATCCGTCACGCGGGCCGATGCACCAAGGCATTTTTCCGTCACAAAGGAAGAGCTCAGCCGAGCCGTATCGAACGATTGGCGACTTCACAGGAAGAAAGCCGCATCTTCGTGCGCGAGACCGAGCGCTGAGCGGCGGTTAGTGCATGAATGGCAGAGTACCAAGCCAAATTGACCCATCCAGCTACATTTTGTGTGCACTTTCCCCTACCTTTGGTAATGCGAGCCGTTTGTGTATCAGGTGCAGAAAACAGGGAGAAGGAAAAGACCGACTCGCGCAGCCAAGGTGCGCGCCGATCCCGGAGCCGCGCAGGGAGGTTTGTTGTCGGTTTGGGGCGCCCAAGGTCAGCTGAGCGCCAACCGCTCTCTTAGGGAATGTCCCAGGCACCGTGGTACGGCTGAATTTGCCCGCGTTAAACAGTGGACGTGGAAAAGCAGGGGCTGCCTGGTCGACGAGCCCGGTGCGCGTTGGCGTGAAGGCGTATCCGAAACGAACAATGCATGCGCGACGGCCGCACGCGGAGGACGCAGCGTCGTGCCTGGCACGACCGGAAAGCGGTCGTCGTAGATGAGTGCGTGAGCATCGACGGCGCCTTACGACAGGCTGAGCGCCGGCCGTTCCGGTCTCGTCGTTAGTTGCCGTATCTCAAGGAGTCGACAACCAAGGCAAATGCGGGCGACGTTTGCCGACGACTCGCATAGTAAAGATGGTACCCGGGCACCAAAGGGCACCAATCGTCAAGGACACTGCCAAGACGACCGCTGGCGATATGCGGTTCCGCGAGATCGTACGGCACATAGGCAAGTCCGTACCCCTCTACCGCGGCCTCGAGCATTTGAGGCGTCGTGTTGCATATAAACTGGCCATGCACATTAACGTGCAGCGTGTTACGTCTCTTCCCGAATTCCCACGCATATAACCCGCCACGCGTCGGAAGGCGAAGATTGATGCAACTGTGCGCCGCCAGATCACGCGGATTTGCCGGACGTCCATGCGACGCAAGATAAGCCGGCGAACCGACGACTGCCATTCTGAAATCGGGGCCTATTCGTACGGCAATCATGTCCTGCGCAATGAGGTCGCCGCTTCGCACGCCCGCATCAAATCGCTCGGTAACGATGTCGACCATGCCGTAGTTAATGTTGATTTCTACCGAAATGTCGGGATATCGGCGTAGCAGCTTTTTGAGCTTCGGCCACAGAATCGTATCGGCCGCATGATCGTGCGCCGAGATGCGGATAAGACCCGCCGGCTTGTCCCGCAAAGCGCTCAACGACTCCAGTTCGGCGTCGATGCGCTCATAGTACGGCCCAACGTTTGCCAACAGTCGCTCACCTGCTTCGGTGGGCGACACGCCACGCGTCGTCCGCGTTAGCAAGCGAAGCCCCAGCTTGTCCTCCAGGCCTCGCATCGAATGGCTCAAGGCGGACTGCGATACGCCGAGCTGAGCGGCCGCACGGGTGAAACTTCGCTCGCGGGCGACGGCGAGAAAGGCCCGCAGGACATTGAGATCGACTTTCGACATTATGAATCGCGCTCATATCAGTTAGCGAAGTCTAGCAGCTACCGGAGGTACCGGGTGAGCAGTAAAGTTCAGTCAACGACCACGTGGCGCATGCCGTTGCCGCGGGCGAACCTCTGAACAGGAGCAGTCAATGGAAATCGAAGTGAAGCGTTGCGGCACCGTCGCCTCGGTCAAGGGGCCCGCGGACTGGTTCACCGGCACCGTCCGTATAGACGCGATGTTTCAGCCGAACGAAACGACTCGCGCGTCGGGTGGCAGTGTGACGTTCGAGCCGGGCGCGCGTACGGCATGGCACCAGCATCCACGCGGCCAAACACTGATTGTGACGGCCGGCAGTGGCTACGTCCAGCGCTGGGACGGCCCGCTTGAGGCCATCCGGCCAGGCGACGTTGTGTGGATCCCGGCGGGCGTGAAGCACTGGCACGGCGCATCGGCCGAAACCTTTATGACGCATATCGCCATCCAGGAGGCGCTCGATGGCAAGGCGGTCGATTGGCTCGAGCACGTGGCCGACGACCAGTATCCGGGCACCGTTGCCGCACGCTAAAAAGGAGTCGTCGATGCCTCACGTCATTGTGAAAATGTGGCCAGGCAAATCGGAACAGCAAAAGCAGCAGCTTTCTGATGGCATCACGAAGGTAGTCACGACCATCCTCGGTTATGGCAAAGAGTCTGTCTCGGTTGGCATCGAGGTTGTGCAACCATCGGCGTGGGTCAAGGATGTGTACGACCACGATATCCGCGACAAATGGGACACGCTGTATCAGAAACCGGGCTACGATCCATCGCAGCTCTGAGCAACATCCCGAAGCCGAAACGGCAACACTTCCGCCGCGGACCCAGCCGAGTTTTTTTGAAGCGCCCGCGGCAGATGTTGACCAGCACCGTACGAGGAATTGCCATGACGGACAATATCAAGGACTCTTCGAGCGGACCTCACACCGCCACCGAAGATCAAGCGGCTGTGATGCTCGCGGGCCCCGATGCCTGGTTCGCCAACGGCGCGTGTTGGGACATCAACGGCGGGCTGTTCATGCGTTGAACGCTCATTGCATCGCCGGCCCGCTGCGGCTCAGCCAGGGCGCTCGCCATGCCACGCTTTTATCGATCCGATTCCGTTTTTTCCTCGACAGCAGATCAAGCCGGAGACATACCGATCATGCCCGCACAATCCACTTCCACTCACTCCTCGATCGATCCGCTGCGCCAGCAGTTCCGGCAAGCCATGGCGCACCTGGGCGCTGCCGTCAATGTCATCACCACGGCGGGCGCGCATGGCCGCTGCAGCATCACGGCAAGCGCTGTCTGCTCGGTCACGGACACGCCGCCGACGCTGCTCGACTGCCTCAATCGCTCGAGCGCAATGCCTGCCGTGTTCGACGGGAATCGCCAGGTATGGATCAACGTATTGCCAGCCAATCTGGAGAGCGTCGCGCGACACTTCGCGGGCATGACGGAGCTCTCGATGGAGGAGCGTTTTCAACTGCCTATCTGGGACGAAGGCAACCACGGCGTGCCCGTCTTGCGCGGCGCGCTTGCGAGTTTGCAGGGCACAATCGTCGAGGCGAAGGACGTCGGCTCACACGCGGTGATGTTCGTGGAAACAACAGAAATCAGAGTGCGCAGCGACGGCGACAGCCTGATCTATTTCGACCGGAATTTCCATCGCGTGCCGCGAGTGTGGAAGGCGGCCGTTGGCCAATGAACGATGTGTTGTGAGGCAGGCGAGCGGCACTCCGGACCGCCGGACCGCCGGGCCTCGCGCCCTCGCGCCACGGCCTGCGCGAACGGCCGCGAGCGGCAGGTGCGACGCCCGCGCATAGCGAATAGCGCTCAGCGCTCATCGAGCGGCGCTGGCGTCTCGACTCCGAACGCGCGACGGCTCGCGTCGAGAATTTCGTCGGCGAAAGCGGGATTCGCACCCGCTATCGCACGCGACAACACCAGTGCCCCCACCATCTGACTGAACGCCGCGATCGCCTCGCGGCGTGTTTGCTCCGGCGTCGCGCTCTTTGCGGCGATCATGGCTGCCAACCTGTCGACATACGCCTCAAGGCCCTGCGCGTAACAGGCACGCGCCGCGTCCGTCACCCGGGGCGCGTCGCCCGCGAATCCGGAGAGCGGACATCCAGCCTCGATGTTGTCGCGGTGCGCGTTCGACAGGTAACGCGCCGCCTGCCTGGCGAGGCTACCGGCGTTCGGCGAGTCCTGTCGCGGGCGTTCGCGGGCAATCTGGCCGGCAACGGCGGCGGCGCCATTCTGAACGTGCTTTCGGTTGCGAGCTGGGTGAACCGGCCCATTCTCTCGGGCTACGGCGTATCCAGATCGGCAGCATGGGGGTTGACCAATGGCCTGCGTCATTCGCTGCGCGACCAGCACACGCAAGTGGTCGCGCTGCATGCCGGGTTTATCGATACCGATCTGACGCGCGGCCTCGACGTGCCGAAGGCGACACCCTCGGACGTCGTTCGTCAGGCATACGAAGCGATCGAGGCAGGCGCGGAGGAAGTCTCAACCGACGACTTCACACGGGAGGTAAAAGCCGGATTGTCCACAGGCGTTTATCTGAACGAGCCGGCGCCTCGCTGATGGCGCCGTCACGCTGAATCTGGGTACCGGTCGCTGGGGAAGCGACCGGCCGGCGTGGGCAGCGAGGTGATGCCCTGCTGGACCAATTCATGCCATACGCGCGGTACGCGATCGGAGGTCTCTTGCCGGCGTTGAACGGACATTGCTAAGGACTACCGGACACCAGGCTGATATCCATCATCCAATGTCTTCAGGAAAGCAATGATGTCGTGGATGTCCGCATCCGTCATAGCAGGCGTGTCGCCGAATTTCCGGTCGAATGGCGCGTCCTTGTCATCGATATTGGCATGAAACCGTGCCGGCAAATCATTGTATTTCTGGACTTTCCCATCCACACCCCGCGGATAGAACTTCTGCGGAGCTGTGTTGCGCTCGTTATAGAACGCCATGACCTGCTCAAGCGAAGCGAACACGCCATTGTGGAAGAACACTTTGCGCGTTGATACGTTGCGCAAAGTCGGAGTCAGGAACATCCCGCAATATTGCGTCTGGCCCTTCAGGTCGGTGCGGAATGGGCCGCAGATCCCCATATCGAAGAATTCCGGGTCTTTGTTTGCCGCAATATCATTGTTCCGAGGCGCCCCCAGCGCCTCATACTGATAGTCCGTGAACATTGGCGGGGTACCGTCGGAACTCGGCTTGGAGAGATGACATCCCGCGCAGTTCGCTTTGTTGGGGTCGTTGAATAGACGCAGTCCGCGCAGTTCCGCCTGACTCAGCCGCGCCTTACCTTCGAGCCAGTAGTCGTACTTGCTCGAGTACGGGTGGAACGCCTGTTCTTCTACCTGATAGCGAGCCACGGCGAACATCGCCTCCGACATCGCCAGGCTGGTATTCTCGAAGACGTTCGAACCAAACAGTTGCAGAAAATCGTTCCTGTATTGGGTTCGTTGAATCTTGGCCATGACATCGGCTTCGCTCGTGTTGGCCATCTCAACGGGATTGAGCATCGGCCCTGCGGCTTGTGCCTGCAGCGTGTCTGCGCGGCCGTCCCAGAACATCCCGCCCTGTGGGACCATCGCAGGCGCCGCGGGAACAACGCCAGCATTCTTTTGTGCTCTTGCCACGCCTGAAACCTGGCTTGCCATCTGCGCGAGGTCGGGCGCGTTATCGGCGTCGCCGGTGTCAGGACCGATACTGAAATTTGGCTGGCGATACAGATACATCAACGACGGCGGCGGCCGGTAACCCTGCTGCGACAGAGATGGGCCACCGGGTTGAACCGCCAAACCATTTGGCGGACCGAAAGCATGTGCCGGGCTATGACACGACGCACATGACTGGCGCCCTGAGGCCGAGAGCGTCGGGTCGAAAAATATCTTCTTTCCGAGCTGCGCGACCGCACTCAGTTGCGCTGGCGCTTCAGGCCGCTGGAGTTGTATCGGATTTGGGTTGGCGCCTGTCAGGCTTTCGACCATCACGCCCACAACAGCCGGCACGCGTGACGGATACAACAGCGCAAAACTGCAAAAAGCCACGCCGGCAACAACCGCTGCAGAGAAACTCCACAGGAGCATGTGCCTAACGCTGAACCGAAGCGGGCTCTGAATAGGACTCGTTCCGGTCTGAGGTGATGGGGATGCACGCATATGAGCAACAGGGCTAACGCTTGAAACGAAAAATGTTGCCAACCCTGAGAGTTGGCAACAACTGAAGGTGCTTCTGCCCCGCGCCGGCATCAAGCCGGCGCGACATTGCAACAATCAGATGGCAGGTACGGACGAGACGACGGTGCCGAGGTTCGGGTCGACAAACACCGTAGGGTTATTGCCGCTGCCGCTGAAGTTGAACATGCCCATGATGCTGCCCGCCGTAGCATCGAAGGAGCCACCACCGATACGTTGACCACCAAGCCAGTTGTCTTCGATGAACCGGACGACAGATGCCTGGCTGATTGGAGTGTGATCCACATAGTTCACTTTAGCCCACGGCGAAATCACGAGGAACGGAATACGCGTGCCCGGCCCGCATCGCCCATTGACCGGCGTACCGTTGACGCCAAGCGGAGCCGTTCCCGTGCCGCACTTGCCCGCACCGTTAAGCTGGTCCGCCTGGGCGTCGAAGGAGGCGCTGGTCGGATTCGCATAGGCATGGTCGTACCAGCCGTCAGAGTCGTCCCATGCAACGATAACCGCAGTGTTCTTCCAGTCGGGCTGTTGCTGCAGGAAGTTGACTACCTTGGCCGTAAACGCCTGCTCGTCGAGCGGGTCGGAGTAGCCTGCATGACCATCCTGGAACGCCGGTGCCTTGATGAAGCTTACTGACGGGAAGTTGCCCGCCTTCACTGCAGCGAAGAAGTCGTCAGAGTCGTACTGGTGGTTGGCGGGTTCCGGCGTCTTGCCATCGGTCAACGTGCTGAAGCCAACGGTTGACATTGAGTTCGGACGCGTATGCTGCGGGTTCGCCGTCGACGCGTAATACTGGAACCAGTTGTGGTGCGGAATGTAATCTGCGGTTGCCTGACCCACAGCCGGCGTCACCGTGCTGCGCTTGCACCCCGTCGTGCCGTTGCTGTTAACAGTCGACAGGTTGAAGCCGCCCATGAAGCCGCCCCAGGTGATGTTCCTGGCATTCAGCAGATCGCCGATATTCTTGCCAGACATCAGAATCTGATCCGTCGTGCTGGAGCAGAGGTCGTTGGCAGGGTCAACGTCGTTGATGAGCGTAACGCCGCCCTGACCGTCGTTGACGTAATAGGAATGTGACGCCGTCGACAGATTGAACGGCTGCTGGCTAGTCTTCAGCAGTTGCACGCCGTTAGTCTGGCCGGAAATTACCTCCAGAGCGCCAGGAGTGGACGGTCCAAATGTGTCGGTATAGGCGTTGTCGCTCATCGCGAAGTGCTGAGCATAGTTCCACAACGCCGTTACGGTGTTACCGTCGTAGTAGCCCATGACCTGTCCCGCCGTACCGAATGCGCCAGCACCGCCACTCGAACCCTTACCGGTAAATTTCGGGAAGAGGTCTGCTGCACCGTTGTTGTAGGCCTGCTGCTCCGCGGTATATGCGTGGTTCTGGTCGGCAGTCGCAGCCTGAGTGCGGTCCAACCGGAACGGGTTCGCCCCGTTCGGAGCGTTGAGAGCATTGGTCAGGTTCGGATTGTTCGTCAGCAGAGCACCGCTCAGCCCGTTCACCGTCGGCGTGCCCGCCGCAGCTGTAAATGCCGGTTCTCCCGACGGGTTGGTCGCGTTCGGGTACGTCGCAAAGTAGTGGTCGAACGAGACGTTCTCGTTATAAATGACAACGACGTGCTTGATGGGAGTGCTCGTCGTCAACCGGTCCTGCACTGAAACGGGGGACGGCGTATCGGTGCTACCCCCGCATGCGTAAAGCGAGACCGCCAAAGCGATACCTGAAGCGCCGAAAAGGAAGGCTCGAGAAAACATGTGTTTTAACTCCGGATGTCCTGCTATTTGTTCTTCTCAGTCTATTCCGTTGCGAAATCAACGGGGGAGGAGATGTTTCGTACCCCAGATATTGGAGCAGGCCGGCGTGACGGCGGAATGGCGTTTTATTTACCTAATCCTTACGCGAATTTACCTACGAAAGAATAATGAATGATTACCGCGGCAAATAGGACGCGCCTGCCGTCGTCGCTGATGGGGTCCGTGTGTGAGGGCAGAATTTAGCCGTAATGCGAATTTAAACTCTTCTCATCGGCCGCTCCTGCTGAGAGGACACCGCGGTACACCGCTTTTCCGTGAACGTGTCACACGCACTTTTATCGACATGCGAGCCGCCTGCGTCTGAGAAAGACGCACGAGGCGTGTCCCTTCGATGCCGAGGTTCGCCGCATCTATGAGACCAACCTGTTCGGCTTGCTCAACGTCACACGCGCCGTGCTGCCGGTCATGCGCAAGCAGCGTTCGGGCCACGTGATCAACACATCGTCCATCGTCGGTTATCAGGCGGCGGCAGGCGTCGGCGTGTACAGCTCGGAACCGTATCACCCGATCTGACGAGTTGGATTGCCCAAGCTGCCGCAAAGCGTCCCGGTCAAATCAGACAGTGCACTGACGCCCAGAAGGGCCATGTTGCGCAGCATTTCGTTCGCCAGGATCGCAATGGCGTGAAGAATGCCGGGCTCGCCAGCCACCGCGCCCGCGTAGTTGAACGGCCTGCCTACGAAGACAGCGCGGGCACCTAGCGCGTGTGCGATCAGGACATCATTGCCCCGCCGGAATCCACCGTCGACCATGACCGTGCAGCGCTCGCCGACCGCTTCGACCACACGTGGCAGCGCGCGGACGGAAGCGCAAGCGCCGTCTAGTTGCCGTCCGCCGTGGTTGGACACGATGACGCCATCGGCGCCGAGCTCGCATGCGCGTCGTGCGTCGTCAGCATGCAGGATGCCTTTCACGACAAGTTTGCCGGGCCAGGTATCGCGTATCAACTTAAGATGCTCCCAGCTGAGATGATCGCGCGCCCCGAAATCGCGCAGCACGTTCGACGACAAGATCGGTGCGCCGCGTGTCACGCGCGAATTCTAGAAGTGCGGCATCCCGTGATTGACCAGCGTGCGCAACGCGGTGCCGAAAAGCCAGCGCGGATGCGTCATGCCTTCCCAGGCGAGACGCGCGCTCGGCCTCAGCGGCGTGGAGAAGCCGGCGCGCACGTTATTCTCGCGATTGCCGGACACCGGCGTGTCCGCCGTCACGACGAGCGTGCCGAAGCCCGCTGCGCGCACGCGCTCGATCAACGCGACGATCTTGTCGGGTTCGCCCGGCACATAGGCCTGGAACCACGCGCGCGGATTCGCCTCGCACACCTCTTCCATGCGTATCAGGGATGAGCCGCTCATGATCATCGGCACGTTGGCGCGGCGCGCGGCGCGCGCCTGGATCAGATCGCCGCGATAGGCGGACAACGCGCTGATGCCCATAGGCGCGATGCCGAACGACGCGCTGAAGGTATGGCCGAGCAATTCAACGTCGAGTGTGCGCCGCGATGTATCGGTGAAGACGCGCGTGATCCAGTCGTAGGCTTCGAACGCTTCGCGATTGTGCCGCAGCGTGCGGTCCGTTTCGCAGCCGCCGCTGATGTACGCGAAGATCGGCTTCGGCAGGAAGCGGCGCGCGGCGGTCTCGAAGTCGTCGAGAGAAAGAATGTGCTGCAACCGGCGCGGCACCTTGGGCGCCATGCCGGTGCGCGGCACGGTATGGCTCGCGAGCGGATAGTCCCGAAAGCTGAAGGCATCGGACATGGTGTCTCCTCCTTGCGTTTTGCACGCCGCACGTCAGACGAAACCGTAGAGCTTTTCCGGATTCGACACGAAGATCTGCTGCCACTTGGGCTGCCCGATCCAGCCGGCGATTACATCCACGAGGTTCGCGTCGTCGGGCTTGTCCGACTTCTGCGTCGGATGCGGCCAGTCCGTGCCCCACAGCAAGCGCTCGGGCGCCATGTCGATGAAAGCCTTCGCGACCGGCGCGACATCGGCGTACGCGGGCGCGCCGCTCTTCGAATCGATGTACGGACCCGACAGCGTGACCCACGTATTGCCGCGCTCCACGAGCCTGCGCGCGGTGCGCATGGCGTCGGATTCGAGTCCGCCCGGCTGCGGCACGTGCGCGATGTGATCGATGACGAGCGGGCACGGCAGGCCCGACAAGGTGGTTTCGAGCGACGGCAGCTTCGCGCCCTGCACGACGAGCTCGATATGCCAGCCGAACGGCGCGATGCGCGATGCGAGCGGCACGAGCATGTCGACGGTCGTTGCGCCCGGATAACTCAGGTTGAAGCGAATCGCACGAACGCCGGCGTCGTGCATCCCGGCGAGCTGCTGCTTTGTCACCGAAGTGTCGACCACCGCGACGCCGCGCGCATCGTTACCGAAGCGTCTGAGCGCATCGAGCGTGCAACTGTTGTCGGTGCCGTAAGTGGAGGGTGTGACGACGACGTTGCGATGGATGCCGAGCCGCTTCTGCAACGCGCGATACTGTTCGATGCTCGCGTTCGGCGGCCGCAGCGTCGTGCCCGGCGCGCTCGGAAAGCGATCATCGTAGATGTGCATGTGGCAGTCGATCGTGCCTGCGGGCAGACTGGATTTCGGCGGCTCGGTGCCGCTCGACCACACTTCGCTCGCCGTCACCGTCGAAGAAAGCGATGCGCCGATCAACCCGGCCGCGCTCCAGCCGAGGAATTCCCTGCGGTTCATTTCGCGCATGCTTAGGCCGCCTCGGTCTTGTTCGTCATGCGCGCGTTCGGACCCGACGGGCGGCTCAGCAGCAACAGCGTCACCACACTCACGAGCGTCAGCACGCCGAGCGGCATGAGCGCGAGCGAATAGCTGCCGGTGGCTTGCTTCACCCAGCCGTACACATTGACCATCAGGCCGCCGCCGAGCAGGTTGGCGATCGCGTTGATGGTCGCAAGACCCGCCGCCGCAGCGCTATTCGACAGGATGCCGGAAGCCAGCGCCCAGAACGGGCCTTTGAACGCATATGCGCCGACGAGCACCGCGCACAGCATAATCATCGTCGGGAGCAACGAGCCGGAGAGCGAGGTGCCGAACAGGCCGAAGCCGATCAGCAGCATCGGAATGACCGTGTGCCAGCGGCGCTCGCCACGGCTGTCGGAGCGGCGTCCCCAATACACCATCAAAAACGAAGCCATCAGGTACGGCACCGAATTGAGCAGACCCGTCTGCATGACCGTGAGGCCGAACGACTTCAGCAACTGAGGCTGCCACACGGACAGCGTGCTGCCCGCCGCCGACGCGCACGTATCGACAAGCGCGAGACACAACACATAGCGATTGCGGAAGAGCTTCGCGAGCGGCATCTGCGCGACCTTCTTCGGCTCGCGCGCTTCGTTGGCGAGCGCGCCCTTCAGCCACTCGCGCTCTTCAGCGGTGAGCCATTTGGCGTGCTCGGGCTTGTCCGTCAGGACCGCGAGGCACACTATGCCGAGGATCACCGTCGGGATGCCTTCGAGGATGAAGAGCCAGTGCCAGCCGCGCAGACCCGCGAAGCCGTCCATCTGCAGGAGCGCGGCGGAAATGGGCGAGCCGATGAAGCTCGCGGCCGGAATCGCAACCATGAAGGTCGCCACGATCCGCGCGCGGTATTTCGGCGGAATCCAGTACGAGAGATACAGCAGTACGCCCGGAAAGAAACCCGCTTCTGCCGCGCCCAACAGAAAGCGAAGAACGTAAAACGAGCTCGGATTGCGCACCAGCGCGGTCGCCGCCGACACCAGTCCCCAGGTGATCATGATGCGAGCGATCCAGACGCGCGCGCCGTACTTTTGCAGTGCAATGTTGCTGGGCACTTCGCAGAAGAAGTACGACACGAAGAACAGACTGCTGCCGAAGCCGAACACTCGCGCGGAAAGGCCGAGATCGTGGTTCATCTGCAAGGAAGCCATGCCGACGTTGCCGCGGTCAATGAAGGCCAGCAGGTAGCAGATCATCAAAAAGGGAAGAAGCCGCCAGACCACCTTGCGTATGGTCTGGCGCTCGATACTCGATACGGTGCCGCCATTGACTTGCATGTCTCTCTCCTGAATCTATTGTGCGCCAGCGCGCTGTTCTCTGATACGACTCAAAACCATGATCGCGATGACGCCGCCGGCCAGCACGAAAGCCATCGTGCCGAAGGTGTGCCGCACGCCAAGCGCTTCCGAGGCCGTTCCGACCAGCAGATAGCCGAACGGCATCGTGCCGTTATAGGCCATGCCGTACATGCCGACGAGCCCGCCGCGCACGTGCTCCGGGCAGCTTCGCTGGATGGTCGCGTTGGTCGACGTGGCCGCGAAGGTGAGGCTGAAGCCGAGCGCGTAGAACGCGGGCATCGATGTCGCCGCAGCGGTCGTCATCGACAGCATCGCGAGCGCGACGACAGCCGTCCACGGCGCCAAGCCGATGAACCTTGCCGATGCACGCGGCCCCAACGCCGACGACAGCAGCAAGGCGGCCGAGAGCGACCCCGCGCCCGCGCAGGCGAAAAACACGCCGGTGAAGCGCGCCGCGTCGTGAAAACCCTTGTCTGCCAGCAACGGTACGAGCGTCTGATAACTGCCCGCAAACAGACCAATGCACGCGAGAATCGGCAGATAGCGCGCTGAAAATGCGTCCGCCATCACGTAGCCGACCGCATCTCGCAGGCCGCTCTCGGCACGCGACGGACGCTCCGGCGCGTCCGTCCTGATCGAGCGCACACAGCTGGCCATGAAGCACAGCGCCAGCGCATAGATCACGAACGACGTGCGGGGTCCAAGCGTCGGATAAACGAACCCGGCGATGGTCGGACCGACCATGCGGCCCACGTTGTAGACCATCGTGTTCATCGCGACGGCGTTCGACGTGTGCGCCGCGTTTTCAAGGCTCGTCAGCAGCAACACCTGGCGCGCGGGCGTCTCGACCGCGCTCGATATGCCGATCGCGAGCGCATGCGCGAGGATCAGCGTCACGCTCAGCACGCCCAGCATCGACAGCGTGAAAAGGCTCATGGTCAGCAGCAGCGACGTCAGCAGCACACAGAGCGTCGCGCGCTTCGCGTTTTCCGAACGAATGCGCGAGCCGGCAACCGGCGCCACGACCAACTGCGGCCCGTACAGCAAAAAGTTGAGCAGCGCGAGGATCGCCGCCGAACCCGAAAGGTGATACACGAGCAGGTTCAGCGTGACGTTCTGCGTCCAGCTACCGAGCACGGACGCAACCTGCCCGCTCAGATAGCGCCGCAGCGACGCCTCGCTGAGCGCCGGAAACAGCCGGTTGACGAAGCCAGAATCGGCAGCCGCGGTCATGACAGCGACTTGCCCCGCGTTTCAGGCGCGAAGAACACGACCACCGCGGCGGCGATGAACGCGACAATGGTCGTCGACAGGCCCAGCACGAAACCGCCCGCCGTCGATGCCAGCGCGCCGATCACGAGCGGCGCGATGAAGCCGCCGAGACGTCCGCCGTTGTACGCGAGGCCCATCAGAAAGCCGCGCGACGCCGTGTTGCCGATGATCTCCGCAAGGAACGGGCCGGCGCCCGCGAAGATGCCGTTGACGCTGAAGCCGGTGAAGAAGATTGCGACCATCAGCAGCAGCGGATCGGCCGACAGGATATACACAAACACGGCTCCCGCGCCCACAAGCAGATACGCAAGGAACATCGGGCGGCGGCCGAGCCGGTCCACGAACGCGGAGAACAGCAAAAAGCCGGTGATTGCGCCAAACTGAAGCGACAGCACGAATGTCAGGCTATGCACGAAATCGAGGTGCTTGACGGTGACGAGAAACGTCGGTGTCCAGGTGAACACGCCCCAGTAGAGGTATTGCAGGAAGAAAATGAAGCCGAACGCCGTCAGGAGGCCGCGCACGTTGAGCGCCTCGGCGCTCGCTTTGGCCCTTGCGACCGCCTGCGCTTTCGCGTGCTTGCGTTCGAGCCAGATCGGCGATTCGGGCGTCTTCTTCGCCACCCAGAACAGAATGAAGAACGGCAGTGCGCCGATCATGAACAGCACGCGCCATCCGTGACCCGCTAGGCCGCCGTAGCTGTTGCTGACGATGCCGGCAATCGTGATGGCGAGAATCGCGCCGACGGGTAAGCCCATCTGCATGAGTGCGCCCCCCTTGCCGCGGCGGCTCGCGTGCCAGGTTTCGGCGATCAGCGCCGCACCCGCTGTCCACGTGCCGCCCATGCCGAGCGCGCCGAAGAAGCGCAACGCCGCGAACCAGTGCTCGTTAGGCGCGAATGCGATGAGGCCCGAGAACAGCGAATAGATGCCGACGCAAAGCAAAGCGGTGCGCACCCGGCCCAGACGGTCCGACGCATAGCCGAACAGAATTCCGCCGACGATCTGCCCCGCCGCCGTAATGCTCGTGAACAGGCCCAGTTGTGCCTTGCTCAGGCCGAACTGAAGCGCGAGCGTCGGCAAAAGCAGCGAGAGCAGGAAGGAGTCGTAGCTCTCGAAGGTCCAGCCGAGACCCGCGAGCGTCAGCGAGCGCCACTCGATCGCGGTGATGTTCCTGAATCCCTTGGCGCGTGCTTCGGCGGTGTTCTCGTGGCTGGATACGGTTGCGCTCGTCTTCATGCGTTGTCTCCGGAAATCTCGAGGCGATACGTCGATGCTGCCGTCCCGCTGAACAGCGCGGACTTTTCGTCGGCGGACATCGCGCTCGCCAGTCTCTTGAAGGCGTTCCACAGAACGCCGTAACTGAACATTCCCTTGTCGACGGGGAAATTGCTCTCGAACATGCAGCGATTCACCCCGAACAATTCGATGCAGATGTCGAAGTAAGGCCGCCACGCAGCAGCCAGTTCTTCCGATGACGGCGGCAGATCGCGCGTGGCGAAATCGAAGCCGAATACCGTCAGCCCCGCGCCGCCGAGCTTCATGCGCGTATTCGGCAGGCTAGCGAGACGCGCGAGCGATTGCCGCCATTGCGCGATGACTTCGTCGCGACGGCCCACATACGGACCCGCGCCGAGCGGCCCGCCGAAATGATCGATGACGACAGTCACATCGGGCGATGCTTTTGCGAGTTCGTAAAGTTCGTCGAGCTGCGTGTGATACACCCACGCATCGAGCGACAAGCCGAAACGCGCGAGCGCGCGCACGCCTTGCCGGAACGCGGGATTGCGCATGCGGTCGCGCGGCGGCGTGACGGGGCTCGACGTTACCTCGGGGTTTTCGTGCCACGCGAGCGGATTGCGGATGCCGCGCAAACGTCCGCCCGAGACCTGCGACATCGACTCGAGCACGGCGTCGAGTTCCGCGCCGAGCGTCAGATCCGCACCGCCGACGATCGCGGAACAGCACCGTGCCGGTCCATACGCCCCGCTCGCGAACATCGCGGCGATGCCGTTGGCGAACTCCACCTCGCCGACGGGCTTCATCGCATCGGGGCCGTGTGCGCGCATCATGGAGCGAGCTTGCACGTAGACGGTCGATACGACGCGGTGTCCGCAGCCCACGTCCGCACCGAATTCCTCCGCGAGATACCGGCCGGTTTGCCGGTCCCACAGATGATGATGCGCATCGACGATGGCGAGTTCCGGCGCAAGCACCGGCTCCACGCGTTGCGCGAGCCAGTCGGGCCGGACAGTCACATGAGGCGCATGAACGATTTGCACGGCGCGCTTCCTCTTAGAACTTCTGACGCATGCCGACCACGAAGCCGGTCTGGTTGTAACCGGCCGCAACCGTGCCGTAGCCGCCCACGCCGAGCGCCGCGCCATTCTTGTTGTGCGAATAGCCCGCCGTGGCGTAGATGTCCGTGCGCTTCGACAGGAAGTAGTCTGCGCACAGCACGGCCAGCCACGAATCGGCGTTGGTCGAATGCACGTCCTGGTAGTAGCCGGACGCCGTCAACTGGAAGGACGGCGTGATCGTGTACTGAGCGCCCGCCCAGTACAGATTGGCGGCGTTCGCCGCGGAGCCGTTCGCGACCGCGATCGGGTTCACCGGCAGGAAGGCATTCGACGCACGCAGGTAGCGATAGCCCGCGAAGCCCTTGATCGGACCGAACACATACGAAGCGGCGGCGGTCGCGCGGCGCTCGGTGGCGGTGTTCGTCGCCACGGTGTTGCTATTGCGTTGCTCGTACGACAGGCTCGCCGCGAACGGCCCTTGCGCGAACGTGAGGGCGCCGCTGAAGAAGCGACCGGTGATTTCGGCGCCCGGCACTTCCACGCCGTAGCCGGTGTCGTAGCGCGTGCTGTACATGGCCTGCGCGGTCAGCGGGCCGAAGTTGCCCGTGTAGCGCGCGGAGTTGTCGATGCGCCCGGCCGTCGCGTAGTCGATTGACAGCACCGAATACTTCGACGAAGCGCCCATCGGATCGAACGCCACGGCCTGTTCGTATAGCAGCGAGTTCTGACGGCCGAAGGTGAGTTGCTGGCCCTTGTACGACATGCCGACCCACGCCTGACGGCCGAACAGACGCGTGGTCGTCGTTGCGTTGGCGCCGATACCCTTCGTCGATTGACCGAGCGTGCCGTCGTTGACGTTAAAGCCGTCCTCCAACGTGAAGATTGCCTTCAGCCCGCCGCCGAGGTCTTCGGTGCCCTTCATGCCCCAGCGCGAACCGGAGAGATTACCGGAAGTCATGCGGGTGACCCCGCCGCCAGCGCTCGCATTGTTGATATGTTCGATGCCCACGTCGACGATACCGTAGAGCGTCACGCTGCTTTGCGCGTGCGCGGCGCTGGCGGCGAGGCTCATGCACGCGCCGGCGATAGCCGCGAATACAAAACGGGATGTGAGGTTGGCAGGGTTGCGGGCCTTCGTGAACAAGATACAGTCTCCCAATAGAGTTGGTTGTAGATTTATTCGAACGCGATGAAACATGCGCTCGTTACTTGCGGGCGGCGCGCGCTTCCCCGGCGTCCGCGCCCGGATCACCCAGCCAGGCGATGGTGAGCGCACCCAGCAGCAGGAAGCCCGCGACCGCGAACAGCGGCACGGTGAAGCCGCCGGAAATTTGCTTGAGCCAGCCGATCATCGAAGGGCCGACGAAGCCGCCGAGATTGCCTACCGAGACAATCAGCGCGAGACCGCCCGCCGCCGCGCGCCCGGTGAGAAAGCTCGACGGAATGGCCCAGTACGTGGCCTGGAAGCCGAGGATGCCGCTCACGGTGAAGCAGAGTGCGATCAGCTTGAGCGCGGGCGCGTCGGCCAACGTGCTCGCGCAAAGCGCGGCCGCCGCGATGATCAGCGCGCCCGCCACATACGGAATGCGGTTGACCGCGCGATTGGCGACGCGCGCCCACCAGAGCATCGCGAATGCGCCGATCAGATACGGGATGGCGGTCAGCCAGCCGACCACGGCATGCTCGACGCCGAACTGCTTGATCATCGACGGCATCCACATGCCGACGCCGACCGAACCCACGATCCCGCAGAAGTTGATGAACGCGAGCACGAATACCCGCCAGTTGGTCATCGCGTCGCGCAAGTTGGTGCCGTGCTTCGCGCCGATATCGCCCTGTTCGAGCGCGAGACGGCGCGCAAGCGAATGCTTCTCTTCGGCGGTGAGCCACCTGGCCTTCTCGGGACGATCGGCGAGCAGGAACAGACAGGCGATGCCGAGCAGGACCGCCGGCAGACCTTCGATGAGCAGCAGCCATTGCCAGCTACGCAGACCGTGCAGCCCGCCCAGTTGCAGCAACGCGCCCGAGATCGGCGAGCCGATCATGTTGGCGACCGGAATGCCGACGAGAAACGCCGCCGTCACCTTCGCGCGCCACTTGCCGGGGAACCACTGCGTGAAGTAAAGATAGATACCCGGCGTGAAACCGGCTTCCGCGAGCCCGAGCAGAAAGCGCGCCGCCGCGAAGCTTTTCGGACCGACGACGAACGCCGTCAGCATCGAAATGAGACCCCACGTAAACATGATGCGCGCGATCCACACGCGCGCACCGACCTTCTGCATGATGAGGTTGCTCGGAATTTCGAACAGAAAGTAGCCGATAAAGAACAGCCCCGCCCCCAAGCCGAACTGCTCGGAAGTGAGGCCCAGATCCTTGTTCATCGTCAGCGCGGCGAAGCCGACGTTGGTCCGGTCCAGATAGCTGATGACGTAGCACATGAAAATGAACGGCAGGATGCGGCGGAACGCCTTCGCGAGCGTGCGCTCGCTGGCGGCGTATTCCTCGCTGCCCATATGCGCCTCATGCAGTGCGCCCTGCGGCGCCTTCGCGGCGTCTTGGGCACGCGCGCCGGATACGGTTTGCGGTATGGCCATGCTTGCTCCTCCATCGCACTTCTTCCGGTGCGACATGTTGATATGAACCGCGCTTCAGAGCGGCTTCAGTGCCCGTTTCGGCAGGGCTCCGGCGATGCTCATGCGTGCCTTGAGCACGGTTCCCGAAACGGATTCGGTCATGAAGAGCGTCTTCATGTCCGCGCCGCCGAAACACAGGTTGGTGAGCGATGCGCCTTCGGGGCTGGTGAGGATCTCGACCGGCTCGGCGCGGTGGTTCAGCACCCATGCGCGCCCGAGTCCCGGATTCGCGATGAACAGGCGTCCTTCGCAATCGACCGTCAGTCCGTCAGGACCGCTCGGACCGTAGGACGTGAAGAACTGGCCTACCTTGCTGACCGATCCGTCGGCTTGCAGCGGCACGCGCCACACGCAGTTGCCGCGCGTCATGCCAACGAACAGCACCTTTTCGTCGGGCGAAAGCACGAGGCCGTTCGGGCTCGGGCAATTGCCGAGCAGCATGTCGAGCTTGCCCTCGGGTGTGAGGCGATACACGCGGCCGGTCGGATCGTGCAGGCCGGTTTGTCCCTGATCGGTGAAATACAGGTTGCCTTGCGAATCGAACGCGAGGTCGTTCACGCCGCGAAAGCGCTCGCTGTTGCGGCGCTCGAGATACGGGCGCACTTCCCCGCGTTCGATATCGAGCAGCATCAGCCCGTTGCGATAGTCGGTGATGAGCATGTGCGCATCGTCGAAACGCTTCATGCCGTTCGGCTCGCCGTCGTACTGCACGACAAGCTCCCACTCGCCCGAAGGCGAAATCCGGAAGACGCGTCCGTGCGGAATGTCCGTCACGAACAGATAGCCTTGCGGGTCCCACACAGGGCCTTCGAGGAACGAGTCCGTCGCAAGGCCGCCGCGGTTGGCGCGCGCCCAGTCCGTCTGAACGTCGGGCTTGCGGAATTTCTCCGGCATGCGCGTGAAGACTTCGGCTGCGCGCACTTCGGGCGAGATGAGATAGAACATGCTGAACCTTTACCTTGCTCGTTTCAGGCGACGTCGCGGGCCTGCTCTTCCAGCACCGCGAGCACGTTGGCTGCGGCGCCGCGCCCCATGTTCACGTAGGCGGCATCGCTCACGCCGCCGATATGCGGCGACAGGATCACGTTGGGAATGCGCTGGAACGGATGCGGCGTGGCCATCGGCTCGACGTCGAAGCTGTCGAGACCGGCCGCGCGAATCTGGCCGCTCGCGAGCGCTTCGGCGAGCGCGGCTTCGTCGATCAGCCCGCCGCGCGCCGTGTTGACGAGAATGGCGCCCCGCTTGAAGCGTGCGAGCGTCTCGCGGTTGAGCATCTGACGGTTCTCGGCGGTCAGCGGGCAATGCAGCGACACGACATCGGACTGCGCGTACAACTCGTCGAGCGAAACGAGCTGGGCGCCTTGCGGCGCGTCCTTCGCGTAGGGATCGAACGCAATCACGTTCATGCCGAACGCGATGCCCACCGACGCCACGCGGCGGCCGATCGCACCGAGGCCGACGAGACCGAGCGTGCGTCCATCGAGTTCGACGGACTTGTGCGTGGACTTGTCCCAATGGCCGTCACGCATGCGCAAGTCGAGCTGCGGCACCGACTTGGCGCACGCCAGGATCAGCGCCCACGCGTGCTCCGACACGGCCGCGGCGTTCGCACCGACCGCCGCTCGCACCGCGATACCACGCTCGGCCGCGGCCGCCTGATCGATCACGTCGATGCCGCTGCCGTGCTTCGAGATGACTTGCAGCTTGTGGCCCGCATCCATGATGCGCGCGTTGATCTTGCCGTAGCGCACGATGATCGCGACCGGATTATGTTGCGCGCTCAACGCGACGAGATCGTCTTCGGTCGGCTGCTTGCCTGCGAACACCACGTCGAACTGCGTCAGCATGTCGAGCGCCTGCGGCGCGATATCGGCGGCGGTGACGAGAATCACCGGCTTTTGCAGAGTCGTCGGCATTACAGTGCCTCGCCTTCGACCAGCATGCCAAACGCGCGCAGTTCCTTCTCGAGCCATGCCGGACGCAACGCCTCGCCCTTCAGAATGCCTGCGATGCGCGCCGTTTCGGCATCCAGCTTCTTCTGCGCCAGTTCGATGATGCGCGCGACATCGTTGCGCGGAATCACGACGACGCCGTCCGCGTCGCCGACGACCAGATCGCCCGGATTGATGAATGCACCCGCGACCGAAGCCGGCGCATTCACGACGCCCGCGACGCTCTTGGTCGGGCCGCACGGATTCAGGCCGGAGGCGAAGATCGGGTAGTCGCCTTTCGCGAGTTCGTGCGAGTCGCGCACGGCGCCGTCGATGACGATGCCGGCGATGCCGCTCACCTTCGCCTGCGTCGCCATGATTTCGCCGAGCAGTGCGCACGACAGATCGCCCTTGCCGTCGACGACGATCACGTCGCCCGGCTTCGCGATAGCCAGCGCCGCGTGGATGGCGAGGTTGTCGCCGGGACGTACTTCGACCGTGATTGCCGGGCCTGCGACTTTCATCGCCTTCGACAGCGGTTGCACGCGACCGTGCAGCGTGCCGCGCCGGCCGGCGACGTCCGCGAGGATGGCGGCCTGAAACTTCGCGGCGGCCTGGACGAGTTCAGGCGACACGCGCTCGATATTGCGATTGATGGGGGACTGTCCTGTGGAAGCTGCGCTCATGGATCTCACCTCGGTAGTGTGTTGTACTGTGTACAACATGCGTGTACTGTGTGAAATGACTATAAGGCAAGGCGCGGGCGGGAGACCACTGGCGTTAACCCTTTTATCCAGTAAATTGGCGTTGTACTAGGTACAATACGACCGGAGCGACTAAACAGGAGACGGAGATGGGGAACGAAGGCGTTGCGGCGGTGGAAAAAGCGCTGTCGCTGCTGGACTGCTTCAGGCCAGGAGCCGAATCGCAGTCTCTAGCGGCGCTGGCGCAGGCGTCCGGCATACACAAGACGACCGTGTACCGCCTGATGAATTCTCTGGAGCGGATGGGGTATGTCGTGCGCTCGCAGACGGGAAACTACTCGCTCGGCCATCGCGTGTTGTATCTCGGCAAGCTCTACGAGCAGTCGTTTCGTCTCGCTTCGGTAGTCGAGCCGGCGCTGCGTGCGCTCGCAGCGTTGACGAAAGAGAGCGCATCGTACTACGTCCACGACAACGGGGAACGGCTCTGCCTGTTCCGGGTGGAACCGTCCGAAGGTTTGCGCGAGACGCGGCTCGCGGGCACATCCCTTCCGCTCGACGATACAGCGATCAGTCAAGTGATCCGCTTCTGGGGGTTGGGGGAGCCCATCTTCACAGAGCAGCCGACCTTGCCCCTCTTCACGGCGGGCGCGCGCGACGTGCACACGGCGGCCTTTGCGACGCCGATTTTCGGCGCGGGCGACAAGTTCATGGCCGCGCTGACGCTGTCCGGTCCCGCATCGCGTCTCACTGCGGCCGATGCCAGCGGCGCGCTCAACCGCGCGCAGTTAGATGCGGCGGCCGATCTTTCGCGACGCCTGGGTGCGAGCGCCGAGCTCTGCAGCAAGCTTTATGGTGTTTAACTCGGGTTGATGAGCGGCCGAATCTCGTCCCAGTCATGAGCCGCGACCTGATCGACCGCCGAAATCCGCGACACGGCGGGATCGCTATTCCGAACAATTGCGCATTCAGAATCTGGCGCCAATGCGCCGTTGCCTATGATGGCCGCTTCGAAATATAGCTACGATCGAGCTCACCCACCGAGCGACAACCGATGAGGGCGAGCGTCCGGTCTGTTTCCCGTTTCATCATCTCGATGACGTCGCTCACTCCGGTTTCCCCTCGCGCTGCCAACCCGTATAAGGTGGCGCGCCCCAGCATCACCGCATTTGCTCCCAACGCCATCGCCTTCACGACATCGGCCCCCGTGCGTACGCCACTGTCGAGAATTACCGTACTTCCCGGGATGTGCTCGACAATATCCGGCAGCACGTCGGCTGTCGCGGGCAGGTCGGCGAGCTGCCTGCCGCCGTGGTTGGAAACGATCACGCCGTCCGCGCCGAGCTCGACGCACCGCGCGGCATCATCGGCTGTCACGATCCCCTTAACGAGGAGCTTGCCTGGCCATTCGTCCCGCAAACGGCGCAGGTCATCCCAGCTGAAGCTCGCATCCATCTGCCTGCGAAGGACCGCTGCCTGCGAGGCCGTGTCCGATGCATCGTCCGTAGCGAAATTCTTCAACTCGGGCATGCCGTTCATCAGATAAGACCAAAGCCAACGCGGGTGCGACAGTCCGTCGAGAGCCGCACGTGCACTTGCCTTGAAGGGCATGGCAAAGCCATTGCGAAGATCGCGTCGGCGAAAGCCGTTGACCGCGACATCGGTAGTGAGGATCAAGGTCGAATAGCGTGCCGAGCGGGCACGATTGACCAGGCTCTTCGCGAGGTTGCGATGAACGACGTACAGTTGAAACCACAGTTCTCCGTCGGCCCCTTTCGCCACCTCTTCGATGGACATATTGGAAGCCGTCGATAGCGCAAACGGAATACCGGCCTTGCCCGCCGCGCGTGCAAGCGCAAGGTCGCCCTTGGGCCAGAATGCGCTATTGAGGCCAGTTGGCGCGATCACCAGCGGTAAGGGAATCTGCTGACCTAAAAGCGCCACGGACTGCTCTCGTGTGCTGACATCCGACAGTCGGCGTGGCAACAACTGCAAGTTGTCGAACGCCGAACGGTTATGCCTCAGTCCCGATTCATCGTCTGCCGCCCCTTCCAGATAGTCGAACACCATTCGCGGCAGCCGCCGTCTGGCTTCGTCGCGATAGTCGCTGACGCAGAACATGCCGGGCAATCCTGTTGTCATGATTGGGGTACTGTCAGTCTGAATCGTGATGCGAAAAACATGAGACGCGCCGTGGTCAGGCGCGACCGATGGGCGGAATATGGCGACGCACGATCATCAGGCAGATAAAAACCATCGACATCGCGCCGCCAAGCATGCCCAGGTACGCAGACGCTCCTCCCTGCGTGATCACGAATGCCCCCGCGAACGCGCTAAGAATCGCGCCAAGCCGCCCGAACGCGAGCGCGGATGCGGTCCCGGTCGCACGTATCTCGGTCGGATACACATAGGCGCAAAGGGCGTACATCGTCGACTGAACTGCGTTCACAAAGAGACCGTGCAAACCAATTCCGAATACAAGCAACGTTGTGTGGGCGGAGACGTCAAGACCGCGCAGGAAAAGGGCGCTCGCGGCGGCCATCAGGCAGCACACCAGCAAAGGCCAGCGCGACCCGAACCGACCGATCGCCACCGCGCAGCCCAGTGCTCCTAAAACACCGCCCAGGTTGTAGGCGGTAAGACCGGAACCCGCCACGGCAGGGCTGAGACCCTCGCCAGCAAGCATCGTCGGCAGCCAGCTGAATGCGCTGTAAACCGCGATCAGGTTCATGAAGAAAGCGATCCAGATTGCAATGGTGTCACGGCCCTGACCGTCCGCGAACAGAGATCGAAAGCTCGGACGCGGTACCGTATTCTGCTCCTTCTGGTCAGCGAACACGGCATCCGGCTGAATCGAGCGGGACATGCGGGTCAGCAGGCGACGCAGTTCATTCCAACGTTCGCTATGGCGGGAAAGATAACGCGGCGATTCGGGCATGACGAAATACAGCAGGGCCGCCAGTGCAACGGGAAGTGTGCCTCCAATGAGAAAGAGTCCGCGCCAGCCATAATGAGGAAGCACGACACTCGCGAACAGTCCGGCAAGCATGCCCCCCAGCGGTACGCAAACGATGGTTGCGGTCACCGCGAGCGTCCGGCGGCGAGCAGGCGTAAATTCGGCTGTCATGGTCGTGGCGCTCGGCAGCGCGCCGCCGATACCGAGTCCCGCGAAGAAGCGCAGAATTGCAAGGGCCATAACGTCCGGCGATAGCGCAATCGAACTCGTCGCCACACCAAATACCAGCACGCTCCCGATGATTGCCCAGCGCCGACCGAACCTGTCCGCGAAGAGCCCAGCGCACGCGCTGCCTATACCCATGCCGACAAGGCCGGCAGCAACGGCGGGCGCAAATGCGTTGCGCGTGATGCCCCATTCCCTGATCAAGCTGGGAATAGCGAACCCGATGAGTTGCCCATCGAATCCATCCATCACAATCGCAAACGCGGCGAGCAAGACGACTATTCGCTGAAATGCTGAGAACGGTCCTTCATCGAGGGTGCGGCCTATGTCTATGGTCGGCAGACGGACGTTACGATCGTTCATTTCGCCTCCCCAGCCAGACGAATGAAGTCTGAATCGCCGTTCCCGGCCATCCGTTCCCTGACGTGCTGGTCCCACTCGAAATAGACGCGATCGAATGGCAGCTCGAAATCGACCATAGGCATTGCAGTCTCCTTAATTTGATCGTTCATCTTTACCCGAGCGAATGCTTCTTACCGGTATAGCGTTGTTATTCTGTTCATCGCGCATGAGCCAGAGGCCCGTCTCCGCGCCGTGTCCGCGCCCTGGCCGCCATCAGAACGGATAGTGGCGAGGCGTGGTTTGCACGGTGACCCAGCGCAAATCGGTGAATTCCGCGATCCCGGCCTTGCCGCCGAAGTGCCCAAAGCCGCTGGACTTCACCCCGCCAAACGGCATTTGCGCCTCGTCGTGAACCGTCGGCCCATTGACGTGGCAAAGCCCGGACTCGATACGCTTCGCTACCGTCAAGGCACGCGCAACGTCACGGCTGAAGACGGCTGCCGACAGACCGTATTCATTGTCATTCGCGCACGCGATGGCCTGTTCGTCGCCCTCGACGCGGACGATTGCCTTGACTGGCCCGAACGACTCTTCCCGGTAGATATGCATGTCCGCCGTGACGTAATCCAGCAACGTGGCCGACATGAGCGTGGTCTCGGACTTTCCTCCGCACACTAACGTCGCACCTTTCGCCAGCGCGTCGTCGATCAGGTCGTTGCACCTCCTGACGGTCGCCATGTCCACAACGGAGCCGAGTACGACCGGGCCCTTTCTCGGATCACCAAGCGGCAGGGTCTTCGCCTTTTCGGCCAGTCGCGCGACGAATTCATCGGCGATCTTCGTGTCGACGACGATGCGTTCGGTGGACATGCAGATCTGACCGGAATTCGCAAACGCCCCGAATGCTGCGCCTTGAACTGCAGCGTCAATATCGGCATCGTGAAGAACCAGAAACGGAGCCTTTCCGCCGAGTTCAAGTACCGAGGGCTTCAGATACTTCGCACATTGGGTCGCGATGATGCGGCCGACGCGGGTTGAACCGGTGAAGTTGACTCGCCTGACCGCCGGCTCGGCAATGATCGCTTCGACAATGGCGCCCGCATCCGCTGGCGCATTCGTGACGAAGTTGACGACGCCGCGTGGCAGTCCGGCGTCCTGTAACGCCTCGATGATCAGGCCGTGGGTCGCGGGGCAGAATTCGGAGCCCTTGAGCACGACGGTATTGCCGCAAGCGAGCGGCAACGCGATGGCTCGCACGCCAAGGATGACCGGCGCGTTCCACGGCGCAATCCCGAGCACGACGCCAGCGGCCTGACGAACCCCAAGCGCCAGGTTGCCAGGCACGTCCGAGGGAATCACCTCGCCTGAAATCTGCGTGGTCATCGCAGCGGCTTCGCGCAACCCGTCCGCTGCAAGTTTGACGTTGAAATCTGCCCACAAACGGGACGCGCCTGTTTCTGTGGCCATTGCGAGCGCGAAAGCGTCGCCCTTTTCTTCGAGTGCATCTGCGGCTCGATTCAGCAATGCGCGTCGCTCGCCGGGTCCCATCGCCGACCATGGGGCAAACGCGGCGGCGGCTGAGTGCACCGCGGCTTGCGCATCGGCCGCAGTGGCGGCGGCTACCGTCGATGCAACCGTGTTATCGAGCGGGTTACGGCGCTCGAATGTCGCTCCATCGCGAGCCATCGTGCGCTCGCCGTTGATCAACATCGGCACATGATTCATTACGGTCTCCTGAAATATATTCGAAAAGGCAGTCTGTCGAACCACCGGCTCACGGTCAGGCCACGACAATTTCTACAAGACGCGTTTTGCCCGAAGACAACGCGTCTTCCAGAGCCGGCTTCAGCGACAGAGCATCGCTAACTCGAACGCCTTTGCAACCCATGCTGTTGGCGAGAGAAACGAAATCCAGCCCCGGAAGATCAGTGCCCTGTACCGGGTCCGACGCGGAGAAGCCAAATACGGGCGCAAATTCCTGCAAGGCGGCATAGCGGGAGTTATTCAGGATGACAAAGGTAACGGGGAGATCCAGTTGGACCGCGCTATATATCGCTTGCGGCGAATACATCGTCGAGCCGTCACCGATGAGGGCAATCACGCGGCTACCGGGTTTGCCCAAAGCCACGCCCACTGCGGCGGGCATTCCGTAGCCCAGACCACCGCTTGCCATCGTGTAAAACGTCTGACTGCGCGTGAACGGCAGATAACGTTGCATGACGGGCCGCGAACTTGGCGCCTCCTCGACCACGATATCCGCTGCGTTGCGAACCTCGGACAGCGTCTGCAACGCATACGCGACCGACATGATCGCCGTGGGCCCGGCTCGCTCGACGACCTCCCGAGGAGCCGGTAGCGGCCGGCCATGCGGCGCCGGACGGGCCAGCAGGTCGACAAGCCCCAGGCGAATGTTCGCCACCACCGAGGTGCCGACCGGTGTCCACGCCGCGGTAGCCGGATCGTCGATAAGCTGGTACAACGCCGCGCCATCGGGCACATGCGGCCCACTGCCTTCGACGTGATACGCAAATGCCGGCGCCCCCACGGCGAAGATCAGGTCATGCCCATTCAGCATTCCGACAATTTTTTCGCGCATCGCCGGAAGGAATCCGGCGAACAGCCGATGATCTTCAGGGAAGCTGCAGCGCGACGACATTGGCGCAACATAAACCCGCGCGTTGTGGCGCTCTGCTAGCTGGATTGCCTCGCTCCAGGCATCGGCGCGATCGAGTTCCGCTCCGACGACGATGGCTGGCCGTTTGCACTTGTCCAATGCGTCACCGATCTCCGCAATCCGCACTGGATCGGGGCGAAACCGGGTGCTAACCCGCGTCACCTCCATCAACTCGGCCGGCTGATCCCAGTCGTCGACCGGAATGGAAACGAACACGGGGCCACGCGGCTCCTGCATCGCGACGTGATACGCGCGGACAAGTGCAAGCGGAACATCTGCTGCACGAGCCGGTTCAATGCTCCACTTCACATAGGGACGCGGCAACTCGGTTGCTTGCGAGGCCGACAGAAACGGATCGAACGGCAGAATCGAACGCGCCTGCTGACCGGCGGTAATAATCAGCGGCGTGCGGTTCTTGAAAGCCGTGAATATGTTGCCCATCGCGTTGCCGACGCCGGCCGCCGAATGCAGATTGACCAGAGCGGCATTGCCGGTCGCTTGGGCATATCCGTCTGCCATACCGACAACGACAGCTTCCTGCAATCCGAGCACGTACCGGAAGTCCTCCGGGAAGTCGCGGAACATGGGCAGCTCGGTTGAGCCGGGATTGGCAAACACGGACGTCAGTCCGAGGCGCCGCATCAAGTCCACGACGGCATCGCGAACGGTCGGCTGCCCACTGGTGTTTCGCTGCATCTCGAGTCCTCTGCGGTTCGCCATAAAAACTGGCGGTGATTGGATGAGCCGCAGTATGGAATTTGCCGCATTGATTTGAAATTGCTAAAAACGGTCAAAGTCATTACATTCAGGCATGGGTTGATCGGGTCGCCGGATTGGCTTCTTTTGGCTGCCCGCCTTGCTGATCACGGCTATGCGCTGTAATGACCGGCTCTTCAACGGGCGCAGCGAGCAGGCGCTGGGGTCGCTTCCAGGGAAGACACCTAGGGTGGGGACAGCTTGCGACTTGTTCGATCCCTCCAAACCCTTTCAATCGGGTTCGCCGCCATGAGTTTCAATCTGCAGCAGTTGATGATGTTCACCACGATCGTCTCCACGGGTAGCCTCGGACGAGCCGCGGCAACGCTGAACATGACCCAGCCGGCGCTAAGCAGATCGATCAAGCGACTTGAGGAATCAGTAGGGGCTCCGCTTTTCGAGCGGCACACTAAAGGGATGCAGCTAACCGCGCTCGGTGAAGCATTGATGCCGCATGCCATGTCGCTGCAAAGGGAGGCCGAACACGCGCGCGAGGAATTGGATGCAATGCGCGGCCTGGCGAAAGGCGTGATCAAGGTTGGCGCGGTGGGCAGCATAGCGAGCCTCGTCTTGCCGATGGCTATCGCATGCGTGCTCGAGAAATGGCCCAATCTACGCGTTGAGGTGATTGAAGGCGTGTGGGATCGTCTGGTTGAAGGATTGCTCACTCGCGAAATCGACCTGGCGCTGTGCACTTCGGGAATCGAAACCGAAGACGTGGCTGCGATCTCCGATTGTTCATGGACTGACAGGAGTTGTGTAGTCGCGGCGACCGATCATCCTTTGCGCTCGAAGGATAAGCTTCGACTTGATGACACGTTGACGCAACGCTGGGCACTCACCCCCAAGGGAACCGGACCTTATGCCCACGTGCGGGAGACCTTCGAAGCCCACGGTCTTCCGATGCCTTCCATCGCAGTCGAAACCCGTTCGGTAACCGTGCTCAAAAGCCTTGTCGCGCGCTGTGGCTTTGTCTCCTGGATGGCCGAACCCATGTACGACACCGAAAGCCGGGCCGGCGTCATCGACGCGTTGGATATCGAAGGCCTCGATGCACAACGCACTCTGACTGCGTTCCGTCGTCGGCGAGGCACTCTGCCGACGCCCGCTGTGAAACTGCTCGACGAATTGCGTCATCTGACCGGCTCTCTGCGTAGCACCGCGACGTAAACTCGTAGCTTGCCGGGTGTTGATTTGCCGCCCGTGCAGCCCGGCAGGGCGAAGGATTGGAAGCCCCTTAGCTGAGGTGTCCATGGCGCCCGAGCAGGAAGTGCCGCCCTTCGGCTACCGGCGGATGTCGGCGTGACCCATGAATACCCTGCCAGTGCGTGGTGAACGAAGTCGGCGCCAGCCCTGCGCCAACCAGCTTTCGGTATCGAGCAATATCGATTGGGCTACGCGTATTTGTCACCTACCGTACTGCGAATCGGATGGGTATCGTAGACGATGATCATCCGCTCGATGAGCCCGTTGTCGTCGAACTCGAAAACATCGACGCACTCGAAACGCACCGCGGACCCATCTTTCAGCCCCCAGTCATAGACAAAGTAACCGGTCGCACGTCGAGCCCCTGTCGTGCTGGCGCAGATGTCGATAGGCGTTATTCGGCTTTCTCCAGACGCTGCCTCGACCTTCGCAAAGAATGGCGCAGGGCGCATCCAGCCGAGAAACGGCGAGAAGATCTGGGCGTCTGGCGTGAACAGCGCGCAGATCGCCGCGACGTCGCCGCGCTCCAGTTCCTCGAGATAGTTGCGAACCTGCCGCGTGTATAGTGCTTCCGACGATGAGGCCATCTTCATTCTCCAATCGTTCGTTGACAACTCCGCGCATTTGAGCGGATGCGCATCCGATACACGCACGATAGCGATGCACCGATGAGCAAACAATCGAAAAATCCGCAACCCGGGTATGCAACGCATGCATATCCATTGGCCGACCTTACGCGGACGCTACCGCCGCTGGCAGCGTTCCAGGCATTCGTCGCCGCGGCGCAACTCGGGAGCATCAGCAAAGCCGCTGACCATCTGTGTCGAACGCAGGGCGCGGTGAGCCGTCAGATCCAGCAACTGGAAGCGCACTACCGGTGTGCACTTTTCGTGCGCCATGCGTCGGGGCTGACGCTGACAGCGGAAGGAAGCGAACTGTTGACCGTGGCCGTCAGCGTACTCACGCAACTGGTTCAACACGCAGACCTTCACGCCAGGACGGCGTCTGTCGTGACCCTGCGATTGCCGTCCACGTTCGCGATTCGCTGGTTGCTCCCACGGCTCGCAGATATCAATCACGCGTTGCCGGAAACAGAACTGCGCATCGCCACATCGGCGGACGACGCACCGGATTTCACTACGCCTGACGTCGACGCCATCGTGGTTCGTGGGACCGGGCAGTGGCCGGGCATGGATGCGGTTCCGTTGTTTGCCGAGCAACTCACACCGATGTGCACAAGCGAAATGGCCGCATCGCTTGGCTCGGCAGCCGACCTTGCCCATGTCACATTGCTCCATCCCGGACACGGCCATGAGGAGTGGCGATGCTGGCTCAAAAGCGTGGGGGCGGGGCACATCGACGCGAACCGTGGACTCGTTTTCGACACCCTCGAATTGACACTCACCGCTGCGGCGGAAGGGCATGGAGTTGCAATAGGCGATCCCCGGATGGCGAGGGACCGCCTGCGGGCGGAGACACTGGTGACGCCTTTTATCGAGGTGGCGCAAAACGGCTTGTCGTACTTCGTCGTCTATCCGTCCCAACGTGCCGCACAGTCAAAAATTCGCGCCCTCGCTGACGTCTTGTTTCGACTTGCGCAGGAGGACTGAGTGTTATCGGGGAAGCAGTCTTGCAGGCGTCAAGGCCAGCGATAGGCGAGCACGCGATCGCGCGGATAGTCGAGTTCCCGGACCTCCTCGAGTTGGTTGCCTCCGAACAGGTAGACGTTCTCATCGTCGATTCGGAGAAACAATCCAACGTGTCCCTTCCAATCGACCTCGTCATCGGCAGTCAGAACGGCAACGCAACCGTATTTCGGTTTCTCAAGCGGTTGCCCCCAAGTGAGCCACGAGCGAGCCAGCGCTGAGCCGGTTCCGCGAATACCCGATTGCTTCATGCACCAGTTCAGGAACGAGGAGCACCAGGCGATCTTGTCGTCGTAGCCAGCGAGCTGTGTGCAATTATTGTATTCGGCAATTCGGGGATTGCACTGTCCCGCACCATAACGCCTGATGCCTCGCTCCTTGAGGGCGACGCTTAGCCAGGCAGGCGCGCTGACATCCGTTGCTTGTGATGCTTCGCTCATCAACGTGCTCCTTACAGGTTTTCTTCTTGAGTCGGTCCGCAAAACGCATTTTGCGCTCCCGAACTCACTGCCTGGTACGAGGTTGAGTGAAGGGGTCAATGACAGAGGCGGCGTCCGCAGGCCTTCGCTCGTTTGCGGCTCATGTGCGACGGCCTCGATCACCGAACTGCCCATCCGGCTCGCAATCATTCGATTGCCCAACGCAGTGCTCGCATATGCGTCAATCGCGCCAGAGAGAACAGCTGCGATCGCGTCGGATTGCTGGCCAACAGGCGCTGATTAATCGTCGCTGGATGCGTGAAATCCCAGATACTTTTGTTGGTCGGGCAACGCTTCGGGTGCTACGGCGCGCGCGTCGACCGAGGCAAGCGCCTCACGCGACCGGCGCCGATTCGAAACGACGGTCCACGATTGCGCACACGCGTTGCCTTCGATGGCTTCGGCCCTATCGATTGCGGCCCCGATGGCCCGCATCATCGCCTCGCGTTCCGCCAACACGGCGACGAAACCCTCATTGGCGAGCGCAGTCGAACTTACGCGAAGGAGGGCACACAGCATCCGTTTCGCGCCAACATCGCCCACGTCCGCGTCTCGAAAAGCGTCGATGCCTGCCACAAGCGACGGCTCCACGTATCGACCCGACACTTCCAGCACGGGATGACGATCGCTCCACGCGTCCGGTGGGCATGCCTTTCCAGCGGGGCGAAGTTCGATGAACGGATTGATCTCGGCAGGATAAATGCGGCATACGCGCGGCCGCCGCTCGTAAATGCCGCATGCCAGATCGGGTTGCAGATGGGGGCACGGTCCTTCGAACGCAGCCACGACCGTCACGACAACGCGCAACGGTAACGTACCGCTCATCGCCGCGAACGAGCGCCGGAACTTGTAGGCGGCGGCCGGATCATCCGCTGCCGGCTCGACCAGCCAGGGTATGGCTTCACAGAGTAGCTGCACTTCACCGCCATCGCGCAGCCAGTCCAGCACTTCGGAAAGGCCGAGCGGCACCCGGAGGTCCCGGCAGCACCGACCGCACATGGTGCAGGAGAAATGGAGCGTCATCGGTTGTCCGGTCGATGGAATCGAGTGAATGCGATGGCGGATTGGCCTGGTGCGAAGCGACACCCAGCCGTTATGCAGGCACCGCGGCTCGTTGAATCTCTGGCCTGCACGGTTAGCCGTGGGAGCTGCCCGCTTTCACAGGACAATGTCCTGCCGCCTCGAATTGCCCTGCGCCGCGCTGGAGACCGACTCCCACGCCTGCCAGGTGGCGAGACGCTCAGTGTATGCGGAACGCGCGACAGGAAGCCCTTCGGTGCCGAGAAAGAGACGCAATGGCGGATTGGCCGTATCGACGATCTCAAGGACAGCCCGAGCGGTCGAGCGGGGGTCGCCGAAATCGATCTGTCCACTGGACGAAAAGACCCGTGCCCTGAGAGCGGCATAGGCATCGTTGCCGGCCGCCAGTTTCAGCGATTCCTGACTCGAAAAATCGGTGGCGTATGCGCCGGGCTCGAGCAGCGTGACGTTGATCCCGAAGTCCTTGACCTCCTGGGCGAGGCTCTCATGCATTGCTTCAAACGCCCATTTGGAGGCGTGATAGAAGCCGACGATAGGCCCCGCCACAATGCCGGCAACGCTCGATACGCCAACTATGTGGCCGTGGCGCTGCTCGCGCAGAAACGGCAACGCAGCCCGGATCACGCGCCAGGCGCCGAAGAAGTTGGTTTCGAACTCGGCGCGGACGTCGGCTTCGCTCGCTTCCTCTATCGCGCTCACCAGCGCGTAGCCCGCATTGTTCACGACGACATCGAGCCTGCCAAAGTGCGCATGGGCCTGCGCGATGACGTGGCCTGCCTGAGCGGAGTCGGTGACATCGAGCGCGAGAGGAAGCACCGCGTCGCCATAGCGTTCGACCAGCCCGTCGAGACTGGCCAGCTGTCGCGCCGTCGCGGCGACCTTGTCGCCTCGCGCGAGTGCCGCCTCGGTCCAGATACGGCCAAAGCCGCGCGATGCACCGGTAATGAACCACACTTTTTCTTTCATGGGATGCCTCTCGAAATGGATAGCTGTTGCAGGCAGATTTGTACCGCCTTGCCTGATCGGCGGCACTGGCAGATCGCGCCATGCCCGTTGCACCTGGCGCCAATCGAATGAACGTGACTTGCGCCGCAGCGCAGCGGCTACCTCACTACGGTGGGCTGCAGGACAGCGTCGACCGGCGGTCTCTGCGTGGCCGGCAACGAGTCGAAGCTACGGAAGGAAGTCTGGGCAAAGAGCGCGCCGGGGGTTATGTGCGCGTCAGATCGGTTCGGCGGCAATGCCCAGCGAATTCAGTTCGCGCCAGCGGTTCGGGGTGACGCCTTCCCAATCGCGGAACGCGCGATAGAACGAGCTCGTGTCCTGGTAACCCAGCAGGCAGGAAACCTCATCGATGCCCGCGGCCGGGTCCGCAAGCAGCCGGCGCCAGAGCTCCTGTCGGGCCTCGGCAAGCAGATCCCGGAATGTCGTGCCTTCGTCCGTGATGCGCCGTTGCAGTGTCCGCTCGCTCATCCCGAGGTCGCGCGCCACGTCCGACAGTTCCGGCCGGCCGCTTGCGAGGCATCGTTTGAGTACGACCTTCACCTGCTCGCGGATCGAGCTACGCGCTTCGATTTCCTCCAGCGCTGCCGTCAGTGCCGGGGTCAGCATGTCGAGCAGTTCGGGGTTGTGGCCGGGAAACGGCCGGTCCAGATCGACCGACTTCAGCACGAGCGCATTGCGCGATGCGCCGTAGCGAATCGGGCAGCCGAAATACTCGCGGTAGACCTCGTCCGTGGGACCTGAGCGAATGAACTCCACGCGGCGCGGCGTCAGGTGTTGCCCGGTACCCCGCCTGCCGAGCTCGAGCAGCGTCGCAAACGTGACATCGGTCGCAACAGCGGGTTCAGATTCAGTGGCGTATGGCCACGCCGACGTGAGCGTGCATTCGCCCTCCTCTTCGGCGATATGTAACTGCTCCGGCGTGCAGAGTCTCTTGAAGCGGGCGACCCGCTCAAGGCCGTCGCGATAGTCCCGGGCATGGAATGCAGCAAGGATGAAAGGGGGATGCGTCGCGGCTTCGCTCCGGGTCACCAGTGTGATGCCCAAACCGGGCTCGGGCGCCAGCTGCCCGATCGCTTTCCATAGCGCGAAGTAGTGCTCGGTACTCACGAGCGCCTGCGGATTCAGGTGCAGCGTGGCGGGTAGCCGGGCCTGACGCAGTACCGCGGCCGGCGGCAAGCCGGCGTGCGCAATCGCGCGCCAGAACGCCTGCGGTATCTTGCATCTGTCTGCCATGACTGCGCCCATCGGTGCCTCTGGTGTAATAGCCTCTGCCCCTCGTGCGCGCCCGTCGCGAGCCGGGCGCGCGGATTATCCTAGCGCATCTGGCTCATGATCACGCGGTCGAACATCCGGTCGCCAAACCAGGCGCGGATCAGGATCATCGGCTTGGCGTACTTGCCGGCGACGTAACGCGTGCGGGGTTTTCTCGCGCGTAGTGCCTGCGATACCACGTTGGCGATGACACCCGGGTCGGTGCCGCGTCCGTTGCCGTAGGCTTGCTGCGTCGACTTTGCGACAGCCTGAGTCAGCTTCGCGTAGGCACCGCTGCCGGAGCGCGCCAGCAGGCCGCGCGAAACCACATCGCCAAATCCGGTCTCGATCAGGCCAGGTTCCACGATCACGACGCGGATGCCGAATGGCGCGAGTTCGAGCCGCAGGCAGTCCGACCACCCTTCGAGGGCATGCTTCGTCGCGTGATACCACGCGCCGAGGAGCGTATAGATCTTGCCGCCCATCGACGTGATGTTGACGATCGTGCCGCTGCCCTTGTCGCGCATGGCGGGGAGGAGCAACTGCGTGAGGCGGGCCGTGCCGAACACGTTGACCTCGAACTGGTATCGCGCCTCCTCGATGCTGATGTCCTCCACCGGCCCGTACAGCCCGAACCCGGCGTTGTTGACGAGCACGTCCACTCCCCCGGTTTCCTTGAGAATCGTCCCGGCTGCCGACACGATCTCGGCTTCGCGGGAAAGATCCATGCGCAGCAGCCTTGCGCCAAGGCGTTCCAGGTCGATCATCCTGTCGACGTGCCGCGCAGCCACGTAGACCTGGAAGCCGTCGTGGATCAGCTGCCGGGCGATTTCCTTTCCCATGCCCGAGGAGGCGCCCGTCACGAGGGCTGTCTTCTTGCTTCTATCAAACATCGTGTTCTCTCAGCGAGTTCTGACTGAGTGAACCTTACGCGCCGCACGGCGCCGGCGCACTAACGAAAGGCGCCACACTGGTCGCAATTCGCGCCATGCCGAAAGCGGCGACCGGAAAGCGATCCGCCGCGCAGCCCTCCGTTCCAGGAAGAAATGGCGCTACTCGCAACGACAGCGGCGTCATCCGCCACTGTGCGATCCGGGCTCAGTCCTTACGATCCGGTCGTCTGTCGCAATCGTGATCACGCCTCGCGTGCGTGAGCCGGTCCTGCCGGACGGCGTGCGCTGCCTCTGTGAGGGCGGCTGCACGCCGGACGCCCGGAACAAGATTGCTTCCCGGAAACCCCTCAAAAGGATCACCGGCATGAACGCAAGCCTGGTTTTACGCCAATCGGCCGTCTCCATGATGCTCTTCGTCGTGAGCCTGTTTTTAACGCTAACCGCTCATGCCCAGCAGGCTCCCGGCGACGGCATCGTTGGAATATGGGAAGCCGACGATGGCAGCGTGAAGCTCGACATGTACAAGGCAGGCGCCGCCTTCGAGGCACGTCTGCTGTATGGAAATCAGGTGGTGGAGTCCGATAACGTCACCTTCAAGCTCGACACGAGGAACCCCGACCCTGCGCAGCGCTCCCGCTCGCTGAAGAACATCGTGTTTCTGACCGGCCTTCGCTGGGACGACGGTGAATGGACCGGAGGCTCGCTCTACGACGGGTCCTCCGGCCGCACATACACCTGCAAGGCGACCATCAAGGACGGAAAGATGTATCTGCGCGGCTACCTCGGTATATCCGCCCTCGGACAGACCAGGGTGTTCCATCGCGTGAATGCGTAACGAAATACACCGGGAAAGACACAAGGACGACCGGATGCCATGGGCGTTTGCCGGCAGATCTTTTGGAACGGTCCGATGAAACTGTCATGGAGTTGCGTGCTGCCTGCCCTGTTGTGCGCGCTTCTGGCGACGTCCTGCGCGGGAACTTCCAGCACGAGCGAGACGGCGCGCGACATCGGTCGACTCGCTTGTGGCAGGCAAGCCCATCGAACGTTTTCCGAAGCGATTTGCAGCCGTAGCGAGTGACCTCGAGCGTTCCACCCCCGTCATCCTGACGCAGGGGGACGCAAGCGAGGCCGCGAGAGCGTCCGCGTCGATCCCCGGCGTCTTTGTGCCGATGCGATACCGGGACGGTATGCTCGTGGACGGCGGAGTCACGTCTGTCGTGCCCGTCCGCGTGGCGCGGGCCATGGGTGCCGACATCGTCGTCGCGGTAGACATCTACTGTCACAGTCCCCGCTATCCCGCAACTTCTATCATGTCCATCGTGCTGAGGACCATGCAGGTCCAGAGTTGTCTGATGGCACAAAACGAACTGGCCGAAGCGGACGTCCTGATCGCGCCGGCCGTTTCGCCCGCAGGCGCACAGGACACAGCCGGGAGAGAGCGTGCGCGGCAGGCGGGTTACGACGCGGCAAAGTCCGCCGCTCCGCAGGTGGAAGCGCTTCTCCGGAAGAGGCATCCGGTGCTACGCTCCGCACCGGATGCGCCAGTTTCCAACGCAACACTCCGCTGACAGATGATGCAGACCTCGTTCCAGCAGTCGTCATTCGATCTGGCGCATGTACGCCAGCCACCGTCTCGTCGCCGGGTTGTGGTTGCCGGCGCTACGGGGCTCGTGGGAGCCCACATCCTTCGGCAACTGCTCGAAGATCCGTCCGTGGCGGAGGTTCATGCTCTATGCCGGCGTGAACTGGAGGTACGCAGTCCAAAGCTCATGGTTCACCTGGTGGATTTCCGGTCGATCCCGCCTTTGCCTCCAGTCGACGAAGCCTATCTTGCGCTGGGTACAACGATCAGGCAGGCGGGAAGCCGCTCCGCATTTCGCGCCGTGGACTTCGAAGCCAATCTTGCTGTTGCGAAAGCCAGCCTGGCGGCTGGCGCAAGACGGTTTGGCGTGGTCAGCGCCATCAGCGCGAATGCACGCTCAATCGTGTTCTACAACCGCGTCAAGGGCGAACTCGAAGATGCACTTGCCGCGCCAGGCCCCGAAACCCTCGTCGTGGTACGGCCTTCGTTCCTGCTTGGAGACCGGAAGGCTCTGAAACAACCTGCGCGCTACGGCGAAAAGATGGGCATCTGGCTGAGCCAGTTGCTGAGACCTCTGCTTCCCGCGGACTTTCGTCCTGTCGAAGCGCACCGTGTTGCGCGAGCCCTGGTTTTGGCCGTGCCGGCAATCGAGGGAAAAGCCATTGTGCCGTCGGGTTCCATCGAGGACTTCGAACTGAATTCGCTCTTTGTGCCCAAGCGAGAGTCCTGACGAGCGGGGCGCGCATAGACATATGGATTGTGAGTGCGCGACGTGCGACCGTGCTGCACGGATGTGCGGTCGCCGTTGTCAGCTCACCCGCGCGGCAGTTAGTGTGCAACATCCAGACTGTCGCGAAAACTAACGGCCGGTTCGCGATAGCGCACCTTTAGATGCCACCGTGCGCGGCGATGAACATGGCGACGGCCGACCGGCAATAGGACTCGATTTCGTTGTCGTCAATTGCCCTCGCCTCATCGAAGCGTGCGATAAGCAGCAGATCGCATCCTTTGAAGAGTGCGCCAAACAAGCGGGCGGACCGGTGAGCATCGGGTACGTTCAGAATCGCTTTCGCGTGCAACTGATGCAACACGGCCTCGATCTGGGCGATGACATGGGCGGGCCCGGCTTCGTAATGGAGCTTGCTTAACGACCTTTGATTCGTCTTGTCGGCCAAAACCATGGCTTCGACACTGCGGACGTCCGGACTCAACAGCGTGCGAAGCAGCGAAGATCCCACCGCCATGAGCTGATCTTCAGCCGAACCGGCGATGCCTTCGGTAAGCGTCTGCGGTGCAAACTGCTGGCAGTGGGCCGCCATGGCCGCGCTGAACAGCGCCTCCTTGTTCTCAAAGTGCCGATAGATGCTTAGCTTGGATATCTTCGCCCGCTGCGCGACCTTGTCCATGGTCGTCGCTTGAAAACCCAATTCCACAAAGAGTTCGCAGGCGGCGTCGACAATCGTTTGACGAAGCGCCTCGTTGGCGGGCCGGCCGCGCCGGCTCTGGCTGTTTTCGGTCACAACAATTCCAGTACTTGACAGTATTCAAATTCTTGCACTACGATACCACGCAGTATCTTAAATGTGCAAGCCAAGGACAGGTTTCAACCAGTTGCCCCAATCAGGTTTTCTCGGGGCGCCTGGCGATATCGAATGCGGGATTGTGGGGCCGATCAATACAGCCATCAGCAACTTTCTCGCCAATGCCGAAGCCCTACTCGCTGACCGTCTCAAGCGCGTATCGCTGGACGATATTGCACACCACGCCCAGCCCACCCCTCCAATCACAACACGGAGCCCATCACCATGGATGACGTCATCATCATCGGCGGCAGCTTTGCCGGCCTCGCCGCTGCCCTGCAGCTCGGCCGTGCCCGCCGCAGGGTCACCGTTCTCGATACCGGCCGGCCGCGCAACCGCTTTGCCGGCCACTCGCATGGCCTGCTCGGCCACGATCACAAGCCGCCGCTGGACATCCTGGTCGAAGCGCGGCAGCAGCTGTCGCGCTATCCAACGATCAGCCTCGTCAATGCCCGGGCAGAGAGCGTGTCTGGCGCCATCGACGATTTCTGCGTCGTTACTGACGATCACGAAAGCCTGAGGGCGCGCCGCTTGATCCTGAGCTATGGCGTCGCCGACCAGATGCCTGATGTTCCGGGCTTTGCCGAAAGCTGGGGCACGTCCATCGTGCCCTGCCCCTATTGCGACGGATTTGAAGTCGCCG